>Ga0213835_101277_pt1 | contig 16472 bp, 16 predicted proteins | sample SWPATP01_FD_160576 | JGI IMG/M metagenome (GOLD analysis project Ga0213835, IMG submission 160576) | Coastal seawater microbial communities from Marineland, Florida, United States - SWPA TP0 #1 | ecosystem: Environmental > Aquatic > Marine > Coastal | place: USA: Florida | collected 2016-08-05 | reverse complement strand
CGCCGTCAGGCTCGCATGGCTGTCGAGATGATCGATGACCATCTGCACCGCCCGCTCGCGGAACTCGGCCGGGTACGGGCTCGTCGTGTTCTTCTTGCTGTCCATGGGAGGGCATCCTTCGAGAGTTTTGCCCTCCGGTAATCCCGGGGCGGTTCAACCATAGCTCGTTCGAGCGCGGTGCGGGGGCTGGCGCTGTGACCCTTTGCCTTCAGTTTCATGCGCATGACCCGGTAGAGCACGAGCGCGAGGTAGCAGATCGGCGCATGGGCGCGGATGCGGTCCGGCAGGCGGTGGCGGACGGGGGCGATCTCGATGTCGGATTTGAGCACGCGGAAGCCGCGCTCGATGTCGGCCAGCGCCCGGTACCGCGCCACGGCCTCAGTGGGGGAGAGGTCGGGGGCGTTGGTGATCAGCGCGAGCCTGCCGTCGAAGAGCTGGGCCTCGGCGACGGCCGCCTCGTCCACCGACCAGCTGAAGCGGTCGGCCCGCGGGTCGGCCTTGAGAAAGCGGGCCATCTCGGCCTCGGCTCCGGCGCGGGTGAAGCGGCTGCAGGCGCCGCAGTCGGAGGCGCGTCGAGCGCGGGCGGTCTTGCCGCCGTCCCGGGCGTCGAGCCTGGCCACCATCTTCGCGGCGATGGCCTCGAGTTCGGCGATGCGGGACCGGCGGCGGACGGTCTGCGCTGAGGTGCGCAGGAGGTCGTGGGCGACGATCAGGCGATGGCCGGCGAAGCTGGCCTCGGCCAGCCCTGCGTCGTCGAAGGCGAGGGCGCGGAAGGTGCCCACCAGCTCGGCATGGCGGCGTGCGGGGACGGTCAGGATGAACTCCAGCCGGCGGTCCCCCGTGTCGGCCAGCGCGGTCAGCTCGTTGATGTTGTCGAGGCTCAGCAGCCCGCGGTCGGCGACGAGGGCGAGCCATTGTTCGCCATTGGTTCAAGAACAATGGCGGGCGCTGGATCGGGAAGCGCTCCAGCACCGTCGCCAGCATCGCCTGCAGGGTCCTGGTCTCGGCGACATTGCCGGGGTGGGCGGTGTGCAGTCGACAGTGTTGCGCCATCGGTTCGAGCAACACTGTCGACGGCAGGCCCTCTGCGGTCTGCACCACGCCCAGCACGAACTGCCGGACGATGCCGCCCGTCTCCTTGTTCATGCCGAAGGCGCGCAGGTCGTCCTCGACCCGGCCTTCGCCATGAATGCGCACGGTGGTGAGGTCGCAGGACACGACGGCGAGATCGCGATCGACCAACGGCCGGATCTGCCTGGCCAGTTCCCTCTCGACCTTGTCGGGCTCCTGGCGCCCGGCCGCACGGCAGAGCCCCCGGATCAGGGCGTCGCGCTGGCTGCCACCCTGGTCATCGAGGCGCCCGAGATTGGCCACGACGCGGTGCCGCGGCTTGCCCGCCTCGTTGCGGCAGGACGCGACCACCTGCAGATAGCGCCGCCCTCCGCTCTCGCTGATGCGCACGAACATGCCTACATCATGATACATCGAGCCAATGTCTGAAAGGCCATGACCGCAAAGCTCGCGTGACTACAAGGAAGCCCCCCCTCAGCGCAGATAACCCGTTGATCAGACGCGCTCAGGGCCCGAAAACCGGGCCAGATCCAGCCCGATCTTGTCGAACCTGGGGGTTCTGTTCGATCAGTCGCCCATTCGGGTCGTCGCCTTCTCACATCCCTTCACCGGCAGCAGGCCGCTTGTCGCTTCATGCAGCCGCCGCCTGCGCCAGATCCCGATAATCCTCGTTCTTCGTCATCATGGCCCACAATTGAAGCGCCGACTTGTTGGCCAGCGCAACTGCAACCAGCATCCGCGGCTTTCGCGTCAGCATCCGCGCAAGCCAGGACCCGTCTGGGATCGACTGACGCCCCAGCCGGCTCAGGCGCGCCATGGCGCCGATGGTCAAGAGACGTCGAATGTCGGCCTGGCCAGCTTTCGAAAACCGGCCGAGACGATCCTTGCCCCCTGATGAATGCTGGCGCGGCACCAGCCCCATCGAGGCCGCGAAGTCCCGGCCGGACTTGAACTCCGCCATGTCGGGCGCGAAGGGGTTGTGTCGCGTATGTGGTGGGAATTCTCGGGCGGCGGTCTGCGAGCCTGGTGAGTTGGCCTTGATCAGGCGGCCTGGTCAAGGGGCATGTGCCGGCCCGACGCGCGCGCCCTTGACCGAGCGCCGCGCCATGATCGGGCACCGCTCCCCTCGTCGGTCTTTCGCCGCCTGACGCCGGGCCTGATGCGGGACGGCGACGCGAGCCGCCCCTCTGTCCGCACAACGTCGCGATGCGGCCCGTTCACCGCATGCGGCCCGCAACGACGCCCGGCGGCGCCGAGGCGCCCTGCGGGAGGGGGCTGTCGCATCTGCGGGCGGTCACGACATGGCCGGTCGCGGTGGGGCACCCGATGCTCCGATGCGTGGCGCCGGGATGGTCCGTCCGGCGGGTGACATCTCCCCGAGGGCAGGTTCGGGCCGGTGTGGTCGTACCGGGACGCTGCCCGGAGGCGATCCGGGCGGCGGCCCCGCGGATCCTTCGGCGGCCCGGGCGCGGCGCGCCGATGGGCGGGGGCGATGGCGTCGGTCTGCTGCGCCCGGGTGGTGCCGACCGGGCGCCCGTGGCGTCACCGGGGGGCGCCCCGCGGGGCTCTCCGATGCCGACGGCATCGGAGATCCGGGTGCCGGCGCCCGACGCCCGCGGTTGAAGCCGGGCGCGCGCGCAGCTAGCCTGAGGGGCCGGCCGAGGGCAGCGGGGGACAGCCCGGCGGCGCGGCACGATGAAGGCCCGTAGGCGGAGGAGGTTTCGCGGGCCGCGCCCGAGATGCGGCGCATGGGGGATGCGGCGCCCGGGAGATGCCGCGGGCGGGAGATTCGGCGGGTGGGACAGGGGGCCGCGCACCGCGAGGATCACACATGGGCGCTTGCGCGATCCGACGGGAGCGGCCGCGCGGCGCCCGCAGCCAGGAGACGCCGGAATGGACCGTCAACCCTTTGAAGGGACCCGGATCCTCGATCTGACGCATGTGCTTGCGGGGCCCTTCGCGACCTATCAGCTCGCCCTGCTCGGCGCCGAGGTGATCAAGATCGAGAACCCCGACGACCCCGACATGGCCCGCTTCTGGGGCCCGACCGAGGCGCTGAACGCCGCCGGCATGGGCACCGCCTTCCTCACCCAGGGCGGCAACAAGCGCGCGCTCGCGCTCGACCTGCGCCATGCCGAACACCGCGAGGTGCTGCTGCGCCTCGTCGCCACCGCCGATGTGCTGGTCGAGAACTATCGCCCCGGCGCGCTGGCCGCGCTCGGCCTGGGCGACGAGGCCCTCGCCGCCGCCAACCCGCGGCTGATCCATGTCTCGATGTCGGCCTTCGGCCAGACCGGCCCGCGCGCCGGCGAGACCGCCTATGACTACGTCATCCAGGCCGCGACCGGCATCATGGCCGCCACCGGCACGCCCGAGGTCCACCCGGTGAAGATCGGCCCCCCCGCCGTCGACTATGCCACCGGCACCACCGGCGCCTTCGCCATCGCGGCGGCGCTGTTCCAGCGGGCGCAGACCGGGCGGGGACAGCGCATCGACATGGCCATGTTCGACGTCGGCATGATCCTGCAGAGCCTGGAGCTGACCTCGTACAGCCGCAGCGGCCAGCACCCCGAGCCGCGCGGCAACATGATGACCAACGCCGCCTGCGCCTGCTATCCCACCCGCGACGGGCTGATCATGCTGGGCGCGGCGAACATGAAGCAGTACCGGAGGATGTGGCGCGCGCTGGGCCGGCCGGAGGCCGCGCTGCCCGACTACGCGGCCCGCGCCGCCGCCATCCCCGAGGAGACCGAGGCGCTGACCGCGCTGCTGGCCGATCGCACGGCGGACGAATGGGAGGCGTTCTTTCAGGCCGCCGGCGTGCCGGCCGCGCGGGTCAGGGAACTGCGCGAGGCGCTGGACGATCCGCAGGCCCCCACGCGCGGCTTCGCCGCCCGGCTGGAGGACCCCGACCTCGGCGCGATGCTGGTACCGCTGGCGGGCTTCCGCATGGCCCATGGCGGCCCGGCGCTGCGCCACGCCCCGCCGGCGGTGGGGGCCGACAGCGCCGAGATCCTGGCCGAGCTGGGCTATGCGCCCGACGCCATCGCCCGGCTGACCGGCGAGGCCCGGACGGAGGTCTGAGCGGGCGCTTGACAGACGGGCGCCCGCGGGGAACATTGGTTTGGAAAAGGGGGAATTTGGTCCTCAATTGGTCTGGAAGGGAGAGCCATGCCGGGGTGGCCAGCATGAGCCGACATGCGATCCGGGACGTCCGGCTGATCGGGCTGCGCCACGCCTTCGATCCGGCGCGCGCCTACGGCATGGCGCGGGGGCTGACCTCGTCGCGCCAGACCGGGATCGTGGTGGTGGAGCTCGCCTCGGGCGTGCAGGGGCTGGGCGAGGCCTGGGGCCCGCCCGCCATGACCCGCGCCGCGCTGGAGATGGTGCGCGACTACTTCATCGGCCGCGAGGTCTTTGCCCATGAGCATGCCGTCGACCTGATCCTCTCGCGCCATTACCACTTCGGCATCCAGAACCCGCTGATGGCGCTGATCTCGGGCATCGACGTGGCCGCGCGCGACGCCGCCGCCCGGGCGCTGGACGTGCCGCTGCATGCGCTGATCGGCGGCGCGCGGGTCGACCGCGTGCCGGTCTATGCCTCCAGCGGCTACATCACGCTCGCGGGCGACGAGGGCTTTGCCGAGCAGATGGCCGAGGTCGCGACCCACGGCCACCGCGCGGTCAAGATCAAGATCGGCCGCTCGCCGGCCTCGGATGCCTTCCGCGTCCGCACCGCGCGCGAGGCGCTGGGCGAGGGCGTGGCGCTGATGGTCGACGCCAACGGCAACTACACCGTCGACCTCGCCCTCGACAGCATGCGCCGCATCGCCGGCTACGACATCGCCTGGTACGAGGAGCCCCTGCCGCCGCTCGACTTCCGCGGCTATGCCGAGTTGCGCACCCGCGCGCCGATGCCCATCGCGACCGGCGAGGCGCTCTATACCGCCCACGACTTTCACCGCCTGACCGAGGCCCGCGGCGCCGACATCCTCCAACCTGACCTGTCGCTCTGTGGCGGCCTGGGACAGGGGCGGCGGGTGGCCGACCTCGCGCGACTGCATCACCTGCGCCTGTCGCCGCATGTCTGGGGCTCGGCGGTGGGGCTGGCGGCGGCCTGTCACTATGTCGCGGCGCTGGGGGTCTATCCGCATGCCGGCAACGAGCCGGCGCCGACGCTGGTGGAATACGACCTGGGCGAGAACCCGCTGCGCGACGCGATCCTCACCCGGCCGCTGAGCGTGACGGACGGCGAGATCGCGCTGCCCGAGGGGCCGGGGTTGGGGATCGAGCTCGACGCGGCCGCGGTCGCGGAGTTGACGGTCTGACGGGCGCGGAGGGGGACGGATGACGCAGATGGCAGACCCGCGCGAGACCCCCCACCCGGGGCCCGCGATCCTGCGCATCCGCAACCTCTGCACCTGGTTCGACATCGACGAGGACACGGTGCTGCGCGCCGTCAACGGCGTGACCCTCAGCCTGTCCGAGGGCGAGACGCTGGCGGTGGTGGGCGAGAGCGGCTCGGGCAAGTCGGTGACCGGGCTCACGGTGATGCGGCTCCTGATGCGCAGCCCCGCCCGGGTGGTCGAGGGCGAGGTGCTGTTCACGGGCAAGGACGGCCGCACCCTGGACCTGTTGCGCCTGTCCGAGGCCGAGATGCGCCGCATCCGCGGCCGCGAGATCGCGATGATCTTTCAGGACCCGATGTCCTCGCTCAACCCGGTCTTCCCGGTCGGCGACCAGATCGCCGAGGGGCTGCGGCTGCACCAGCGGATGACCCGCCGGGCGGCGATGGCGCGGGCGGTGGAGCTTCTCGACCTCGTCGGCATCTCCGAGCCCGCGCGCCGGGCGGGCGAATACCCGCACCAGCTTTCGGGCGGCATGCGCCAGCGGGTGATGATCGCCATGGCGCTCGCCTGCGACCCGCGCCTCCTGATCGCCGACGAGCCGACCACCGCGCTCGACGTCACCATCCAGGCCCAGATCGTCGAGCTTCTGAAGGCGTTGCAGGCGCGCTCGCGCATGGCGATGATCTTCGTCACCCATGACCTGAATCTCGTGGCGGGCCTCGCCGACCGGGTGGCGGTGATGTATTGCGGCCAGGTGGTGGAGGAGGGGCCGGTGGGCGTCGTCCTCGACACCCCGCGCCACCCCTATACCCGCGCGCTCCTGGACTGCATCCCCGAGCACGACGCCGAGACCGGCCGCGCCGGCGTGCGCCCGATCCCCGGCCGGGTCGCGAACCCGCTCGCGCCGCCCGAGGGCTGTCGCTTCCACCCCCGCTGCGCCCATGCCGAAGGTCCCTGCCGCGTAACCGAGGTCGCGCTGGAGGATACCGGCGGCGGCCACATGACGCGCTGCCTGCGCTGGCGGGACCTGGCATGAGCGCCGTGCCGCTTCTGGAGGCCACGGGGGTCACCAAGCATTTCCCCATTACGCGCGGGCTGATGGCGCGCACCGTCGGGCAGGTCCGCGCGGTGGACGGCATCGACCTGCGGCTCGCGCGCGGCGAATGCCTGGGCGTGGTGGGCGAGTCCGGCTCGGGGAAGTCCACGCTGGGCCGGGTGCTGTTGCGCCTGCTCGAACCCACCGCGGGGCGCATCGCGTTTGATGGCCGCGACATCGCCGCCATGCCGGCGGACGAGCTGCGCGCCTTTCGCCGGCACATGCAGATGATCTTTCAGGACCCGTTCGCCAGCCTCAACCCCCGCATGACCGTCGGCGCCGCGATCCGCGAGGCGCTGCGCCTCCACGCCGTCTGCCCCGAGGCCGAGCTCTCGGACCGCGTGACCGCCATGCTCGAGCGGGTGGGGATTGGCGGCGACGCGGCGGGGCGCTATCCGCGCGCCTTTTCCGGCGGCCAGCGGCAGCGGATCGCCATCGCCCGGGCTCTGGCGGTGGGGCCGCGTTTCCTCGTGGCCGACGAGCCGGTCTCGGCGCTCGACGTCTCCATCCAGGCCGAGGTGATCGCGCTCCTGCAGGACCTGCGCCGCGACCTCGACCTTGCCATCCTGTTCATCAGCCATGACCTGTCGGTGGTCGAGGTCGTCGCCGAGCGGGTGATGGTGATGTATCTCGGCCGCACGATGGAGGCCGGCGAGACCGCGCGCATCTTTGCCCGGCCGCGCCATCCCTATACCCAGGCGCTGGTCTCGGCGGTGCCCAGCCGCCGGCCGCGGCCCGGCCGGATCGTGCTGACGGGCGAGATCCCCAGCCCGTCGAACCCGCCTTCGGGCTGCGTGTTCCGCACCCGCTGCCGGCATGCGCTGCCCGAATGCGCCGCCGCGGTGCCGGCGCTGCGCGAGGTCGCGCCGGGGCAGTGGAGCGCCTGCATCCGCGACGACATCGCAGAGGCAGCCGCATGAGCGCCCGCACCGCCTTCGTCATCGGCGCGCGCGGCTTCGTCGGCGCCCATGTCGCCCGCGCGCTGGTGGCGACGGGCTGGCGCGTCGTCGCCTTCGGCCCGGCGATGGAGGCCGACCGGCTGGCCGACCTCGGCGAGGCCGTCACCGACGTCACCGGCAGCATCGCCGACGCCGCCGCCCTGCGCGCGGCCCTCGCCGACAGCGGCGCCGAAGTGGTCGTCAGCCTCGCCGCCTTCGTCTCGGGCAGCGGCGGGCTTGCCCGCGCCGGCGAGGACGACGCCGAACGCGCCTTTGCCATCAACGTCCTCGGCCTGCGCAACACCTTCGAGGCGGCCCGCGCGGCCGGGCTGCGGCGGGTGATCTGGGCCTCCTCCACCACGCTCTACGGCCCCGCCGGACACTACGCCGGCCCGGTGGACGAGGACGCCCCGCCGCGCCCGCAGCTCACCTATGGCCTGACCAAGGCCATGGCCGAGCTGCTGTCCGACCACGAGCGCGACCGCCACGGCACCGAGGCGGTGGCGGTGCGCCTGCCGCTCGTCTTCGGCCCCGGCCTCTGGTATCGCGGCGCGGCGGCGGCGTTCCTCGACCTGCTGGCCGCCGCCCGTCCCGGCGCGCGCCATGTCCTGCGCGGCCCCGAGGCGCCGGTGGACCTGATGTATGCCCCCGACGCCGGCGCCGCCTTCGCCACGCTCTGCGCCCACCCCGGGCCGCTTGCCGGGCGCTACAACGTCAACGGCTTCACCGCCACCTATCCACAGCTCTGCACCCTCCTGCGCCACCTCGTCCCCGGCTTCGACGCCGTTTTCGAGCCCGCCGAGCCCCCCGTCGTCTACCCCCTCATCCGCACCGACCGCATCGCCCGCGACACGGGCTTCGCGCCCCGCTTCGACGCCGAGGCGGCGCTCGCGGACCATCTGCGCAGCCTGGAGGCCCCATGACCCTCGAAACCCGCCTGCACGCGATGGGCTACCGCCTGCCCGAGGCCGCCAGACCCGCGTTCCAGTACGTGCCCGTCACGGTTCACGCGGGTCTCGCCCATGTCGCCGGGCAACTGCCCAAGGTGGACGGCGAGGTCCGCGTCTTCGGCAAGGTCGGCGCCGAGGTGAGCCTCGAACAGGCCGAGGAGGCCGCCCGCATCTGCGCCCTTCAGGGCCTCGCCTGCCTCGTCGAGGCGCTGGGCAGCAGTGATCGCATCCTGCGCATCCTCAAGATCACCGGCTTCGTCGCCTCCGCGCCGGGCTTCAACCAGCAGCCAAAGGTGCTGGACGCGGCCTCGTATCTGCTGGTCGAGGCGCTGGGCGATGCCGGCCGGCACGCGCGCTCGGCGGTGGGGGTGGCGGAGCTGCCGCGCAACGCGCCGGTGGAGATCGAGATGATCGCGGCGGTTCGGGACTGAGGGAGGACAGCATGGCGGAATGGTTCGAGATGTCGCGGATGACCTCGCGCGAGTTCGCCGCGGCGCGCGAGACGGCGCGGCTGGCGCTGGTGCCGGTGGGCGCGACCGAGCAGCACGGGCCCAACCTCGCGCTCGGCACCGACTATGTCATCGCGCACCGGCTGGCGCAGCGGCTGGCGGCGCGGCTGCACCCGCGGGCGGTGGTGCTGCCGCCGGTGCCCGTGGGCCTGTCCTATCACCACATGGGCTTTCCCGGCACGCTCACGCTCTCGCCCGAGACCTTCACCGCCGTCTGCCTCGACATCGCCCGCTCGGCGCAGGCGCAGGGGCTCACGCATGTGCTGTTCGTGAACGGCCACAACGGCAACTCGGCGGTGCTGAACGTCGCGGCCACGCGCATCCGCTACGACCTCGGGATGCCGGCGGCGGTGGCCTTCTGGTTCCAGCAGGCCGGCGACGCGGTGCGCCGCCATGCCCGCACCGAGCGCTACGGCCACGCCTGCGAGATCGAGACCAGCGTGCTGATGGCGCTGGAGCCCGAGATGGTGCGCGCGGACGCGCTGGAGGCCGGCGACATGCTGCCGGTGACGCTGGAACATGCCTTCAACAACCAGCCGTTCTTTCTGACCGTGCCGGTGCCGTTTCACGAACAGACCCGCAACGGGGTCTTCGGCGACGCCCGGCTCGCGACCCGCGAGGCCGGCGACGAGATCGTCGAGGCCGCGCTCGCCCGCACCGTCGCCTTTGCCGAGGCCTTTCTCGGCGCGGGCGGCTGAGACCCGACCCCCTGCGCCCGCCGCATGCGGCGGGGGCGCGGCAGAACCCGGAGCTGCCGCCGCCGCAGGGGCCCGCACACCAGACCCCGGGGATGAAGGGAGAAGAAGGATGAAGCGACAGTCTGGCATCTCTGTCCTCCGCCGGTTCGCCGCCGGCCTTGCGCTGGCCGCCGGCATGGCCGTGCCGGCCACGGCCGAGATCAGTCCGCTGCTCTACGGCCCCGACCCCGACGAGGAGCGGCGCGGCGGCTCGCTGACCTACGGCTCGCTGGTCGAGCCCCCCGCACTCGACCCCTTCCACCAGGGGGCCGATGCGCGCATCCGGGTCACCGCGCTGATCTATCAGGGCCTGTTCTACGAGGGCGAGGAGGCGGCGATCCCGCTGCTCGCGCGCGACTTCGACATCTCCGACGACGGGCTCGTCTATACCTTCCACCTGCGCGAGGGGGTGCAGTTCCACACCGGCGGGACGATGACGGCCGAGGATGTGAAATACTCCTACGACTACATCCGCGACCCCGCCAACGGGTCGCCCGGCGCCGGCGACTTCAACATGATCGACGAGATCCGCGTGATCGACGACCTGACGGTCGAATTCGTGCTGACCTCGCCCAACGCCTCGCTGCCGATGGCGCTGGGCAACAAGTACGGCGCCGTGGTCCCCGCCGGCACCTTCGACGCCGAGGGCGCGCGCGCAGCCCTCAACGACACCAGCGTCGGCACCGGGCCCTTCCGCATCCGCGAGTTCCAGCCCAACAGCTTTCTCGAACTGGAGCGGTTCGAGGACTACTGGCAGCCGGGCCTGCCCTATCTCGACGAGATCACCTATCTCTTCCTGCCCAACGCCGCCGCCCTGCTGGTGGCGCTGCAGAACAACCGGGTGGACGTGGCGCGGCTGAGCCGGCCGCAGGATGCCGTGCAGCTCGAGGGGCTGCCCAACGTCACGGTGCAGCGCTGGCCCTCGCTGGGGCAGATGGCGCTCGATCTCGACAGCGACCACGGCCCGCTGGGCGACGAGCGGGTGCGCCAGGCGATCTCGCTCGCCATCGACAAGGACGAGATCCTGCAGGCGGCGGTGGGCGGCTACGGCACCGTCATCCACACCATGGTGGCGGGCATGCAGGAAGCCTGGGGTGTGGCGCGCGAGGACCTGGAGTTCCAGGGCCCCGACCGCGAGGCCGCCCGCGCGCTGATGGCCGAGGCCGGCCACACCGGCCGCGTGCCCCTGACGCTGACCACCATCATCGGCTTCGACTGGATGGACCCGGCGGCGGTGACCCTGCGCGAGCAGCTGGGCGAGATCGGCATCGACCTCGACATCCGGCGCGTCGACCTCGGCGTCTGGATCGACAACTTCCGCAGCCGCAACATGGGCTTCACCTTCAACGAGTGGGGCACGCAGCCGGACCCGAACCTTCTGTTCTTCCGCCACTTCCACCAGCAGCCCGAGGGCGCGGACTTTCGCAACTGGCGCAACGCGGCGGCGTCCGAGCTCCTGATGCGCGGCCAGCAGGAGAGCGACCCGGAGGCCCGGCAGCAGATCTATCGCGATTTCCAGAAGGAGATGGCGCGCAGCGTGCCGACGGTGATGCTGTTCAGCTCGGACCATGTCACCGTCGTCGGCAACCGGGTGCACAACTTCACCAAGCATCCCACCGGCTGGCACTTCGGCCTCGTGAAGACGCAGGTCGAGTGATCCCCAGGGGAGGGGCCGGCCCCGGCCCCTCCACCCCCGACGAACACAAGGACCGTCATGGGCGCCTATCTGGCCAAACGCCTCGCCGCCTCGGTGGTGACCGCGATCCTCTCGAGCCTCGTCGTGTTCTGGCTGGTCCGCCAGGTGCCCGGCGACGTGGTCGCGCAGATGCTGGGGCAGAGCGGCGCGCGCGGCTCGGCGGCCGAGGCCTCGCTGCGGCGCTTCTTCGGGCTGGACGAGCCCTTGTGGCGGCAATACCTCGCCTGGGTCTGGGCGGTGCTGCAGGGCGATCTGGGCACGAGCTGGGTGCGCGGGCGGCCGGTGCTGGACATGGTCGTGGCGGCCTTCATGGTGACGCTGCAACTGGGGCTGATGACGCTCGCCTTCGCCACGCTGATCGGCGTGCCGCTGGGCCTCATCGCCGGGCTCTACGAGGGGCGGCGGATCGACAACGCCATCCAGGCGTTCAACCTTCTGGGCCTCTCGGCGCCGGTGTTCTGGCTGGGGCTGATCCTGTTGATGGCGGTGTCGCAGACGCTGGCCTGGTCGCCGCCGCTGGTCTTCCGCAGCCCCGGCCGCGACCTCGGGCAGAACCTCCAGATCCTGATCCTGCCGCTGCTGTCGCTGGGCATCCTGCAGGCCGCCGCCTACAGCCAGTTCACCCGCCAATGCGTCGTCAGCGCCTTTTCCCAGGACTATGTGCGCACCGCGGTGGCCAAGGGGCTGCCCATGCGGGTGGTGTTCTTCAAGCATATCCTGCGCAACATCCTGATCCCGCTCGTGACCTTCATGGGGCTGATCCTGATCCAGATCCTCGGGGGCACGGTGGTGATCGAGACGCTGTTCGCGCTGCCGGGCCTCGGGCGGCTGCTGATCTCGGCGATCGAGACGCGGGACTATCCGGTGGTGCAGGGGGCGCTCTTGTTCGTGGTCTTCACCGCGCTGGTCGTGAACCTGGCGGTGGACATGCTCTATCACGTCATCGACCCGCGCGTGCGGGTCGGCGGCTGACCGGAGAGGGGGACCGATGACCGACACCGCCCGCCGCCCCGTCCCGCCCCTGCGCCGGCTGCGCCGCTTCGTCCGGGCCGAGCCCGCCTTTGCGCTGGGGCTCGCGCTGGGTGCGGTGATCCTGTCGGTGGCGCTGTTTCCGGGGCTGTGGACGGGCAAGTCGCCCACCGCCATCGACACCGCCGCCGCCCTGCGCCCGCCGAGTGCCGCGCACTGGTTCGGCACCGACGACGTCGGCCGCGACATCTATGCCCGCACCATCCACGGCACCCGCGTCACCCTCTCCATCGTCGCCGGCTCGATGCTGATCTCGGCGCTGGTCGGGGGGCTGCTGGGCCTCATCGCAGGCTTTGCCGGCCGCGCCACCGACATGATCGCCGGCCGCGGCATCGACGTGATCCTGTCCTTTCCGCCCATCGTGCTGGGCGTGGTCATCAGCGGCGTGCTCGGGCCCAGCATCACCAACCTCGTGATCGCGCTGTCGGTCGTCTACATGCCGGTGTTCTTCCGCATCGCGCGCTCGGGCGCGATGTCCGAGGCGGCGCGGACCTATGTCGAGGCCGCCCGCTCGGTCGGCCTGTCGGGCCGGGCGATCCTGTTTCGTCACATCCTGCGCAACGTCGCGCCGCTGATCCTCGTGCAGTACATGATCCTGTTTCCGCTGGTGCTGCAGATCCAGGCGGCGCTGGGGTTCCTCGGCCTCGGCGTGCAGCCGCCCACCCCGGACTGGGGCGCGATCCTCGAACAGGGCAAGAACTATATCCTGTTCGCGCCGTGGATCTCGCTGTTTCCGGGGCTCTTCATCCTGATCGCGGCGCTGGCGGTGACGCTCCTGGGCCGCGGCCTGCAGAAACGGCTGGACGGCTGATGGCGCGGCGCTCAGAACCCGTTCAGCGAGGCGAGCACCCGCGTCAGGTAATCCTGCATCGCCGCCCGCGCCCGCGCCGCCTCGCCCGCGCGCAGCGCCGCGACGATCTCGCCGTTGGCCTTCAGCGCGGCCTCGCGCACGGCGGGCGGCACATGCGCGGCCTGCCCGCGGTGGCCCCAGCCGTCGCGCCGCCGCGCCGCGATCACCGCCTCGAAGGTCTGCACGAGGAAGCGGTTGCGCGTCGCCCGGGTGATGGCGAGGTGCAGCGCATATTTCCGCTCCTTGTATTGCGCCCAGTCGGTGGCGCTGCGGATCCCCTCCAGACAGCGGTCCATCTCGGCGAAATCCTCCGGCCCCGCGCGCTCGACCACCAGCGAGGCCATCTCGGGCTCGAACAACAGCCGCGCCTCCAGGATCTCGGCCAGCGACGGCGTCTCGGGGTCCGAGCCGCCGTCGCGCGGCTGGCCGGCGACGAAGCTGCCGCTGCCGACGCGGCGGGTCACCAGACCCTCGCGCTCCAGCATCTCCATGGTCTTGCGCACGCTGCCGCGGGTGGCGCCGTAATGGCTCGCGAGCGCGCGCTCGGTCGGCAGGCGGGCGCCGGGCGCCAGGGTGCCGTCGCCGATCGCCCCGCTGATCGCGCCATAGATGCGACGGACGTCGCCGGCGGCCTTGGCGCGGATGTTGGCCGCCGCGGCCGGTTCGGGAATGCTGTGCTTCATGGGTGCGTCGCTGCTGTTGCCTGCGCGTTTGACGGGCCGACCAAATCACAGTTCGCGCCGGATTGGAACGAAATTGGTTCTGCTGGGGCCGGCTTCGGCGCCGCGAGGGGAGGCCGGGCATGTCCGCGGGCACGCTGAGCCTGTGGCGGGGCGGCGGCGCCGCGGTGACGCTGCCCGCCGGCGGCTGGCGCGCGCTCTATCTCGAGCGCGGCGCGCTGGCGGTCGGGGACGCGCGTCTCGGCCCCGATTCCGGCCGCGCGCTGGGCTCCGCGGCGCTGCGCCTGACCCCACAGGCCCCGGACATCCGCTTCTGGCTCTGGGACTGGCGCTTTTCCGCCGCCCCTGCCCCGATCGAGGGCCTCGCGCCGGTGCTGGCCCACGCCCCTGACGGCCCCGCCGACGCGGTGCTCCTGCGGCTGGAGCGGGTGGACCTGCCCCCCGGCAGCGTCACCGCGCCGCACACCCATGCCGGCTGCGGGCTGCGGGTGCTGATCGCCGGTGCCATCGAGGCCGAGCTGGACGCGCGGCGGCTCAGCCTCGCGCCGGGGGATGCCTGGCTGGAAAAGGGCCCCGCCGAGCGTGTGGTCGGCCGCGTGGGCACGGCGCCGGCGGCCTTCGTGCGGCTGATGGTGCTGCCCGCCGACATGGCGGGACAGGACAGCTATCGCCCCTGGGGCGATGCGAAGGCGCCGGCGCAGCCGCGCCCGGCGCGCGTGAGGAGGGATTTCGAGATGAGGGTGGAGCGATGAGCAGGGACGAGGCGTTGGCCGCCCGCAGCGGCGGCGAGATTCTGGCGGACGGGCTGATCGCGCAGGGGCTCGACACCGTCTATGGCGTGCCGGGCGAGAGCTTTCTCGCGGTGCTGGACGCGGTCCACGCGCGGCGCGACCGGCTGCGCTTCGTCACCTGCCGGCAGGAGGGCGGCGCGGCCTTCATGGCCGACGCCCATGCCAAGCTGACGGGGCGGCCCGGCGTGCTGCTGGTCACCCGCGGCCCCGGCGCCTGCAACGCCTCCATCGGCGTGCACACGGCGTTCCAGGACTCGACCCCGATGATCGTGCTGATCGGCCAGGTCCCCCGCCACCACCGCGAGCGCGAGGCCTTCCAGGAGGTCGAGTTCCGCCACATGTTCGCGCCCATGGCCAAATGGGTCTGCGAGGTCGAGAGCGCCGCGCGCCTGCCCGAGCATCTCGCCCATGCCTGCGCGCTGGCGCGTTCGGGCCGGCCCGGGCCGGTGGTGCTGTCGCTGCCCGAGGACGTGCTGACCGAGGCCGCCGCCGTCGCCGACCTGCCCGCCGCGCCGCTGCCCCGCGCCGCCCCCGACCCCACCGCGCTGGCCGAGCTCGGCCGCCTGCTCGCCCGCGCCGAGCGGCCGGTGGCGGTGATCGGCGGCCCGGGCTGGTCTGCGGCGGCCGCCACCGACATCGCCGCCTTCGCCGCGGCGCACCGGGTGCCGGTGCTGACCTCGCTGCGCTGTCAGGACTACATCGACAACGACCACCCCTGCTATGCCGGCGATCTGGGCATCAGCGCCAACCGCGACGTGGTGGCGCGGCTGCGCGACGCCGACCTGATCCTCGCCCTGGGCACGCGGCTGGGCGACATGACCACCCAGGGCTACAGCGTGCCCACCCCGCCCCGTCCGGCACAGACGCTGGTGCATGTCTACCCCGACGCCGCCGAGCTCGGCCGGGTCTACCGCGCCGACCTGCCCGTCGTGGCCGACAGCGCCCTGATGGCCGCCGCGCTGGCCGCGCTGCCCGCCGCCCCCACACCGCCCCGCGAGGCCTGGTGCCAGGAGGCCCGCGCCGCCTACGAGCGCCTCCTCGCGCCCCCGCCGCAGCCCGGGGCGCTGGACATGGGGGCGCTGATGGCGGCCCTGCGCCGCCGGCTGCCGCGCGATGCGATCCTGACCAACGGCGCCGGCAACTACACCGCCTGGATCCACAAGTTCTGGCAGTTCCACGCCTATCGCAGCCAGCTTGCCCCCACCAGCGGCGCGATGGGCTACGGCGTGCCCGCCACCGTCGCGGCCAAGCTCGCGCACCCCGACCGCCGCGTCGTCGGTTTCGCCGGCGACGGCTGCTTCCTGATGAACGGTCAGGAGATGGCGACGATCCGCCATCTCGGCCTCGATCCGCTCCTCATCGTGGTCAACAACGGCATGCTCGGCACCATCCGCATGCACCAGGAGCGCGAGTACCCCGGCCGCATCGAGGCCACGGCGCTCACCAACCCCGACTTCGCCGCCATGGCCGCCGCCTTCGGCTTCCACGCCGAGCGGCTGGAGCGCACCGCCGACATCGACGCCGCCCTCGACCGGGCGCTGGCGGCGGGCGGCCCCGCACTCGTCGAATGCATCGTCGACCCCGAGGGCGTCACCCCCCGCACCACCCTGACCGCCCTGCGCGCCGCCGCCACAGCCGCCCCCTGACCTGCCCCTCTGACCTGCCCCCCCTGTCTGTTGAGACGCTGCTGCTGTCTTGGTTGCGGAGGGGAGCCCGTCGCCCCCCTGGGTCCCGAGCCCGTGTGGGAGCAAGGGTCCCCTCCGCAGCGTCGACGAC
>Ga0213835_101276_pt1 | contig 16477 bp, 15 predicted proteins | sample SWPATP01_FD_160576 | JGI IMG/M metagenome (GOLD analysis project Ga0213835, IMG submission 160576) | Coastal seawater microbial communities from Marineland, Florida, United States - SWPA TP0 #1 | ecosystem: Environmental > Aquatic > Marine > Coastal | place: USA: Florida | collected 2016-08-05 | reverse complement strand
GGGCCGGCAGCCTGTGGGGCGGTTGGAGGCGGCGGCGGCGGGTCAGCCGCGGCGGTCGAGGAGGAGGATCTGGAGCGCGGCGCGGCGGGCGACCTCGTCCTGGCCGGCGGCGCGCAGCAGTTCCAGGCCCTCGGCGACCGCGCGGGGGTCCTCGGCGCCGCTGCCCTGGAGGATCGCGAGCGCCTCGAGCAGGCCCCAGCCGCGGCCGCTGTCGGCGAGGCGGGCGGCGCTGCGCGGCGTCTCGGCGGCGGTGAGCGCGAGGGCGATGGCTTCGGGCATGGCGCCGGAGGGGCGGGGGGTGTCGGGGGCCAGCCGTCCGGTGGCGATGGCGGCGAGGAAGGCGTCGCGGGTCGAGGCGGGGGCGCGGCGGGGGGCGACCTCGGCGGCGGCGTCGGTCAGGAGCCCGGCGCGCCAGGCCATGCCGGCGGCCTCGGGCGGCAGCTCGAGCCGCAGCAGCCGCTCGGCGTAGATGTCGGCAAAGGCGGTCTCGAGCTCGGCCTCGACCATGTGCGCCCAGGCGCGGGGCAGGATGTCGGCCATGCGCTCGGGGTCCTGGGCCAGCAGCGCGGCCTCGATCTGCTGGATGCTGCGGACCCGTTCCCAGACCCCGCCCGAGGCGGCCGGCGCGCGCTCGGTATAGAGCCCGAGCAGGCGGTTCGGGGTCAGCGCCCCGGCGCGGGTGAGCCGCTCGGCGGCCTCGATGCGCGCCTTCCAGCCGGCCGAGGGGCCGAGGTCGGCATGGGCGAAGGCCAGCGGCAGGGTGGCGGTGGGCGGCGCCTCGCCCAGGGCGTCGAGCAGGTGCCACAGCAGCGCCGACGGCTCGGCCCGGGCCGTCGGCAGCGCGGGGGCGGGCTGGTGGTCGGCGTCGGGGTCGAGGAAGCGCGCCAGCGCGCTGCGCTCGGCTTCGGGCAGGCTGCCGGCCTCGGGCGTCTCGAGGAGGGTCTCGGCCGCCTCCCATTCGCCGCCGCGCGCGAGGCAGTAGATGCGCGCCGCCGGCGCCAGCGGATGTTCGGCCGCAAGCTCGGGGCGGGCGCGCAGGGCGGCGCAGGCCGGGGCCGGGTCGCCGGCGAGGAGGGCCGCGTCGAACCAGCGCGCGAACAGGGCGGGGCTCTGGTCCGGGCCCGCGGCCTCGACCAGCGCGAGGGCCTGATCGAGGGCGCCGAAGGCGATGAGGCGGTCGAGCCGGGCGAGGAACAGCGCGCCGCGGCCCTCGGCGTCGCCGGGGGGCGCAAGCTCGGCCAGCAGCAGCGCGAGCGTCAGCCGTTGCAGCGCCGGTGCCATGTCGGGGGTCAGCCGGGCCATCCCGCGGGCCAGCTCGGCCGAGGGGGCGGGCCCCCAGAGATCGCGCGGCAGGCCCAGCCGGTCGGCCGGCAGGAGGCCCACCGCATCGACCGTGGGCGCATCGAGCGGGGTGACGGTGATCGCCTCGGGCACCAGCGCGCGCGGCCCCCGGGACAGGGGGGGCGGCAGCACGCCGGCGGATGCGTCGGGGTCGCCGCCGGGGGGGGGATGGGGGGTGGCGGGGGGCTGGGCCCGCGGGGGGGACGCTTCCTCGACCGAGCGCGACAGCCAGTCGATCGCGGACAGCGGCGACTGCGCCGGCGCCGGCGGGGCGGCAAGGGCCAGAAGCAGCACGGCCGGCGGGGCGATCCGGCCCATGCGCGCCATCCGCGCGGCGGCCCGGGCCAGCAACGACGCGGGCCTGCGGTGCGGCTCAGCGGCCATCCAGCACCACCGTGCGGCGCACCTCGGCCCGGTCGGGCGAGAGGTCGCCGAAATAGGCGTAGCCGGCGAGCCCGATGCCCCCCAGCACCGCAAGGTAGATCAGCCCGCGCAGGATGCGTCCCATGGTCCTGTCCTGTCTGCCGTTTCTGCCCCGTTTCGGGCGCCCCCGCGCGGCATCGCCCGCCGCCCCCGCGGCGCGCCCTGCCGCGCCGGACCGGCCCTCTCGAGACGTTTATATATGGCATTCGCGTCGGGATCACGCCATTCAGGGGGCGACGGGGCAGGGGGACGCGCGAAAACGTGAAGCCGCGATTGCGACAGACGGTGGTGCTGGTGGGCATGATGGGGGCCGGAAAGACCGCCGTCGGCGGGGCGCTGGCGCGGCTTCTGGGGGTGCCCTTCATCGACACCGACGACGAGATCGAGCGGGCGGCCAACATGACCATCGCCGAGATCTTTGCCCGCGACGGCGAGGCCTTCTTTCGCCAGAAGGAGACGCAGGTGCTGGGGCGGCTGCTGGCGGGCGCGCCGGCGGTGCTGTCCACCGGGGGCGGGGCCTTCATGTCGGACGAGAACCGCCGGATCATCGCCGGGCATGCGGTCTCGGTCTGGCTGAAGGTCGATCTGGCGCTGTTGTGGAGCCGGGTGCGGCACCGCACCACGCGGCCGCTCTTGCGCACGCCCGATCCGCGCGGAACGCTGGCTGCGTTGCTCGAGGTGCGCGCGCCGGTCTATGCGCTGGCGGATGTGACGGTCGAGGCCGAGGCGGGCGCCTCGGTGGAGGTCACGGCACGGCGGGTTCTGGCGGCGCTGGAGGCGCGGGGGGACATGGTGGAGCGGCGATGAGCGGGACGGCGACGGTGCGGGTCGAGCTGGGCGCGCGCAGCTACGAGGTGCGGATCGGGGCGGGGCTGATGGCGCGGGCGGGCGCCGAGGTGGCGCCACTGCTGGTCCGGCCGCGGGTGGCGGTGGTGACCGACGCGCGGGTGGCAGAGCTGCATCTGCCGGCGGTGCGGGCGGCGCTGGAGGGGGCGGGGATCGCGGTCTCGGCGCTGGTGCTGCCGGCGGGCGAGGCGACCAAGGACTGGGCGCATCTGCAGCGCACGGTGGAGTGGCTGCTGGCCGAGCGGGTGGAGCGGCGCGATGTGGTGCTGGCGCTGGGCGGGGGGGTGATCGGCGATCTGGCGGGGTTTGCCGCGGCGATCCTGCGCCGCGGGGTGCGCTTCGTGCAGCTTCCCACCACCTTGCTGGCGCAGGTGGACAGCTCGGTCGGCGGCAAGACCGGGATCAACAGCGCCCATGGCAAGAACCTGGTGGGGGCGTTTCACCAGCCGAGCCTCGTGCTGTGCGACATCGATGTGCTGGGCACGCTGCCTGCGCGGGAGTTCCGGGCGGGCTACGGCGAGGTGGTGAAGTACGGGCTGCTGGGCGATGCCGGGTTCTTCGGCTGGCTGGAGCGGCACGGGCCGGCGCTGGCGGCGGGCGATGCGGCGCTGCGGGCCGAGGCGGTGCGGCACTCGGTCGCGATGAAGGCCGCGATCGTGGCGCGCGACGAGACCGAGGAGGGGGAGCGGGCGCTTCTGAACCTCGGGCATACCTTCGGCCATGCGCTGGAGTCGGCGACGGGCTATTCCGACCGGCTGCTGCATGGCGAGGGGGTGGCGGCGGGCTGCACGCTGGCCTTCGAGCTGTCGGCACGGCTGGGGCTGTGCCCGCAGGAAGAGCCCAGCCGGGTGCGGGCGCATCTGCGACAGATGGGGATGGTGACGGATCTGGCCGACATCGCCGGGCCGTTGCCGGATGCCGAGGGGCTCATGTCCCTGATGGCGCAGGACAAGAAGGTGCGCGACGGCCGGCTGCGGCTGGTGCTGGCGCGCGGGATCGGCGCGGCCTTCGTCACCGACGCGGTGCCGCCGGAGGCGCTGCGCGCGCTGCTGTCCGAGGCGCTGGCGGCGCGGGGCTGAGCGGCGCGGGGACTTGCCCGCGCAGGGATTGGGACCCTTCATCGGCCGTGCGGACCGGCAGCGTCGTGCCCGGGGCAGAGGGCGACCCGGGGGCGGGCGTCCCACCCGCCCACCCCCGCCCGCCCCCGGGTCGCCCTCTGCCCCGGGCGGCGCCCTTGCGGACATGTCGGCATCAGCAGGCGGCGGCGCGATTTGTCGCATGCAGATATATGCATTTGATGTGGATCAAGGCCTCGCATCCCGTAGTATGCAAGCAAGCTGCAGCTTTGGTGGAGGAGAGCCAATGACCCGTCTCGATGAATTCGTCCCTGGTGGTGCGGCCTCCCGTCGGGCCTTTCTGGGGCTGATGGGCGGCGGCGTCGCGCTGGCCGCGGCAACGGCGCCGGCGCAGGCCTCGAAGGTGCGCACCTCGGCCCGGATCGTGATCCTGGGCGCCGGCGCCGGTGGCGCCTCGATCGCCAACCGGCTGGCCGAGCGGCTGGACGGTGCGCGCATCACCGTCGTCGATGGCAAGACCGAGCACTGGTATCAGCCCGGCCTCACCCTGATCGCCTCGGGCCTGCGGCCGGCGTCCTATGCGCAGTCGACCACCGGCGAGTGGCTGCCCCGCGGCATCACCTGGGTGCAGGAGCACGCCGCCGAGGTCGACCCCGAAGCGAAGCGCGTGGTCACCACCGGGGGCCAGCGGCTCGACTATGACTATCTCATCGTCTCGACCGGCCTCGTGCTCGATTGGGACGCGGTGGAGGGCTTCGACCTCGCCCGCGTCGGTCCGCAGACCGGAACCGGGGCGCATTACGCCGGCCCCGACCACGCGGTGAAGACGTGGCAGGCCATGGACGCCTTCACCGACCGCGGCGGGCATGCGCTCTTCACCCGCCCCGCGACCGAGATGAAATGCGCCGGCGCGCCGATCAAGTACTGTTTCCTCACCGACGACTATCTGCGCCGCAAGGGCACCCGCGACGCCAGTCACATCACCTATGCGGCGCATTCGGGCATCATGTTCGGGGTGCCGGTGATCAACGAGAAGGTCAGGATCATCATGCGCCGCCAGGAGGTGGAGGTCTGCTATCACCACGTCCTGCAATCGGTCGACATGGACCGCAGGCTCGCGACCTTCCGCACCCAGGACGGCACGGCCGAGATCGAGTACGACTTCTTCAACGTGATCCCGCCGCAGCGCGCGCCGCAGGTGATCCGCGACTCGGGCCTCGCCTGGGCCGATCGCTGGACCGACCAGGGCTGGATCGAGGTGGACATGCACACCCTGCGCCACGCCCGCTATCCGGAGGTGTTCGGCATCGGCGACATCAACGGCGTGCCCAAGGGCAAGACCGCGGCCAGCGTGAAATGGCATCTGCCGGTGGTCGAGGATCACCTGATCGCCCAGATCCAGGGCCGCGAGGGCACGGCGAGCTACAACGGCTACACCTCCTGCCCGCTGATCACCCGCGTCGGACGGGCGATGCTGGTCGAGTTCGACTATCAGGACAACCTCGTGCCTTCCTTCCCCGGCATCGTCGCGCCGCTGGAGGAGCTGTGGATTTCCTGGCTGATGAAGGAGGTGGCGCTGAAGGCCACCTACAACGCCATGCTGCGCGGCCGCGCCTGAAAGGGGAGAGAGACATGGAAGAGTTTTCCATAGGCACGTTCATCGCCGTCTTCGAAGAGATGTTCGGCGCCTGGCTGTTCTGGCTGATGGTGGCGGTCGCGGCGGCGATCACGGTGGCCTACCTCTATGTGCTGATCCGCGACCACGGCATGGGGATGCGCCGCTTCCTGCTGGCGCAACTGTCGATGCCGGTCGGCGCGGTGGCGGCGGTCGCCTTCGTGATGTGGGTGACCAAGTCGCGGATGGCCGACATCGGCGGCCCCATCGACTGGATCGTGCTTCTGGGCGTGGCGGTGCTGGGGGCGGGGGGCTTCTCGATCCTCGTCTATGTCGCGCAGTCGCTGATCCGCGGCCGGCAGGAGGCCGACGGCTGACAGCCGCCTGCACGGGCGGGGTGAGCCGGAGGGGGCGCGCACGCGCCCCCTTTTCATGCGTCCGGACGAGGGCGACTGACCCTACAGGCCGCGCATGCCCGCGACCACCGTCTCCGCTCCCGCCCCGAAACCAAGCGCCCGACCGCTGGCGGCTTCCGGGCGCGGCGCAACCCTCCCCCCTTCATCTTTCCTCAAATATCCTCGGGGGGAGCCTCCGGAGGAGGCGGGGGGCGGAAAGCCCCCCTTGCGACGCCCCCCCGCGCGTACCCGCCGGGTCAGCGCGCCCCCACCCGCCGCGCCCGCCACAGCGTGAACAGCCCCGCCGAGACCACCACCGCCGCCCCCGTCAGCAGGTTCGGCGCCAGCTCCTCGGAGAACAGCAGCACGCCCAGCCCCGCCGCCCAGACCAGCTGCAGATAGGCAAAGGGCTGCACCGCGCTGGCCTCGGCCACCTCCAGCGACTTGATCAGCAGCCAGTGGCCCAGCATGGCGATGCAGCACAACAGCGCCATCCAGCCCCAGTCGGCCGGCGCCATCGGCTCCCATGTCCAGATGCCCACCGCCGTCATCGCCACCGCCCCGGTGGTCCCGGTCCAGAAGAAGCTGACCGCGGCGCTGTCGGTGCGCGCGGCATAGCGCGTCATCAGCGAATAGAGCGCAAAGCCCGCCGCCGCCGCGAGCGGGATCAGCGCGGCCGGCTGCAGCGCCCCGCCGCCGGGCTGAAGGATGATCAGGATGCCGACAAAGCCGATCCCGATCGCGGTCCAGCGCCGCCAGCCCACCCGCTCGCCCAGCACCGGCCCCGACAGCGCCGCCACGATCAGCGGATAGGCGGCAAAGACCGCATGCGTCGCCGCCAGCCCCAGCACCACGAAGGCCACCACCATCAGGCAGATCTCGCCCGCCAGCAGCAGCCCGCGCCCGATCTGCACCAGCGGCATCTTCGTGGCCACCGCGCGGCGCAGCCCGCCCGGCTGGCGCGCCGCCAGCGCCACCACGAACAGCCCGAACGCCCAATAGCGGATCATCACCACCATCAGCACGTTGTATTCGCTCGCCAGATGCCGCGAGATCGCGTCCTGCGCGGAAAAGACGAGGGTCGCGAGCACCATCAGCCAGATGCCGAGGCGGGTGTCCTGCACGCTCATGCGCCCCCGGCCGGGGCGAGGCGCGCCACCGTCATGTGCCGCTTGGCCCCGAAGCCCGGCCGCCGCTCCACCACCATGCCCGCCGCCGCCAGCGCCCGGCGCACATGCCCGGCCGCCGAATAGCTCGCCGCCGTTCCCCCCGGCGCGGTATGGCGCGCAACCTCGGCCAGCAGGGCGGCCTCCCACAGCTCGGGGTTGCGGTCCGGCGCAAAGCCGTCGAGGAACCACGCATCCGCCCGCCCCTCCCAGCGCGGCAAGGTGACGCGGGCGTCGCCCTCGATCACCTCGGCCTCCAGCCCCGGCAGCGCGAGGCGCCGCGCCCCCGCCTCCCAGGCCGCGAGGAACGGGCCCGCCACCGCCGCCGCCTCCGGAAAGGCCCCGAGCGCGCGGGCGATGTCGGCGGCAGGCAGGGGGTGGGCCTCGAAGCTCGTGAACCGCAGCGGGCCGGGCAGCCCCGCCGCCCGCCAGGCGATCAGCGCGGCCAGCATGTTCAGCCCGGTGCCGAAGCCGAGCTCGGCGATGTGGAACCCCGGCGCGAACCGCCCGGGCAGGCCGTTGCCGTTCAGGAACACATGCCGCGCCTCGGCCAGCCCGCCGGCGTGGGCGAAATAGCTGTCGCCATAGCGCCGCGACACCGGCGTGCGCCCGTCGCGCCAGTCCACCCCGTCTCCTGCCTGCTGGTCCATGCCCCTGCGATGCCCTATGCCCTGACGGCGGCGACCATGCTGGGAGGGGGGCGGAATGTCGAGGGGCGGCGCCGAGGTGACGGTGGTGGGGGCGGGGGTCTCCGGCCTCGCCGTCGCCTGGGCCTGTGCGCGGCGCGGCGCGCGGGTGCGCGTGATCGAGCGGCGGCGGATCGGTGCGGGGGCCAGCGGCGGGCTCGTGGGCGCGCTGGCCCCGCATGTGCCCGAGCGCTGGGACGCGCTGAAGGCGTTCCAGTTCCAGGCGCTGGCGATGGCCGGCGACTGGTGGGCGGCGGTGGCCGCGGCGGGGGGCGCCGACCCGGGCTTTGCCCGTCTGGGCCGTGTTCAGCCGCTGGCCGACGCCGCCGCTGTCGCCCGCGCCGGGGCGCGCGCCGAGGGGGCGGCGGCGCATTGGGGCCCGGACTGGCGCTGGCAGGTGCGGCCGGCGGCCGAGGTCGGGGGCCTCGCCGTCGCCTCGCCGACGGGGGCGGTGGTCCATGACACGCTGAGCGCCCGGTTGAGCCCGCGGCGCGCCTGCGCGGCGCTGGGGTCGGCGTTGCGGGCGTTCGGGGCCGAGATCTTCGAGGGGGCCGAGCCGCCCGAGCGACCGGCCGCGCCGGTGGTCTGGGCGACAGGCTGGGAGGGGTTGCAGGCCGCGGGCCGGGGTGACGGGGTCAAGGGGCAGGCGCTGCTCCTGGCGCATGACGCGGGGCCGGCGCCGCTGGTGATGGCGCCGGGGCTCTTCGTCGTGCCCCATGGCGACGGCACGGTGGCCGTCGGCTCGACCAGCGAGGACGACTGGACGGAGGCGGGGACGACCGACGCGCGGCTGGAAGCCGTGCATGCGCGGGCGGTGGCGCTGTGCCCGGACCTCGCGACGGCGCCGGTGCTGGAGCGCTGGGCCGGCATCCGGCCGCGGGCAGCGGGCGGGCGCCCCCTGATCGGCCCCTGGCCCGGCCGGCCGGGACATTACCTCGCCAACGGCGGCTTCCGCATCGGGTTCGCGCTGGCACCGGCGGTGGCCGAGGGGCTCGCCGACCTGCTGCTCGAGGGCCGCGAAACGTTTCCCGCCGCCTTCCTGCCCGCGACAGGCTGAGCCTTCCTTGTCCCTTTCATCTTTCCTCAAATATCCCCGGGGGGAAGCGCCCGGAGGGCGCGTGGGGGGCAGGAAGCCCCCCATGCTCCGCTTGTCCCGGGCGTTGCAGGGGGGCTGTCTGCCCCCCACCGCCTTCGGCGGCCCCCCCGAGGATATTTGAGGAAAGATGAAAGGGGGGCCGGGCTCAGGCCGCGAGCGCGCGGTCGAGGGCGGTGGCGAGTTTGTCGACCAGCTCGTCGATCTGGGCGTCCTTGATGATGAAGGGGGGGGCAAGCAGGATGTGATCGCCCTGCACGCCGTCGAGGGTGCCGCCCATGGGGTAGCAGATCAGGCCCGCGGCCATGGCCTCGGCCTTGATCCGGGCGTGGAGCTTGCGGGCGGGGTCGAAGGGGGTTTTCGTCTCGCGGTCCGCCACCAGCTCAAGGCCGCGAAAGAGGCCGCGGCCGCGGATGTCGCCGACATGGGGGTGCTGCCCGAGGCGGGCGCGGAGCCGGGCGTCCAGCGTCGCGCCCTGTGCGCGGACGCGGGGCAGCAGCTCGCGGCCGAGGATGGCGTCGAGCACCGCGTTGGCCGCCGCCGCCGCCATGGCGTGGCCCATGTAGGTGTGTCCGTGCTGGAAGAAGCCCGAGCCGGCGGCGATGGCGTCGTAGATGGCGCCCGTGCAGAGGAGCGCGCCGATGGGTTGGTAGCCCGCCCCGAGGCCCTTGGCGATGGTGATCATGTCCGGCGCCACGCCGTCTTCCTCGCAGGCGTAGAGGTGGCCGGTGCGGCCCATGCCGCACATCACCTCGTCGAGGATGAGGAGCACGCCGTGGGCATCGCAGATCTCGCGGATTCGGCGGAAGTAGCCGGGCACGGCGGGGACCGCGCCGGCGGTGGCGCCGACGACCGGCTCGGCGACGAAGGCCATCACGGTCTCGGGGCCGAGGCGGAGGATCTCGGCTTCGAGCTCGTCGGCGACGCGGCGGCCATAGGCCTCGGGGGTCTCGTCGTCGCGGCGGTCGCGGTATTCGTAGCAGGGCGCGATGTGGGTGGTCTCGACCATCAGGGGCGCGAACTGCGCCCGGCGCCATGCATTGCCGCCCGCGGCCAGCGCGCCCAGCGTGTTGCCGTGATAGCTCTGGCGGCGGGCGATGACGCGGTGGCGCGCGGGCTGGCCGACCTCGAGGAAATACTGGCGGGCGAGTTTCAGCGCGGCCTCCACCGCCTCGGAGCCGCCCGAGACGAGATAGACGCGCTCGATCCCCTCGGGCGCGTGGGCGATCAGGGTGTCGGCCAGCCGCTCGGCCGCGTCGGTGGTGAAGAAGCCGGTGTGGGCGAAGGCGAGCCGGTCGAGCTGATCGTGGAGGGCGGCGCGGATGGTCGCGTCGGAGTGCCCGAGGCAGGAGACCGCGGCGCCCCCCGAGCCGTCGAGATAGCGCCGCCCCTGGGCATCGACGATGTAGCAGCCGTCGCCGGCGACGGCCGTGGGCAGCACGCCGCGGGTGGCGCGGCCGAAGACGTGGCTTTGTGTGCCCGACCTTTCGGGAGTTTCCGGCATCAGTCCCTCACCACATAGACGGATTGTTTCGCGTGCCGCACGACTCGGGCGGCGTTGGGGCCGAGGAGATAGTCCTTCAGCTCGGGCCGGTGCGAGCCGATCACGATGACGTCGGCCGCGAGCTTGTCGGCCGCGCGCAGGATCTCGTCATAGATCGAGCCGTGCAGGACATGGGGGCGGACCTCGATGTCGTCGGGGACATTCGCGGTGACCCACTCGGCCAGCGCCTCGCCGAAGGCCCTCAGCGCCTGCTTTTCATAGTCCTGGCGGAAGAAGTTGCCGACCATCGCCATGCCGAAGTCGGGCAGCACGCTGACGACATGCAGCACGCCCCCCTGTGCGCGCAGCATCGCCACCGATTCGGCCAGCGCGAGGCGCCAGCTCTTCTCGTCGCTCAGGTCGACGGGCATCAGCACGGTTCTGGGCATCGAGGCCCCCTTTCAGAAGGCCGGCTTGGTCTGTCGCCGGCGCTGCATCACCACCACGAGCCCCAATAGCAGGAGTGCGGGCAGGTAGAAGACCTGTTCGGGGATCCGGTCGGCGGGCACCTCGACACCGGCCAGCAGGACCGGGGCGTCGGGGGCGTAGAAATCGAACCGCTGCAAGGAGCGCTCATAGGGCGAGCCGAAGGCGGGTTCCTCCATCACCGCATCCTCGCCCTCGGGGATCAGGAAGAAGCCGATGGCGGCGAGGCGTTCGGCGCCGCTGCCCTCGCCCTCGACCGTGTGGGCGATGGTGAAGGAGGTCGGCCGGCCGGTGTCGAAGTCGGGCCCGGTGATGACGATGCGGATCTGGTCGCCCGGCTCGGCGGCGTCGAGCGTGGCCTCGAAGGCGCGCGGGTCGGTCTGGGTGTAGGGCGGCACGATCTGGTTGAGCCAGAAGTTGGGCACGAACAGCGTGAAGGCGATGAGCAGGAGCGCGCCCGACTCCCAGGCGCGCGAGCGGGCGAGGAAATAGCCCTGCGTCGCGGCGGCGAAGAGGAGCATGGCGAAGGTCGCCACCACGAAGACGAAGGCGGCCTGTAACAGCCCCGTCGCCGTGGTCAGGTCGACGCCATAGAGGATCAGCACCGGGTTGTAGATGAAGAGGAAGGGCAGGGCGACGGTGCGGAGCGAGTAGAAGAACGCGGTGAAGCCCGTGCGGATCGGATCGCCCCCCGACACCGCGGCGGCGGCGAAACTCGCAAGCCCCACGGGGGGTGTCACATCCGCCATGATGCCGAAGTAGAAGACGAAGAGATGTGCCGCGATGAGCGGCACGATCAGCCCCTCCTGCGCGCCGAGGCTGACGACCACGGTGGCCATGAGCGAGGAGACCACGATGTAGTTCGCCGTGGTCGGCAGCCCGAGGCCGAGGATCAGCGAGAAGAGCCCCACCAGCACCAGCATGAGGAAGAGGTTGCCCATCGAGAGTTGCTCGACCAGCCCGGCAAGCTCGGTGCCGATGGGGGTGCGGGTGACGGTGGCGACGATCATGCCGGCAGCACCCGTGGCGACCGCGATCCCGATCATGTTGCGCGCGCCGCCGACCATGCCCTCGAGGAAATCCTGCACGCCGGCGCGGAACTCGGACCAGAGCGCCTCGGCCTGCCCGCGCATCAGCGCCTTGATCGGGCGCTGGGTCAGGATGATGAAGATCATCGTCATCACCGCGAAATAGGCCGATTTCGCGGGCGACTGGCGTTCCACCATCAGGAACCAGACGAGGACGAGGATGGGCAGCAGGAAGTGCAGCCCCGCGGGGAAGACCTCGTTCATCTTCGGCAGGACGATGCGCTTTGCGTGGGGGTCGTCGAGTTCGAGGTCGGGCCGGCTGGCCGCGACCCGGAGCGCGGCGAGATAGAGCGCGAGGAGCCCGATCAGCATGACCGCGTCCGAGAGCCCCGGCGCCACGCCGCGCAGGACACCCACCCCGGCGATGACGCCGTAGAAGACGACGCCCGCCACGACGAAGCCGATGGCGAGCTTGAGGAACATGTTGAGCAGGCTCCTGGCCTCGCCCAGCGCCGGCATGTCGTTCTTCAGCGCCTCGAGATGGACGATGTAGATCAGCGCGATGTAGCTGATCACCGCCGGGATGAAGGCGTGCTTGATGACGTCGAGATAGGAGATGCCGACGAACTCGACCATCAGGAAGGCGGCGGCGCCCATGACGGGGGGCATGATCTGGCCGTTGACCGAGGACGAGACCTCGACCGCGCCGGCGCGCTCGCTGGAGAAGCCCACGCGCTTCATCAGCGGGATGGTGAAGGTGCCGGTGGTGACGACATTGGCGATGGAGGAGCCGGAGATGAGGCCGGTGGCGCCGGAGCCCACGACGGCCGCCTTGGCCGGGCCGCCGCGCAGGTGGCCGAGGCCGGCAAAGGCAAGCTTGATGAAGTAGTTGCCGGCGCCGGCCTTGTCCAGCAGCGCGCCGAAGAGCACGAACAGGAAGACGAAGGCGGTGGAGACCCCGAGCGGGATGCCGAAGACCCCCTCGGTCGAGAGCCACTGCGTGTTGACGATGCCGTTGAAGGAGCGGCCCGAGTGCTCGATCAGCTCGGGGATCAGCCAGCCGGTGCCGAAATAGCTGTAGGCGATGAAGACGGTGGCGACGATGGCGAGGGCCGGGCCGAGGGCGCGGCGCGATGCCTCGAGCAGCAGCACGATGCCGACGATGCCGACATAGATCTGCTCCTGGGTGGGGCGGCCGGCGCGGGCGGTGGCGGCCAGCTCGCGCGCGTTCCAGAAGATGTAGAAGGCGACGCCGAAGGCGGCCAGCGCGAGGACCCAGTCGAGGATGGGGACGTATTTGCGCGGGCTGCCCTTGAAGGCCGGATAGACGAGGAAGGCGAGGAACAGCGCGAGCGCGAGATGCATCGGGCGGGTCTGGTCGGGGCCGATGATGCGCAGGCCGGGGATATGCTGGGCGAGCCAGAACTGCGGATCGGCGATCCAGATCTGGAACACCGACCAGAACAGCGCCACCGCGGCGATCAGGAAGGCGACCCAGGGGTTGGTGGGCGCGCGGCCGCCGGAGTCGGTGCTCGCGACCAGGTCCTGAAGCTCTGCGTCGCTGAACTTGCGTTCCTTCGCGCCCGTCGGCTCGGCCATGCCTGTCTCCCCGTCGCTGTCCCGGCGCCCGTTTTCGGGCTGCATCCCGCCAGCTTAGCCAGCCGGGCCCGGTGTGGCAAAAGGAAAGGCGGCGCGCGGGTGTCCGCGCGCCGCCATCCCTGTCGGTGTGCCCCTTCGCGGGCGCTGCCCTGCCCCGGCGTCTGCGCCGGGCCCGGGCGTGGGAGGGGGGGCCGTCTGCCCCCCCGTCGCCTTCGGCGCCTCCCCCCCGAGGATATTTGAGGAAAGATGAAGGGGGGAGGGCCGTGCGGCCTCGGGTCAGTCGAGCAGGCCGGCCTCGCGGAAGAAGCGCTCGGCGCCGGGGTGCAGCGGGGCGGAGTTGCCGTCGCGCACCATCTCCTCGGGCACGAGGATGCCGAGGGCGGGGTGCAGCGCCTTGAACTGGTCGAGGTTCTCCATGACCGCGCGGGTGACCTGGAAGGCGACCTCGTCGGAGACGGCGGTCGAGCTGACGAAGGTGGCGCCGACGCCGAAGGTGGTGATGTCTTCGGCGGTGCCGCGGTACATGCCGCCGGGGATGGTGGCCATGCGGTAATAGTCACGCTCGTCCACGAGGGCGCGGATGGCGTCGTTGTCCACGTTCACCAGCACGGTGTCGCAGGCGGTGGTGGCCTCCTGGATCGCGCCCGAGGGATGGCCGACGGTGTAGACGATGGCATCGACGTTGTTGTCGCAGAGCGCCAGCGCCTGTTCGCCCGGGGGCAGCTCGGTGGCCTGGGCGAAGATGTCGGTGGTCCAGCCCATCGCCTCCATCACCACGTCCATGGTGGCGCGCTGGCCCGAGCCGGGGTTGCCGATGTTCACGCGCTTGCCCTCGAGGTCCTCGAAGGTGGTGATGCCGGCATCGGCGCGGGCGACCACGGTGAAGGGCTCGGGGTGCAGCGAGAAGATCGCGCGGAGCTCCTCGTGCGGGCCCTGGTCGGCGAACTGCGAGGTGCCGTTGAACGAGTGGTACTGCCAGTCGGACTGCACGATGCCGAATTCGAGCTCGCCTTCGCGCAGGGCGTTGAGGTTGAAGATGGAGCCGCCGGTGGATTCCACGCCGCAGCGGATGCCGTGCTCGGCGCGGTCGCGGTTCACGAGGCGGCAGATGGCGCCGCCGGCGGGATAGTAGACGCCGGTCACGCCGCCGGTGCCGATCGAGATGAAGGTCTGTTGCGCATGGGCGGCGCCCGCCACCATCAGGCCCGCGGCGGCCACGCCGCCAAGAAGCATCCTGTTCATGCAATCTCTCCCTATGTCTTGCGGCTTTCGCCGGGACCCCTGCCATCCGCACCGCGCCGGACGCGCGGCCGGGCCGCGGGGTTTCTGTGCCCGGGACACAAGCCAATCGGGACGGCAAAGTCAACCTCGCGCAGGAAGACGGGCCGGGCGGGGCCGTCAGGAACCCCGGATCGCGGGGGGGCGGGTCAGGCGCCGACGTCGGGGCCGGGGCAGAACATCGGCTCGGTGGTGCGCTCGACCTCGACCAGCTCGCCGCCGCCGGGGCCCTCGGAGCGCGCGATCAGCCCCTCGGGGCCGGCGTGGAAGGTCCAGCAATGCAGCCGGCCGGGCTCGTCGTCGTATTCGAAGCAGATCTGCGGGCCGAGGTCGAACCAGCTGCCCTCGCGGCATTCCTCGCCGATGAAGGCCCAGATGACGCGGCGGCCCGGCAGGTACTGCTCGATGCCATAGGGGATGCCGCCGATGCCGAAGGTGAGGGTCTGGCCGGTGGCGTAGGCCTCGAATTCCTCGGCGGTCATGGGCTCGCCGGCGTCCAGGGAGAGGGCCGGCGCGGCGGCCATGCAGAGGCTCAGGGCGGCGGCGAGGAGGCGGTGGCGCATCGGATGGGGTCCCGGGTTGCGGCGGCGGATGTCACGCCGGAGGGATGGCGGGCCGGCGGATCTCCGGCCGGCGCGCGGGAGGATGGCAGATCGCGGCGCCGGCGCAAAGCGCCGCCGGTCTCACGGCTGCGCGAGGGCCCCGAGGCGTCGCAGGGTCGGGAGCGCCGCCGCCCATTCGCGCGAGCCGCCCGAGAGCCGGGTCGCGAGCCGCAAGAGCGGCGCGAGCAGGCGCAGCCGCGCGGCCTGTCGGCGCACTGCCTCCGGCACCGCCGCGGGCGCCCGGGCGCGATAGCCCTCGATCAGTGCCGCGACCTCGGCCGCATCGGGGCCGAGCTGGGTGACGGCCGAGTGCACCATCACCAGCACGTCGCGGCCCATGCGGGCGGGCGTGGCCGGCGCCGGGCGGAAGTTCTCGAAGTCGATCAGGCGGATGCGGCCGTCCTGCCAGCACATGTCCTTGAGCATCGGCCGGCCGTGGGCGAGCCCCGCGCGGTGAAAGGCGGCCAGCGCGGCACCGGCGGCGGCGCAGGCCGCGCGGCGCTCGGCCGGGGGGGTCGCGGGGTCGGCGAGCAGCGCCTTGACCGAGACGCCGGCATCGGCCAGCACGATGCGCCCGGCCGAGGCCTCCAGCAACTCGGGCACCGGCAGGCCACGCTCGGACAGAAAGCGCAGCGCCGCCGCCTCGCGGGCGAAGTTGCGCAGCGGGTCGCCCTTTTGCAGCCGCATCCGCCAGGCCCGACGGCGCGTGCGGAAGCGTTCGGGCCGCTTGACCCAGAGGCGGCGGCCGGCGACCTCGACCCGCGCCATGCGGGCCTCGCCCGCCGCCGCCAGCGCCGCGGCGATGGTCTCGGCCGGGCCGGGGGGCGGCGCGGTGGAGGGGGTGGGGGTCATCTGGGGCGTCGCAGGAATGTCATGATGCCGTCATATCCGCATGGGCGCGTCGGGTCCATGGCCTGCGGCGCTCCGGCGGGAGGGGCGCGGGGCGGGGAGGGGCAGGCCGGCGCGCCGGGCGGGGGGCGCAGGCGCCGTGGGGTGCGCGCCGGGCGCAGGGCGGGTGCAGGGCGGGTGCAGGGCGGGTGCAGGGCCGGGGGGTGGCGGCGGGCTTCCATCGCGCGGGCGGGCGCAGTAAGGGGAGGGGCGCGGCGCGGGCCGTGGCGGACCGGCTCGGCCGCGGGCGGCAGGAGGGGGCGATGGCATTCTTTTCCAAGCTGAAGGACCGGCTGTTCCGATCCTCGTCGAGGCTCGGGCAGGACCTCGACGCGGTGGTCGGAGAGGGCGCCGAGGCCGGCGCACCGGCCGAGGCGCGGCCGGCGCCCGAACCCCCGCAGGCGCCCCCGACCGGCCCTGCGACCCCGCCCGAGGGGCGCCCCGCACCCCCGTCCGGCACCGGCGTGCCCGC
>Ga0213835_101275_pt1 | contig 16529 bp, 11 predicted proteins | sample SWPATP01_FD_160576 | JGI IMG/M metagenome (GOLD analysis project Ga0213835, IMG submission 160576) | Coastal seawater microbial communities from Marineland, Florida, United States - SWPA TP0 #1 | ecosystem: Environmental > Aquatic > Marine > Coastal | place: USA: Florida | collected 2016-08-05 | reverse complement strand
TGAGCTGGATTGCCCATCTGGGCATATAAGCAGTTATGCCGCGCTCTTGCGTGCGCGCATCATCCTTTCCGGCAAAGCGTTTGTTGGCGGATTTCGCGCCGTAGACCCCGAAAACCTGATCATTCATCCAGACAAGAAATTCCTGACTGAAACGGGCATGTGCATTCTCGGGGATGCGGCGATCATCAATGCCGCGTCAGACGTGCCCGACGGTCTCTCAGAATGCCTGATCATCGATCAGCTCAACGCTGCTTTGGACGCCCAACAGACCGCCAGCTTGCTCATTCGTGAGCTTATTCCGTCGCTCTCCCTCAAACGGCTGTCCAGTATCCACTCAAGGATGGCAGAAAACCCGGCGATCTTCGGCCGGCTGCCCCCTGGTTGCGATCCCCTCTCCCCGATCGCGGGATAGAGAGAAAAATGAGGGACGAGAGATGCTTATTCAGCATCTGATGACAGGAGAATAGCCCATGTCCGTTACCCTTGTTCCGCTCAAGCAACTTGTCGTGTGCCAGTCCAATATCCGCTCTCGGCCCTACACGCCGGAGAGTGTCGCAGCTCTTGCCGCCTCGATCGAGAAAAGAGGCCTCTTGCAAGCCCCGCTTGGCTACCGCAAGAGCAAGAAACAGGTTGCCCTCGTCGGTGGTGGCCGCCGCCGCGCCGCCCTGCTTCTGCTCGACAAAGAAGGCCGCATGCCGGACTCCCTCAAATCCGGCATTCCGGTCAATTTGCGTGAGGGCACCCAGGCCGAACACCTCGCCGCTTCCTATGACGAAAACATGGAGCGCGTCGATCTCTCCCCGGTGGAGCAGTTTCGTGCTTTCCAGAGGCTCCGCGATCAGGGCCTGAGCGTTGAGGCTATTGCTATCGAAATGAACGTCACCCCCCGCATGGTGCGGCAGCGTCTTTCCTTATCCACTCTGCATCAAAGCATCCTGGACGCTTTTGAAGAGGGCCGGTTCGGTATCGATATCCTGCAGGCTTTCACGGCAACCGAGAACACCGAGCGCCAGCTCGAAGTGCTCAATGAAATGCTCAACGCATATTACAAATGGTCCCCTCATCAGCTTCGCCGCGAGTTGGTACGAGACGAAATCACACCGTCCCACAGGCTCGTGAAGTTCGTCGGGCGTGAAGCCTATGAATCAGCGGGAGGTTCGTTCACGGAAGATCTTTTCGATGAAAGCCTGTCCTATTGCGACAATCCCGATCTGTTGACCGAGCTCGCACAAACCAAACTCGAAGAGCATGCCGCCGAAATTGCTGAAGAAGGCTGGAAATGGGTCACGCCGGTAATAACCCTGGTGTACTCCGAGATCCGCGAGTTTGGCCGCCACTATCCCGAAGACCGCTTCCGTGATGAGGCCGCCGCAAAACGTGACGCGGAGATCAGTACCCAGCTGGAATCTCTTGAAGCACGTTTTCAGACCGAGACTGATGACGATGCTCTCGCCAAACTGGGAGAGGAATTTGACGCCCTCGAAAGTGAGCGCGAAACCCTCTCGATCGAAGCCTTTAATGACGATCAAATTGCTCAATCTGGTGTCTACGTCTCTGTCTCCCAGACGGGAGAACTTTCAGTGGAACGCGGGCTCATTCGTCCTGAAGACCAGCCAGCCGCTCCAGAAGCCCCCTCGCCTACTTCCGCAGATAACGAGGAAGCTTCACAGACCGACGGCCATAACAAGGCTTATCGCTTTTCCAATCGTTTGGCCGAGGACATCGACCGCGCACTGCAGGCGGGTATCCAGCACGCCATTATGGATGATCCGAAAACCGCGTTTCTGCTTTCCACGGCTCATTTGGCGAAGATCACCTTCAACCACTCGCGCCGGACGGTCACGATTTCCTCTGAAAGCCCTGCCAACACCGCATCTACAATCGAGGTCATCACGTCCCAGAAGGCCTCTGACCAGTATGATGCCTGGTCGGAACGCCTGAAAAATGCCGAGTGTCTGCTTGAAGAGCTGGCCAGCTGGCCTGAAGATGATGTCAAGGCCCTGCATACCTTCTGTGCCGCACATCTATATGCGCGTTCAACCCACTGGGGTCGCAGTAATAATCCGGAAAGCCACCATACTCTGCGTACCCTTCTTGGCTTCAAGCCTGAGAACCATTTCTCCGCTGATACCGCCCTCTTTGGCCACTTCACGAAGGGTCAGATCGCCACAGCCTGCGGTATCATGGATTCAACGATGGCACCTGTTACGAACGCCAAGAAGTCGGACATGATACCCCTAGCGGTCAAGCTGGCCGCCAAGACCGGATGGCTCCCATCCGCTTTCACCGATGAAACGGGCTACGGGCTCATTGCGCCGTCGCCAGCTCGTGAAGACGCATAGACGCTTCAAGAGCTTTAGGAAGGGCGGTTTGCGTTTTCTCCTGGCGCAAACCGCCCTGCTTTATGTTTGCAACTGCCCAAGATTCCATCTGATATGAGAGTCGGTCGATGGCACCCGCGTTTCCGTTTCCAATGTGCCGCGCCGGTAACTGTGTTGCACAGGGTACCCGGCGTCTACCAAGTGCGTCCGGGTTGACTATGGCACCAGTAATGGCCATAGTTGCCATTGTTCCCATTGTTCCCATTGTTCCCATTGTTCCCATTGTTCCCATTGTTCCCATTGTTCCCATTGTTCCCATTGTTCCCATTGTTCCCATTGTTCCCAATGTGTGGCGTTGTTGGCGGTGTTTCCAATGTGCGACGGCCTGCCCCGTATTAAACACCGCGTACATTGTTGCCAATGGACGACGCTGCCAACATTGTTACACTCTGTTAACTCTGTTGTGTCAGGTTCCCGCCGTTATGTGGCGTAACCAGCGTCCCACCATGTTTCCATGAAGGAGAGCGTCTAATGCCTCATAAGGTCATCAGTATCGCCACATCAAAGGGTGGCGCGGGCAAGACAACGCTTTGCATTTGCCTCGCCAGCGCATTCGCCGAGCAGGGTGGGAAGATTGCACTTGTCGACACCGATCCCCAAGGTTCGCTGACTTCCTGGGCCGAGAAAGCTGATCTGCCCGAATCCATATCGGTTTTCTCGGAATCTACTGATGAAAACCGCGTCATCGATCTCATTGAGGCGGCGAGCAAAACTCATCATCTGACCATTGTAGACGTGCAGGGAACCGCCAACACGCTAGCTCACACAGCCATGGCCTTTTCCGATCTCGTAATCATCCCCATGAAAGCATCGGAATTTGATGCAAGAGCTGCATTCGATACTCTCACGGCCGTGAGAGCGGTTGCGCGCAGCCGCCGCAGTGACATCGAATTCATGCCGGTGCTCAATTGCCTTTCGCCTGCCATACCATCGCGAACCGCGCAGGCCATTCGAGAAGGGTTCGAACAAGCCGGAATTGCCGTCCAGACAGGGCTTTCTGACAGAGAGGCATTCAGGTGCATCTCAGCCTATGGGGGCTCTCTGTTCGAGCTCTCTGACAGCCAAGCACCCGGTCTAACCAAGGCCAAAGCGGAAGCACTCGATTTTGCCAGCCTGGTCGCAGACAGGTTGGGCATCTCACAAACGCGGGCTGCATAGGGGAGGGCGATATGGTCGAGAAACCCAAACTCACGTTCTTTGAAGAACCACCGGCTAAAGAGAAATCTCCGGCGATAACGCGGACACGCGAGGAAGTCCTCGCTGCTACCCAGGTGATGAACAAGACACGAGGCATCACGCCCGTGAAGCCGCGTTCCAAATCCGGGCCGGTTCCAAAGGAACGGACCCGAACAGATCGCATCACAGCCCGCACCTATCCCGAGCATTCGGCCGTAGCGAAATACCTCTTTGAAAAACACCGCGCAGCTGGGCCCGTCCTTGAAGCTGCCATTCTTCAGTTCGCACGGGACGTGATCAAACGAGGCAGTATCAATGACCAGCTCCTATCCGAGCGCCAGATTGCTGATCTCCAAGCCCTTGTCGATCAGGCGCTCGCCAATAATTAGTGATCTTACATAGACCGCAAAAGGCATATTAAACAACAACTTATAAAATGTACATTTCGCTTGAAAGAAACATAGGCTCGTGCTACATCATTGAACGTCAACGCATACGTTGACCATCCCACTTGGCCGGGCTACTAGCCCACCCCCGTAAATCGGTGGCCCGGCCAATATCCTTTCCCGGTCCAGCCGTATCGTTCGACCTCTTCACCGCCCGAAAGGGAAAAAGGGGAGGGGTCTTCCTGAAACTTTTCAGGAGAAAGACGATGCACCAACAATCCCCGCTATCGCGTGCTGCCACATTATTCGCTGGCACGCCCATAGAGAGACCGCTATCGCGAGCCTCTATCAACGAAACCATGGACACAACCCATGAGTCTGGCAGGTGGGAATGGCGCGACGCTTACGACGCTATCGAAGCTGCCACTGTGCTGCGTATCCTGGCAAGCAATCCCTCCAGCTCCGTGGCTGAACTTCTGACTATCGCCACCCAGCTCCAGCACTGGAAGCCCACACAGACCATACGTTCCATTGCCAGTCAGTCGCGCGAACTCTTTTCCACCCCTCCCATATTGGCAGCTGCGGCCACTGCTCTACTGAATACGCGCACAGACATGCGTGTTCTGGAGCCTTCGGCCGGCAACGGCATGCTGGCAGCTTTTGCAGGCTTGAAAGGCGCCGCGCTCACGCTCAACGAGCCTAATGCTCAGTCACGTTCAATTCTCAAATTCCTCTTCCCCTCAGCCGAAATAATGGCTGCTGATGCCGCCGTCCTTGACGCGTTGACCGCTCCGGACGGGCGATATCACCGGGCCATCATCAACCCACCCTTCGCTCATGCCGAACGTCATCTGAAGACCCTTATGTCCTGCCTTGATACCGAAGGTGTTGCCGTCGCCTTGCTGCCAGCACGATTGACGGACGCCAAGGCATTGTCTGCCGTCCTGGGTGACCGGGCAGAGTGTGACGTTCTGTTGAGTCTCGCTCCCAAGCTCTTCGCACACGCAGGCGTCTCTACCGCTACTGCTCTGGTGCGCTTGATCAAACGCGCTCCGCAAAGGCTCCCCGACGTTCAACCTATCGCCGACTATGACGAGCTGAAAACTACCGTTCAGGACATCCGCCGCGCTTCCAATGCTCAACCAGGCGCGGCTCCATCCAATACTCCAGATTCAGGACAACTTGGTCTGGATCTCGGCCAAGGCTCTGCCACCCGCACCTCCAGAGTCCGGTCCTTCGGCACATTCCGTCCTCCGCTTCCCGGAAAACCCCTGCAATATGGCACCACCGAGCCTCAATCTGCCCAGCCAGCCGGAGACTCTGCCATCTTCGCGCGATACCGCCCCAGCCGTGTGGCTCTCGAAGATGCCAAGCCTCATATCACCCCGCTTGTTGAAACGTTCTCCATGGCATCCGTGCCAGCGCCCAAGCCTACCTACCAGCCGTGCCTTCCCGCCCGAGTAATCAAGTCAGGCATACTCACCGACGCCCAACTGGAATCCATCATCTACGCAGGTCAGGCACACGAACGCTTCATTCCCGGAGCCTATCTGCCCAATGAAAGCGCTCTTGACGTCAATGAGCACCCTGAAGGCCACGCCTATCGCTATGGCTACTTCATCGCCGATGGCACCGGAGTAGGGAAGGGGCGCGAAATCGCCGGCATCCTGATGGACAATCTATGCCGCGGCCGCACCCGTCACCTCTGGATTTCAGAAAGCGCCACCTTGATAGAAGACGCCCGGCGAGACTGGACCGCTCTTGGTGGCCGCGCCCATGAAATCATCGATCTCAAAGCTATCTCGGCCAACGACGATATCTCCAACGTCGAAGGCATCCTCTTTGCGACCTATGCAACACTGCGTATGGGCTCCACCCAAGCGCGCCGTGCCCGCATCGACCAGATCATCGAAGCTTTCGGCACCGATTTCGACGGCTTGATCATCTTCGATGAGGCCCATGCCATGGGCTCTGCGATCCAGATCCAGGGCAAGATCGGTATGGGTAAGGCATCCCAAACCGGCCTCACTGGCCTGCGCCTTCAAAACATGCTCCCAGAGGCCCGCATCGTTTACGTCTCTGCCACCGGCGGCTCTCACGTCGAAAATCTGGCATACGCCACGCGCCTCGGCCTGTGGGGCTGTTCGAAGACGCCCTTCGATACCCGTGAAGCATGCCTTTCCAATCTCTCTGCTGGCGGTCCTGCAGCTCTTGAGCTGCTGATGAGAGAGCTGAAGGGCAGGGGACTCTACACCGCCCGTTCCCTCAGCTACGAGGGTGTATCCTATGACCCTCTCTCCCACGACTTCACACCAGACGATATCGCTCTCTGGGATGAATGGTCAGCCGCCTGGACCGTAATCCACTCCAATCTCCAGGCCGCTCTGGAATCCACCGGCATTGTCGATGAAACCAACGCCACCAATTCCAGATCAGCAAAAGCGGCCGCGCTCTCGGCTTTTGAATCCACTAAACTCCGGTTCTTCGGCCACCTGCTTCAAACCATACAATCACCAGCACTCATCCAGGCCATTGAGGAAGACATTTCCAATGGCCTTGCCCCGGTCGTGCAGGTCACATCCACCAATCAGTCCGTTCTCGAACGCAGGTTGAAGCAGGCTGGCGATATGGGCATCGAGAATATCGACATCACGCCCAAAGAATATGTGATCGATTATCTTGAGAACGCCTTCCCCGTTATCAAGCAACAGCCGATTTATGAAGACGGCGAGATCGTCGACACCACACCTCTGCTCGACAAGGACGGCAACTACGTCGTCTGCCCCGAAGCAATCGCAGCAAGAGAAGCCCTCTTGACCCGCCTTCTCCTGCTCCCTGAATGCCTGGGCGCTCTCGACCAGCTCGTTCTTCATTTCGGTACTGATCGCCTTGCCGAATGTACCGGCCGCTCCCGTCGGCTGGTCATGGACAATGGATCCCGCGCGCTTGTAACCCGGCCGGCCAGTTCAAACCCGGCTGAAGCAGCGCGCTTCATGGCAGGTGATGCGGATCTGCTCGTCTTCTCCGACGCTGGCGGTACGGGCCGTTCCTATCACGCCAGTCTCGACCACAAAAACCAGAAGCGTCGCAGCCATTATCTTATCGAACCGGGTTGGCGCGCTTCCAAAGCAATTCAGGGTCTTGGACGCTCGCACCGTTCCAATCAGGCGGTACCCCCGCGCTTCCGGCCGGTATCTACAAATCTCGCCGGGCAGAAGCGCTTCATTTCCACCATCGCCCGCCGTCTTGAGGTGCTTGGGGCCTTCACCAAAGCCGACAGACGTTCGGCCGGCGACCAGCTCTTTTCCGCCCTGGACAATCTGGAAGGCCCATACGCCTTTGGCGCCTATCGCAACTGGGTTCATCAGCTCGCCTCGGGAAAAGCGTGTATCTCTGCAGCTAAATTCGAGGAGCTCACTGGTCTCAAACTGACCGCTAACGCAGCCGCGATCTCTGACCTGCCTGCCATAACACGCTGGCTAAACAGACTCCTGGCGCTGCCTTTCGCAACGCAGAACGCCATCTTCGCAGAATTCTTCGGCCTGCTGGAAGCCTCGCTCGAACAGGCAAAATCACAAGGTATCCTCGATCACGAGATATCCATGATCACCGCCGATGAAATCCGTTTGCTTGAACGCCATCAGCTCCCTGCCGATCCAGAAGCTTTCTTGCCCGGCTATGTCTCTGTCTATGAGACAACCGACATCCTCCACCCACGCTCCTTGGATGCTCTATCAATCGATCCGGACTTCACATCGGGCTATTTCAAGGACCGTAAAACACAAACGCCCATCCTCGCGTCCATGCCCCGGCTGGCTGCAGGAGATAACGGTATTCCCTACACCGTCCTCACGCTCGACAGCCCCTCTTCACGCTGGCATCAGTCAGAAAACGTCCTCATCATGCGCTACGATGAGATCGATCGGGAAGAGTTCACGCGCCTCTGGGAAGCCGCTCAATCCAAACCGGCTCAAATCCTGAAACGCCTGGTCCATATCCTCCACGGTGCCAGCCTTCACCTATGGCGGTCATTCGACTCCTCGGACATCTCCGTCCGTCGCATAATGGATGACAACGGCGATTCCGTTGTCGGCCGGCTGCTCACTGCCAACCAGGCCCAAATGCTTGCCGATATCGAAACCCGTCAGAAACCCGATCACCTTATCTCCCAGCTGAGAGAGGGGCGATCCATAAGCCACACCGCTTCTCGCCTTCACCTTGTGCCCACTCGCTTCATGGACAAGCCCGTGATCGAGATTCGTGGCTGGAAAGCCGACGATCTTCCATTCTGGACCTCCCTAGGTGCCCAAGCGCAACGCCATTCCTACCAGATGCGCCTCACGGTGCCAGATCAGGAAGCCCTGGGCTTCCTTCAACGGCTACAACAATCCCGGCCCGATCTCGTCTTGGCGGCCTGACGTATGATTATCCCTGCACGCGTCCCCTGGGGTAGGAGAACTCTTAACTCAATCGCTCTATTACAAACATTGGGCTCTCTGGACAGTCGCCTATATCTGTTTTGTTGTTAGACACGCACTGAACTCAAATATTGAACGCCGGAGTGCAGAGTTTTCAGGCGCAACACATTCTTGTGAAAGGCTCTCCAATCAAATGCGGGACCAATCGGGTCTTAGGTAAGCTCGCGCGTCCTGTTGAGGGCACCAGCAGCTCCGTGCGTATAGCCTATCAGGTAACCTGTTCTGCAGAAGCGGGGGCAAGCGGCATGTCCGAAATTACAGCGCGTTCCGGGGACGAAGCCGGTTCCGAGACCATTCTTACGATACCGGGAATGGGCAGTGATCACTGCGCAGGCATCGTGTCGGAATCCATCCGCCGGCTCCCTGGCATCGCCAAGGTAAAGACCAATATCGCCGCCCATCGCGCCAGCGTGCGCTTCGACCCCGCGCAGACCGGTCCCGAGGCCATCCGCACGGCGGTGGAGAAGGCGGGATATGAGGTTGACGCGGTTCGAACGGCCTCTTCGGCGCACGACAGTGAGGATGCCGAAGAACGATATCTTGCCCTGGCGGTGAAACGGCTTTGGATCGCCGCAATTCCCGCGACGCTGATCATGCTGCTGATGATCCCGCACATGTTCTGGCGCCCGGTGCCGGGTTACCTCGCCATCGTTGCGGTTCTGGCCTTTCCGGTCGTGTTTCTTTATGGCGGCTGGGCGACGCACAAATCAGCCTGGCGCTCGCTGACCAACCGCACCGCCAATATGGATGTGCTGATCTCCATGGGCAGTCTGCCGCCCTATCTGATCGGGCTGGCCGGTTTCATCTGGCCGATGACCAGCTTCATCGAGATGGCAGCCACCATCATGACCTTCCACCTGCTGGGGCGCTATCTGGAAACCCGCGCCAAGGGCAGGGCCAGTCAGGCCATCAAGCGGCTGCTGGCGTTGGGGGCCAAGACCGCAACCGTGATCCGCGATGGACGCGAGGTGGACATCCCGGTCGCTGAGCTGGCTATCGGCGATGTCATGCGGGTGCGCCCGGGCGCCAAGATTCCCACCGACGGTGAGGTGGTTGAAGGCACGAGCCATGTCGATGAATCGCTCGCCACCGGCGAGCCGGTTCCTGTCGAAAAGCAGCCCGGCGATGCGGTTCTCGGCGCGACCATCAACAAGGAAGGCGTATTGACCGTGCGCGCGGCGCGCGTTGGAGCAGACACCTTTCTGGCGCAGGTGATCCGGCTGGTAGAGGAAGCGCAAAGTTCAAAGGTGCCGATCCAGGAGTTCGCCGACCGGCTGACCGGGCGCTTCGTACCGGCGGTGATCGTGATCAGCCTCGCCAGTTTCGCGGCATGGCTGGGCTTTGCCGAGCAGCTGCGTCCGATACTGGAGTGGGGCTCGGGCTTTCTGATGTGGGTGAACCCGGAGATCTCGCCCCTGCCTGCGGCCCTGCTGGCTGGCATCGCGGTTCTGGTGATCGCCTGCCCCTGTGCGCTTGGACTGGCTACGCCCACCGCGCTCATGGTGGGCTCCGGTCTGGGGGCGGAGCGGGGCATCCTGATCCGTTCCGGTGAAGCGATCCAGACGCTGAAAGACATCAAGCTGGTCGTTCTCGACAAGACAGGCACCATTACGATGGGCCGGCCTGCTCTGGTGGGCGTATCCGCTGCTGACGGCGTGACGGAGGACGAGGCGCTGCGCCTGGCCGCCAGTGTTGAAGCAGGCTCTGAACACCCGCTGGCTGAAGCGATGCGCAAGGGCGCTGAAGAAAGAGGCGTCAGCCTTACCCCTGTCAAAGGCTTCAAGGCGCACGCTGGCAAGGGGGTCGAGGCCCAGCTGGACGCTGAAACCGTGCGCGTCGGCAACCCGCGTTTCCTGACCGAAAACGGTGTTGATGTTCCCGACACGCTGCTGGACGCCCTCGCGGGGTACGAAAATAACGGGCAAAGCGCCGTACTTGTCGCGCGTAATGATGACGCCGTCGGTGTCATCGCGGTTTCCGACACGCTGAAGGCGGATTCCAGGGCCGCCATCGCAGCCCTGCACGCCATGGGACTGCACACGGTGATGATCACCGGCGATAACGAGCGAGCTGCGCGTCATGTCGCCGCTCAGGTCGGGATTGACCAGGTTCTTGCCGGGGTGTTGCCCGAAGGCAAGGCCGACGAAATCCGCCGCCTGCAGGAGCAGCATGGCCCGCATGTCGCCATGATCGGAGATGGCATCAACGATGCGCCAGCCCTGAAACAGGCCAATGTCGGCATCGCCATCGGCGCCGGGGCCGATGTCGCCATCGAGGCCGCGGATGTGACACTGGTGAGTGGTGAGCTGGGCAAGGTGGTGGAAGCCATACGGCTTTCGAAGGCGACTTTCCGCAAGATCGTGGAGAACCTGTTCTGGGCGTGGTTCTACAATCTGGCCGCCATTCCACTCGCTGCAGTCGGCCTGCTGCACCCGATGATCGGCGTCATCGCGATGACGGCCAGCTCTCTGTCGGTGATCGGCAACTCGCTCCTGCTGAAGCGGGCCAGATTGAGCGACTGAGCCTGAACGTCAGGCTCCCCGGTTAGCGGAATAGATCGAAATCGAGCCGGTGACAGTCGGGACAATTTTCGTCTCCCGAACGTCTTCAAATCCGGCCTGCTCCATCAGCAAGGGCAGCACGCCATCTGCGTTCGGGATTGTATCTTCAATCCCGTCCAGTCTCTGCACGGTGTTGCGGAACAGGGTCCGCATTAGCTTTGTCCTCTGCAAACCGTAATCGGCGATCACCAGCCGTCCTCCTACGGGCAGAATATCGAAAGCCTGCGACAGGATGCGGCGCTTCTCCGCCATCGGCACCTGATGCAACACCAGGCTGCTGGTGATCACGTCTGGCTGCCAGCCGTCAGGCAGGCTGGCCTCGCCAAAAAATCCCTCGATGAAAGTTATTCGCGCCTCGCGCTTACGTGCCTTGCGCTTCGCACGTGCCAGAACGGACGGGTCAGGATCAAGACCGGCCAGGTCCGCGCTAGGCTCCGTACCGCTTATTGCCAGCAGCAAGGCGCCGGTGCCGCACCCGATATCGAGTATCCGCATGCTGCGCTGGGGGGCGATGTCGCGGACAAGGGCGGTCCGCCACACCTTTTCACGCGTCATCAGCGCGATGGCTGCGTCGTAGGCGGGGGTCAGCCATGCCTTGCCGAGGGCGGGCGTGAAGGTTTGCGGGGCAGGGTCGGCCATGGTGGTGATCCTTGCTTGGAGCAGTGGGGTTGTGGGCGGTGTTGGACCAATGATCAGGTCGAGTTCGGGTCAGCAGTCGAGGCGATACGGTTGATGATCGGGCAGTCTGGACGGTCATCGCCTCCACAGGCCCTGGCCAGCGTCTCCAGTGCTGCAATCATCGCATTAAGTTCGGTGACGCGGGCACGTAGCTCCTTGATATGTCCGTTGGTGAGGTGTTTCACATCGGCGCTGGAGCGTGAGCGGTCCTGCCACAGGGCGAGCAGGGCCTTCACATCCGGCACCGAAAAGCCCAGCCGCCGGGCCGCGCCGATAAAGCGCAGCGTGTGGATGTCCTGCGGCGTGTAGACGCGATAGCCATTGGCCGTGCGCCCTGGCTGGAGGAGGGTAATCTCCTCGTAATAGCGGATCATCTTGCGCGAAATGCCGGACGCCTTTGTCGCTTCGCCGATATTCATCGCACCCGGCTCCTAAATCACGCCATACATGCGCAGCGGCATCCAGATCGCCATGGCGATCATGATCAGGTTCTCGGTCAGCGAGATGAAGCCCAGCGGCACGCGGCTCTCTCCACCCATGCAGGCGCATTTCAGCTTGCGCCGCTCGATATAGACGGCCCTGAACACCGAGACCGCGCCAATAGTGCCGATAAAGAGGGCGACCGGGGAGGCGAGCCAGATCAGGCTGCCCGCCAGCATGAGAAGACCTGCACCGGCCTCCGCAAACGGATAGATACGCCCATAGGGCACCCAGCGCCGCGCCAGCAGGTCGTAATTGAGGAACATGGTAGCGAAGGCTTCAATATTGGTCAGCTTCTGCAGGCCCAGCAGCACCATCGCGATGGCGATGAAATATTCCACCGTGTGCAGGCCGACGATAGGCATGTTCGATTGCCAGGCGACGGCGAGGGCGAGCAGGGCCGATATCGAGAACAGCGCAATCACGGGCGTGTAGGTCGTTTCCTTTTTCGGCTTTGCCACACCCAGATAGGCTTCCAGCGCCTCATAGCCGCCGACGCGCTGGCCATCGATGAAAGTCTGCGGCGTGGTCTTCACGCCATGCTCGGCCTTGAACGCGTCTACAGCCTCGCGGCTGGTCAGGAGGTGGTCCTCAACTTTGTAGCCCTTGCTGCGCAGGAGATGACGGCTCTTCAGCCCGTAGGGGCATTTATGCTCGGGCGTTTCCATGCGGTAGAGCTTGGCGGTCTTTCCGGTCACTGGAAGTTTCCTTTCAACGGTATGCGGGGTCGGCTGGCGCGTACCGTGAACCTTACCACCATGGGTGGGTCAAGGGCCGCGATGTAAGGGTCTGCACGACTGGATATGACAGGTCGGCCAGTGCCCGCTTTTTTGCTTTTACGCGACGAACTGCGGGATAGTTGTGGGCCCTTGGTGAGCTCACTGTGATGTGAGGTGACGCGCGCCGTTTCATGATCGACATTCGTGAGATGACGGATCGCTCTCTCGGCCAGGTTATAAAACGACCGGTGGAACCAGATCGCTTGGCCGGTGTGTTTGCGGGCGGCGGCGCGCTGGCCGCGTTATCCGGGTTGGCCGGCGCAACCTGTTGCATCCTCCCGATAGCCTTGGCCAATCTCGGGGCGGGAACGGCCTTGCTCCTCCACTTGCGTTTCTTTGTCCGTAACCAGCTCTGGTTATCCGCAGCCGCTTTGGCGCTTGTCGCGTTGGCCGGATATCTCGCGTTCCGCGGAGGGCGCAAACCGTCCCGGATCGTGACCGGGGTCCTCGTCCTGTCTGGCCTACTTGCCGCTGCGTCGTTCATTGTGCCGCACTTTGAGACGGAGCTTATGCGCTGGGTGTATGGACGATGAATGCGATCCTGACCCACTCGACGCTGACCTGCCCTGAATGCGGCCACGTTTCCCGAGACGAAATGCCGACCGACGCTTGCCAATTTTTCTACGATTGCAAGGGATGCGGCGCCGTGCTGCGTCCGGAGGCGGGTGATTGCTGCGTCTACTGTTCCTTTGGCGATGTTGCCTGCCCGCCTGTCCAAATGGACAAAGGCTGCTGCGGCACCTGATCCAATAGGGCGCGGGGGTACGCTTTGCCCACGCAGATCGAGGTCATCACACAACGACAGGCACACTCTTCACGATCCCCTGGGCCATTTCGGCAAACACATCCGCCTTGCGGCGTTGATCAGGATGAGGTGATTGGTCGGCTTAAGGTTGATCAGCGTTCTAGATGGCCTGACGGTCTTCCGTGTTGATTATGACGATCAACGCGATCCCGCAGGACAGTGGACAAGTGTTGGTTGGCGCGTCAGACGCCCTGACGCACCGTATTGATCCGCTCAGCGGTGCCAGTGGAACGTATTCTGCCCGGGTTAAGCAACGCGCGCAGGCGTGGTTTCAGGGCAAGCGCCGGTTTTTCGACCCAGACACGCATCAACCAGCCAGTCAGCAATGCTGCCGGTGCCATCACTACAAGCAATGTGAATGCTCCCGCCCCGGGATGGAGTGCGAGCACGATCTGGCCTATCGGCCAGTGCAGGATGTAGACGCCGTAGGATACGTCCTCGACCTCACGCACGGCCACGCCGATATGGCCTGGAATGCGCAGGAAGCCTGCCCACAGCGTGACATATCCCATCGCCAGCTGACCGGCGATCATGGCGGCAGGCGTGTCCTTGAGGGCAAAGGCGAAGAGGACAACCAGCAAGCAGCCGAGCGGCGTCAGGGCAATCCGGTCGCGCAACGCGAAGAACGCCGCCCCGGCCATGAAGGCACCGCCGAACCGCGCGGACGCATCAACCGTTGCCGCGCCGATCCCGTCCCATGGCTGTATCATGTGAACGACCGAGAATGCAGCGGTTCCCATAAACAGCGCCACAATGATGGATGGGCGGCGGAACAGCCCCACTGCCGCCAGAATGCCTGCGGCAAGGTAAGCCAGCAATTCATAGCGGATTGTCCAAAGCGGGCCGTTCATTTCCTGCATTGGGTGCGCCGAGAAGACGCCCGGAAGGCTGGCTTGCGGATCGACCTGGGAAAGCAACAACAGAGGGAAAACCCAAGTCTCACCCTGTGCAAAATAGCCTCCCGGCCCTAAGCCGCTGAAAAGCGGTCCAACGAAGAGCCAGAGCAGAAGCACTGCAAAAATCAATCCGGGGAAGATGCGCAGGAACCGGGACAGGGCGTAGCTTGTCATGTCGGCAGAGCGCATCAGGCTCGCGGCGATCATGTAGCCTGACAGAATGAAGAACCCGTCGAGCGCGAACTGTACGGCGACATCGAGGGTTTCTTCAAACACGCCCGTGATTGGCAATCCCATGGGCAACATGATCGCGTGCCCGCCAAGCACAAGAAATGCGAAACCGATGCGGATGGCCGTGAAATTGTTGGCATGATCCTCCAGACGGCCATGGCCATTTGAAAGCATCGCACTGGACCATTTCGGAACACTCATACGCCATCTCCCCGTTCACGAGACAGCAAGTGCAAGACTCAGTCCGCATTTATCCCGGAAATGAGGGACCGCGCCGCCGGTAGCGTATTCGTTCACAAGCAGCAACACATCGCGGGTGTTTGACGAATGATACTCCTGAGGATCAGAGGCGCGTTGGCGTCTGGAGCGATAGCGCTGGCCGTTTCCGGATGCGCCAGCATCGCGCCTGACTCCAGCTTTGCAGAGGTCTCGGCGCTGGTTGAAGCGCGCACCGGCGCCGCGCCCGGCTGGGCAAGAACCGATGAGGATAGAGCCGCACTGTCCGCCTCGGTCGACAGCCTTCTGGAAGCACGGGTGGGAATGGATGAGGCCGTGGCCATCGCCTTTCTCAACAGTCCCGCCATCCAGTCCGATCTTGAGGAACTCGGCATAGCCAGAGCCGCATTTCTGTCTGCGGTATTACCACCCAACCCGGTTATCGAAGTGGTCCGCGCCGCCCGCGGCAACGAGCTGGAGGTGAAGGTCAGCGTATCACTCCTGGAGCTGTTGTTCTGGCCGCAGCGGGCAAGAGCTGGCGAAGCGCGCATGGACGCCGCGAGAGCCGACGCGGCGCGGCGGCTTGCTGAGGCGGCAGCAGATGTGCGGATCGCCTATGTGGATTACGTTGCAGCCCGCCAGGCGCTTGATCTTTACGAGCAGGCTGAAAGCGCGGGTGAAGCGGCCCGGCTGGCCGCGCAGGCGATTTATGCTGCAGGCAATATCGCACGTGTCGATCTGGACCGGCAGCGCCAGTTTGCAGCACGGATGACAGCGGAACGCATGCGTGCGGAAGGCCGCATCGGCCCGGCATTCGAGCGTCTGACCGCAGTCCTCGGCCTGGACGGACAGCAGGCGTCCGCGCTTCAGACATTGTCGCGTCTTCCTGCTCCGCCAAACAGGATGATTGATGCCGACCGGGTAGCAGAGGAGGCCGTCAGTGACAGCTTCCCGGTAGCCGTGGCGGAAGCGAGACTCCGGGAAGTGGCCTCGCGGCGCGGCATCAGGAATGTCGAAGCTCTGCTGGGTGATGTTGAACTGATCGGAGAGTTCCAGCGTCAAGGGCGCTGGTCTGAAGCCTACGGGCTGGGCTTTACGCTGCCGCTTGATCTGGGAGCCTCCGGACGCTTGCGGGCGGGCGCTGAGTTCAGACAGGCTTGGCAACAGCTCCAGCAAGCGCGCCTGGAAAGCCTGACCGCCAGCCGTTCAGCGGCCATGCGAGCAGAAGCGGCCCGTGAACTGGCGCTGTTCCATCGCGACGTATCCCTTCGGATTTCCGCCGATGTATTTGACGGCGTGGTCCGGGACTTCAATGCCATGCAGATCGGCATGTTCGAGCTTCTGCAGGCACGGCGCGACCGGGTCGAGGCGGGTCGCGACTATGTTCAGGCCGTTGCCGAATACTGGCAGGCACGCGCCGACCTTGAACGGCATGTCCGGCTGGCGGACATCGAGACTTCAT
>Ga0213835_101272_pt1 | contig 16555 bp, 17 predicted proteins | sample SWPATP01_FD_160576 | JGI IMG/M metagenome (GOLD analysis project Ga0213835, IMG submission 160576) | Coastal seawater microbial communities from Marineland, Florida, United States - SWPA TP0 #1 | ecosystem: Environmental > Aquatic > Marine > Coastal | place: USA: Florida | collected 2016-08-05 | reverse complement strand
CCGCTATACCCGCACTATGCCGGCGCGACCTCGGCCACCGCCTGCGACCAGTTCTTTCGCGCGCTGATGGACGAGAAATGGCAGCCGTCGGTGCGCACGGTCGCGCCCTACTATGACCATCCCGGGTACATCGACGCGTTGGCGCGCTCGGTCGAACGCGCCTGGGCCAGTGCCGAGGAAAAGCCCGAGGTGCTGGTCGCCTCGTACCATGGGATGCCGCAGCGCTATCTGATGCAGGGCGACCCGTATCACTGCCAGTGCCAGAAGACGACGCGCCTGCTGCGCGAGCGGCTCGGCTGGCCCGCGGACAAGGTGCAGACCACCTTCCAGTCGGTGTTCGGGTCGGAGGAGTGGCTGCGCCCCTACACGGTGGAGCATGTGGCGGAACTGGCGAAGCAGGGGGTCAAGCGGCTGGCCGTGGTGGCACCCGCCTTTTCGGCCGACTGCATCGAGACGCTCGAGGAAATCAACGAGGAGATCCGCGAAAGCTTCGAGGAAGCGGGCGGCGAGTCCTTCACCTACATTCCGTGCCTGAACGACGATCCCGCGCATGTCGAGGCGCTGACCGACATCATCGCCGACAACCTGTCGGGCTGGGCCGTGCCTGTTACGCGCTGATAGCGGCCGGTTGGCGCAGAAAAGGAAAAGGCGGCGGGAAAACCCGCCGCCTTTTGCCGTCGAGAGATCGGATCGCGATTACTTCGCGGCCACGGCGGCAGCGATGATCACCAGCAGCAGCAGCGGCACGACGATGCCGGCAGCCGACTTGCGGGTATCTTCGACGATGACCGGCGGTTCGATCTGCGCGTCGCCGAACTTGCCACCGGCAGCGCCGGCGAAAGCGGTCGAAGCGGCAGCCGACAGCACGGCGGCGAGAGCGAGTTTCTTCATGTCAACCTCCAGTTAGGGCCCACCGCGGATGATCAGAGGTCGGCGGTGGCAGCAAGACTGTACCTCGTGCTTCATCTCAAATCATCATGCACCGTCAAATGCAACGGGCCAGCGGGGCCCTTTTCCATGGTTTGGGGCCTTGTCGTCAATTTGGCAACACCTATGCACCTGTTTTCTGCCGATCTTGCAACACCTTCCGGGGCGGACCTTCGAAAGGCGGTCGTGGTGCTGTATCCTGCCCCGCGCCGACGCCGTGCGACCCCGGCCGGGTCGGTGACGCGATTCGGGCGGGAACGCCGCCCGAGGCGATGCAGCGACGCCGCGTCCGTCACCCGCTTCGCCGGTCACGGAGAGTTGCATTTGTCTTTTTCGCACCATGTCGGTAACGACACCACGTCTTGACGAGGAAATTTCCGATGATGCGTCGTACCCTGCTGATTTCCGCCGTGCCCCTGCTGGCGGCCGCCTGTGTCGAGCAGGTGCCGACGCGGATCGGTGCCGACGGACGCCCGGTGCCGGTGATTTATCGGATCACCCAGGCCGACCTGCCGCGCATACAGGTCCGCATGCTCGACTCGGTCAATGTGCTGCGTGCACAGGCCGGCGTGCCGCCGTTGCAGCTGAACGCGGCGCTGAACGCCGCCGCCGCCACGCATTCCCGCGACATGTCGTTCCAGGGCCGGCCATGGCTGTTCGGCTCGGACGGGACTTCGCCGGTGACGCGGGCGCAGCGGGCGGGATATGGCGGCAGGCTGGTGGGCGAGCTGATCTCGGAAACCTTCGAGACCGAGCTCGAGACGCTGACCGCCTGGATGGCTGACCGCGACTCGCGGGCGGTGGTGCTGGACCCCGGCGCCCGCGAGATGGGCTTCGGATTCTATCAGGAAGCGAACGGCAAGCTTTGGTGGACGCTGTCGCTGGGCAACCCCTTCGACCGCAACCAGACGCCCAACTACATCCCCCAGGGCATCCCCGGCACGCCCACCTTCACCGGCCCGCCGAGCTTCACGGAAGGATCGTGATCGGCGTTCCGGTCCGCACCATCGAATAGATCCGCTCCATCTGCCGGTCGGTCACGGCGATGCAGCCGGCGGTCCAGTCGCCGCGCGCGCGCCGATGGCTCGGCCCGCGCCCGTGGATGAAGATGTCGCCGCCCGGATCGACCCCGGCCTCGGTGGCGGCCATGCGGTCGTGCACCTCGGGATAGGATATGCCGAGCGACAGGTGAAAGGCGCTGTTCGGGTTGCGCCGGTCGATGATGTAGTCGCCCTCGGGGGTGCGCCCGTCGCCGCGCCGCTGCTTGTGGCCGATCGGCTCGAACCCCAGCGCGATCGGCACCTGCTTGAGCACCTCGTCATGATGGAACAGCGCCATCTGGCGCGCGTCCTTCCAGACGACGATGCGCGTCACCTCGGGGCCGTCATAGGTCAGGAATTTCGATCCGCAGCCGGTCAGCACCAGCCCAAGCAAGATCAGGACGCCCGCGCGAATCAGCCTCATGCCCCGTGCCCCTCGTTTTCGTTTTCCCGAAGGATATCCACAGGCCCGAAACCGCGCCAGCGGTCTTGTGCGGGCATCACGGGTCGGTGAGGGGCGGCGTCAGTCGCGCCGCTCGGACAGCCGCCGCTCGATCGATTCCAACCGCTTGATCACCTCGTCGCGGTAGGCGTCGGTCTTGACCACGTCCTCCTCGTGGTGGGCGTCCTGCATCGAGTTCACGATGAGACCCACAAGCAGGTTCACCACCGCGAAGGTGGTCATCATGATGAACGGTACGAAGAAGGCCCAGGCGTAGGGATAGACCTCCATCACCGGGCGGACGATGCCCATCGACCAGGACTCCAGCGTCATGATCTGGAACAGCGAATAGGCCGAGGCGCCGATGGTTCCGAACCATTCGGGAAAGCTGTCCTGGAACAGCTTGGTCGCCATCACCGCGCCGATGTAGAAGATCATGCTCATCAGCAGGAACACGCTGCCCATCCCGGGCAGTGCCCTGAGGAACCCCTCGACCACCCGGCGCAGGCTGGGGGTGACCGAGACGACGCGCAGAAGGCGCAGGATGCGCAGCGCCCGCAGCACGGAAAACGCGCCCGATCCGGGGATCAGCGCGATGCCGACAATGACGAAGTCGAACACGTTCCAGCCCGATCGCCAGAACCCGAGGCGATAGGCGAACAGCTTCAGCAGGATCTCGACCACGAAGATCGTCAGGCAGGCGGTGTCCAGAGCCAGGATCAGCGGCCCTGCGGCGTCCATGATGGTGCCCGAGGTTTCCATCCCCAGGATCACCGCATTGAACAGGATCACCCCGGTGATGCCCCGCCGGACGGTCGCGGTGTCGAGAAAGGCGGCCACCTTGCCGCGCAGGCTGGCACTTTCGACGTCGGGGGCGGTCTGCGGGTCGGTCATGGTATGATGCGGTTCCGTCCGGGGGTGGGGATCAGCCCGCCATATGCGGGCGCGACAGGCGCGCTGCAAGTTCGACATGCGGGGACCAGCGGAACTGGTCGACCGGTTGCACCCAATCCAGGCGATAGCCGCCGGCGACGAGGATGGCGGCGTCACGGGCAAAGGTGGCGGGGTTGCACGAGACGGCGGCGATCACCGGAACGCGGCTGGCGGCAAGGGCTTCGGACTGTGCGGCGGCGCCGGCGCGCGGCGGGTCGATGGCCACCGCGGCAAAGCGGTCCAGCTCGGCCGGCAGCAGCGGGCGACGGAACAGGTCGCGCGTCTCGGTGGTGACGCGGCGCAGCCCCGGCGCGCTGCGCCAGCCGGCATCGAGCGCGGCCAGCGCGGCGCCGTCGGCCTCGACCGCGTGGACGGACGTGCCCTCGGCCAGGGGCAGGGCGAAGGTGCCGCAGCCGGCGAACAGGTCGGCGATGGGGCCGGTTTGGGGACTGGAGTCGCCCACCGCATCACGCACCGCGGCGACAAGCGCCGCCGCCCCGTCGGCGGTGGCCTGCAGGAAGCCGCCCGGCGGCGGGACCACCCGTGCCCGGCCCATCGCCTGCGCGGGCGCCGCGCGCAGCGCCACCACCTCGCCGTTCCAGGCGATGCGCGCCCAGCCCTGCGCCTCGGCCAGGGCGGCAAGATCGGCGATCAGCGCGGCATCGGCGGGCCGCCCCCCGGTGACGGCGACGTCAAGCCCCGCGTCCGACCGGGTGACCGCCAGCGTCAGCTCGCCCCGCCGGCTGCCTGCGGTCGCGACCAGCGCCTCCAGCCCCGGCAATCCGGCCATGATCGCGGGATGCAGCAGCCGGCAGTCCGGGATCGCGGCGATGCTGTCAGACCGGCGGGCGTGGAAGCCGACCAGCGCGCCACCCTTCAGCCGTCGCCCGGCCAGAACCGCCCGCCGCCGCGACCCGGGTGGCGAGACATGCATCGGCCGCAGCGGTGCCTCAAGTCCGGCCCGCGCCAGCGCCTGCACGACCTGTTCGGTCTTCCAACGGGCGACGAAGCCGTCCGCCGCGTGCATCAGGTCGCAGCCGCCGCAGCCGGCGTAGTGGGGGCAGGGGGCGCGCACCCGTTCCGGGGCGGGTGTCAGGATGCGCGGGGCGGCGATCCGGCCATCCTGCACCGCGCCTTCCACTACCTCGCCCGGCAAGGTGCGGGCCGCCAGCGTGCCGTCCTCGGCCACCCCGTCGCCGCGGTGGCCCAGCCGGACGATGCGCCGCGCCGCTTCGGTCACGCCACCGGCACGGCGGGGCTGAACGCCAGCCCCTCGGGCGCGAGGATGGTGGCCTCGCGCAGCCCGTGCGGCTTGTCGGTCGGCACCTCGACGACCGCGCCGCCGGCGGCTTCGGCCCGGGCCGCCGCCGCGTCGGGGTCGCAGCCGAACAGGTAGAACTGCACGCCCGCCCCGCGCGCCGCCCCCTCGGGCAACAGGCCGTGCAGCGGGTGGCCGGCATAGGTCGCGTCGGCGTGCAACTGCATCACCGTGCCGTCATGGGTGACGATGGCATAGTCCGAACTGACCCGGTGCACGGCCAGTCCGAACACGGCTTCCAGAAACCGCGCGGTGCCGCCCACGTCGCGGCACAGGATGTTCACCCCCACCCCGCGCAGCGAATGCGCCAGGTCCGCCGCCGGCACCGTCTCGTAATCCATCGCCCGCCCTCCTGCCGGGTTTGCGGAGGCGGACGGGGGCGCCTATTGCGCCGCCGCGACCGCCGCCCCGTCGTCATCGTCGTCGGCCGTGATGAACCCGCCCGACTGCCGTGTCCAGTAGCGCGCGTAAAGCCCGCCCTGTGCAAGCAGGTCTTCATGGGTGCCGGTCTCGGCGATGTGGCCGGCGTGCAGCACGACGATCCGGTCCATGCGGGCGATGGTGGACAGCCGGTGCGCGATGGCAAGGACCGTCTTGCCGGTCATCAGATGCTCCAGCGCGTCCTGGACGGCGGCCTCCACCTCGCTGTCGAGCGCGCTGGTGGCCTCGTCCAGCACGAGGATCGGCGCGTCCTTGAGAAAGGCGCGGGCCAGCGCGATGCGCTGGCGCTGCCCGCCCGACAGCTTCACGCCACGCTCGCCCAGATGGGCGTCATAGCCCTTGCGCCCCTTGCCGTCGCGCAGCTTGAGGATGAAGTCATGCGCCTCGGCGGCGCGCGCAGCGGCTTCGACCTCGGCCAACGTGGCGTCGGGACGCCCGTAGCGGATGTTGTCCAGCGCCGAGCGGTTGAACATCGCGGTTTCCTGCGTGACCATGCCGATCTGGCGGCGCAGGCTTTCCTGCGTGACGGTGCGGATGTCGGTGCCGTCGATCAGCACCCGGCCCTGTTCGGGGTCGTAGAGGCGCAGCAGCAGTGCCACCAGCGTCGACTTCCCCGCCCCCGAGGCGCCGACGATGCCGACCTTTTCGCCCGGCGCGATTGTCAGGTCGATATGCTCGACCCCGCCAGACCGCTGGCCATAGGCAAAGGCCAGCCTGTCAAAGCGCACCTCGCCGCGCACCTGCGGCAGCGGCACGGCATCGGGGGCGTCCTGCAGGGCCACCGGCACGGCCAGGGTGCGCATCCCGTCCTCGACCTCGCCAAGGTTGGAATAGATCTGCATCAGCGTGAAGCTGACCCAGCCGCTCATCTGCGCGATGCGGATGGCGATGGCCCCGGCGGCGGCGATGTCGCCCGCGCTGGCGGTGCCGCGCGCAAACAGCCACAGCGTGCCGCCGACCAGCAGCACCGGCAGGATCCCCGCGACGGTCATCAGCCAGAAGCGGAACCACGCCTGCACCTGTCCGAAGGCGATGGCGCGGTCGCGGAACACCCCCATCGCATTGAGCGCGGCGCGGTCCTCGTGATCGGCATGGGCGAAAAGCTTGACGGTCTTGATGTTGGTGATGGTGTCCACCACCTGCCCGGTGACGTTGGTCTGGGCGTTGGCGCGCGCGCCGGCACGGGCGCGGACCTGCGGCAGATAGTGCCGGATCAGCGCGAAATAGCCGAACATCCACAGCACGAGCGCCAGCGCCACCCGCCAGTCGATCGCCAGCAGCAGCACCGCCGAGCCGACGATGGAGGCCAGCGCGAAGGCGACGGTGTTGATCGATTCGGTCGCGACCTCGGTCAGGGCGCGGCTGGTCTGCATCTGCTTTTGCGCGATCCGGCCGGCGAAGTCGTTGTCGAAATAGGTGACCGGCTGGCCCAGCGTCCAGCGGTTCAGCCGGGACAGCACGAGGGGCCCGACGTTGGGGGTCACCGCGATCGAGTTGGCCGCTGCCGAAAGCCCGAACGACAACGGCCGCAGCAGGATGAAAAAGGCGACGAAGCCGACCAGCAACAGGCCGTTGTCGGCCCAGATGCGGCCCGGTTCGCTTGCCAGTGCCGCGTCGATGACCCAGCCCAGCACCAGCGCCGACAGCACCTCGGCCACGCCTGCCAGCGCCGAGACCGTTGCCGCCGCCAGCAGCACCGGCCAGCAGCCGGCCAGCGCCCAGCGGATGAACGGCCACAGGCTGGCGGGCGGCGCCCCCTCGGCCGGGGCGAAGGCGTCGATGGCATTGGCCAGGCGGATCGTGCCCGCGCGCACCGTGCCGTTGTCTCGCCCTGCCGCCGACATGCTCATTCCGCCGCCTCCGGGCTTGCCGTGCCGATGAACCCGCCGGACTGCCGCGCCCAGAACCGGGCATAGAGGCCGCCGGCGGCCAGCAGCGCGTCGTGGCTGCCGTCCTCGACCACGCGGCCGTCATCCAGCACCACGATCCGGTCCATCCGGGCGATGGTGGACAGCCGGTGCGCGATGGCGATCACCGTCTTGCCCTCCATCACGCCGTAAAGCGTGTCCTGGATCGCCGCCTCCACCTCGCTGTCGAGCGCGCTGGTGGCTTCGTCCAGGATAAGGATCGGCGCATCCTTGAGGATCGCGCGGGCCAGCGCGATGCGCTGGCGTTGCCCGCCGGACAGCTTGACGCCGCGTTCGCCCACGCGGGCGTCGTAGCCCGCGCGCCCTTCGGCATCGGTCAGCCCGGTGATGAAGTCGTGCGCCTCGGCCCGGCGGGCGGCGGCGATCATCTCGGCCTCGGTCGCGTCGGGGCGGCCATAGAGGATGTTCTCGCGCACCGAGCGGTGCAGCAGCGAGGTGTCCTGCGCCACCATCCCGATCCGCGCGCGCAGGCTGTCCTGCGTGACCTGCCGGATGTCCTGCCCGTCGATCAGGATTTGGCCCCCCTCGGCGTCGTAGAAGCGCAGCAGCAGTTTCACGAGCGTGGACTTGCCCGCGCCCGAGCGGCCCACCAGCCCGACCTTTTCACCCGGCCGGATCGTCAGCGTGACGCCCTGCAACCCGCCCGCGCCGCGCCCGTAGTGGTGGGCCACCTCGCGCAGATCGATCCGCCCCTCGCGGTAGGTCAGCGGTTTCGCGTCCGGCGCATCGGTCAGGGTGACGGGTTGCGCGATGGTCTCCATCCCCTCGGCGATAACCCCGAGGTTGCGGAAGAACGACGACACCGCCCACATGATCCAGCCGGTCATCGCGTTCAGCCGCAGCGTCAGCGCCGCCGCCGCCGCCACGACCCCGGTGCTGGCCGCGCCCTGAACCCACAGCACGATCGCCCAACCCACCACGGCGACGATGAGGAAGCCGTTGAGCATCACGAGGCCCACGTCCATCGCGGTGAAGATCCGCATCTCCTTCTGGAAGGTGACGCGGGCATGCTCGATCGCCTCGCGCGCGAAGGTCAGCTCGCGGTCGTGGTGCGCGAACATCTTGACCGCATGGATGTTGGAATAGCTGTCCACCACCCGGCCCGTGACCGCGCTGCGCGCGTCGGAACTGGCCTTGGACGCCGGGCCGATGCGCCGGATCGTCCAGCGCACCAGCGCCAGATAGAGCGTGACCCAAACGAGCAGCGGCAACACCAGCCGCGGGTCGGCGCCGGCCAGCAGTACCGCCGCGCCGATCAGATAGGCGATGGCAAAGCTCATCGCGTCGAAGACCTGGAACACCGCCTCGCCGGCGGCGGGCGGGGTCTGCATGATGCGGTTGGCGATGCGGCCGGCAAAGTCGTTCTCGAACCAGCCGACCGGCTGGCGCATGACATGGGAATGTGCCCGCCAGCGGATCAGCGTGCCGATGTTGGGCAGGATCGCGTTGTTCAGCAGCGCCACGTCAAGGAACTGGATCGCCGGGCGCACCAGCAGCAGGAACGCGGCGGCCAGCATCAGTTCGACCCCGTGGGTGGACCACAGCGCCGCGGGGCCGGTCTGCGCCAGAACGTCGACAACGCGCCCCATGTACCAGATCAGCCCGACCTCGATCGCGGCGACCAGCACCGAGGCGATGCCGGTCACCCAGAAAACCCGGCGGAACGGACCCAGATAGCGGCGCATGAACGGCCAAAGACGCCGGGGCGGGGCGTCGTCGGGCGCATAGGCCGTGTAGGGATCGACGAGCCGTTCGAACCGGCCCAGCAGGGAGCGCCACATCGGGGTGCCTTGATCGGACAGGGTGCGGCGACCGGTCGCGCCGTCCGCGTCAGTATAGGGCTGCGGGCGCGGAACGAAAGGCCGCCGCGCCCCGCCCCGCCGGATCAGGCAAGAAGCTGCGCCTTGGTCAGGCGAAAGCCCGAGGCGATCCAGCGGTCCTCGAGCGCCCGCAGCCGGGCGCCGAGGGCCGGGCCGGAAAGATGCGGCATCAGGTCGGCGGCGGTCACCGGGAACTGCGCCGCCGCGCCCGCCTCGAGCGCCGTGCGCCAGCCGTCGGGCAGCGGCAACCCGGCAAGGGCCGCGCGCAACAGCAGAACGTCGCGCCCGGCCCGCGCCCCCAGCCGGTAGCCCAGTTCGCCCGGCGCGGCGGTGCCGGTGACGGCCCCGCGCAGCGCTTCCAGCCGGCGGGCGTCGGCGCGCGACAGGCGCAGCGCCTCGGCGGCGTCCCACACGCCCCCCAGCGCGGCAAGGCGGCGCAGGGGATCGGGCGGGGCGCCCGCGTCGCCCTCCAGCGCGACCAGCGGGGCGAGGGCGGTTGCGGTGGCGCCGGGCAGCAGCCGGCCGAGGATGCCGGCCTGCGCCATCGCGCTCATGCCCGGTGCCGGGTCTGGCGCGGCCAGAAGGCGCAGCAGTTCCGCCCCCACCCGCTCGCGCGAGAGGCGGTCGAGGCCGTCCTGAAGGGCGGCGCAGGCGGCAAGCCCCTCGGCGTCGATGCCGAGGGCGGGGTCGGCATACCAGGCGTGAAAGCGGAAAAAGCGCAGGATGCGCAGATAGTCCTCGGCGATGCGTGCGTGCGCGTCGCCCACGAACCGCACCCGCCGGGCGGCCAGGTCGGCCAGCCCGCTGCCCAGCGGGTCGATTACCCGCCCGCCGGCATCGGCGTAAAGGGCGTTGATGGTGAAATCGCGCCGGGCGGCATCGGCGGCGATATCGTCGGAGAAGGCCACGACCGCGTGCCGCCCGTCCGTGGCGACGTCGCGGCGGAAGGTGGTGACCTCGAGCGGCCGGCCGTGGGCCACGACGGTCACCGTGCCATGCGCCAGCCCGGTGGGCACCACGCGCAGCCCGGCGGCCTCGGCCAGCGCTGTCACCCGGTCCGGCACCGCATCGGTGGCGATGTCCACGTCCGCGACCGGCTGGCCAAGTGCCGCGTTGCGCACGCATCCCCCGACCGCGAGGGCCTGATGCCCGCCGGCGGCCAGACAGCCCAGCACCGCCCGCGTGCCGGCGTTTTCCAGCCATTCGCCCCCGACCCTCATGTCCCGCCCCCGGCCTGCATCCGGTCGGCGAGCCCGCGCAGGATCCGCGCGGTCGCGCCCCAGATGTAATAGGGGCCCCACGGCACCACCCAGTAGGCGCGCGTTTGCCCCTGCCAGAGCCGGCGCTCCACCCGGTAGCGGGACGGGTCGGACAGGTGCGCCAGTGGCACGGCAAAGACCTCGTCCACCTCGCGGTGGTCGGGCAGGGGGCTGAACGGCGCGATCCGGGCCACGACGGGGGTGACGGAGAAGCCCGTCACCGTCTCGTGCGCGGGAAGGACGCCCAGCACGGTCACCCGGTCGGGGGGCAGGCCGACCTCTTCCCGGGCCTCGCGCAGGGCGGTGGCGACGGCGTCGGCGTCGCCGGGGTCGGCCCGCCCGCCGGGAAAGGCGATCTGGCCGGGATGGTGGCGCAGGCCTGCGGCGCGGCGGGTCAGCAGAACGCGCGGCCCGTCCGGGGCCGGCTGCAGCCCCAGGAGCACCGCCGCCGGCCGTAGACGCCGGCCCGGGGGCAGAACCACGTCGCGGTTCAGGTCGAAGTCCGACGACGGCCCGGCCGGGCGCGCCATCGCCCGCAGCACCGGCGCCAGCGCCTCATCCATCGTCGCCGGGCGGACGCGTCGCCTCGAACCCCAGCGTCGCGGGGTCAAAGCGGTAATGGGCCCCGCAGAACTGGCAATCGGCGGTGACGATGCCCTCGGGCGTGGTCATGGTGGCGATGTCGCGGGCGGAATAGATCGACAGCGTCTGCCGCACCCGGTCGGCCGAACAGGTGCAGCCGAAGCCGACCGGCTGGGCGGGGAACACGCGCGGCCCCTCCTCGTGGAACAGCCGCACCAGCAGGTCGGGGGGCTGCACGGCGGGGCCGGTCAGCTCGTCCGGCTCGGCGGTGTCGAGCAGCAGGTTGGCGCGGCGCCAGTCCTCGCCCTCGTCACCGTGCAGCAGGTCGGCGGCGGCCAGAAGCCCGCCCTCGCCGCTGCCGCCCTCGCCGGTGACGGCGGCCGAGGCGCGCGGCATGTGCTGCAGCATCACCCCGCCCCCGCGCCAGCCGCGCGCGTCCTGCCCGAAGGCCAGGGCAAAGCGGGTCGGCAACTGTTCGGACTGCGAGAAATAGGTTTCGGCGCAGGCGGCAAGCGAACCGCCGGCGATGGGCGTGATGCCCTGATAGGGCACGTTGCCCGGCCCCTGGTCGAGAAGCAGCGCGAAATAGCCCTGGCCGATCAAATCGAACGGCTGGCGTGCGTCGTCCAGCCGCTCGGCGTCGAAGCTTGCATAGCCGCGCAGGCGGGCCGGCGCCCCCTCGGACGCGGGGGCGAAATAGTCGGTCGCGATCAGCCGCGCCGGTCCGGTGCCGCGGACCTGCAGCGACAATTTCCAGCGCAGCTTGATGGTCTGGCCCAGCAGCGCGGTCAGCAGCAGCGCCTCGGCCACGAGCGCCTCGATGGCGGGCGGATAGGCATGCTGGCGCAATACCGAGGCAAGCGTGTCGTCCAGCCGCGCCACCCGGCCGCGGATGTCGGAGCGGTCAAGCTGGAACGGCAGCACGGTATCGTCCCAGGCGATTCGGGCGCCAAGGTCGGACGGGGCGGGATTGGGGGCATTGCTGCGGGCCATGGGGGCTGCATATAGGAAGCGGCCGGCCGGGTCCAAGGGGCGCGTGCGGCGGAGCCGGGCACGATTCGCGACAGGAAAAGGCGCCATGACCACCCCCCGCTTCGGTGACCCGCGCGACCCGAGCCGCCGCTATCGCCGCCGCCCCGGCGCCTATGCGGTGCTGTTCCGCGCCGGCCGGGTGCTGCTGACCCACCAGTCGCAGCCGATCCCCGAGTTCCAGTTGCCCGGCGGCGGCATCGACGCGGGCGAGGCGCCGCTGCCGGCGCTGGCGCGCGAGGTGTTCGAGGAAACCGGCTGGTCCATCGGTCCGGCGCGTCGGCTGGGATGCTATCGCCGTTTCACCTACATGCCCGAATACGACCTCTGGGCGGAAAAGCTGTGCACGATCTACCTTGCCCGGCCGGTGCGGTCCGTCGCCGCCCCGCTCGAGGCCGACCATACCGCCCACTGGGTGCCGATGGCGCAGGCCGCGGCGCTGGTCGGCAGCCCCGGCGACGCGGTGTTCCTGCGCGCGCTGGCGGGCGATCAGCAGGCCAGGCGTGCGGTCAGGACGGCACTGTCGTTCTGAAGGCCCAGAACCGGCCCCTCGCTGCCCGGCTTTGCGCTGCACCCCGTCGCCACCTCGATCGCCGCGCGCAGGCGGGCGGGCATCAGGGGCTGTTCGGCACGGCCTGCCCGGTCCAGCCGGATCGCCTGGGCGGCGTCGCCCTTGCGAAAGACGGCGATCCGCGTGCCCTCGATCAGCACAAGCTGCTCGGCCGCGCCGAGGAATTCGGGCGAGGGCGAGGCGCAGGCGGCGAGCAGGACGATCGCGGGAAGGATACGTTGCGGCATGGCCGCAGGGTGGGTCGGCAGGGTTAACGGATGGTGAACGCCTCCGGTGTTCGTGCCCGCCGGCCCGGGAAACCGCCTTGCCGCGGCTGCAGGGAAGGGCACAGCTTCACCTGCGCTTGCGGGCGACGATCACCGGGCGTGCGTCCCTCCGGCCCGAGCCGTGGTATTCGCAGGCGACGATCTCGAAGCCCGCCGCGCGGATCGCCGCCTGAAGCGCGGTCGCCGACAGCACGATGACATGCGGCGCCTTGCCGATCAGCTGCATCAGCGGAATGGCCAGCCGGATCAGCGGGTTCATGTCGCCGAGGCAGGGCGTCTTCGACACGAACAGCCCGCCGGGCACAAGCATCCCGCCGATCGCGTCCAGCGTGCCGGGCAGGTCGTCCACGAGGTGCAGGTAATTGAACCCGAGGGCGGCGTCGAACGGCGCCTCGTGCCCGATCAGGTCGCCCGCGGTCGCTAACCTGAAGTGCAACTGATCGACGGGCGCAGCGGCCAACCGTTCCTCGGCGATGGCGATCATCCCGGCGGAAAAGTCGGTCGCAAGGTAGCTTCCGGTGCCGTCGGCCAGCTTCAGCGCCGTCGACCCGGTCCCGCACCCCAGTTCCACGACGCGGTCGCGAGGCCCCAGCAGGTCGCGCACCCGCGCGATCGTCCGGTCGTAGCCGGCCTGGTCGGCTATCGGGTCGGCGGCGTATTTCCGCGCGATCCGGTCCCAGAATTCCGCATTCGCCCGCATGTCCGCATCCCTGCCGCTGTTGCCTTGCGGGTGGCGTAGCATATGCGCAGGTTTTGAAAATTGCGGAAATCCGTAGAAGTGATATGCATCATTGCATGAAATTGCCCGACTGGAACCACATCCGCGCCTTTCACGCCACCGCCGCCGAGGGTTCGCTTTCGGCCGCCGCCCGGCTGCTCGGGCTGAGCCAGCCGACGCTCTCGCGGCAGGTGGCGGCGCTGGAGGCGGAGCTGGGCGTCACGCTGTTCGAGCGGGTCGGCCGTCGGCTGGTGCTGACCCGCACGGGCACCGACCTGCTGGACCATGTCCGCGCTATGGGCGAGGCCGCGCAATCGGTCGCGCTGGCCGCCAGCGGTCATGTGCAGGAGATCGGCGGGCGGGTCAGCATCTCGGCGACCGATGCCTATGCCGCCTATATCCTGCCGGGGATCGTCGAACGCATCCGGGCCGAGGCGCCCGAGATCACCATCGCCATCGTCGCCTCCAACGCGCTGAGCGACCTGCGCCATCGCGAGGCCGATATCGCCATCCGCCATGTGCGCCCCGAAACGCCCGAGCTGATCGGCCTGCACCTGCGCGACACCGAGGCGCATTTCTACGCCGCCCGCGCCTGGATCGACCGTCACGGCCTGCCCCGGGCGCCCGCCGACCTGGCGGGCCCGGCGCTGCTGGGGTTCGATGATGTCGACCGCTTTTCCGCGCATCTGCGGAGCCTGGGCATTCCGATGGCGGACGACGCGTTCCGGCTGGTCTCGGAGAACTCGGTGGTGATCTGGGAAATGGTCCGTCGCGGGCTTGGCGTTGCGCCGATGCTGGCCGAGGTGGCGGCCTGCACACCCGAGGTCGTGCGGCTGTTGCCCGGCCTGCCCCCGATCCCGGTGCCGATCTGGCTGGTCACGCCTCGCGAGCTGACCACCAGCCGCCGCCTTCGCGTTGTCCACGATATCCTTGCCGAAGAGCTGACGCGGCCGGGGCCCCTGCCCGAGAGCGGTTGAAATACCCGGTGCTCCGGTCGTTTGCGGACCACGTCGGAACATGCAGCCCGGCCGGCGGAACGGTGGCCTGTCGCATCCGAAATGGGCGCGCGCGGGCGCGCCGGCCCTAGCTGCCCGCCGCCAGCGCGATGACCGCGGGCAGCGTGACGACGGCCGCCACATGCGAAAGCAGGATCGCCGCCGAGACCCGCTGGGGCGCGGTCTTGTACTGTTGCGCCAGGATGAACACGTTGCCCGCGACGGGCAGCGCCGCCGCGGCGATCATCGCCACCGCCGCCGCCGGCTCGATCCGGAAGACGACGAGCGCCGAAATCGCCGCCGCCGCCGGGTGCAGCAGAAGCTTGGCGACCGACAGCCATGCGGCGATGGCCAGCCGCTCGGCGCTGCGCCCGGCAAGCGAGGCGCCGATGGCGAACAGCGCGCAGGGCGTGGCGGCGGCGCCGAGGATCGTCAGGAAATCATCGACCGGACCCGGCAGCGGCAGGGCCAGTCCCGACCACGCCAGCCCCAGCGCGATCGACACCACCATCGGGTTGCGCAGTAGCCCCCCGGCCACCGCCACGAGCATCCGCCACGACGCCGCCCCCTCGCGCACGATCGCGATCAGAATCGTGAACAGGCTGGAAAACACCACCAGATCGACGGTCAGCACCATGATCACGGGTCCGGCCGCCCCGGCCCCCAGCAGCGCCACCAGAAGCGGCACGCCCATGAAGCCGGTGTTGCCCACCACGCCGCATTGCGCCTCGACCACGGCCTCGGCCATCGGGCGGCGGCGCAGCAGGGCGACCGCGGTGACCAGCGCCCAGACGAGCAGGCTGGCCCAGAGATAGGCGACAACAAAGCGCGGCTCGAAGATCTCGGCGATGGACAGTCGGGCGGCAAAGCCGAACAGCATCGCCGACAGCGCGAAGTAAAAGACGAAGCGCGTCAGCCATGCCGTTGCCTCGGGCGGGAAAAACCCTGTCCGGCCGGCGCCGTAACCCAGTCCGATCAGCGCGAAGAACGGCAGTGATTGCAGGAAGATCGCAAGCATGGCGCGCGATACCACCCCGTCCGCCGGCTGACCAGCGCCCCCGCGCAACCTTTGCTTGCCCGCACTGAACCGTTCGGTTTACATTGCCTTCGGCGGAGGACAGCGCATGAACAAGGTGGCGATACGGCGCGGCCGCAAGTTCGAGCAGGTGATCGAAGGGGCGCGGTCGGTCTTCATGGCCGCCGGCTACGAAGGTGCCAGCGTCGACGAGATCGCGCGCGCCGCCGGCGTGTCCAAGGCGACGCTTTACAGCTATTTCCCGGACAAGCGGCTGTTGTTCCTCGAGGTTCTGCGTGGCGAATGCCGTCGCCAGGTCGAGGAGGCGCGCCAGGATCTCGACCATGCCGGCTGCCCGCTCAAGGTGCTGGGCAAGATCGCGCGGCAGATCATCGGCTTCTACACCTCGGATTTCGGGCGCAACGTGCACCGCATCGCCGTGGCGGAATCGGCCCGCTTTCCCGAGTTGGGGCGCGAGTTCTACCGCACCGGCCCGGAATACGCGCGCGAGCAGATCGGCGAGTTCCTGAGCGCGGCGATGGAGGCCGGCGTGCTGGACATCCCCGATGTGCCGCTTGCCGCAGACCAGTTCGTGATGCTGTGTCAGGCCGACCTGCACGACCGGCTTCTGCTGAATGTGCAGACCCGATTCTCGACGGCCGAGGTGGACCGGGTCGCCGATGGCGCGGTCGAGATGTTCCTGGCCCGCTATGGCGTGCGCCCGCAGCCGGCGCCGGGCCTGCCCCCGCAGTCCTGAGCGTCGAAACCGATCCGGCCCGCGATGCGTCTTTTCGTCGCCCTTCCGCTGCCCGAGCCCTGGCGGTCGCCCCTGCTGGTCGCGCAGTTCCTGTTGCCGGTGCCGCGCCGGGAGCCGCCCGAGAACATGCACCTGACGCTGTGCTTCCTGGGCGAGGTCGCCGACCGCCAGCTGGACGACCTGCACGACGGGCTTTCGGTGATCACCGGCCCGCGCCCGATGCTGCGGGGGGCGGGCCTTGACCTGTTCGGCGGCGCGCGTGCCCACAACCTGCACCTGCGCATCGCGCCCGATCCGGGGCTGGAGCGCCTTGCCGCACGCATCGCCCGCGCCGCCCGCACCGCCGGCCTGACGATCGAGGCGCGCCGCTTCGCCCCGCATGTCACGCTTGCCCGCTTTCGGCCCGAGGCGGTCGATCAGGCCCGCCTGTCCGCCGCCATCGTCACCGCCCCGCCGCTTGACCTGCCGCCTGTCGAAGTCGCCGCGTTCACCCTGTTCCGGTCGATCCTGCGGC
>Ga0213835_101270_pt1 | contig 16594 bp, 14 predicted proteins | sample SWPATP01_FD_160576 | JGI IMG/M metagenome (GOLD analysis project Ga0213835, IMG submission 160576) | Coastal seawater microbial communities from Marineland, Florida, United States - SWPA TP0 #1 | ecosystem: Environmental > Aquatic > Marine > Coastal | place: USA: Florida | collected 2016-08-05 | reverse complement strand
CCTCAGGCAGGAGGAATGCCATGCCTTTCGTCCGTTTCGACAATGTTTCCATCACCTTCTTCAAGCAGCAGGGCAATCCCTTCACCGCCGTGGAGGATTTCGACCTGTCGATCGAGGAAGGCGAGTTCTTCTGCCTGCTGGGCCCGTCGGGCTGCGGCAAGACGACCGCGCTGAACATGCTGGCGGGGTTCGACCGGCCGACCAACGGGCGGATCACCATCCGCGACAAGCAGGTCAAGGCGCCCGGCCGCGACCGCGGGGTGGTGTTCCAGGGCGAGGACAGCCTGTTCGGCTGGGCCACCGCGCTGGAGAACGTCGGCTTCGGACCGCGCCTTGCGGGCGTCGGCCGGGCCGAGCGCGACCGCATCGCGCGGCGCTACCTGTCGATGGTCGGTCTGGCCGAACACGGTCACAAGTATCCGCACGAGATGTCCGGCGGCATGAAGCAACGCACGCAGATCGCCCGGGTTCTGGCCAACGAACCGGACATGCTGCTGATGGACGAGCCCTTTGCCGCGCTCGACGCGCAGACCCGACGGGTGTTGCAGGCCGAACTGGTGCGCATCTGGAAGGCCACCGGCAAGACCGTCCTGTTCATCACCCACGACATCGAGGAGGCGATCATCCTGGGCACCCGGATCGGGGTGATGCGGGCCGGCCCGGCCTCGGCCATCAAGCAGACGATCGCCATCGACGGCATCGACGCCGGCGACCGGCGCAGCGAGCGCTTCATGGAATACTACCGCGTCGTCCACGACCTGATCGAGGTCGAGGTGGGCAAGTCGCTGGAAGGAGAGCTGTCGTGAGCGCCGGCGACGGGACCGGGCGGCTTGCCGCCACCACCGCGCTTCAGGGCGCCGCCCAGCGCGAGCGCAGCGCGGCCCGCCGCCGCGCACGGCGCAAGACCGTCACCTATGTGCTGTCATTCGTGACGATCTTCTCGCTGTGGCACGTCATGGCCACCTACGTGATCCCGTCGGTCCTGTTCCCGCCGCCCTGGCCGGTCGCCGAACGGATGATCGAGATGATCCGCACGGGCGATCTGTGGGCGCATGTCTCGATCAGCCTGCAGCGCATCCTGATCGGCTTCACCCTGGGGTCGATCGCCGGCGTGGCGATCGGGTTGCTGATGGGCAGCTTCACCGACGTGAAGCACTTCTTCGAGCCCTATGTGAACTTCTTCCGCTTCATTCCGGGGATCGCGCTGATCACCGTCGCGGTGATCTGGCTGGGCATCGGCGAGGCCTCGAAGGTGTTCCTGATCGTCTACACGACGATCTTCATCGTCATCATCAACACCATGGCCGGCGCCCTGGCGGTGTCGCAGAACCGGCTGCGGGCGGCCCGCTGCCTGGGTGCGAACGAGTTTCAGGTGTTCTGGTTCGTGATCGTGCCCTCGACCGTTCCCTACATCGTCACCGGCATGCGGATCGCCATGGCGAATTCCTTCGCGACGATCGTCTCGGCCGAGATGCTGGGCGCGTCGCTGGGTCTGGGCACGGTGATCTGGACCTCGCGGCTGTTCATGCTGGTCGAGGACGTTTTCGTCGCCCTCGTCGTGCTGGGCATCCTCGGTTTTCTGGCCGACCGGCTGTTCGTGCTGGTCAGCACACGTTTCGGGGGCCGTTTCGGCTCTGTCGCCTGATCGCGCCGCGGCGCTTCTGGACCCAAGCAGCAACCCGGCCGAACCGCGGAAGCCGGCCCAACAGGGAGATCGATATGGCAAGCATGAAGGGACTTCTCGCCGCCGGCGTGCTCGGTCTGGCGTTCGCCGCACCGGCCGTGCAGGCCCGCGACATCATCATCGGCACGGGCGTCGATCCGACATTCAGCCCGCTGTATGTCGGCGTCGAGGCCGGCATCTTCGAGCGCCTCGGCGTTTCGGTCGAGCTGAAGCTGTTCTCCAGCGGCTCGGCGGCCGTGGACCCGATGATCTCGGGCGAGGTCAATGTGGCGATGACCGGGCCGGCGCGGCCGCTGCTGACCCATGTTCGCGCACCCAAGGTGACGGTGGTGGCGCAGTTCGTGACCCAGCAGGGCTATACCGACCTGATCGGGCTGCAATCGATCGGCGGCGTCGAGGAGCTGCGCGGCAAGCGCGTCGGCTACGAACTGGGCACCACGACCGAGGTGTTCGCGCTGGAAATCCTGGCGCAGTACGGCATGGGCCCGGGCGACATCAACCACATCAACCTGCAACCGCCCGAGGCGCTGGCCGCGCTGCAGAACCGCAACCTCGATGCCGTCTTCTCGTTCAAGCCCTGGAGCGACCGCGCCATCGAGGCGCTGCCGGACACGCTGCACCTGATCCCCGGCGCCGAGAACTTCTTCAGCCACCTGCACATCTTCGCCGACCGCGAATGGGCCGAGGCCAGCGAGGCCAACATGGAGGCGCTGGTCAAGTTCCTGGCCGGCATCAAGGAAGCGGGCGAACTGATCGCCAGCGACAAGGACGCCGCCGCCGCGATGGTCGCGCGCCACCTGCGCATGGACATCGCCGCGGTCCGCCCGCTGCTGGATCTGAACGCCTATACCCTGGTCTTCGACGAGGCGACCATGGCGCTGCTGCAGCGCGAGGTCGAGTTCCAGATCCGCAGCGGCCGCCTCGATGCCGGTTTCCAGTACGGACCCTTCGTCTTTACCGAACCGCTTTCGCGGATGGATGCCGGGCTGGTCAGCTACACGCTGCCCGACTGATCCGGGACGACCACGAACGGACGGCGCCGGGCCGGATCGCCCGGCGCCGACGGGCCATCGCTCAGGATACATCTCCAATGACCGCCAACGACCTTACGCCCGAGTCCCTGCTCGCGCTCTATGCCGACATGCGCCGCATCCGCCGGTTCGAGGAGATGGCGCTGTACCAGTCCACCCAGGGCAAGCTCTATGGCGCGCTGCACCTCTACATCGGCGGCGAGGCGGTGGCGGCGGGTGTCTGCGCGGCGCTGGATCGGGCCGATTACGTCGCCTCCACCCACCGCGGGCACGGCCACTGCCTGGCCAAGGGCGCCCGTGCCGACCGGATGATGGCCGAGCTGTTCGGCCGCGCGACCGGCTATTGCGGCGGCAAGGGCGGCTCGATGCACATCGCCGATTTCGAGGTCGGGATGCTGGGCGCAAACGGCATCGTCGGCGCCAGCCTGGGCCTTGCCGCCGGGGCGGCGCTGCGGGCCCGCGTGGCCGGCCAGAACCGGGTCGCGGTGGCCTTCTTCGGTGACGGCGCGGTGGGCCGCGGCACCTTCCACGAGGTGCTCAACCTGGCCGGTCTCTGGAAGCTTCCGGTGGTGTTCGTGTGCGAGAACAACGGCTACGCGCAGTGGGTTCCGGTGAGCGAGAACCTGGCGCAGACCGAGATTTCCGCCTTTGCCGCGAACTACGCCATGCCGGGCGTGACGGTCGACGGGGTCGATGCCCGAGCCGTGGCGCTGGCGGCGCGCGCAGCGGTCGAGCGCGCCCGCCGCGGCGACGGCCCGACGCTGATCGAGGCGCGGATGAACCGGTTCTACGGCCACTCGCTGGGCGACATGGAAACATATCGCAGCCGCGACGACGTGGCCGAACTGCGCCGCAAGGCCGACCCGATCGACCGGCTTGCCCGGCACCTCGCGGCCGCCGGACTGGCCGACCCGGCCCGGCTGGCCGAGATCGACGCCACGATCGAGGCCGAGATGGCCGAGGCCGTGGCCTTTGCCGAGGCCAGCCCCTTCCCCGACCCCGACGCGCTGACCAGCGACGTTCCCCCGGCCCGCGCCGCGGCCGTTCCCGAGGAGGCCGCCGATGCCTAGACAAAGCTTTCGCGACGCCATCCGCGCGGCGCTGATCGAAGAGATGGAGCGCAGCCCGACGCTGTTCGCCATCGGCGAGGATCTGATCCCCCAGGGTGGCAGCTTCGGTGTCCACAAGGGCCTGGACGAGATGTTTCCGGGCCGCATCCTGCAGACCCCGATCTCCGAGGCGGCGATCATGGGCGTGGGCGTGGGCGCGGCGCTGGCCGGCGGTCCGGTCGTGGTCGAGATCATGTTCTCGGACTTCATGACCTGCTGCATGGATGAGGTCGTGAACCAGGCCGCCAAGCTGCGCTACATGTCAGGCGGGCAGGCGCGGGTGCCGCTGGTGGTGCGCACGCCCTGCGGGCTGGGCAAGGGGATCGCGGCGCAGCATTCGCAGTCGCTCGAGGCGTTCTACATGCATGTCCCCGGCCTTCAGGTCGCCGTGCCGTCCACGCCGGCCGATGCCAAGGGGCTGCTCAAGACCGCCCTGCGCAGTGGCGATCCGACCATCTTCCTCGAATACAAGCTGCTCTACACGATCGAGGACGAAGTGCCCGACGACCCCGACCTGACCGTGCCGTTCGGCCGCGCGCGGGTGCACAGGCCGGGGCGGGACGTGACCATCGTTGCAACCGGCCGGATGGTGCACATGGCCCTCGACGCGGCGCGCACGCTGGCCGACGAGGGGATCGAGGCCGAAGTCATCGATCCGCGCACCCTGTCGCCGCTGGACCTCGACACGATGGCCGCCTCGGTGCGTCGCACGGCCCGCGCGGTGATCGCCGACGAATCCGTCATCACCTGCTCGCCCGCCTCCGAGATCGCGGCCAGCCTGTCCGAGGCGTGTTTCGGCTGGCTGGATGCCCCGATCCGCAGGGTCGCCTCGCCGCATGTGCCCAAGCCCTTCACCCCGTCGCTGGAAGCCATGAGCGTGCCCGACGCCGCCGCCATCGCCGCCGCCGCGCGCGCCGTCTGCGGGGTGCGGGCATGAGCACGACGCAACAGCACGCCGGCACCGCCACCCGGACCGCGCACGCCGGCCAGCCACGGCACCGCACCCGCTGTGCCACCGTCCTGGGCGGCGGCAACGCGGCGTGGGCCCTTGCCGCGGACCTGTCGCTGCGCGGTGTCGAGGTGCGGATGCTGGAGTATCCGGGCCGACGCTCGCGGTTGCAGCACGTCGCAGGGCGCGGCGCGATCGACATCCTGCGCGGCGGACGCCGCCAGACCGCACCCGTGGCCCTCGTGACCCAGGACGCCGCCGCCGCACTGGACGGAACGGACACGGTGGTGATGGCGACGCCCGCCTTTTCCCACCGCGCCTTTGCCGAGTTGGTCCTGCCGCACCTGCGCGGCGACGAGGCGATCCTCGTCTTCACCGCGGCCTTCGGCGGGCTGGAATTCGTGGCCGCCGCCGCCCGTGCCGGCCGCTCCCACCGCGGCCCCGTCATCGAGGTCGAGAACCTGCCCTACACCTGCCGGGTCCGCGGCGAGACCGAGGTCGTGATCCACCTCGACGTGCCCGAGCTTGTCGCCGCGGTCTATCCCGCCCGCGACACCCCCCGCGTCGAGGACGACATCCGGCACCTCGTGCCCGGCACGCGGTTCGGACGCGACCTGCTGGAGCCGCTTCTGACCAACATGAACGGGGTCGTGCACCCGCCGGCGATCCTGCTGAACGTTCCGGTGATGGAGCGCGCCAGGGGCGAGGCATGGTGGATCTGGGAAGTCGGCATCACCCCGTCGGTGGCCCGGGTGATCGAGGCCCTGGATGCCGAACGCACGGCGCTGGGCGCGGCGCTGGGCCTGACGCTGGAGCCGGTCGCCGACCTGATGTGGCGCTCGGGCTACGGGCCGCGGGGCAGCATCTACGAGACGATCAACGGCTCGGCGGCGCTGCGCAACGTGCGCGGCCCGGCCGGGCTGGACCATCGCTGGTTCGTCGAGGATATCCCCTATGCGCTGGCGCTGTGGTCCGACGTGGCGCGCCAGTGCGGCGTCGAGGCGCCGCTGATGGCGGGGTTGTGCGAACTTGCCGCGGCGCTGCTGGGCCGGGACCCGCGCCAGACCGGCCGGCGGCTGGCGGACGTCGGCCTTGGCGGGCGGGACGGCCCGGGCCTGGTCGCCGCCCTGCGCGACGGGTTCGACCCCCGATGAGCGCGGGTCGCGTCGCCCTGGTCACCGGCGCGGCCGGCGGGATCGGCGCGCCGCTGTGCGCCGCCCTGACCGCGGCCGGACATGCCGTCGTCGGGGTGGACCGGCGGGCCGCAGACCTCGACTGCGCCCGGTTCGTCGAGGCCGATCTGGCGACCGCCGAAGGGCCGGCAGGCGCCGTGCGCGCCGCGCTGGACGGGTTCGGCCGGCTCGACCTGCTGGTGCATGCCGCCGGGATCTTCGACGCGGCGCCCACAGCCGACGTCACCGCCGAGGCCTGGGACCGCAGCCTGTCGGTCAACCTGCGCGCCGCCTTCCTGTTCGCGCAGGCCGCGGTCGACGCGCTGGCCGCCACCGGCGGCTCGATCGTCAACCTGTCGTCGGTCGCGGGGTTCTATCCGCGCGCCGACCAGGCCGCCTATTGCGCCTCCAAGGCCGGGCTGGAGCACCTGACCCGGGTGCTCGCCCTCGATTTCGCCCCCAGGGGCGTGCGGGTGAACGCGGTGCGCCCCGGCGTGGTCGAGACGGGGATGGCACGGGAAAGCTATGGCGCCGACGGGCTGGCCCGATGGGCGGCGGCGGTGCCGCTGGGCCGACTGGCACAGACCGACGACATCGCCGAGGCGGTGCTTTACCTCGCCCGCGCCCGCCATGTGACCGGCCATGTGCTGACGGTCGACGGCGGCCAGACCATCAACTTCGTACGGGCGGCGGCGACATGAAGGATCAGGCGCTTCCGGATGTCGTCGCCGGTGTGGATGTGGGCGGAACCTTCACCGACGTTCTGCTGCACGACCCCGCCGGGGTGCGCTGCATCGCGTGGAAACTGCCGACCACCCATGACAATCCGGCGCGCGCCGTGGCCCGCGGCATTGCCGAGGCCTGCGCCCTGGCGGGGCTCGATCCGGCGCGGGTGACGCGGGTGCAGCACGGCACGACCATCGCGACCAACGCGATGCTGGAAAGCCGCGGCGGCCCGGTCGGCTTCATCACCAACGAGGGGTTCCGCGACGTGCTGCACATCGGTCGGCACCGCCGGCCGATGAACTATTCGATCCGGCAGGACATCCCCTGGCAGGTGCGCCCGCTGGTGCGCCGGCGCGACCGGCTGACCGTCGCCGGCCGGCTCGTGCCCCCCGACGGAACCGAGGAGGTGCCGCTTGACGAGGCCGCCGTGCGCGCCGCCGCGCGCACCCTGGCGGGGCGGGGCATCGGCTCGGTCGTGATCGGCTTCCTGTTCTCGTTCCTGAACCCGGCGCACGAACTGCGCGCCCGCGAGATCGTGCTGGACGAGACGCCCGACGCCTTCGTCACCCTGTCGCACGAGATCTCCGGCCAGTTCCGCGAGTTCGAGCGCTTTACCACCGCGGCGGTCAACGGGTTCGTCGCGCCGGGCGTGCGGCGCTACATCGCCGACCTCGACGCACAGCTGCGGACCGCGGGACTGGCGGCGTCGCTGCGGATCATGACGTCGAGCGGCGCTGCCGCACCGGCCGCGCGCATCGCCGAGCGTCCGGCCCTCACGCTGCTGTCCGGGCCGGCCGCGGGGGTGATCGGCGGCTGCGGGGTGGGGCTGCGCGCCGGGCGGCGCGAGCTGGTCACCTTCGACGTGGGCGGCACCTCGGCCGACATCGGCATCATCGTCGGCGGCGAAATCCGCGAGGCCGGTGCGCGCGACATGGAGATCGGCGGCTTTCCGGTGCAACTGCCGATGATCGACATCGAGACGATCGGGGCCGGTGGCGGATCGATCGCCAGCCGCGACCCCGGCGGCGGCTTTCGCGTCGGCCCGCAAAGCGCGGGGTCCTTCCCCGGTCCCGCAGCCTATGGCCGCGGGGGAACCGAGCCGACGGCGACCGACGCACACCTGGTTCTCGGGCGGCTCGACCCCGAGCGTTTCCTGGGCGGGCGGATGCGGCTGGACACGGGCGCGGCGCTGGCCGCCGTCGGACGGCTGGCGGACGAACTGGGCCTGACGGCCGAGGCGACGGCGGCCGGTGTCCTGCGCATCCTGAACGAGGCGATGGCCGAGGCGATCCGCCGCCGGACGGTGCGCCGGGGCCTCGATCCGCGGGATTTCGCGCTGGTGGCCTTCGGCGGCGCCGGGCCGCTGCACGCCGCCGAGGTGGCCGCCCTGCTGGACATCCCCGAGGTGTTGATCCCCCCCTTCCCCGGGCTGACCTCGGCTGCGGGCCTGCTCGAGACACCCTTGCGCTACGACCATGTGCGCAGCGCCTTCCTGCGCAGCGACCGGGGCGCGGACGGTCCCCGGCTGGCTGCGCTGGCGGCCGAACTGGGCGCCGCGGTGCGCGCCGACCTGGAACGGGACGGTGTCGCGGCCGGGGCCGTCGAGGTGCAGCTGGCCGCCGACCTGCGGTATCTGGGCCAGGGCTATGAACTGCGCGTGCCCGTCACGGGCGATGGTGCCGGACCTGCCGACGGGGCGGCGATGCTGGCCGGCTTGCGCGCCGCCTTCGATGCCGCCCACGGCGCCGAATACGGCCGCGCCTTTCCCGAGCGGGTGGTCGAGCTGGTAAACCTGCGCGCCTCCGGACGGGTGGCCGACGGCGTGACGGCGGACCTGCCGCTGCCGCCCGCCGGTGCCGGCCCGGCCGAGGTGGGCCTGGCAGAGGTCGGCTTCGCCCTTCCGGACGGGGCGGTGCGGCTGCCCACGCCCTTCGTGATGCGCGACCGCCTCGCGCCGGGGGCGCGGCGCGCGGGGCCGCTCGTGGTGCTGCAGGACGACACGACGGTGATCGTGCCGCCGGGCTTCGACCTGGTCGCCCTGCCGGAGGGGGCGCTGCTGCTGTCGCGGCGAAAGGAACAGGCATGAGCATTCCCGATCCCGTCACCGTGGCCGTCATCCAGGGCGCGCTCGAGGGCATCGCGGTCGAGATGGGCCACAAGCTGATGCGCATGGCGCATTCCTCGATCATTCGCGAATCCGAGGATTTCGGCTGCGCCATCCTCACCCCCGAGGGCGAGCAGCTGTGCGAGTCGGTCATGTCCACGCCGCTGCAGTCCGGGCCGATGCCGGGCTATCTGCGCGGCGTGCTGCGTACGCTGGCGGCGCGGGGGCAGTCGATCGCGCCCGGCGACGTGATCATGCACAACGATCCCTATGCCGGCGCCTCGCACGGGCCGGACGTGGCCTTTCTGGTTCCGATCTTCCGAGACGGCCGGCTCGTCGCCTGGTCGGGCACCGCGGCGCATCACGTCGACATCGGCGCCATGTCGCCGGGCAGCTCGGGGATTGTCGATGCCATCGACGCCTATGCCGAGGGGCTCCAGTTCAAGGCGCTGAAGGCGATCGAGGGCGGTCGGCCCAACGCGACGCTGTGGCAGATGATGGCCGACAACCTGCGCGCCTCGAACGTGGTGCTGGGCGACATGCAGGCCCAGATCGCCGCGGCGGAAACGGGCGCGGCGCGGTTCCATGCGCTGGCCGACCGCTTCGGGCTCGGGACGGTGCTGGCGGCGGCCGGCCTGATCCTCGACCAGTCCGAGCGGCTGATGCGTTCGGCCATCGCCGCGCTGCCCGACGGCACCTGGCGGGCCGAGAACATGCTCGACGGGTTCCTCGACAGCCCCGACCCGCGCCATCGCGACCTCCGGCTAGCCGTGGCGGTGACGGTCGCCGGCGACCGGATCGAGGTCGACCTCGAGGGAACCTCGCCGCAGATCGACGACCGCCCGCTGAACATGCCGTTCCACGGCACCGTGGACTGCGCGGTCTGGCTGACGCTCAAGTCGATCCTGCTGGACGAGGCGGTGCACGGCGCGGTGCCGCACAACAGCGGGCTGGTGCGTCCGATCGCCATTCGCGCGCCCTTGGGCAGCCTTGCAAACCCGCGCTTTCCGGCCCCGACCATCGCCCGCGCCTGCGCCGGCAACCACCTGGCCGACACGGTGATGAAGGCGTTGGCCGGCTGCGTGCCGCAGCGCGTGTCCGCCGGCATCGGCGCGCCCAAGGGTGTCGCCTTCACCGGGCATTCCGACGAGGACGGGGGGCACTGGGTGCATCTCGAGGTGTTCGAGGGTGCCTATGGCGGGCGCTTCGGCAAGGACGGGATGGATGCCGTCGACACGCTTTACGTCAACACCCGCAACAATCCGGTCGAGGATATCGAACTGCATGCGCCGCTGCGGGTCGAGCGCTACGAGCTGCGCGAGGGGTCGGCCGGGCCGGGCCGCTGGCGGGGCGGCTTTGGCGCGGTGCGTGCCTTCCGGATGCTGGAGGATGGCGGCATCTCGGTCGAGGGCGACGGGCACGCCCACGCGCCCTGGCCGCTGGACGGGGGCACGCCGGGGACCGTTTCGAGGTTGACGCTGGCGGGGGCGGACGGCGGCTTGCACAGCCTTCCGTCCAAGGTGTCGTGGCGCCGCGCCCGGCGCGGCGAGGTGCTGACCGTGATCGGCGGGTCCGGCGGGGGATATGGCCCGGCATCGAAGCGTGACCCGGCCGCGGTGCTGGCCGATGTCGAGGACGGCCTGATCAGCGACGCGCAGGCGCTGGCGCAGTATGGCGTGGTGCTGGCCGACGGCGCCGTCGATGCCGCCGCCACCGCAGCAGCGCGCGCGGCCCGCGGCGCGCGCCCCGCGCCCGACGCCCCGCACGAGATCGCGCTGGAACCGCTCGATGCCGCCGCCTTCGCGCCCTTCGGCACCGTTGTCGCGCTCGATCATATTGCCGACGACCCGGCAGCGGCCGCCCTGCCCGTCCCGTTTTCCGCGCACGAGCCGGCGCAACTGCTGCATGTCCGCTTTCCCCCGGCCGAACCGGCCTTCACCGAGGTCGAGCGGCATCACTTCACCGATCAGGCCTTCGTCCCGCTCGAGGCGCGCCCGGTGATCATGGCCGTGGGCACCGCGCCCCGGCCCGAGGCGATGCGGGCCTTTCTGATGGACGGGCGGCAGGGCGTCGTGCTGCGGGCCGGCGTGTGGCACTCGCTCGCGCGGTTTCCGGTCGGCGGGCAGGGCGCGCTGTTCCTGATGCTCACCGGCACCGCGACCGAGGCCGAACTGCGCGCCCACGAGGCCGGCAGCCCCGCACCGCTGAACCGGACCGAGATGGCGACCCTGACGGGCGGGGGCGCGCGCGTGGTCGATCCCGCCGGGCTCTGCGCAGGAAAGGACTGACTGCAATGTGGAAGATCGGCATGCCCAACCTCGGGCACACGATGGAAAGCGGTCGCATCATCGAATGGCTCAAGGCCGAGGGCGACGCCGTCGCGCCGGGCGACGCGCTGGCGGTGGTCGAGACCGACAAGGTGACGGTGGATGTCGAGGCCCCTGCGGCGGGACTGCTTCTGGCGGTGATGGCCCCGGCCGGAAGCGTGGCACCCGTGGGGGCAACCATCGCGCTTGTCGGCCAGCCCGACGAGGCCGAGGCGGCGGCCGCGCTGGCCCGCGCCGCCCGCGACGAACCCGCGCCGCAACCGACCGTGGCGTCCCCCGCCCCGCCCCCGCCGCCCCCCGCACCCGCCCCGGCGCCCGCTGCCATCCCGGCGGCAGGCGGGCGGCGCCCGGTTTCCCCCGCGGCACGGCGGCGCGCGGGCGAGCTTGGCATCGATCCCGCGACCGTCGCCGGCACCGGCGAGGGCGGGCTGGTCACCGTCTCCGATATCGAGCGCGCCGCGGGAATGCCGGTCGTGCTGTTGCACGGCTTCGGCGCCGCGCCGTCGCTGTTTGCGCCGCTGGCCGCACGCTGGCCCGGTCCGGGCAGGCTGCTGACACCGGCGCTGCCGGGCCACGAGGGGGGCGCCACCCTGCCGGGGGCGCCCGACGTGCCCGCGCTCGCGGCGGCGCTGGCCGATGCGCTGCCACCCGACGGGCCGCTGGTGCTGGGCGGGCATTCGCTGGGCGCGGCCGTCGCGGTCGCACTGGCCGGGGTGCTGGGCGCGCGGGTCGCGGGGCTGCTGCTGATCGCGCCGCCGGGCCTCGGAGCGGCCATCGACACCGGGTTTCTGGACGATTTCCTGGCCGGGGCCGATCCGGACCGGGCCGAGCGGGCGCTGGCGCGGCTGGTCGCCGACCCGCGCCGCATCGCACCGCGGTTCCGGGCCGAGACGCTGGCGCAGATGTCCGACCCGGCCCGGCGCGCACCGCTGGCCCGCATCGCCGAGGCCTGCCTGTCACCTGACGCACGGCCCTATCCGTTGCGCGAGGCGCTGGCGCGGTTGTCCTGCCCGGTGCGCATCCTGTGGGGGCGGGCCGACCATGTGCTGCCGGCCCCGGCCCCCGGCGACGTGCCCGAGGGCGCCGACCTCACCCTTCTGGCCGGCGCCGGACATCTGCTGCCGGTCGAGCGACCGGCGGCCCTTGCGGCCGCGCTGGCCGCCTTCATCACCGAAAACGCGGAGGCTCACCCATGATTGTCGGCTTCGTCGTCTATTCCGACATGACCGAGATCGAATTCGTGGCAGTCCACGAATGCCTGTCGAAGGTGTATCAGCTGGATTTCCCCGATCCGCCCGAATGCCACCTGATCGGCCTGACGCCCGAGGTGGTGGGCTGGAACGGCATCGTCATCCGACCCCATCACCTTTACGGCGACGTCGATGTCGATGCCTATGACCTGCTGGTCATTCCCGGCGGCCTGACCTCGCGCACGGTGCGCTATGACGCGGGCTTCATGGCCTGGCTGACGGCCCGCGACCGCAGCAAGCCGGTCGCCGCGGTCTGTTCGGGCACGCTGATCCTGGCCGAGGGCGGGTTTCTTGACGGGCGGCGGGCGACGACCCACACGCTGGCCAAACCGCAGCTGGCCGCCTATCCGCAGATCACCATCACCGACGACCGGGTGGTGGACGAGGGCGCGGTGATCACCTCGGGCGGGATCATGGCTGGCTTCGACCTGGGCCTGCACCTGGTCGAGCGGTTCTGGGGCCGCGAGGCGCGCCGCATCATCGCCCAGCAGGACGAATACCGCGACATCGAGGGCCACCCCGATGCGGCGCGCCTGCGCGCGGAACTCGACAGCTGGCACGCCGGCGGGCACCGGCGGGCCAACCTGCGCCCGGCGCACTGGGTCGCCCCGCCGCCCGACGACGGGATCGCGCGCGACACCGTCGACTACGTCCAGAACAAACCGGCGGGGGCGCGGACATGACCGCGCCGCAGCGCGCCCCGATCCGTGGCGTCGAGACGCTGTCGGTCGCCCTGCCCACGCGCCGGCAGCACCGCTGGACCGGCCTGACCGAGCCGATCGGCGTCTACCTGCTGGTCCGCGTCACCGACGAGGACGGCACCGAAGGCTGGGGCGAGGCGCCGGCGCTGAAGGACTGGTCGGGCGATTTCGGCCGCTACTTCGGCGAAAGCCGGGCCACCACGCGGCTGATCATCGAGCGATACCTCGCACCGCTGGCGATCGGCCGCGACCCGGTCGACATCACCGGCCTGCACGCGGCGATGGATGCCCAGATCGGCGGCTATCCCTATGCCAAGGCCGCGCTGGAGATGGCGGTGCACGACCTGGCCGCGCGGCAACTGGGCCTGCCGGTCGCGATGCTGCTGGGCGGAATTGCGCGCCGGCACATCCCGGTGACCCATTCGATCGGCCTGATCGGCATCGACGAGGCGGTGGCCGAATGCGCCCGGGTCGCGGCCGAGGGCATCCGGACCATCAAGATCAAGGTCGGCATCGATGCCGCGCGCGATGTCGAGATCGTCGGCGCGGTGCGCGATGCGGTCGGGTCCGGCGTCGCGCTGTGCGTGGATGCCAACTGCGGTTATGCCACGCCCGGCGACGCGATCCGCACCATCCGCCGGATGGAACGGCACGACCTGCTCTATGCCGAGCAACCCGTGGCCGGGCTGGCCCGCGTGGCCGAGGTGCGCCGCGGCATCGGCGTGCCGGTGATGATCGACGAAAGCTGCTGGGGGCCGGCCGACGTGATCGAGGCGGTACGGCTGGGCGCGGCCGACATCGTGTCGATCTACACTACGAAACCCGGCGGGCTGGCGCGCGGCATGGCGGTGGCGGCGACGGCTGCCGCGGCCGGGCTGGTGTGCAACCTCAACGGGTCGGTCGAGACGGGCGTTGGCAACCTGGCCAACATTCACCTGGCCGCGGCGGCGCCCGCCGCGACACTGTCTTGCGTGGTGCCGGTCTCGACCCCGGCCGAGGCGCAGGAGGGACGTATCGCCGGCATCTACTATCGCGACGATCTGCTCGCGCAGCCCATGCGGTTCGAGGACGGCGCGATCACCCTGCCCGAGGGGCCGGGCTATGGCATCGCCGTCGATCCCGCGAAGATCGACGCCTATCGCATCGCGGACGCATGAGGGGGGACTGGCACATGCGGCAGGAAATCACCACGCGGGTGGCGGCGGCGGCACGGGCGGCGGGGCTGGATGCCGTCGTCGCCATCTCGCCCGAGAACTTCGCCTATCTCGCCGGCTTCGTGCTGCCGTCGCAGCCGCTGATCCGGCACCGCCACGCGGCCGCGATCGTCACCGCATCCGGCCAGACCGCGGTGTTCGCCGTCGACATGGAGGCGACGACCCTGCGCCGACGCCTGCCCGACGTGCCGACCGCGATCTGGGCCGAGTTCAGCGACGACGCCATGCGGGTGCTGGCCGACCAACTGGCCGGCATGGGCCTGGGCGGGGCGCGCATCGGGATTGAGACGGATTACCTGCCGGCAGGCGATTACCTGCGGCTGGCCGCCTACCTGCCAGGCGCACGGCTGGAGCCGGTGGAGGCGCTGCTGGCCCGGCTGCGCCAGATCAAGACGGCGGACGAGATCGCCCTGCTGTGGCGCCTGTCGCGCATCGCCGACCAGGCGATCACCGACGCCCTCGCCAGCGTGCGCGCCGGCGACAGCGAGATGGACATCGCCGGGCATCTGTCGCGCAACGTCCATGCGCTGGGGGCCGAACAGTTCAAGCTGATGATCATCGCCACGGGCGAGCGCAGCCGCCTGCCCAACGTCGGCCCCAGCGAGCGGCGGCTGGCGCGCGGCGACGTGTGCCGGGTGGAGATCTTCTCGGTCATCGACGGCTATCAGGCCGGGGTCTGCCGTACCGCCGTGGTCCAGCAGGCCCCGCCGATGGCCGAGCCGATCTGGGCCCATCTGGTCGCCTGCAAGTACCTGCTGCTGGACATGATTCGGCCCGGGGCCAGTTGCCTTGCCGTCTATCGCGCCTTCCTCGACAAGCTGGCCGAGATGAACCTGCCGCCGATCGGCTTCGTCGGCCACGGCATCGGGCTGCACCTGCACGAGGATCCCTATGTCGGGGCCACGCCGATCCTGGGGCGGCCGGGCGAGGATGCGCTGATCGAGGAAGGCATGGTGCTGGGATTCGAGCCGCTGTGCTACGAGACCGGCTACGGCTTCGGCATGCAGAACAAGGACATGCTGGTGGTCACGGCCGACGGTTGCCGGCTGATGTCGGATTATGCCGACACCGACCGCCTGATCGTCGTCGAGTGAGGCGCGGATTTCGGGCCGGGCTGCCCGAACCGCCCGCGGAACGTGCAACCTTACGGGATCGACGCGGGCGGGACGTCGGCGCGCTCGACAACATGTCGCGGGCGTGTCAGCCTCTTGCAGCGATCCTGTCCTGTTGTGTGTCCGGCGGCGCCCCACTAGTCACGCGTGTCCCGGGCGCCGCAGCGGGCTGGCCGCGGCAAACATGGTCCGGGCACTGTCCGGCCGGCGTCGCGAGGACGGTCAGGACATGCCACACGACCTGAACATCACCCTTTTGCGGACGCTGGTGGCCATCGGCGACACCAGCAGCTTTTCGCGCGCGGCCGACCAGGTCAACATCACCCAGTCGGCGGTCAGCCTGCGCATCCAGAAGCTCGAGCACCTCGTCGGCAAGCCGCTGATCCACCGCGCCCGCAGCGGTGTCAGCCTGACCGAGGACGGGCGCCTTCTGGTGGGATATGCGCGGCGGATGCTCGAACTGAACGACCAGGCGATCGAGCATGTCGCGACACGGCGCGCGCGCCAGACGATCGCGGTCGGCGTGATCGAGGAGTTCCAGCGCTTTCTTCTGATGGATTTCCTGACCGACTATCACCGCGACTTTCCGCGGGTGCGGGTCGATGTCGTGGTCGACTACACGCGCAATCTCAAGCGGCTGCTGGACGAGGACCGCATCGCGCTGGCCATCCTCAAGCACGACGCCGCCGATCCGCATGCGACGGTGCTCTATCGCGATCCGCTGGTCTGGGTCGCCTCGGTGGCGCTGCGCATCGACCCGTCCCGCCCCGTGCCGCTGGTCGTCTCGCCCGAGCCCTGCGTGAACCGGGCCGTAATGGAAGAGGCGCTGGACCGTGCCGGCATGTCCTGGCGCATCGTCTCGTCCAGCCCGACGCTCACCGGCGTGATCACCGCGGTGCAGGCCGGCATGGGCGTTTCGGCCATCGACCTGCGCTCGGTCACCCAGCCGATGCAGGTTCTGACCGAGGCCGACGGTTTCCCGCCCCTGCCGGAAAGCCGGATCGCGCTGATCCGGCGGGTCGGGGTGGCCGACCGGCTGCTTGACGGGTTGGTGGACCGGATCGTCCGCTTCGTCGCGCAGCGGCAACCCGAGGTGCCACCGGCCGTGTTCCTGCCGCACGCGGCGCAGCAACTGGCGGCCGAGCGGTCCGGTTGACCGATCCCCGGTGACCTGTCCGCAAGGACGCCCGTCGCGCGCGCGCGGCCGTCCGGTCA
>Ga0213835_101268_pt1 | contig 16606 bp, 9 predicted proteins | sample SWPATP01_FD_160576 | JGI IMG/M metagenome (GOLD analysis project Ga0213835, IMG submission 160576) | Coastal seawater microbial communities from Marineland, Florida, United States - SWPA TP0 #1 | ecosystem: Environmental > Aquatic > Marine > Coastal | place: USA: Florida | collected 2016-08-05 | reverse complement strand
CGAGGCCCGCGCCGAGCCCTGGTCGCCGCCGGCGGCTTCGCTGATCCAGCACGCCGGCACGCGCCTGCTCGCGATCGAGGGTCGCCCCGTTCGCTCGATCAGCGACGTGCGCGCCGCCCTCGCCCGCGCGACGCGCGACGCCTTCGACGCGCGCGAGCCCTCGGCGAGTGTCCGCGTCACGCTCGCGATGCCGCTGGCTTCGGCGGGCGAAACGATCGAGCGCGACTGGACGCTCGACGCCGAGGCGCTCGGCGCGCTGCACGCCCTGAGCTGGCGCGCCCCGTTCTCAACCATGGTCTTCGAGCCCGAGCGGATGCTGCTCCGCGCCGACGGGCCGATCGAAGCCGTCGCGATGGGCGTGCGCGAGACCCACCGCGTCATGATGAGCACCTACCTGACGCTCGTCCGACTCTTCCAGGGCACCGTCCGCGTCGAGCACCTCCGCGGGCCCGTCGGCATCGCGCACATGGGCACGCAGATCCTCGATCGCGGCGTCATCTGGCTCCTGTTCTTCTTCGGGCTCATCAGCGTCAACCTCGCCGTCATCAACTTCCTGCCCATCCCCATCGTCGACGGCGGGCAGTTCCTCATGCTCATGTACGAGGGGCTCCGTGGCAAACCCGTGCCGATCCCGCTCCAGAACGCGCTGACGCTCGCGGGGCTCGTGCTCATCGGCTCGGTCTTCGTCGTCGTCACGTTCTACGACGTGCGCAACCTCTTCGGGCTGTGATGACCATCGCGACCATCACGCTCGGCGCGTTCTGGGGGAACCTCGCCGGGCTGGCGGCTCTGCTGGGCATCGGGCTGGTGATCGCGCTGCTCGCGACCAGCGCGCTGATCACGAGACGCCTGACGCGCCCGCCGCGACGGACGTACGCCTCGGCCGTCGCGCGCGGGCTCCCCGGCGATCCGCGCGAGCTCGATCGTCCGCTCGAATTCGAAACCTGGGCGCTCCGCTCCGGCTCGCACGCGCTCCCGGCCTGGACGATCCGGGGCGAGAACCCGGGTGGGCCGACGCTGATCTTCGCGCACGGGTGGGGCGACAGCCGCGTGGGCGCGCTGGCGCGCGTGCCGCATGTTGCGCGTCTGTGCGCGCAGATGATCGCGCTGGACCTGCCCGGGCAGGGCGACGCCGCCGGCTTGTGCGCGCTCGGCACGCGCGAGCACGCGCACCTTCGCGCCGCGATGCGCGCGGTCGAGCCCGGGCGGGGGGTGATCCTCTTCGGGTGGTCGCTGGGCGCGGGCGCGTGCCTGCGCCTGGCGGGCGAGTTGGGCGAACAGCCCGACGCCGAGCTGCCGCGTCTGCTGGGCGTGATCGCCGAGGCGCCGTACCGCGTGCCGACGACGCCCGCGCGGAACGTGCTCGAGCTGAGCGGGCTGCCGCACCGTGTGCCGCTGCCGATCGCGTTCGCGGCTTTGAACCTGTGCAGCCGGGGTGAGCTGTCGCGGGCGCGTTTCGATCGCGTCCTCTGGGCGTCGCGCGCCCGCGTGCCGGTGCTGGTGCTGCACGGGCGGCTCGACGAGATCTGCCCGCTCGCGGACGGCGAGGCGATCGCCGCCGCGGCCCCGCGCGGTCGAGTCGCGGTGATTGACGAGGGGCATCACAACGATCTATGGACGGAACCGGCGCTGTGCGCGCAGGCCGCGTCGGCGACCGGCGGGTTCGTGCGCGAGATCGCCGGCGCGTGATGAGGACCAAATGACGCCGGCCGCGCCCACAAGGGACGCGGCCGGCGGCGACAGAGCGCGTTGTTCCGCCTCACGGGGCGTTCAGCCCCGTTGTGCGGGATCAGTCACACCCGGCGAGCCAGGCGTCGATGTAGTGGTTCAGGTCGAAGCTGTTGACCTGCCCGTCGGGAATGCCGTCGAGCGCCGGCCCGGTCCGGTCGGCGGCGGGGTCAAGGGTCATCCAGAGACCGAGGTAGTAGTTGAGGTCGAAGGCGTCGACGCTGCCGTCGGGCACGCCGTCGAGCGCCGCGCCGGTAATGTCAGCCGACGAGCACGCCGTGACCTCGGTGCAGTCATCGGGCACGCCGTCGCCGGTCGAGTCCGTGCTGAACGGGGCGGCGGTGAAGCTGACGGTCACCTCCAGGAACGAGGGCTTCGGGCAGACGTTGGGGGAGACGTTCGCCGTCGGGGCGAACTGGATGGTGAGCGGCCCGGGGCTGAACGCGGCGTTGAAGGTGGACATGGGGATGACGATCGAATCGACATCGACCCCGACGTTGCAGTTGGTGCCGTTGTTCTGGTAGAGCCAGCCGAGAAGCTGCCCGTTGATGCGGACGCCGACGCGTTCGGTCGTGCTGCCGAGCTTGGCGCGGGCGCGGGCGGTGATAACGACGTCGGTCGTCGCCTCGGTCACGTACCCGAGGTCGAGGTTGTGCGGGTGGAACCAGTCCAGCGGCTCGTACCGCGGGCTGGCGAGATCCACCACGCGCTCCACGAGGTCGCAGCTATCGGGCAGCCCGTTGTTGTTGCAGTCCTCCTCGATGCCCATGAGGATCTCGTACGCGTCATCCACGCCCGAGCCGTTGCAGTCGGTCCCGGTGACGGTCAGCGTCGCGGGAAGGCTGATGGTCTGCCCGCACTGCGTGATGACCTGGCAGTCGTACACGCCGGCGTCGGAGGGCTGAGCGGCGATGATGTTCAGCGTCGGCGTGTCGCCGCCGGGGATCGCCGAGCCGTTGCGGCGCCAGCGGTACTGCACCTGCGCACCGGACTGCTCCACGTCCACGCTGAACGAGGCATTGAAGCCGATCGGGGTGGACTGGTCCTCGGGATGCCCCGTGATGACGGGGGGGATGACCTCGAAGCCGTTCGGGCAGGCGCCGCTCATCGCGAGCCCGGTGAGGTAGCCCGCGATGCGGTCGCGCACGCGCGGATGGAACTCGAGCTTGATGTTGTTGGTGCCGCCCGGGCAGGTGTGGCAGTAGCTCATGATGCACCCGCCGAACGCGCCGGCGCAGTTCCCGTTCCCGCAGTTGTCGATGACGGGGGTGTAGCTGTCGTGGGTGTGCCCGGTGCCGGCGTTGTGCCCGAGCTCGTGGGCGACGACGATGACGTCCCAGTTCTGCGGGCTGTGCGCCTGGAGCGGGTAGGGGAACGAGCCGTTGAGGTACCCGCTGACGCCGTAACCGATGTCGAAGTTGCAGACCGCGCTGAGGTACGCGACGCCCGCGGCCCCGGAGTAACGCCGACCGCTGAACAGGTGCACCAGGTGGCGCTCCAGGCTCGCGAACTGGGTGCGGAAAGTCGCCTGTACGGTCGAGAGCGCCTGGAAGATGTCGTTGGAGTTGTACGGCGAGGTGTTGGACCCGAACGTCCGCGTGAACACCACGCTGAAGCCCGTGCTCACGTCCCGCGTGTAGATCTCACTCACCGCGCCCATGAGGGTCGCGATGTACGCCTCGGCCGCGACGGGGTTGCTCCCGAATAGGTCGCGCGTGTAGATCCAGTCACTGTCGATCGCGATGTCGATCACCCGGCACGTGCCGTCCTTCAGCACGTCGCCCGTCCAGTTCTCGTCATCGATTTGCTGCTGCGCCTCGCCCACGAGCTGATCGAGTCCGCACACGAAGTTCTGCCACACGATCACGCCATCGGGCATCGCCGTCAGGTTGTAGATCGCGTGGGGCAGGTCGCTCCCGTAGGGCGCGCTCGCCAGGACGTGCACGTGCCCGTTGAAGTCCAGGAACCCGTTCGCCCCGTGCGGGCCCATCGCGAGGAAGACGGTCGAGTCCTTCGCGCCGATCACCGTGCCGCGGAACAGCATGACCTCCGGCTCGCCGCCGATGGTCATGTGCTCCTGACCGTCCTCGTCCACGATCACACGCTGCACGTTGGGCGAAAAGATGCGGAACGGCTCAAGCTCCAGGTCCACGCCGACGCCGCCCTCGAGCAGAAAGTCCCGCACGATGACGCGCTCGGCGTCGTGCATCATCTCGACCAGCCCGAGATCCAGTTGCAGCGCCACGCCGTGCAGCCCGGGATGGGCGTCCACCTGAACCAGCGGCGAGGGGAAATCGAGCACCTGGGGCTGGGCGAGCTCGGCAAGCCCGGCGTTCGCGGCCAACCCGAGCGCCCGTTCGCCGGCCGACAGCGTCAGCGGCGACCAAGCCGCCACGCCCGCCGCCAGCAAAGTGCACGCTCGAACGCCCCAGACCGATCCCTTCGCTCCGCGCTTCATCGGCAACTCCCCTGCGGACCGGGCGCGGGCGTTGAACACGCGAACGCAGAACGGGCCGCGGATTTGATCGCGGGCTTCACACCCCCTTCGGTGTCGCCCGCGCGGTTCTGAGAAAAGCGACCCCCACCCGTTTCCGAGTGGGGATCGGTGTGCGTTCAGAAGTCCTCTCGTGGCCGATTACGGGCAGTCGCCCTGGGTGTCCAGCCAGCCCGTGATGTAGTAGTTCAGGTCGAACGAGTTCACCTGACCATCCGGCACGCCGTCCAGCGAGGGCCCGGTGATGTCCGCGGCGGCGTCACCGGCAAGCCAGAGCCCGACGTAGTAGTTCAGGTCGAACGAGTTCACCTGACCGTCCGGCACGCCGTCCAGCGAGGGCCCGGTGACGTCGAACGGGCAGTCCTGAGCCGGGGGTTCGCACTCGTCCGGGATGCCGTTCCCGTTGAGGTCCTGGCTGAACCCGCTGGCGATATCGCACTCGTCCGGGATGCCGTTCCCGTTGCAGTCCTGGCTGAACCCGCTGGCGATGTCGCACTCGTCCGGGATGCCGTTCCCGTTGCAGTCCTGGCTGAACGCCGCGCCGAGGTAATTGACCGAGAGGCGAGAGAACCCGTTGACGCCGCAGTTGAAGCCGCTGGCCCCGAGTACGAGGAGCTGCACGTTCACATCGCCGCTGCCGTTGCGAGCCGCGTTCCATGTCGCGGCCGGGACGATCAGCTGCTCGGAGTCTGGCGTCGCCGGGCAGTTGCTCGCGTTGACGAGCACCGAGCCCGCCGGGCTACCGCCGACGAACACCACCACGTTGTTGCTCGGCGAGGCGAACTGCCCGATCGACTCGATCGTCAATGTCACGTCCGTATCCGCCACGGGCGTGCCCAGCACGTTAACCGACGGGTTGTTGAGCGTGTTCAGCTCGTTCAGGTTGCCCGAGACGAAGGCGAACGGCGAGCCGACGATGTCGCACTCGTCCGGGATGCCGTTCCCATTGCAGTCCTGGCTGAACCCGCTGGCGATATCGCACGCATCGTCGATGCCGTTCCCGTTGCAGTCGTTGATCGTGCCCTGGAAGCAGATGCCGTCGATACAGACCTCGATCCCGTTGCAGGGGTCGCCGTCATCGCAGTCGGCGTCGTCGCCGCACTCGGCGTTGCTCGCCGTCACGCTCAGGGTGTAGAGCTGCGTGTTGTTCGTGCCGCCGACCGAGTAGACGCGGACGTAGAACTCGCCCGGGCCCCCGACGAAGACGTCGCTGATGGACTCGGTGCCGCCCGCGGACTGTGCGTTCACCGTCGCGAGCACGGTCGAGCCGTTCGCGTCCACGATCTGGAACGCCAGATCCTGAATCTGGCGGCTGTCAATCGTCGGCCCGCTCGGGCACGACCCGTTGCCAGCTTGCTGCCCGTCCTGGTAGACACGCCCCACCGGCACCAGGCTCACGCTTACCGCCGAAGCGGCCTGCGTCGAGAACCGGTACCAGTCCTGGTCCACCAAACGGTCCAGGCTGACCAGCGAGCCGAAGCTCACCGCGGGGCTCGGCACGGTGCCGATCGTCACCGGCACGCCCGACGAGAGCGTCCCGACGTTCACCGCCTGCGCGGGTGAGTCGCTCGGCTCGAACACGTCGCCGTACCCGAAGTGACCGCCGCGAATGTCGTCGTGCTGCGGGCCGTCGAAGCTCGTATTGATAAACGGCTCCATCAGGGTCTGCCCGACCGCCGGGCAGAGGTGGGCAAGTCCGATCCCGTGCCCGTGCTCGTGCATGATCACGTTGCGCAGGAAGCGGAACGTGCCCGACGAGTTACCCCAGTTCTCCTGGCGATCGAGCACCATGTTCCCGCCCGTGCCGTTGCCCGGGAAGAAGTTGTACGCGAGGATGCCGCCGCCGCCGTCGATCGGCTTGGTCGCGATCCGCACGTTCCCGCGGTTGGCCGACCCGCTCGAACCCCAGCTCGCCCCGTCGTCCCAGTTGTTCCCGCCGACGGTGATGCGGACGTAGTTCACGCCCATCAGCTCGCCCCAGCGGTTGAAGCTGTTCTCGAACTGCGCGATCCACAGGGCCGTGTTGTTGCTGAATAGCGTGTTGAACCGGCTGAACGTCTCGCTCGGTGCCACGCCCTCGCCCACGCCGTTGGAGATGCTCAGACCATCCGGCACGAACGACCACGTGATTGTGTCCTGCGTGTTCTCGCTCGCGAAACTCCAGCGCGAGCTCAGGTTGTGACGCTCACCGATCACACCCTCGGCGAACTGCGTCGCCGCGATCACCGTGCCCTGGATTTTCTCCGAGGGTGGGTTGTCCGGGCTGAAGCAGGCCGCGATCGGGCCCAGGTTCCGCCATACCTCCTCCGGCGTCATCTCCGCGATCTGCTCGCACGTGAAGGATCCATCCGCGCCCGCGGGCACGAAGATCCGGGGCGAAGCGCCCTCGGCCGACGTGCTCACCACCGCGCCCGATTCGACCGCCGGGCTCGAACCCGACCCGCCCATCAGACACACCGCGCCCAGAGCCAGACCCGCGAGAGCCGTCAAGCCCATCGCACCGGTTGTTCTCGCGTTCCGCATCCGCATCTTCTCCTTTGTGTCTTCTGGTCCGCACGCCCCGGACACATATCCCCGACGCCCGATGATGCGGGCCTCGGCACTGTCAATCAGCCTTCACGCCCGCCACAAGCCCGACAAGGCGGCACCAGCACCCCGTCAGCAACGCCGGACGGACCTCGGGCGGAACCGCCCGACTCGACCGACCCGTTTCGCACGCCCTCCCCCCCCGGTTGCGGACGTTCCAGCCCGATATTCCAGAGCCGAGCAAAAATCCAGATCGACCCGTCAAAAACCCCAGGGCCACACACACCCAAGACCGACACCCGCCCCGACACCAACGCCGAGCTTCAGATCAGGTGCCCGAAACAGGGTGTCACAACTCGACCCGCGCGTCAAGCGTGGAGCCACGAACTCGCTCGCGATCCGCCCAATAATCCGCGGACATCGGGGTCAATTTACCCAAATTGACATCAAGATCGCTGTCGATCGGTGCTCGCTCTGAACATGTTCGCCCGGGTAAACCCTCGCCCGCCGGAATCAGACCTCCGGGCGATCCGGATCGTGCAACAGCGGCGCCCGCGGATTGATCCCCGCCCGCGTCCCCTCGCCGGTCAGCTCGCCCGCGTGGCCCGGGATCGTGGTCTCCTGCCCCGGCACCATCGCCTCCCCGCGCAGCGAACGCTCGACGATCGAAACCACCTCGCCGATGTCGTCGGTCACGCGGAACAGGTCCAGGTCCGACACCCCGATCGTCTGCCACCGCTCCGCGAGCGCCTCCCGCATCCAATCCAGCAACCCCGACCAGAACGCGCTGCCCACCAGCACCACCGGGAACGGCTCGATCTTCAGCGTCTGGATCAGCGTCAGGCTCTCGAAAAACTCGTCCAGCGTCCCGAAACCGCCCGGGAAGATCACGAACGCCCGCGCGTACTTCATGAACATCACCTTGCGCACAAAGAAGTACTCGAACAGCAGTTCGTGCGTCTGGAACGGGTTGGGCTTCTGCTCATGCGGCAGCGCGATGTTCAGCCCCACGCTGCACGCGCCGGCCGCCTTGGCGCCCTTGTTCGCCGCCTCCATGACCCCCGGGCCGCCGCCGGTGATGATCGCGAGCCCCTTGGCGCCGAGGCGCCGGGCCAGTTCCTCCGCCTGCGTGTAGTCCGGATGATCCGTCGGCGTGCGCGCCGAGCCGAAGATCGTCACCGCCGGCGGGAGGCGCGCCATCGTCTCGAACCCGGTCACGAACTCGGCCATGATCCGGAACACGCGCCAGGACTCGCTCGCCGCCATCGCCTGCGCAGCCGCACTCGGCAGCACAAACCCCGGGTCGCACGCCCCACCACCCCCACCACTTCCACCCGTCCCGTCCGTGTGCACGCCGTCCGACACGACCACGCTCCTTCCAATGCCGGCAAACAACCACCCTGAAATGGGCGTATTTTCAGCCGGATTCGACCCCGAAAGCCTAGCAGGATTCCGGATTCGCCCGAGCTGTCGCGCGCCGTGCAGCGTCGGACAAGCACAGGCGTACACTGTCTTCGGCATGCCCCGGATCGCTCACCCACGCACGCCCGCCGACGCCGAGTCGGCCCAGCCCGCACCCAAACAACGCACCGCCCGCGACGACTCGGGCGAAACCAAGAAAACCCTCGTGACCAAGACTTCCCCCCGCACCAGGGACTCGGCCCGTGCCGCCACCCGTCCCCGATCGCCCGCTCGCCTGAAGCGGCGCACGTTCGCGTCGTTCGAGTCGGCCGAGCGATGGCTCAGCGCGCGCCCGAACCTGGAGCGCACGCGCCCGGCCCGTGTCCCGCCGGACACCTTCAAGCTCGACCGCATGCGCGAGCTGGCCCGCCTGCTCGGCGACCCGCACCTCGCGACCACCGTCGTGCACGTCGCCGGGAGCAAGGGCAAGGGCTCGGTCGTCGAGATGACCGCGAGCTGCCTCGGCGCGTGCGGGTACGCGACGGGCGTGTTCACCAGCCCGCACATGGTCTCGGTCCGCGAGCGGGTGCGTGTCGGGCGCGAGCCGATCAGCGATCGGGAGTTCGCGCGCCTGCTCGCGAAGGTCGCCGCCGCTGCCGACGCGATCGAGGACGAGCACGGGGCGGTGACCTATTTCGAAGCCGTGACGGCACTCGGGTTCCTGCACTTTGCCGAGGAAGCGGTGGACTGCGCCGTGGTGGAGGTGGGCCTGGGCGGTCGGTTGGACTGCACGAACATCGTGCAGCCGGCGGTCTGCCTGGTGACGTCGATCCAGCTCGAGCACACGCAGATCCTGGGCGAGACGCTCGCGTTGATCGCGTCGGAGAAAGCGGGGATCTTCAAGCCCGGCGTGCCCGCGATCACGATGCCGCAGGATGAATCGGTCATGACCGCGTTCGCCGAAGCCGCCGAGCGCGTGGGTTGCGAGCTGCGCGTGCTGAAGCGGGACGTGGACTTCTCGAGCCGATTCGAGGCGAGCCCGGAACTGGGCCCGCACGTCCGCGTCTGCCTGAGCAGCCCGCGTTCGAGCTACGAACACCTGCCCGTGCCGCTGCCGGGCGAGCACCAGGCGGAGAACTGCGGACTGGCGCTCGCGGCTCTGGACGCGCTCCGCGCCTCGGGGTTCGACCTGCCCGAGCGGGACGTGGCGCGCGGGCTGATCGCGACGCCCCGGCACGGGCGGATGGAACTCGTCCACGACCGCCCGCGCGTCATGATCGACGGCGCGCACAACCCCGAGAGCGTGCGCGCGCTCGTCCGCGCGATCGGCGCCCACCAGCGGACCGACAGCATGGTCGTCGTCTTCGGCTGCGCCGCCGACAAGGACGTGGACGGCATGCTCCGTGAGATCGCGCTGGGCGCCGACAAGATCGTCTTCACCAAAGCCGCCGACTCTCCGCGCGCGATCGACCCGGCCGAGCTGCAGAAGCGGTTCATCGAGAGCACGGGCAAGATGGCGCAGGTCGAGGCGACGGTGAAGGACGCGCTCAACACCGCCGCGCGGGCCGTCGGGCGCGACGACCTGATCTGCGTCACCGGCAGCTTCCACCTCGCGGGCGAAGCCAAGCGCCTGCTGCTGGAAAAACGCGCAAGCCGCGGCGGGTGATCTACCATCTGGGCATGACGACCGCGCGCGATCCCGACCGCCCGACGCTGGCTGTCGCTATGGGCGACCCCGGCGGGATCGGCCCGGAGGTGCTCGTCAAGGCGTTGAGCGACCCCGGCGTGCGCGCCGCGGCGCGGCTGCGCATCTACGGCGTCGGGTCGGCGATGCACGAAGCCGCCGAGAAAGTCGGCGTCGAGGCGAACTGGTGGCGCGTTGAGCTGGACTCCCCGCTGCTGGAATCCGCCGCCCGGCGCGATGTCGTGCTCGTCGATGTCGAACGCACCGGCGAAGCCCGCGCACGACCCTGGCCGCGCGAGCCGGACAAGCGCAGCGGCATGCTCAGCTTCGCGTTCGTCGACGGCGCGATCCGCGATGCAGCCCGCGCGCCGAAAGACCCCCTCCGCGCGCACGGCATCGTTACCGCGCCGATCAGCAAAAAAGCGTGGGAACTCGCCGGGCAAGGACGGTTCCCGGGTCACACAGAGCTGCTCGCCGTGCGCCTGCGCGCGGAGCGCGCGGGGATGATGTTTGTTTCGCCGCGGCTCAAGGTGATCCTCGCGACGGCGCACCTGCCGCTGATGGACGTCCGGAACGTGCTGACGCTCGGGTGCGTGTTCGAGGCGATCGACCTGGGAGCCGAGGCGTGCCGAAGGCTCGGCATCGAGCGCCCGCGCGTCGCGGTCTGCGGGCTCAACCCACACGCGGGCGAGGACGGCTTGCTGGGCGACGAAGAAACACGGGTGATCGGGCCGGCGATCCGCGTGGCGCAGGACCAGGGGATCGACGCGAGCGGGCCGTGGCCGGGGGATACGGTCTTCAACGCGGCGGTCGCGGGGAAGTTTGATCTCGTCGTCGCGATGTATCACGACCAGGGGCTGATCCCGGTGAAGCTGCTGGATCGCGACAGCGCGGTGAACGTCACCGTCGGGCTGCCGACCGTGCGCACGAGCCCGGACCACGGGACGGCGTTCGACATCGCCGGCAAGAACAAGGCCGACCCGGGCAGCACCAAAGCCGCGATCCTGCTGGCGGCAACGCTGGCCCGCACCGCGAAGCCGTGATGGGCATCATTTTCGAAAGGCTTGCGCCGCGGGTGCGTGGTCCGAAAACCGCGTTTGTTCGCACGCCAACGCTGCGATCCGCCCATTTCCAACGCGAATCCGCTGGCACACCCGCCACGGCGTGGCATGGTGGGGTGTAGACGCCATCGCGGGGATCGTCGGGCGGGAGCGTGGTTGTGCGTGTCGGCATGGTGAAGATCGGATCTCGCCCGTGGGGCGCTCTTGCGCTCGTCGCGGGGCTGGCGGGTGTGCTCGCGCTGGGCGGGTGCATGAAGCGCCCGGTGCCGGTGCGTCCCGCCTGGTCGGCGCACGCGTACTCCGAAACGCCGCTCGCCCCGAGCGCGGCCGTCTTCGGCGCGACCGACGCCGGATCGGCCACCGCCCGCAACGACACGCGCTATGCACACGCCCGAGGCGGGCTCGACGGCGTGCTCAACGCCTGGCCCGAAGCGCCGCGACCGAGCCTTCGCGATGCGCGCCGGCAGACCTATTCCTCCGCGTCGCAGTTCGTCTACGTCCCCGGCGCGGGCGCACGCGGGATGGTCCGTCGCCCGGCGCGCACGGTCGTTGTCGTGCCCCCCGCGCCCCGCTACTGGACGGAGCGCCCGCCGGTGTATCACCCTTCGCGCCCGCCGAGCTATCCCCAGCACGCGCCCCACCACGCCCCGCATCACCCCGGCTCGATCTGGCGTTGAAGCCGCAGCGGGCCGCGCAATGGACGGCGGACGCCAAGAGCGCCCGCAACGTCCATCTCTCTCCGCCCAGCGGGCGGCAGCCGGAAACACAACCGCCACGCGCCTCCGCAAGAAGGGGGGGCGTGGCGTCGTCGCGCGTCGGGATCAGTCGAACAGCCCGGAGGTGACGGGCAGGGGAGCCGAGCGTAGATCGATGTTCGTCTCGATGCGGAAGTTGCTGTCGGCCGTGTGTCGCTCGGCGAAGAAGAACCGCAGATCGTAACGCTTGCCGTCTTCGAGCCAGTTCAGTCGATCGATCTCGACGGTCTGGGTCATGCGGTTGTGCAGCCCGCCGAGGTCGATCACGAGCTTGCCGTCGATGAAGACCCAAACGTCGTCGTCGCCGTCGAAGGTGAAGGTCTGCCCGCTGCCGGCTCGGTAGGTGAAGTTCATGTGCAGCTCGTAGGTGAAGTGGTAGTTGCGTCCGTTCTCGTAGTCGCCGTAGAGCTCGCCGTTGATGGGGAAGAACCCGCCGAGCTGGCTGTAGACGGGGTCGGTGCGGTCGTCGAAGACGTAGTTGCCGCTGTTTGGATCGCGGTTGAGGGTGATGGAGACGGGCTTGCTCATGTTCACGCCCGGGACGTCGCGGTACCACTGGCGGAACGTGTGCTCCCCGGTGACGGCGTCGCCCAGCGGCTCGGTCGAGCCGAGCGTGTCATCGGGGCGCAGGTCGTAGTAGCTCTTGTCTTGGGCGAAGGGCATGATCGCGCGTCCCTGCGCGTCGCGCCAAGCCGAGGTCACGCGGTAGCCCTTGCTACGGAACGCCGGCTTGCCCTCGGCATCGAGCTGATCGTGCACCATCCGCGCGTACAAGCCGCCCGCGGCGCTGCCGGCGGCGTTGCGGCTTAGACGCTGGAAGTCCGGGTGATCAGCTCGGAAGTCGCGCACGATCCCGGTCAGCACGATCCGGTCCGGCGCGTTCCCGCCGGAGCCCAGCCCGGAGCCGTTGTTCTGCTCGCCCGGCGTGGACCCGATCGGCCCCGCCGAGGCAACACCCGCCGCCAGCCCAAGCGTGCCGAGCATCCATAGTCCGCGTGCAAACCCTTCCAGAGCCATGACATCGCCTCCGACCACAGGGCCCCCGCCCTCAATCACGCGAATCGTCACGCTCCCCCTGCAGGACCGTTCCAGATTCGCACACTGGCAACGTGGCAAACGCAGACGGGTGCGGGCAAGGCACGGGCGTGCATTTCCCGGTTCAACCCGACCGCCTGCACAGGCTCGGCAAACCGTGCCGGTTGTGAAGATTCAACCCATCCCCCGCAAGAGGGCTTGGACAAAGGCAGGTGTTCGGCTATCTTGGCCCGGCCCGGCGGGGATGGCCGCCGGAGGCGAAAGCTCGAACCGGAGGATCCGCGTGAGTCAAAACACCAACCGCCGCACGGCTCAGACGCTCGGGCGTCGCATCATGACGCTGATCGCGCTGACGCTCGCCGCCTGTCTATCCCTGCCGAACCCCGCGGGAGCGGAGCCGTGCGAGCCGCAGTGGGAAGCGGGGGATTGCCCGCCCGGGTTGTTCGGCGGTGTCGGGCTCGTCCGCGCGTCGCTCGTCTGGGACGACGGCACGGGCGAGGCGCTCTATGTCGCCGGGCAGATCTTCCACGGCGTCGGGTGTGCGTCGGGCTCGGGCGTGTTCAAGTGGGACGGCACGTCGTGGTCGGCGGTCGGAGTGTTGCCGATGTTTTTGTCGGACGACGACGTGCGCACGCTCGCGGTCTTCGACGCCGGAAACGGCCCGGAGCTCTACGCCGGCGGACGGATTCAGGTCGCCCAGAATTCGATCGTCAACGTGGTCCGTTTCGATGGCACGGACTGGGTGCCAGTCGGTGAAGGGCTCGCGGGGCAGTCCTCATCGTCGCCGTCGGTGGTCCAGAAGCTCGAGGTCTTCGACGACGGCAACGGCCCGATGCTGTACGCCGTCGGCGATTTTCGACGCTCGGGGTCGAACAACACGTTCTATCACGTCGCGCGCACGGACGGGCACGAGTGGTTCCCCGCCGGCCTGCTCGGAACAAGCATCACCAATGCGCGACGCTCCTACGCGCTCCACGCCGCCGAAGACGCCGACGGGCCCGTGCTCTACACGATGGGCGAAAACGGATGGTTTGCTCGTTGGAACGGGCAGGGATGGACGCGCATCCCGACCTCCGCCATCAGCAGCATCGGCACCGTTGTATCGATGACCACCTACGACCGCGGGCAAGGGCCAGAGGTCTATGTCGCTTCGCTGCAAGAGGGCGTTCGACGCTTCAACGGTGTCAACGGGTGGGAAGTGGTGGCCGGCGGATCGACGACAGCCTTCCGCTGGCTTCATGTGACGGACCTCGGCGACGGCGAGAAGCTCTACATGTGCGGCAGTTCGGTCCTGGCGTACGACGGGCAGAGCGTGACCACGCTGGACCAGTTCACGATCGGCGTAGCAAGCCTCTACACGCTGAACACCTACGACAACGGGCAGGGCCCGCGCCTGCTCCTCGGCGGGGATTTTCGCCAAGTCAATGGACGCGACTACAACGCCCTAGCGTGGTGGGACGGGCAGTCCTGGAGCCCGACCAGCGAGGGCCCGGTCGGCGGGATCTCGTCGTTCGAAATCCTCGACGCCGGACAAGGCCCGGAGCTTTACGCCGCGGGAACGTTCCGCTATCTCGATCGAAACGCGCAGAACCGATACATCGTCAAACGCGTCGGCGAGCAGTGGGTCCCGGTCGGCGGGGGTCTGACCTCGCCCACCAACGCGTTGACCGTCCACGACGCGGGGGACGGGCCCGCGTTGTACGCCGGAGGCAACTTCGCTTCGCGCATCTCCAAGTGGGACGGATCAAGCTGGACGCCCATCTCAACCGGCATGAACGGGAATGTCCTCGCACTGCTCGCCGTGCAGACGCCCGATGGCCCCCGTCTCTACGCGGGTGGCGAGTTTACGAATGCCAGTTCACAAACCGTCAACCGCGTCGCGGTCTGGGACGGGCAGTCTTGGTCGCCCCTCGGCGCCGGTGTGAGCGGCAGTGTGCGGGCGTTGATCGAGTTCGACGACGGCACCGGGCCCGCGATCTACGCGGCCGGCGGCTTCAGCTTTGCCGGAGGGCAGCCCGTCCGAGGCATCGCGCGGTGGGACGGCGAGCAGTGGTCGCCCCTCGGCCCGGGGCTCGGCTCGCAAGGGCAGGTGAATGCGCTCGCCGTCTTCGACGACGGCACCGGCCCCGCCCTCTACGCCGGCGGCAGCTTCAACGCCACCGCGAACCAACCCAACGCAAGCCTCGCCCGCTGGGACGGGCAGCAATGGTCCGATGTCGCCGGCGGTGTCACCGGTGGCATCAACGGCGGGCCCACCACCGTCACCGCGCTCCGCGTCATCGACACCGGCGACGGACCCGCCCTCTACGTCGCCGGCACCTTCAACAACGCCGGCGGCATCCCAGTCCGCAATCTCGCGATCTACGACCACAACGGGTGGCGAGCCGCACCCGGCGGCCCGGCCCGAGCCGCGAACGACATCGTGCTCATCGAGGACGAAGTCGGGCCCGCGCTGCTCCTCGGCGGCGGGTTCGCCAGCGTCATCGACGCCGACGGGGCGACCATCCCCTCCGCCACACTCGCCACGCTCCGACTCTGCCCCATCCAAACCCAGCCCTGCCCCGCCGACCTCACTGGGCCGGCGCTCGACGGGCAGCCCGACGGTTTGGTCGATGCCTCCGACCTCGATTTCTACATCGCACGCTGGCTGAGCAACGACCCCGCCGCCGACCTCACCGGCCCGGCGCTCGACAACACGCCCGACGGGCTCGTCAACGCGTTCGACCTCAACGCCTACGTCAACCTCTGGCTCGACACGCAGGGCGTCTGCCCGTAACCACGCCGACCCCCCCGAGCGGGCGCGATCAACGCAAACGGTGCGCGAGCAGCTCGCGCACCGTTTTTGCATCCGCGGCTCCGGCGCTGGCGCGCATCGCCGCGGCGATGAGCCGACCGGACGCCTTGTCGTTGCCGCTCGCGAACTCGGCCGCCGCCTGGGGCTCGGCTTCGATCGCCGCCGATACCCACGCCTCGAGCTGGGCCGTGTCGCGCACGATCAGCATGCCCTCGCGCTCGGCGATCGCGCGCGGGGCGTGCTCGCCATCGGCGAGGCGGGTCATGATCTGGTCGGCCGACTGGGCGCTGATCTCGCCGCGCTCGCGCATCGACGCCAGCTCGCCCATCGCCTCGGCGCTCAGCCCGAGCGCCCCGAGCTCGGCCTTGCGCTCGTTCGCGAGGCGCGCGCCGGATTGCAGCAGCAGGTTCGCGACGGCTCTCGCCGCGCTCTCACGCCCGGAAGCGCCCTGCGCCAGCGCCGTCTCGAGCGCGCCGTCGAAGAGCGCCGCGATCGTCGGCTCCTCACTCAACGCCAGCGCGGCTTCAGGCTCGAGCGCCAGCGACGAGCACAGCCGCTCGAAGCGCGCGCACGGCAGTTCCGGCAGCGAAGCCGAGACGCCCGACGCCCACGTCTCGCCGAGGCGGATCGGCATCAGGTCCGGGTCCGGAAAATACCGGTAATCGTCGGCTTCTTCCTTCTCCCGCTGCGCGACGGTCGCGCCCAATTCGTCGTCCCACCCGCGAGTGGACTTGGTCCCGGGCGCGAAGACCTCGCCCGTCGCGCGCCATCGCTCGGGCTGCTCGCGCAGCTCGTGCTCGATCGCGCCGCGCAACGCCTTGAACGAGTTCAGGTTCTTCACCTCCACGATCGGCGTGCGCACCGTGCGCCCGGATTCGAACGTGAGCTCCGTGTTGATGTTCGGCTCAAAACGGATGTGCCCGGCTTCCAGCACCGCCTCGCTCGCGCCGAGCGCGCGCACGATCGAGCGCACGCCGCGCGCCATCGCGACGCACTCGTCAGCCGAGCCCAGCGTCGGCGCGGTCACGATCTCCAGGAGCGACGCCCCCGCGCGGTTCAGGTCCACGATCGACCCGCCCAATCGCCCCGAGCCGGAGACCGAGATCGCCGCGAGTTCCGCCGGCAGTT
>Ga0213835_101265_pt1 | contig 16664 bp, 15 predicted proteins | sample SWPATP01_FD_160576 | JGI IMG/M metagenome (GOLD analysis project Ga0213835, IMG submission 160576) | Coastal seawater microbial communities from Marineland, Florida, United States - SWPA TP0 #1 | ecosystem: Environmental > Aquatic > Marine > Coastal | place: USA: Florida | collected 2016-08-05 | reverse complement strand
ACGCGCATCGAGACCGACCTGGACCCGACGGTCATCCGCGCGCGCCGGTTCGCGGGCTATGCGCAGAACCTGAGCTTCGCGGACGTGAGCCAGCTCATCCGTTTGACGCGCCGCCTGGAGGGCGGGACGCCCGACGCCGAGGCGAACGTTGCGCGCCTGGAGCGGATCCGGTGGGGGCGGTTCGCGGTGCTGGCGAGCAATCTTCTGGCGCTGGTGATCTGCCTGCCGTTTTTCATGATGCGCGTGCCGGGGAATATGGCCGTGCAGGCGCTGCGTGCGGCTCCGGTCGCGGGGGCGGCGCTGCTGGGCGGCGTGCTCGGCTCGGCGGCCGCGATCCCCGGGCTGCCGGCGGTGCTGGCGGTGTTCGTGCCGGTGATGATCCTCGTGCCCGTCGCGATCGCGACCGCGAGCAGCGTGAAAACCTGAACAGGGCGAACCTTCTCGACCGCTGATCCTCGCGCTATGCCCAACATCGTCTGCTATTTCCAGATGCACCAGCCGCACCGCCTGCGCCGGTACTCGGTGTTCGACACGTCGCACGCGTACTTCGACGACGGGCTGAACGCGACGATCTGCAAGCGCGTCGCTGAGCGCTGCTACCGACCGGCGCTGGGCGTGCTGGGGCGATTGATCGATCGGCACGCGGGGCGCTTCGGCTTCGCGCTCGCGATCACCGGCACGCTCATCGACCAGCTCGAAGCGCACGCGCCCGACGTGCTCGTCACGATCCGCGAGCTCGCCGCGACGGGGCGGTGCGAGCTGATCGCCGAGACCGACCCGCACGCGCTGAGCGCACTCGGGCCGATCGAGCTCTTCCACGAGCACGTGGAGACGCACCTGGCGCGCCTGCGCGCCCATTTTGGCTTCGAAGCGCGCGTCTTTCGCAACACCGAGCTGATCTACAGCAACGCGCTGGCGCGGGAACTGTCAGCATGGCGCACGCCCGACGGCTCGCCCCGGTTTGTCGCGTGCCTCGCGGAGGGGGTGGGGCGCGTGCTCGCGGGGCGCACGCCGAACGCGGTGTACCGTGCGCCCGAAAGCGATGGCGGCGTGCGTTTGCTGCTGCGCAACCATCGGCTCAGTGATGATGTCGCGTTCCGGTTCGGGGACCGGACCTGGGCGCACTGGCCGCTGGGGGCCGAGACGTACGCGGGGTGGCTCGATGCGCTCGACGCCGGCTCGGGTGAGCCGCGGGTGTGCAACCTGTTCATGGACTTTGAAACCTTCGGCGAGCACCACCAGCGCGAGAGCGGCATCCTGGATTTTCTCGAAACCTTCCCCGCGCGATTGCTGGAGCGCGCCGAGCGCCACCGGTTCGTGACGCCGAGCGAGGCGGTGGGGCTCGGGCCCGACGGCGGCGTGTACGACTGCCCGTCATGGACGAGCTGGGCCGACACGTCGCGGGATCTCGGCGCGTGGCAGGGCAACGCGATGCAGGTCGCGGCGCTCTCGCGCTTGCACGAACTCGGGCTGCGCGTACGCGAACGCCTGATGCAGCAGGCGACGCCGGCGCTGCGCGACATCGGCGCCGACTGGCGCCGGCTCGCGTCGAGCGACCACGTGTACTACGCCGCGACGGCCAACCGAGCCGACGGCGCGGTGCACAGCTACTTCAGTCCCTACGACTCGCCCTACGACGCGTACATCAACATGATGAACGTGCTGGACGATCTCGAAGAACGTTTTTCAACCACGATCTGAGCCTTGCCAGCCCGAATCAGAACAGGATGCGCACCCCCAGCCCGATCCCCCACGCGCGTTCGGGGCGTCGATCCACGTCCTGAATCAACGGCATGCGCACCGTGATTTCGCCCGCCCAGTTTCGCGCTTCCCAGAGCAGCCCGGGGCTGAGCAGCGATTCGATGTCGCCGTTGGTTTCGTACACGCCGTTGTGTTCGAGCACGAAGTACGCGGCCCCGCCGGCGTCGCCCTCGAAACGCTCGGGATAGAGGCGGAAGAGGTAGTTGGAATCGAAGCGGAGCGCGTCGTGCGTGCCCTGGCCGGGCATGAGCGGGTTGGCGTCGGTGCCGGTGGCGAAGGTGTAGGTGAGCGCCTGGTTGGTGCCGTGGCGTCCGCGGACGGCGGTGTAGACCGCGCCGAAGCCGGGGTTCCAGGAATGGCTCGACAGCCCTGGGCCGCCGGTCGGCGTTTCGAGCAGGCCGATGAGCGCGAGGCGCTGCGTGTCGAGCCCGCTGGTGTCGTGCTGCCAGACGCGCCACTTGGCGCTGAGCGTCAGATCGCCCGCGCCGGTGTCGGTGCCGTCGAAGCCTTGCGCGCGCCCTTGTTCGTTGGCGCTGGTATCGCGGTGGTAAAGGGGCAGTTCGAGCGTGAGCGCGATATCGCGTGTGACGCCGTAGTTCAGGCGTGTGCGCAGCGTGTACTCATCGACGCGCCGTCCGAGCCCGGTCGGGTCGTTCTGGTAGCGCAGGTATTCGCCCCGGACGGCGGCGGTCCATTGCCCGCGTCCGGGCTGCGTGGCGGCGGGGGTCCAGTACGCTTCCTGCGCCGAAGCGGCGCCCGCGCACAGCAGCGCGAGCACGCCGAGCGTGCGGTGGTGCATGGTTTGCTCCTTTCTCGGCGTCCGAAATTACGGCACGCGGACGTCGCGCACGCTGAACCCGGCGTCGTGGACCGCTTTCGCGAGCTGCCCGCGCGTCACACGCGGCGAGCCGGTGAGCATCACCGTCACCTCACCCTCTTCCAGATCGATCCGCGAGCTCAGCACGCCCGGCATCGAGCGGAACGCGCGCTCCACGCTCGTGGCGCACATCGGGCACCCCATGCCGTCGACGACCACGATCGCCGAGGCGCCCTCGATCACGCCCTCGTCGGCCAGCAGGGCGCGCGTCTCGGCGTGCTGCCCGGTGCTCGCGCACCCGACCAGCCCAATCGCGAACGCCACGCACCCGATCAGCGTGCTTGCAAGCACGCGACGGTTCCTCTGCACATGGTTCATGACACATCCTCTCCGCCCGGGTGATCCGGGCGCATGGAATCTGCTTTGATTCAGCACTGAAAATGAACAAGGCGGCACGCGCAGGGCGCGCACCGGGAGCGCGGGAGAGGAAGCCGCGCTAGGTCAACCAGGCGCCGAGCTGGGCGCGTGGGGCAGGCGTCGCGCCGGGGCGGAGCCCGCACGGCGGCACCGTGCGCTCGCGGGGCGGGGCGACTTCCATCACCCAACCGGTCATCGCGTCTGAACGCGGCAGCAGCACGCGGAGATCGAGCCGCGGGCTCGTCTGCACGGGCAGTGGGCGATCGTCGGAGTGGCGATGCCCCGCGCACGTGCATCCAGGGCACGCGCACCCGCAGGATTCGGGCGATGCGTTCGAAGTCGGGTGGAGATCCGATCCGTTACTCGCGCAGAGCGGGCAGGCGCGATCGTTCGAGGCAACTTCAGCCGGCGCGTCGGCGCAGCACGACGCCGAGAGCCGAGCATCGAACGACGAGGATCCCGCGCGCACACCCGGCATCCATGCTGTCAGCATGAACGCGAGCGCGAGCAGGATGCCCAGTGTTCGTCCCATCGACCGTCCCATCGGCCCGCCCTTTGGCGCGGGTTCCTCGCGGGTCAACGCCGGCGTGCGATGTCCGTCTCCACCTCGGCCTGTTCGATCACCCACAGGCCCAGCAGCCAGGTGTCCATCAGGTACGGCTCGGTCTTGAAGATACCCGTCACCGCGCCGCGGTTGAACTGGGAGTGACCGCCCGTGACGCGGACGCGCTCTTTCAGCTCGACCTCGATCGCGTCGTAGGGCGTCGGCGGCACGCCGAGGCAGCAGCCGTCCCACTCGTTCAGCATCAGCAGCAATTCGTCGGACTCGGTCGCCATGAACGGGAACGCGATGTACCCGGAGAGACGCACGCGGCGACCCTGCAGCAGGCGCGTCCAGCGCGGGAGGGTGTGCTTGTTGAGCTGGGGGCTGAACTCGTCGGCCGCGGCCGACAGCATCCGCCACTCGATCTCGAACGGCTTCTCCTCCGTCCCCTCGCCCTTGACGACCCAGCGGTCGGCGATCAGCAGCGAGCCGTCCTCCTGGCGGCGGATGTACTCCCCGTCGATCAGCTCCGCAAGCGGGCGAGCCTCCACCCGCGGGGCGGCGTTGGGCTCGGCGGTCGCCGTGGTGAACGCCCCGCACGCGAGCGCGAGCCCGGCAACCAGCGCGGGCAGGCCCCGGATCGGGCCCCGATTCGGGCCCCGGTTTGGCTGTGGTGCGGCGGTGGTCATCGATCGGGGGTGCATCGGGCTCCTCGGCATCGGGTCGGTCTCCGCACGCACTCTACCACGCCCCTTGCCCGGGGGATGCGTGCGAAAAGGCTCGGCGGGGCTACAGACCCGGGGGGTCGTTCGGGTACGGGTTGTCGTGATCGGGCTCGAGGTCCGGGTCGTCGGCGTCTGCGGGCTTGATCGGCCAGAGGGGGCGTCCGGTTCGGGCATGGTGCCAGGCGTTGGTGATGCGACGGAGTTCGGCCGCGAAGCCGACGGCGACGGCTTCCTCCCCGTCGAGCAGCAGCTCGATGCCGTGGTCCGCGGCTCGGAGGTCGAGCACGGTGACGCCGGTCCGCTCGGCGAGGGCTCGGGCGGCAGCGATCACGGTCGCGCGCACGCGGGGCTCGCGCAGCGGTGCGTCCGGGGCCGAGAGTCGCGCCAGAGAGGCGGGCATCACGACAGCATACCGAACAACATCGTCACCCCCTTGAAAATGCTTGGGGTGATCACCCTCCGATGGGTGCTTCGACGGGGTCATCGTGGGAGACGGGGTCGAAGGGGCAGAGCCCGGCCCGGATGGCGATCCGGGCGAGCTCGACGCGGTTGCTGACGCCGAGCTTGTTGCCGAGGCTGACGCGGTGCCCCTCGACAGTCTTGATGCTTCGCTTGAGCCGATCGGCGATGCCGGCGGTGCTGAGCCCTTCGCCGATGAGCCCGAGGACTTCGAGCTCCCGCCGGGTGAGCTGAGCGAGCGGGCCGAGCCCGTTGGGGGAGAGCTCGCGCGCGGGGGTTCGCCCGGCGCTGGGGTGCAGGGCGATAGGGGTGGCGGTGACAAGCAGTCGGGTGCGTTCGCCGGTGGGGTCGGAGGAGGGTCGGATGGTGGCGCGGTAGCGCACGCCGCGGGTGAACGACTCGTACGAGGCGGGCAGACGGGTCCGCGCGACGGTGCGGAAGAGCTCCAGGCGCTCCTGGGCGAGGGGCTCGGGGAGCATGTCGTGGACGGTGATGCGCCCGATGTCGTCGTGGGCGAGCCCGTGGGCGGCGATCACCCGCGGGCTCGCGTCCAGCAGGCGCCCGTCCAGATCGAAGACGTAGACGCAGATGCCGGCGTCCTCGGTCAGGGCGGTCCAGCAGTCGTTGTGAGCGATCGCCGGGGCGTAGGGCGCCCCCGGTGAGCGGTGCGATGGGGTGGCGGTGTTCGACACGTCCGTGTGGTCCCGTCGGGTTCGAGGATGGGTGGCGGCGGTGCCGGGGTGGGCAAAGGGATACGCCCGGGATTCACCCGGGGATCCTGGGGAAATATTCCCTTGTTCGGGGCTTGAGTTGCGGGTTTTTTCGGCAGGTGTACTGAGAACCCGCGTAGGGACGCTCGGTCGGGGCGTGGGATATGCCACGGGCTGGTCTCCCGGGTTGATCCCCCGTTGCCGCCGGGGCGATCGCCCGCGGCATCCATGCGAACGGATTCGCATCCGCTCGCGGACGGTTGCGAGGAGGGGGGAAAGACCCGGGTGGTGAGATGTGACGGGGGATTACAGGACGCGCGCGGGCTCGCTCAGTGCCCCTGGCGGGTGGAGGGGGTGCCGCCGCTGCGCACCGGGCGCGGCGGATAGGCCTGCCGGGCGATCTGGAGCACATCGTCGTGCTCGAGATCGACCAGCCCGCTCTCGATCGCGATGCGGGCCAGCCCGAGGCGTCCGGAGGCGCCGAGCTTGTACCCGAGGCTGAGCCGGTGTCCTTCGATGGTCTTGGCGCTGCGGAAGAGCTGCCGGGCGATCTCGGCGGTGGAGTGCCCGAGCCCGATGAGCCGGAGCACTTCGAGCTCGCGCTCGGTGAGCTTCTGGAGCGGGCCGAGGTCGTCGGTGAGGGCTCGGCGGGAGATCACGCCCCCGGCGTCGGGGACGGGGAGTGGGCGGTTCGAGGAGACGCCGACCACGAGCACGCCCTCGGCCCCGGTGGCGGGGGCGCGCACACGCCGGTAGGTCGCCCGCGACCATGAGCCGCGGAACATGCCCTCGATCCGCTGGGGTTCGCCGGTGCCGAGCACATGGCGGCAGAGCTCGGCCCGCTCATCGACCAGGTGCTCGTGCACGAACACATCGAGCCCGCGCCCGGGCAGGTCTTCGCGGGCAACGCCGCAGGCGCGCAGCGCGGTATCGTTCGCGTCCGCGACACGCAGCGTCGAATCGAGCAGAACGACCGCGCACCCGGCGTCGTGAATGAGCGCGTGGATCGCCAGGTCCGCCTCGATATCGCGGAACCCGGTCAGCATCGCGCCGTTGACGGGCGTATCGCCCCGCCCGCGCTCGCGCGCGGGCGGGCGTTCATGATCCCCCGGACCGTTGCTGGACATGCCAACTCCCCTTGCGTCACCCCAGCGGGTGGTGGGCAAACCCCGCGGCGCTCCCGAGCCGAGGGATTTCCCGCTGATTCTGACGCCGAACAGGTCCGGAAGGCTAGCCCCGCCCCCGAAGAAGGTGAGTGCATGCACACAATTTGGGTGGGTCTACTCCCCACATATAGGTGGATGGGTCTAGCCCCCGTGCAACGCCTCGGCTTCTCGTCTTTGCGGATCGGTCTCAACCCGGACACGATCCTCTACAGCACCGGTTTCCCCGCGGTTTCTCGGGAAATGAGAAAAAAACCGCCGCACGAATATGTGCGGCGGTTATGGGGCTGGGGATCGGTTGGCGTCGGGAGGAAAACGCCTTGGATTGCCGGTTTCGTGCCTCGGGCGGGTGGAGAAATATCCCGAACCCGCTCGCACGGGCAACGGCGGCGGGGCTCAGGCGATCGTGACCGACTGATCCAGATACACGTCCTGGATCGCGTGCAGCAGGCCGACGCCCTCTTTCATGGGGCGCTGGAACGCCTTGCGCCCGGAAATCAGGCCCATGCCGCCGGCCCGCTTGTTGATGACGGCCGTCGTGACGGCGTCCTTCAGGTCGCTCTGTCCCTTGCTCTCGCCGCCGGAGTTGATCAGTGGCACGCGCCCCATGTAGTTGTTGATGATCTGGTATCGGCAGAGATCGATCGGGTGCCCGCCGCCGCCGTTCTCGTCCGAGCCGGCGAGGGTGGTGTAGACCTCCTTGCGGAACTTGCCGTAGGAGGAGTCGCCCGAGTTGAGGGCCTTGAACCCGCCGTTGAGGGTGGGCAGCTTCTGCTTGATGATGTCGGCCTGGATGGTCGCGCCGAGGTGGTTCGCCTGCCCGGTCAGGTCGGCGGCGGTGTGGTAGTCCTTCCCGCCGGTCTTGAACGCGTCGTTGCGGATGTAGCACCAGAGGACGGTCGCCATGCCGTAGTCGTGGGCCTCGGCGAACATGTCGGCGACGTACTGGATCTGGTTGGTCGAGTCGTCGGAGCCGAAGTAGATCGTCGCGCCGACGGCGACCGCGCCCATCTCGAAGCACTGGCGGACCGAGCCGAAGGGGATCTGCTTGAACTGGTTGGGGTAGGTCATCAGCTCGTTGTGGTTGAACTTGACCATGAAGGGGATCTTGTGTGCGTACTTGCGCGCGACGGCACCGAGGACGCCGAAGGTGCTCGCGACGGCGTTGCACCCGCCCTCGATCGCGAGCTGGACGATCTTCTCGGGGTCGAAGTAGTCGGGATTGGGGGCGAAGCTGGCGCCGCCGGAGTGCTCGACGCCCTGGTCGACGGGGAGGATCGAGACGTACCCGGTGCCAGCCAGTCGCCCGGTGTTGAGCATGAGTTGCATGTTGCGCAGGACGGCCGGCTTGCGGTCGGTCTGGCTGAAGACGTCGTCCACGAACGCGGGCCCGGGGAGGTAGAGGTGGTTCTTGCTGACGGTCTTGCTCTCGTAGCCGAGCAGGTCGTGAGCGTCGGAGCCGAGGACGTCGCGGACGTTGATGGTCAGGTCGGGCATGGGGTTGCTCCCTCTGGTTTTTCCCGGGCAGGACGCGGGTTTGTGGGTTCGCTGGGGACGTTCGCGGGATGTTATGCGCGGGCGATCGCGTCGGCGGCCTTATCGAGCAGGGCGCGGGCGGTCTCGACGGTGGCGGCTTCGGCGATGAGTCGGAGGATCGGCTCGGTGTTGCTGGCGCGGACGTGGACCCACGCCGCACCGGCGCCGGCGTCCTGATCGCCCGCCGGCGCGTCGGCCCAGTCGAGTCGGACGCCGTCCTGGGTGTCGACGCGGACGCCGGGGAGTTTCTCCCCCCAGGCGCGGACGGCGGCGACGGCTGCGGGGGCCTGGTCCTGCGTGGTGAGCTCGACCTTGCGTTTCTCGATCGCGTACCCGCGCCCGCCGGGGGCGAGGGCGTTGATGTCGTCCACGAGCTGGGCGACGGTGCGCCCGGTGCGAGCCATGAGCGCGAGGATGAGCGCCATGGAGCCGAGGGAATCGCGGACGAAGACGACGTCCGGCCAGATCACCCCGCCGTTACCCTCGCCGCCGAGGGCGACGCGGTGCCCGTCCTCGATGAGGCTCTTCATGCGTTCGACGACGTTCGCTTCGCCCACGGGCGTGCGCTCGACGCGGGCGCCGAAGGCGGCGGCGACGTCGTCGATCATGCGGCTTGTGGAAAGGTTGGCGACGAGCACGGTGCCCTCGGCGTCCGGGCCGAAGCTTTCCAGCACGCTCCGGGCGGCGAGGGCGAGGGTGTACTCCTCGCCGATGTAGCGACCGGTGCCGTCCACGATCGCGAGCCGGTCCGCGTCCGGGTCCTGCGCAAAACCAACATCGCACCCCAGCCCGGGGACGGCTTGCGTCAGCCCGCCCGCGCCGCTCAGGTTCTCAGCTGTCGGCTCCGGCGTGTGCGGGAACACCCCCGACGCGAGGCAGAACAGCGGCACCACTTCGCCCAGCGCGTTCAAAAACGGCAGGCTGATCGTCGAGCCCGAGCAGTGCACCGCGTCCACCACCGTGCGCACGCCCAGCGTGCCCGCATCCGCCAGACGCTCGCGGACACGCTCGGGCAGGAGCGCGTGCATGGCGCCGAGGACGACCTCGATGTGCTCAGCCGCCGCGTCGTCGGACTCGTGCACCAGCCCCACGCGGTTCCACTCGGCGCACTCGGGCCCGGCGCAGTCCAGGGCGATGATCGCGTCGGCTTCGTGCTTGAACGGGGCGCGGGCGAGGGGCAGCGTCTCGTCACCCACGTCGATCACGTCCGCGACGAGGCACTTGAGCCCGTTCCACTCCGCGGGGTTGTGGCTCGCGGTGATGACCATCCCGGCGTCGAGGGAGGAAGCCACCAGCCCGACCGTCGGCGTCGTCGCGACGCCCAGGCGGACCACGGTGCACCCCGAGCCGAGCAGCCCGGCGATCGCGGCGAGCTCCACAGCCTCGCCGCCGACGCGCCCATCGCGTCCGACGGCGACCTGGGGCGAGGCCGAGCCGGTGCGTTCGCGGAGCCAGTGCCCGAACGCGCCGGCGTACCGGGCGGCTCGTTCGGGGGTGAGGCTGCGCCCGACGATCCCGCGCAGGCCGCTGACGCCGAGCATGAGAGGGGCTTGGGACATCGGGGGGCTCCTTGGAAAAGAGGTAGGGTAGGGGTGGGGGGCAGCCATCAGCCATCAGGGACTAGCCATCAGGGATCAGGGATCGGATCTCATGCATCCGGGCTGATGGCTGATCCCTGATGGCTGATGGCCAACCCCTCCCTCTATACTCGCCCCGATGTTCCAGCTCACAGTGCAGGCTGAGTTTGCGGCGGCGCACGCGCTCACGATCGCGGGGCGGCGTGAGCCGGTGCACGGGCACAACTGGCACGTGACGGCTGAGCTCGAGGGCCCGACGCTCGACGCCGACGGGCTGTTGTGCGATTTTCACACGGTCGAATCGACGCTGCGCGACCTGATCGAGCCGTTCCGGAACGCGGATCTGAACGCGATCCCGCCGTTCGATACGGTGAACCCGTCGGCCGAGCGTGTTGCGGAGTACATCGCGAGCGAACTCCGGGCGCGCCTGGACGGGGCGCTGGCGCCGCACGCACGGGTGTCGGCGGTGCGGGTGACCGAGGCGCCGGGGTGTGCGGCGACGTACCGCCCGGCGGTGGTGAGCTGGGCGCGCGGGGATGAGGACGGGTCGGCTTGAACGCAACGAACGGAGCGGGCGTCGTGCACGAAGCGCAGGGCGTGTCGTCATCAAGGGTTGAAGGCGGGGCGGATGGGGCGGAAGCTCCTGGTCGGTTTTTCAACCGGGACGTGTCGTGGTTGGAGTTCAACCGCAGGGTGCTGTCGCAGGCGACCGACGCGCGGACGCCGCTGCTCGAGCGCGTGAAGTTTCTCGCGATCTTTTCGAGCAACCTCGACGAGTTCTTCATGAAGCGGATCGGGCTGATGAAGCGCCGGATGGCGGCGGGTGTGGACCTGCGCGGTCCGGACGGGATGACGCCGCGCGAGGCGTTCGACGCGTGCCGGGCGCTGGTTGTCGAGATGCAGACCGAGCAGGCGCGGTGCTGGGAGGAGGAGGTCCGCCCGGCGCTCGCTGAGGCGGGCGTGCGGATCGCGGATTACAAGGATCTGGGCGAGGACGAGCGTGCGCGTCTGGACGCGTGGTTCGATTCGACGGTCTTCCCGGTGCTGACGCCGCTCGCGGTGGATCCGGGTCACCGGTTCCCGTTCATCAGCAACCTGAGCGAGAACCTGGGCGTGGTGGTGGCGCCGCCGGGGGGCGGTGAGCGGCGTTTTGCGCGGATCAAGATCCCGGACGTGTTCCCGCGGATGGTGCCGGTGATGGGCGAGGGCGAGCGCCAGCCGCGACGGGATCTTGCGGTGCCGATCACGCTGGTGCCGCTGGAGCAGATCATCACCGCGAACCTGGACGACCTGTTCCCGGGGATGACGATCTCGGAAGTCTCGGCGTTCCGCGTCACGCGCTCGGCAGCGGTGGAGGTCGAGGACGAGGACGTGGACGACTTGCTCGAGCACGTGGAGGCGGAGCTGCACCTGCGCCGCTTCGCGAGCGCGGTGCGCCTGGAGATGGGCCCGGAGGCGTCGCGCCAGGTGATGGAGCTGGTGCAGCGGGAGCTCGGGCTGAGCGATGCGGACGTGTTCAGCCGCCCCGGCCCGCTGGAATACGGCGACCTGTTCCCGCTCGCGGACCTGCCGCTGCCGGAGCGTCGGGAGTCGATCTGGGCGGGCGTGACGCCGCCGGCGCTGCGCGGGGAGGACTCGGACATCTTCCGCGCGATCCGCGAGCGGGACGTGCTGGTGCACCACCCGTACGAGAGCTTCCGCTTCAGCGTCGAGCGGTTCATCCACGCGGCGGCCCGTGATCCGGACGTGCTGGCGATCAAGCAGACGATCTACCGGACGAGCCGGGATTCGCCGTTCGTGACGAGCCTGATCCGTGCTGCGGAAGAAGGCAAGGCCGTCGCGTGCCTGGTGGAGCTGCGTGCGCGGTTTGATGAGCACCGCAACGTGCGCTTCGCGCGACAGCTCGAACAGCACGGCGTGCACGTCGCGTACGGCGTCGTCGGGCTCAAGACCCATTGCAAGTGCAGCCTGGTGGTTCGCCGCGAGGACGACGGCATCCGCGCCTACGCCCACCTGGGCACCGGGAACTACAACCCCGCGACCGCGCAGCTCTACACCGACGTCGGGCTCTTCACCGCGAACCCGGAGATCACCGACGACGTGGTGACGCTGTTCAACGAGCTGACCGGTCGGGCGCACGAGCCGGCGTACCAGCACCTGCTCGTCGCGCCGCACTCCATGCGCGCCCGCTTCGAAGCGTTGATCGACGCGGAGATCGAGCACGCCAAAGCCGGGCGATCCGCGCGGATCTGGGCGAAGGTCAACTCGATGGAGGACCGGCGGATCGCGGAGAAGCTCTACGAAGCGTCGGCGGCCGGGGTCGAGGTGGACCTGGTCGTCCGCGGCTTCTGCTGCCTGCGCCCGGGGGTGGAAGGGCTGAGCGAGCGGATCCGTGTGCGTTCGGTCGTGGGGCGGTTTCTGGAGCACTCGCGGATCTTCCACTTCGGGAGCGGGCGCGAGGATCCGCTGGAGGGCGGCTGGTACATCGGCTCGGCCGACTGGATGTACCGGAACCTGAACAACCGCGTGGAGGCGATCGTGCCGGTGCTGGACGCCGGGGCGCGGGCGCGCCTGCTGCGGGTGATGGACGTCCACCGGCGCGACGGGCGCAACGCGTGGGAGGCGAACCCCGACGGCTCGTACACCCGCTGCGCCCCCTCTGGCACTTCTTCCGAGGAAGACGGGCCGGAGCAGCTCGGCACGTTCGGGGCACTGATGCGCGACGCGCTGCACGCCTGAGCCCACGCTAGACTTCGCCCGCCATGATCGATCCCAACGCTGCCGCCAGCCCCGCCACCAGCCCGAGCACCCCCGAGCCCGCGTCGCCCGGCGCGCCGACCCGCGTTCGCCCCGGCATGCGCGTGCGGATCACGCAGGCGGTGCCTCGTCAGAGCGGGACGATGGTGACGGTGGTGGAGGGGGAAGTGGTGCAGGCCGGCCGTCAGAAGACCGGCTCCTGGTTCGCCCACACAAAGGACCACAAGCTGTGGGTGGACCGTGTCGAGCTGCGCAAAGCCGACGGGGAACTGGTCTATTGCAACATCGACCAGTACACGACGGTGGAGATGGTGGGGTAGGCGCGAGGGATTGGGCACTAGGTATTAGGACAGAGGGAGGGGCCAGGGGATCGCGGGTGCGGGGGGTTGAAGCCCGCGCGCGGCGATCGATCGGCGTCGCTCTGCTCCGCCCTAGTGCCTAATGCCTAATCCCTCGTGCCTTCTGCACTCCACCTCAGCTTCGGCGTCCGAGGAACCAGCCGAGGAGTGCGGCGAGCACGATGATGCCGCCGGCGATGCCGGTGTACATCATCCAGTTCTCGGCGATGGTCTCGACGAGCCCGCCTCGGCTCAGGTTGCTGCTCTGGCTGATGAACGCGAGGATGACCACGGTGCCCGCGAGGGCGAGCGTCGCGATCATGCCCAGCGCCAGCCCGCCGACGAGCCCGGAGCCCGCGCCGTCGTACGGCTCGGCCGCGACGAGCATCGGGGCACCCGCCGGCTCGCTGTACGCGCCCGCGCCGACAGCCGGGGATTCGAACAGCTCGCCCTCGGCGAAGGTTTCCGCGCCCGCGGTCTCCCCGCCGCCGGCGTAGACGTCGTCCATCAGGTCCGCGCCGAGGCTGGTGTCGTCGCCCTCGCGGGTCAGGTCGAGCAGCCCGGAGCCGGACGCGCCGGAGTCGAACCCGCTCCCGCCGCTGGTCGCGAACTCGCCGAGGTCCGGCCCGCTGGTGATCTGCGTCTGGGCGGCGGCGTCGGCTTCCTCGGTCTCGTCGGGGTCGAAGATGCTGATACCGGTCTCGCCCTTGCGCGCCCCGCCGCCGACGTCGAGCCCGGGCCCGGAGCCGCTGGAGCTCAGGCTGATCGGCTCGAGGTCGCCCGAGTCGGCGAGGGGGATGAACTCGTCATCGTCCGGGGCGGTGCCGGCGCCGAGATCGTCGCCGGAGTCGGCGAGGCTGATGTTGCCCGCGCCGGAGTCGGCGAGCCCGATCTCGTCGTCATCGCCGCCGGCGAGCAGATCGACCTGGTCCTTCTTGAGCATGAGCTTGCCGTCGGCTCGGAACTCCTGGAGCTGCCCGCTGGTCGCCATCGCCTGGACGTCTTCGGGCGACTTCCCGAGGCGTGCCGCCGCCTCGTCCACGGTGTAGAACATCTTGGCCATCGCTGCGAGCCTCCAAAGAACGCGCCGGGGCAAGCCCGGTCCGTACCCACGACGCCCGCCCGGGTCGTGGGCGGTCGGTCTGCCTCAACGGTACGCCCGAACGGGGCGACCGCCCACCCCGGCGGGGCGAGGTCCGCCCAGGGCGGGGCACGATACCCGAAACGGCCCGGGCCGTGTGGGGCGTGCTGGGCGTGCTTGGGGCTTGGAGGCTTTCGGGTTTTCAGGCTTTGGGTGGTTCGGGGCGCTTCAATCGCGGGTGAGCCGGGTGATTCTGCATGTGGACATGGACGCGTTCTTCGCGTCGGTCGCCCAGCTCGACCACCCGGAGCTGCGGGGCAAGCCGGTGCTGATCGGGGGCGACGGGCCGCGGAGCGTGGTGGCCGCGGCGAGCTACGAGGCCCGCGCGTTCGGGTGCCACTCGGCGCTCCCGATGGCGATCGCCAAGCGCCGGTGCCCGCAGGCGGTGATCGTGGCGCACGACGGCCCGCGCTACCGCGAGCTCTCCCGGCGCGCGTTCGAGGTCTTTGAACAGGTCACGCCGATCGTGCAGCCGAGGTCGATCGACGAGGCGTACCTGGACGTGACGGGCTCGATCCCCCTGCTCGGGCCCGGGCGGGCGATCGCCGAGCACATCCGGGCCGAGGTCCGGCGCGTCACCGGCGGGCTCACCTGCTCGGTCGGCGTCGCGCCCAACAAGGCGCTGGCGAAGATCGCGAGCGAGCTGCATAAGCCCGACGGGCTGACGGTGATCGAGCCCGAAGATGCGCAGGCGGTGCTCGATCCGCTGCCGGTCTCGGCGATCGCCGGGGTCGGGGCGGCGGCGGAGCGCTCGCTCGCCAGGCTCGGCGTGCGCACGATCGCGCAGCTCCGCGGGCTCCCGATCGACGTGCTCGAAGCACGCCTCGGCAAGTTCGGCGCCGAGCTCCACAGCCTCGCCCGCGGCATCGACGATCGACCCGTCACCACCGACCGCGAAACCAAGAGCATCGGGCACGAACGCACGTTTGATCAGGATCTAGAGGATCCGGACGAGGTGCGTGGCGTGCTCTGCGGGCTGGCCGAGGACAGCGCACGCCGTCTGCGCCGGGCGGGTCGGTTGGCGCGGACGGTGACCCTCAAGATCCGCTTCGGCGAGTTTCAGACCCAGACACGGGCTCGGACGCTCGAGGCGGCGACCGACGCGACGGCTCCGCTCTGGCAGGCTGCCGACGCGCTGTTTACTGAATGGGCACGGTCGTTCCGCCCGGTTCGGCTCGTGGGCGTCTCGCTCTCGGGGCTGACCGAAGCCGGGGAAAGCGGGGCGAACCCGGGGCGGCAGATGGACCTGTTCGCCGAGCCCGAATCTCCCGAGGCCCGGGCGCGGGGCGAGCGCGCCCGCGAGCTGGACAAAGCGACCGACGCGATCGCGCACAAATTCGGCAAGCACGCCATCCGACGCGCCCGAGCGATCCGCCCGGACCGGGAGCGCGAGCCCGAGGACTGAGCCGGGGTTTCACGGTGCTCCGCAAAAGGGTGGTGCCCCGGAAACGCGGAGCCGAAGGCGCAGCTTTTCCGGGATCTCGGGATCTCGATCGCTCCCGAATCCGTCCGAACCCGAGTCATGGAAAAGCTCCGCCCCTTTGGGGCTCCGCGTTTCCATGGCGCCATCGGCGCCATTGGCGATGGGGCTACATCAGCACCGCGGCGGCGATCAGGACGGTCGCGAGGGCGAGCACGCCGGCGACGAGATCGTCGAGCAGGATGCCCCACCCGCCGCGGATGTGCTGGAGGGCGCTCATGGGCCAGAACTTGGCGATGTCGAACGCGCGGAACGCGAAGAACGCGGCCAACAGGAGGGCGACGACCGTCCACGGGCCCGTCTCCGGCCCGATCGGGAGCGCCATCAAAGCGATCGACTGCCCCGCGACCTCGTCGGCGACCACCTGTTTCGGGTCTTTCTTGCCAAACCGGATCTCGGAAAGGTCCCCTTGCACGACGCACGCGCCGGAGAAAAGAACGAGCATGACCACCAGGATGAGGTGGTACAGGATCGGCGAGCCCTGGGGCGTGATGCCGAGGGCGATCGCGGCCCCGGCCACCAGCACCGGGGGGATCGACCCCCACGTCCCGCTCGCGGGCAGATGCCCGAGCCCGAAGACCGTCAGCAAGGGGAATCGACGCTGCGAGATGCGGATCTCCGGGCTCACGAATCACCTCCCGGGCCCGGGTTGTTCGGGCGTAAGTGGTTGTTGAAATTTGATTTATCGTTCATGACACTGCGGGCGCGCCAGGCTCGGAGCAGGTAGGGCAGGGCGCTCCAGGCGGTGATGAGGGTGACAGTCCAGGCGAGGATGCTGCCGATCGGCTGGGGGTCGGTGAGTGCGGGGAGCAGGAGGAGGGCGGGTGCGGCGACGGACTGGGCGATCATTTTGAGCTTGCCGCTGAGCGTGGCGGAGAAATCGACGCCGAGGGTCTCGTAGACGCCCCGGAGGCTGGTGACGAGGAGTTCGCGGGCGAGGATGACGACGACCATCCACGCCTGCACGCCGAGGGTTTCGAGCCCGGGGGCGGCGAGCATGGCAAACGTGCCCAGGACCAGGAGCTTGTCGGCGAGCGGGTCCATGACGCGCCCGAAACGGCTGACGGCGTGCCACTTGCGCGCAAGATAGCCGTCGAGGGCGTCGGTGAGGGCGGCGAGAGTAAATAGGATGGCGGCCGCGACCAGGCGGGGGGTGTCGCTTGTGCTCGCGCCGGCGAGGCAGGCGACAACGGCGACGGTCATCACGAGGCGCGCGATGGTCAGGGCGTTGGGCGTGTG
>Ga0213835_101263_pt1 | contig 16686 bp, 11 predicted proteins | sample SWPATP01_FD_160576 | JGI IMG/M metagenome (GOLD analysis project Ga0213835, IMG submission 160576) | Coastal seawater microbial communities from Marineland, Florida, United States - SWPA TP0 #1 | ecosystem: Environmental > Aquatic > Marine > Coastal | place: USA: Florida | collected 2016-08-05 | reverse complement strand
CAATTCACACCGAACTTAATAGATTTTCATTATGAAGGAGAAAAAGTAAGTCATCGAAAAGCCAGAAATGTATATGGCATGCAAATGGCCAGAAGTGCAATGGAAGGCAGTATATTACAAAATCCTGATCATAGGCCTTTTATCTTAACACGATCCGGTTTCTCAGGTATCCAACGTTATGCAGCAGCATGGACAGGAGATAATGTTTCCAGTGATGAACACATGTTGGCCGGTATACGACTAGTAAATAGCCTAGGTCTTAGCGGGGTAGCTTTTTCTGGTTATGATGTGGGAGGTTTTGCCGGTGAATCCAGCAAAGGTCTGTTTGCCAGATGGATAAGTATTGCTGCTTTTGCTCCCTTATTCCGAGCTCATACCATGATTAATACCAATGACTCAGAACCTTGGGCATTTGGCGAGGAAGTAGAGGAAATCTCCAGAAATTACATGAAATTGAGGTATCGTCTATTGCCGACCATTTACAGTGCTTTTTACAAAAGCACTGTAAATGGGCAGCCTTTGGCTAAAAGCTTGGTGGTAGATTACCCATTTGATAACATCATTTTTGATTCAGCTTTTCAAAACCAATACCTGTTCTGTGATGCTTTCTTAATAGCGCCTGTGGAAAGCTATAAAGAAATCACTAAGGTATATTTACCTCAAGGAGATTGGTATTACCTCTATGACAGCAAAAAATACCACGGCAATCAGGTCATCTATCAAGATTGTCCCATCAGTTATCTTCCTGTATATGTAAAGGCCGGATCCATCATTGCCCTTCAATCTGATGTACAATTTACCAATGATGCTCATGATGGGGTCTTAAGGTTACATCTTTTTTGGGGTAATCAAAGCTCGGCTTACACCCATTATGAGGATGATGGCGCTACATTGAATTATAAAAACGGGCATTACCTGAAAAGAAGAATTGATTGGATTAGTTCAGAAAAAGCTCTTGTTTTTGAACCCATATATGGGGAATTTAAGAGTAAATTTTCGGAGATTCAGTTGTTTGTCCATGGAAAAACTATTTCCAACATTAGCCTAGACGGTGAGGAAATCCCCGTTGGTCAGGAAGATGTCGCCTTCTTGGGTAGACTTACAGATTTTGATCCTTTACCTGAACATTCCCATCCTTATCACAAATCGAAGAACGTAAGTTATGTAAAAATACCTCATCATAAGAGAGCCTTTACCATTCAGATAGATTAACACCTCACCCAAAATAATGCAAGAAATTACTGACAAGCCAAAGCTGAGCTTTTGGCAGATCTGGAACATGAGTTTCGGGTTTTTAGGCATACAATTCGGCTTCGCCCTTCAGGGAGGGTTCATGTCCCGAATTTTCCAAACATTGGGTGCAGAAAAAGACACCATCCCGCTTTTATGGATTGCTGCACCCCTGACAGGCTTACTTGTACAACCTATAGTGGGATATCTTTCTGATCGCACTTGGCATCCAAAATTTGGCAGAAGAAGACCCTTCTTTCTGATTGGCGCCATATTTTCAACTTTAGCCCTCTTTTTTGCACCTTATTCCAGTGCCTTATGGATAGCGGCAGGTTCCTTATGGATTTTGGATGCCTCCATCAATATCAGTATGGAACCATTTAGGGCATTAGTGGCTGATAAACTCCCTGACAGCCAACGCTCTTATGGATTTGTGGTCCAAACCCTGATCATTGGTATTGGAACCTGGATAGCCAGTAACCTGCCCTGGTTCATGACCAAAATAGGAATCCCCAATACTGCAGCTCCAGGGGTGGTTCCTGACTCGGTGAAATTTGCCTTCGCCATCGGGGCAGTGGTACTTTTTTCGTCTATACTGTACACCATCCTGACAACTGATGAGTACCCCCCATCTGATCTAGAAGCTTTCGAAAAGGAAAAAGAAGCCAGTCGTGGCTTTTTTACCGGAGTTCAGGAAATATTCCGAAATATTGCCGGCATGCCGGAAGTGATGAAAAAACTTGGCGTCGTCCAGTTTTTCTCCTGGTTTGCTTTCTTCACCATGTGGAGTTTTGCAACTCCGGCCATCACAGAACATATCTTTAAGGCTACCGATCCGACTTCTGAAGCATACAATAATGCTGCTGATAGCGTTGGAAATTATTTGGGGACCTACGGATTGGTATCTATGTTTTTTGCATTGATTTTAGCTTTTATCACCTCAAAAGTCAAAATCAACAGAAAAATGGTTCATATGCTAAGCCTTTTTGCCGGTGGCTTAGGTTTTATCCTAATCTATTTCATTTCAGAACCATGGATGCTTCATATTTGCTTTGCTTTGGTGGGCATAGCATGGGCTTCCATTCTTTCCATGCCCTATGCCATGCTTTCCAGTGCGGTCAACCCGAAACAAATGGGGGTTTACATGGGGATTTTCAATATGTTTATCGTCATACCTCAGATTGTGGCCGCTTTGGGTGGGATCAACTTTTTGTACAAGCTTCTTTTTGGTGAAGAAGTCGTATTTACCATGGTGCTGGCTGGAACTTCCCTGATCATAGCAGGCTTTTCAAATCTGCTCATCACCAATCGGGCAGCAACCCATGATGGTTAAATTTGATTTATACCCTAAAAACCACCCTACACTCCGAACCAAATACTGAGATGCAACAAATTATCATAACAGGTGTTCCTGAACATTTCAATTTTCCCTGGCTAAAAGTAGTGGAAGAACAGCCTTTTTTGTCTGAAGGAATTGAATTGCTATGGAAAAATGAACCCAAAGGTTCTGGAGCAATGAATAAGGCTATCAGAGAAGGCAGTACCGATTTGGCCCTTATATTGACGGAAAGTTTTATCAAAGATAGTGTTGAAGGAAATGAGGGTAAAATAATAGGCTGGTATGTAAAAAGCCCTCTGCTATGGGGCATTCATACTTCTGCTAAACTAAATTATGATAGCATATCCGATTTTCAAATTCCTTCTTTTTTGATCAGCAGGTACGGGTCAGGGTCCCATCTCATGTCCTTTTTATTAGCTCAAAGGGAAGGATGGGATTTAAGTACTTTGAAATTTATGGAGATCGGGGATTTAGAGGGTGCAAAAATGGCCTTTGAAAAAGAGGATCCCAGCATGTTTCTTTGGGAAAAGTTTACCACCAAACCTTTGGTAGATGCTGGCCTGTTTAAACGAATTGGCGAAATTCCGACGCCTTGGCCATGCTTTGTAATGGTGGCTTCAAAATCTGCGTTGGAAAAAAACAAAACTATCATCTCTAAACTGCGTGACTTTGTTTATCAAAAAGCACAAACCATATTTCAGGGTGAAAATAGCCCGACGATACTCAGTGAATTTTATGGCATACAAAGGCAGGACATCTTAACCTGGCTTGGCTATACCCTTTGGGCAGAAAACAACAGTATAAAAGAAAAAGAATTGAAAAAGGTGATTGATATTTTAATAGCTTTAAAAATCATTTCAAAGGGAAATATTAAGCCCGTTGATTTTGTCGAAGCAGACCTTGTGAATTGGATAGGATCTTCACCCGCTTAAATTTCAAAAAGACCTTAGTTCCTTCATTGCGCTTGCTTTCAAAAGCAATTTCCCCATCCATCATCTTGGTAAACTCCTTGCACAGATTGATACCCAAACCAGTTCCCCTTTCATTTTCTGTTCCATTACTGGAATCAATCAATGAAAATTGTTGCTGTTTTATCTGAGCAAGTTTTACAGCAGAAATACCTATCCCTTTGTCAATTATCGAAAAGAACGCTTGGTCTCCATTTTCCCTGGCTTCAATAAGTATCTGTGAATCTCTTTTGGAATATTTTACAGCATTACCGATCAGGTTTCTAAGAATAATCTGAAAAAGATCAATATCCACCCACACCCGAAGGTCCTCCTCAACTTCCACCTTAAAGGCAATACCTTTGCCTATTGCATATTGCTCAAGCAAACTTAAACATTCGAAAAGAATAGGCTTAACTAATGTTGGCCTTAGTTGGACTTTAAAACCCTCCATTTGGGCCCTTGACCAAGTCAGTATATTATCCAAGGTAACATAGAGGCCATCTACATTCCTTTTAAGCATTGGTGACAATTCTAAGAATTCCTTTTGACTCATATTATCATCATTGAACAAACCCAATACCCCTTGCAATTGTGCAACTGGTGTTTTAAGATCATGGGCCAAAATAGAAAAAAGTCTGTTTTTCAATCTATTTGATCTGTCCAGGTTTTGGGATTGCTTTTGCAGCTCTTCTTTTTGCTGTTCCACTTTCATTTGATTGTCCAGCAATTCCTTATTCATGGCAATGGTTTTTTTATGCAAAGACCACAACCAGACAAAAAGACCTGCTAGGAAAATGGTGCCAAAAGTAAAGAGAATATTGTAGGTCTTAAAGCTTTTGATCTGCAAGTCTTGGTAGTCGTTTTCCGCTCTTAAATAACGGATTTCTGCATCACTTTTTTCTACCTCAAACATGGCGGCAATCAATGCCAACCGGTCTTTATTTACCCTATCTTCAAGGATATCCCCTAAGCGGTTAAAAGCCATTTGATTGTAAAAGGCCAAATCTAATTTATCCACCTTTTCATAGGCAATGGCCAGGAATTTGTAGCATTGGATCAATTCTTCCTGGTAATTCTTCTCCAAAGCCATATCTTTCCCCTTTTCCAAAAGTTCAATGGCTGTTTCAATTTCTCCTTTTAGCATATAAGCATTGCCTAATCGATGGAGAATAGAAGCCTCAAAAGATTCTAAATGATTATGACTTGCTGTATGGAGGGCAAACTTATAAGTATCAATAGCATCATCAATTTGACTCCTTACCAATTGAATATCTCCAATAACCCTGTAAATAAAACTATTATAAAAATTAGTTTGAAATTCATTATTGATTGTTAATGCCTGATAGGCATAATGGTATGCTGAATCAAGCTGTACTGTTGCCAAAAAATTAAGGGCTGTATTATTCAGACTTCTGACCATTAGAAATGGGTCATCCAATTGAACACCAATACTATAAGCTTCCTTAAATTTTTTAATCGCCTCGGTATAATTTTTTTGTTTATAATAAATCACCCCAAGGTTATTTAAAGACATGGCCAACCCCTTTTTGTCACGAATCTTATAACTGAGGATATAAGCATCTCTAGAGTATCGAAAGGCTTTGTCCCAAACTCCGGTTTTATAGTATATCCAACCTAAATTTTCCATAGCATTGGCTAAAATTAAGGAGTCCTTTAATTCTATCCCTATTTTTTCAGCCTCATTGGCATATTCAAATGCTTTGGTGAGATTCTTCTCCCTTTCCAAAAAAGAAAGCTTATTAAGTATTTTTGCTTTGTTTATTTCATCATAAGAGGATACAGTACCCTTTATATCTTCAAAAAAATCATTCTGATGGGCCATTAATTTCAGGACAAAAAGTGAAATGAAAACAATTAAAAATAAAATTTTTTGCATAGGTAAAAGTTAGAAGTAAAACTAATTCCTTTTAAATAATTATTTAACGGCGCATTAATGAGAACCCCATCCCAAAATTCTATTTTTATTTATGAATCCAATAAAGAGAAATACACAAAAATGTTTAACAAAACTATAAAAATGCAATCCCTTTAGAATTTTTATAAAATATTGTAAATCACATATTTACAATCGAATTTAACGCCTATAAAGCTATACAATTCTTTAAAAAATTGAAAATTTTCAGTGAATATTTCTTTAAAAAAAAGAGGCAGTTTAATTGCCTCTTATCAAGAATAGTTTCTATCAAAGCTCATCCCAATTCCAATCCTGGTTGATTTGATTGATGGCATGATGAGCAGTCAGGTCATATTGACAGGGAACAATGGAAACGTAATTGTTGGCAATAGCCCACTCGTCATTATCTTCTCCCTTGTCAAAGTTCACAAAATTCCCTGCCATCCAAAAATACTTTCTTCCGTTTGGATCAAAGCGCTCGGAGAACTCTTCCTGCCATTTGGCATGAGCTTGTCTGCATACCTTGACCCCTTTTATTGCTTCATTTCTTTTTGGGGGAAAATTAACATTCAAGGCCACTCCTTTCGCCAAACCATTTTCCAAAACCTGTTTGGAAATTTTGTAGACATATTCTTCGGTGTGACTGAAGTCAGCCTTTGAGGAATAATCACAAAGACTGAATCCAATAGAAGGATACCCTTCAAGTGCACCTTCTATAGCGGCTGACATCGTTCCTGAATAAAGCACAGAGATAGAAGTATTGCTACCATGATTAATGCCTGAGACCACTAGATCCGGCTTACGATCTTTCAAGACATAATGCTTGGCCAATTTGACACAATCAGCAGGGGTGCCACTGGATTTATAAGCCTGTACATCCTGAAAGATATCTTCTTCATACAAGCGTAAGGTTTCTCCAATGGTAATGGCATGTCCCATACCGGACTGTGGACTGTCAGGTGCCAGTACAACGACCTCACCCAACTGTTTCATAATATTGACTAAGACTCTGATGCCTTTTGAGGTGATTCCATCATCATTTGAAACCAAAATCAATGGTTTTTTTGACATAAAAATTATTTAATTTGATTGTAATAGGCAGTGATCCTGAGCAAATCCCCCCGCTTATCATGGGACAATCTATTTTTCCTCATGAAAAGCTGAACTTCGTCTGCCCGATCTCCTAATATATCTAACAACTCTTTTTTCTTCAGTGAATATCGCTGTAATCTTCCATCTTTAATAAAGTAGTAATTAAAAGACAATTTGTAAACACCACCTATGGGTGGACCCCATAAAGGATTCATAGCCATTGGCGCCATACCCATACCCATTCCCCGGTTGTCGATTACAATTTGTTCCCTGCACAACAGCACGATATCATTGCCCTCCGTTAAAATTTCAAAAAAGGTGGGCGTCTCATAATCCCCAGTAGAAGCATAAGGCAAGGTATAAAAGGTTCTGATACCCCCGTAAACCTCATCAAATATTTCAAATTGTCTTACATTGGAAGCTCCAAATGTTTTGATTCCCACTTCTTGATGCTGAACCACGTTATTTTCAAGGTCATATTTGACCAAACCCTGCAATACCTGACCATCTTCTGTAACAATCTGACCTTTGTGCCATACCTGTGAAGGGAATTGATTTCCTTGGGCAAGAACCAAGCTTGAGGTCAATGCCAAGAAGTATACAGTATATAGAACTTTCTTAATCATGAGCAGTTACTTTATTCCTACTTATGATAACGAATTATTTTGAAAATTGGTTGATTTGATTTTCAATTTATCAGATAAAAGATCCATTTCCTTCATCATGAAAATCATTTCTTCAGAATATTGTGTCCCATTTTATCCCGTTTCGTTGTCAAATATCTTTCGTTATGTGGATTGGGCGTTATTTCTATGGGGATTTGTTCCACGATTTCCAGGCCATACCCGATCAAACCGACTCTTTTGGTAGGATTATTGGTAATTAATCTGATTTTACTAATACCCAAATCTCTTAAAATCTGAGCTCCTACACCGTAATCCCTTTTATCCATAGGCAAACCTAAAGCCAAGTTGGCCTGGACTGTATCCATTCCCTGTTCCTGCAACTTATAAGCCTTCAATTTATTAATCAAGCCAATCCCCCTTCCTTCCTGATTCATATAAAGCACTACGCCCTTTCCTTCCTTTTCTACCATGGACATGGCGGCATGCAACTGGGGTCCACAATCACACCTGCAAGAGCCGAAAATATCCCCTGTTACGCAAGAAGAATGCACCCTTACCATCACAGGTTCTCCAGGCTCCCAAACACCTTTGATGAGGGCCAAGTGAAGGTCACCGGTATTGGTCTGCCTAAATGCAATCAAATCAAAATCTCCCCATTCGGTGGGCATCTCCACACCTATTTCCCTTTTTATCAGAGATTCGTTTTTTAACCTGTAGGCTATTAGATCTTTGATGGAAACCAGTTTAAGTTGAAAACGCTCGGCAACTTTCACCAAATCAGGAAGTCTTGCCATGGTGCCGTCCTCATTCATGATTTCTACCAAAACTCCCGCGGGAGAAAATCCAGCTAGTCTTGCAAAATCAATGGCAGCTTCTGTATGTCCTGCCCTTCTTAAAACACCGCCTCTTTTGGCTTTAAGCGGAAAAATATGTCCAGGTTTACCCAATTCATCAGGATGAATACTATCATCCACTAGCGCCCTTATAGTCTTCGCCCTGTCACTGGCGGATATACCAGTAGTGCAGCCATGACCGATAAGGTCCACAGATACAGTAAAAGGAGTTTCATAAGCGGCCGTATTTTGGCCCACCATCAATTCTAAACCCAGTTGCTCACAGCGGTCTTCAATTAATGGGGCACATATCAATCCCCGCCCGTGAGTAGCCATAAAATTGATAATTTCCGGAGTGACTTTTTCAGCCGCACAGACAAAATCTCCCTCATTCTCCCGGTCCTCATCGTCCACAACAATAATTACCTCTCCGTTTCTTATGGCTTCAACAGCTTCTTCAATGGGATCCAGTTTTATAATATCTGACATTTTATTTTAATACTTGGGTTTAGTCAACGTAAAATTATGATGTTTATTTAGTAAAACAGAGAAAAACAAACGAAAGTTTGGTCAAAAACTAATCACAATACCTAATTGTTTATCTATTTCTACTTGATATTTTTTTAATTCCATGTAGACTGAAATACGCTCAGTAATGACCTCGGCATTGGCTTTTTCTATTTCAGCTTCCTTTATTTTGGCTTTAGCCTCTTCCAGCATGTTTTTGATTACTTTTTTCTTTAAATGCAAAATGCTATCGTAGACCGTTTTGGCCAAATCATCGGCTTCATGATGGGTGAAAATTTGAAACCTGCTTTCCCATAAAGTGGACAATTCATATTTTCTGGTGATCAGATGGATGACCTCTCTTTTGACTTCTATATCTGGATGCTGTAAAAAATACTCAGGTTGAGGCAAAATTCCATCCATTAAAGCAGCCTTATATACCTCTAATATTTTGGCATAAACAGGCGTTTGAAACTGCAATTCTTCAGTTTCCTGTAAAAGGTATTGGCAGACATGTAATTCCTCCGAAACCATTTCAAAACCATAATTGACCAATAATCTGAGCATTTCCCGCTCCTGCAATTCAATCAACCTTGAGAAAGAAGTAGGCACTTCTTTTGTCGGCAATAAATCTTCTACAAAATCAGTCGGATTATCTCTTTGCTCCTTAAAATACTGGTCCTTCTGAGACTTAAGGTATATTTTATTTAATTCGGCCTGAATAATCTCCTCATCAATTCCAAGCAGTCCAGCTGATTGGCGGACATAAACGGTCCTGATTACAGGGTCTGGGATTTTGGATATGCTTTGAACTACCTGCTTGATCAACTCCGCCTGTTTAATCGGATCTTCTCCTGCCACTTCAGCATGCAATCCAATTTTGAAAGAAATGAAGTCCTGAGCTTTTTCTTTTAGGTAAGTGGAAAAAGCTGATGCCCCAACTTTTCTGGCATAACTATCTGGATCCTCTCCTTCAGGAAATACCACCGCTTTGACATTCAGACCACCTTCCAAAATCAGATCAATCCCCCGCAAAGAGGCACGGATACCGGCAGCATCCCCATCGTATAAGACAGTGATGTTATCGGTAAACCTTTTGATGAGTTTAATCTGGTTTTCTGTCAGAGAGGTCCCTGAAGAAGCCACGACATTTTCAATTCCTGCAAGATGCAGGGAAATAACATCAGTATAACCTTCCACCAAATAGCAGTTGTCCTTTTCCCTTATGGATTTTTTTGCCTGAAAAATCCCGTAAAGGATATCACTTTTGTGATAAACTTCTGTTTCTGGGGAGTTGATGTATTTAGGTTGTTTTTTATCCTGGGTAAGGATTCTGGCCCCAAAACCTATGGCTTTGCCGCCCAAATTATGAATGCTAAAGGTTACCCTGCCCCTAAAGCGGTCATAAAACCTTGACGCATCCCCCTCTTTCTGAAGAATCAGACCGGCCTTCATCAAAAGCTCTCTGGAATGTCCTGCTTTGAGGGCCGCTTTCAGCAAATGGTCCCATCCATCCAAGGCATAACCCAAATCAAATTTCTCTATGATTTCAGGTGTAAAGCCCCTTTCTTTAAAATAAGACAAACCAATTGCCCTTCCCTCTTCCGATTGAAGATTTTGAGCGAAAAATTCCTTGGCAAAATTTAGAATGATGTAGAGGCTTTCCCGTTCATTATAAGCTTGAACTTCCTCTGGTGTGACATGCTTTTCTTCCTCAATTTCAATTCCATACTTGCCAGCTAATTGACGAATGGCTTCATTGAAACCTATACCCTCTATATCCATCACAAACTGAATGGGATCGCCAGCTTTTCCACATCCAAAGCATTTATATATCTGTTTTGCAGGCGAAACAGAAAAAGAGGGGGATTTTTCATTATGGAATGGACAACAAGCCCAAAGGTTCTGCCCCTTCTTTTTGAGCGGAACATAGTCACCCACTACCTCTTCAATATCCACCCTGTCCCTTACCTTGTCTGTGGTTGTTCTGCTTATTGCCATTTTAATTGCCTTAGGCTTCAAAGATAAAAAGTATTCCGACAAAAATCAGGTGATTAAAGGTTCGAAACTATTTATTGGGTTTCTAGGTTTGTAAAGATTAAAGGGAGTAATCTTTCCTTTTGCCTTTTAAATTAGAACAATTATAAACTAATTTGCGGCCAATATAAATTGTAAAAATGTCAGTCAGTAAAGAAGTTGTATTAAAAGCGCTGTCAACAGTCGAGGATCCAGATCTTAAAAAAGATTTGGTAACACTTGGAATGATCCAAGGGCTAGAGATAGATGGAAAAAAAATAAAATTTAAAGTGGTATTGACCACACCAGCCTGTCCACTAAAGGAGGTGATCAAAAATAATTGTATTGAGGCTTTGGAAACAGCACTTGGTGAGGACATTGAATTGGACATTTTTATGACCTCTAATGTCACCACAGCAAGGGACAATGCCCCATTGCTTCCAAAAGTGAAAAATATCATTGCCATTGCTTCTGGAAAAGGTGGAGTGGGCAAGTCAACCACCTCCAGTAATCTTGCAGTGGCCCTGGCAAATACTGGTGCTAAAGTAGGTTTGATTGATGCGGATATTTCAGGTCCTTCTATTCCTACCATGTTCAATGTAGAAGCAGAGCAGCCAAGTGTAAAACAGGTGGATGGAAAAAATGTCATTATACCTATCGAGCAATACGGTGTAAAACTGATCTCAATAGGTTTCCTTACTCCGGCAGATTCAGCAGTAGTATGGAGAGGGCCCATGGCAAGTTCTGCCCTCAAACAATTTATAGGCGACGTAGAATGGGGGGAATTGGATTATTTACTTATTGATCTACCTCCTGGCACTTCTGATATTCACTTGACCATGGTTCAGACTGTGCCCGTAACAGGTGCAGTTATTGTGACCACACCACAAAAAGTGGCATTAGCAGATGCCACAAAGGGTTTGAGTATGTTTAAACAACCGCAAATAAATGTCCCTGTTTTAGGTGTTGTGGAAAATATGGCTTATTTTACCCCTGAAGAATTACCGAACAACAAATATTATTTGTTTGGAAAAGAAGGAGGGCGAAAATTAGCTGAAAAGTTCGGTGTTCCTTTCTTGGGGGAGATTCCAATCGTGCAGACAATCAGAGAAAGTGGTGACATTGGCTATCCTGCCGTATTAAGAGAAGGCATTACCAAAGAGGCATTTTCTGAACTTGCAGAAAATATTGCCCGACAGATTGCCATCAGAAATGCGGCGCAGACAAAAACAGAAGTTGTTCAGGTAAAAATTTGAGATCTATCAAGGATGAATACAGTATTATTAGAAAAAGTAGAAAAGGCGCTGAATACCATCAGACCTTATTTGGAGGCAGACGGAGGAAATGTGAAAGTTGTCGAAATCACTGATGAAATGGTTTTGAAACTGGAGCTTACAGGTACATGTAGTTCCTGTCCTATGTCCACCATGACCTTAAAAGCAGGTGTAGAGGAAGCTATAAAAAGAGATATACCTGAAATCGTGAAGGTCGAGGCTATCAATGTCGCTGTCGCATAAAAAAGTACCCATGAAAATATTTGTTCCTCAGATAAGGATAGGGTTACTTCTATCCTTTTTCTTATTTTTTATTTCCACCAGCATTTTTTCCCAGCAATTCTTTGGTCAGAGTTTTCAGCACATTCACGACGAAAAGTGTGCAGCTACCCATATGGAAAAGCTGCAGGAAGAGCAATTGGGCATTTATGGGAGCAAAGAGTACTTTGAATCCTGGATACAGGGGAAAATCAAGGAAAGAAAAACCAAACCCCAGGCAAGAACAACAGAAGATATTTTAGTTATTCCAGTAGTGGTCCATGTAATTCATACAGGGACACCAATTGGAGAAGGAGCAAATATACCATTAGCACAAATAGAATCACAGATCCAAACGCTAAATGAGGATTTTAGGAGACAGAACCCCGATGCCAACCAAACACCTCAGGAGTTCCTAGGTGTTGCTGCTGATTCAAGAATTGAATTTGTACTAGCAAAACAAGACCCCAGAGGGTTACCCACTGATGGCATCAATAGGGTTCAGGGACCAAGAAACACTTATAGTCCCAATGATGCTGGACTGATTGGACAATTGGCCCAATGGCCACCGGAAGAATACCTTAATATTTGGGTGGTTCCTTTAGTGAGCCCGTTTATAGGTTATGCCACTTTTCCTGTTTCAAATCTTCCTGGCCTGAATTTTCCTGCTTCTTCCCGAGAAACTGACGGGGTAACGGTCGACTATCGGTATTTTGGTCAAGGAGGAGCCGCTGTGGCAGGTTCAAGAGGCCGTACCTTAACCCATGAAATAGGCCACTTTTTTGGATTGAGACATATATGGGGAGACGGTGACTGTGGTGCTGATGATTTTGTTTCAGACACTCCCAATCAGGATGGCCCAAATACCATTTGCAGACCTACACCAAGAGTAACCTGTGGTACAAGAGATATGGTGGAAAATTACATGGATTATACTACTGACATCTGTATGAATATATTTACCCAGGGACAAGTAGAAAGGATGGATGTAGTATTGGCCAATAGTCCAAGAAGAGCCAGTTTGGTCAATAACAGGGCTACCATTGAACCTGTTCTGCAGGACAATGATTTGGGGATTGAGCGCCTCATTAATCCACTGGATTTTGTATGTGACCTGAATGTAGTACCAGAGGTATTAGTCTTCAATGCTGGAAACAACCGTATCAATTCGGCAAGAATTGAAATCAGAAATAATGCAGCCCTTCTCCAGAACCTTAATGTAAACCTGGATTTAGGAACAGGAGATACCGCCACTGTGAGGTTCAATCCTATTACGCTAAACGCTAATTCCAATAATTTTGAAGTAAGCATAGTGGAGGTCAATGGAACCGAAGATCCTAACCTCACCAACAATGTGGTAAGTTCTAGCCCAATTTTACAACCAGAGCTTTCTCTTCCTTATAGTTTCAGGATGGAAGATTTTGGGAGTTCTTGGGTAATAGATAATCCCGACAATGACCTCACTTGGGAAACTTTCCCACTGACCATTGGAGGAAACACCCAAGAAGTAATCAGGATTCAAAATTATGAATACGATGCCATTGGGGAATTAGATTTCTTAATTTCCCCTCAAATCAATCTGAATGAATTCCCAAATGCCCAACTAACCTTTTTGTTGGCACACGCCCCGTATAATGCCCAGGGATTTGGTGATGATTTGATTATTGCCATATCAGCAGATTGCGGTAACACCTTCGAAATTATCGACGCTCCATATAATAAAAACAGAACATTTTTACAAACCTCCGAGCCTACGCTCAATGAGTTTGTACCAAGAAATGAAAACCAATTTAGAAGGGAAGTAGTCAATTTGGCTCCTTTTGCTGAATTGGGTAATGTGAGGATCGCTTTTATTAATAGAAATGGCTTTGGTAACAATATTTACCTCAAAGAAATTGAAGTCTTGCAAGAAGAGGTTTTCAGATATGATGTTCAATTAACTGAGTTAATCAGCCCAACTCCAATCACCAATGGAAATCAGGAATCTGAATCTGTATTACTGAAAAATACAGGAAATCTGCCCATTTCTGGATTTGTGTTCCGTAGGAATACCAACTCAGGTCCCACACAGTCCTTCCTTGCGAGAGGCACAGAGGTATTACCTGGAGATTCTACGCTTATCAATCTCCCTAATTCTATCAGGCAAGGAATAAATCAATTGAGGTATGTCCTTGATTTCCCAAATTTTGATCAAAACCCAAGAGAACAAATTGTAATTAATAGGCATGTATTTCTGGATCAGGAAAGCATTAGGGCGCCATGGAGACAGAACTTTAATAACATGGTGAATTTGACACCATGGATAGCCATTAACCCGGAAAATAACCTCAGAGGCTGGAGATTATTACCACTCCAAGCAGGCTCTTCATCAAGCAATGTAGCCATTGTAGATCCTAATTCTGGGAAAAACAGTTTTTGGATCGGTTCACCCATGTTTGACTTAAGGCAAACCCGTCAGGCTGCCCTTTTCTTTGATCGTGCAGCGGGTAATGTCAGCCCATCCACCAAGTTAGTTGTTTTAGCCAGTGAAGATGGTGGAGTTACTTATCAGGAAGTCTTTAGCAAATCCGGGAATGATTTGGTAACGGTCAGTTCAGGTACACCTAACCCCAATGTACCTGCTGACTTTACGAGGGAATTTGTGAACTTAAGCAATTTTGCAGGTGAAAATCGGGCCATGGTTAGGGTAGCCCTTGTGTTGGAAGGTGGAGATGAAAACAACAGTCCAGTTTATCTCAATAACATTGAATTGTTTTTATCTGCCAATCCTGAGCCTGTTGATCCTGGATTGGGTAATACCATCATTTACCCAAATCCTGCCAGTGGGTTATTCAATATCGTATTCAATTTACCAAGGTTTGAAAATGTAAACATTCAGATCATCTCTGCTACTGGTGCCTTGGTGCATGATGTAGATTATCCAAACACCCTTAACCAAACATACACTTTTAGTGCCCAGAATTTCTCAAAAGGTCTGTTTATCGTCAAAATTACAAGCCAGTCTGTAACAGAAACCCGGAAATTGATCCTTTATTGATTTTAGTTTTGCAATAAAAGCTGCGTTGTCTATTCGGCTTCGCAGCTTTTATTATTTTTGGTGAAATTCTGGCTTATTCTTTGATTGAATGAAACAGATATTAAGGTTTGAAAAAATTAATTATACCTTTATACGTTTGAACTGTAAATACCTCAATTTTCATGAGTGACACTAAAATATCCGCCAAAAAAATAATCACCCATTTGGCTATCGTATTGGTTACCCTACTTGTCTTGACTTTTGTCTTTCTTAAAGTGTTTCTACCCTCCTATACCAATCACGGTCAAACTGTAAGTGTGCCTGATTTGGAAGGTTTTGAATTTAACCGACTGGAAAATTACCTTAGTGAAAGGGATTTACAAGTGGAGGTGTCCCTGGATAGTGGATACAATGCTGATCTTCCCGCATTAACGGTACTCAAACAAAACCCCAGGGCAGGAAGCAAGGTCAAACAAGGAAGAAAAGTGTATGTCACCTTAAACTCGAAAAATGCCCCTATGATCAAAATGCCCAACTTGGTCAATGCTCCTTTTAAAAATGCCCAGGAGATCTTGAACAATATGGGACTGATCAGAGGAGACATCATTTATATCCCTGATATTACTTTCAATGTGGTACTTGAACAGCGGTACAGAGGCCGGCAAATTCCTGAAGGTTTTGAAATTCCCAAAGGATCCCAGATTGACTTGGTCGTCGGTGATGGTTTAGGCAATCAAATTCTAGATGTTCCCAATTTGATAGGAATGGATGAAATTGATGCAGAATTTCTTATTTTAGGATCGGGTTTGAGGTTAGGACGGATCAATTATGTAGAAACAGACACCGTACCTGCAGGCATTATTATCAGGCAGATACCACCGCCTGGAGCAGAAGTGAAGACCGGAGAGCCTATAGATGTTTGGATTTCTGATGTGAAAAGATAATTGGAGTTTTGATGTTCAAAGGGAAGGCAATTGCTTTATTTTTTATTACTTGGGCACTTTTGACATGCGCACAGCAGGCTAGTGGCCAATTCCAGCAACTCCCTACCCCCATACCTCCCAGCAAAGAAAAGACTTTAAATGCAAGAATGACAGAAAGCGTTTTGCAGCTGCCATTCTGGGATGATTTCTCCAGTTCAGAGGTCAATCCCGAAAAATGGATCAATGAAGGGGCCACACAATCCTTCACTGTAGGTAATGCTGCTCCAACATTAGGCGTATTATTGCTTGATGGAGTAGATGAAAGAGGAAGGCCCTATTCCAATGTTTCGGTAGAACAGGGAATCACCGATCAGATCACTTCTCAGGTTATTGATTTATCTGGCCTGGATGAAAGTGAGCGAAATACTGTATTTCTAAGTTTTTTTTGGCAGGCAGGAGGTAAAGCCGAATTACCGGATTTCAATGATAACTTAAGTCTTTTCTTTTTGGATACCGCACTTACATGGATTCAAGTGTGGCGGGTTTCCGGTGAATTGGAAGCAGAGCAATTCTTTTTCACCCCTGAAATCGTACCCGTCACGGATGAATTCCTGCATGAAAACTTTCAATTTAGATTTCAGATCAACGGCAGGGCTTCAGGGCCTTTCGATGCCTGGCTATTGGATTATGTGTACCTAAATAAAAAT
>Ga0213835_101261_pt1 | contig 16705 bp, 12 predicted proteins | sample SWPATP01_FD_160576 | JGI IMG/M metagenome (GOLD analysis project Ga0213835, IMG submission 160576) | Coastal seawater microbial communities from Marineland, Florida, United States - SWPA TP0 #1 | ecosystem: Environmental > Aquatic > Marine > Coastal | place: USA: Florida | collected 2016-08-05 | reverse complement strand
AGGGGGAGGGGCACCGCACCTTCTACCTGCTGCCGGTCTGGAAGCGCATCATCATCATGCTCGGCGGGCCGTTCATGAACCTGCTGATCGCCGTTGTGTTGTACGCGATCGTGCTCATGGGCTTTGGCATCAACCAACCGTCCACGACGCTCGGCAGCATCAATGAGTGTGTCGTTCCGGCGACAAGCTCCGTGCAAGAGTGTGGCCCTGACACCCCGGCCGCCCCGGGCAACGAGGCGGGGCTGCTGCCCGGCGACCGTGTGTTGTCGATCGACGGCCGGGTGATCGGCGAGTGGGACGACATCTCGGCCGCCATCCGCCCGGCGGCGGGCCGCACCGTGCCCGTCGTCGTCGAGCGCGACGGCGAGGAGGTGAGCCTGCGCCTCACGCCTCTGCTCACCGAACGCTTCGTGCTGGACGACCGGGGTCAGCTCATCGACGGACCTGACGGTCAGCCGCTCACAGAGCAGGTCGGCTTCGCCGGCATCGCCCCCGCCTATGAGACCGTGCAGCAGCCCGCTAGCGAGGTGCTGCCCGCCGTCGGTGAGAACGTCGAGGCCGTCGTGCGCATCGTCGTGACCCTGCCCCAGCGCATGATCGACGTGGCCCAGGCCGCGTTCGGCCCGGCCGAGCGCGACCCGAACGGCCCGATCAGCGTGGTCGGCGTCGGCCGCATCGCCGGTGAGATCGCGAGCCTCGACACGATTCCGGTTGTGGAGCGCGTCTCCTTCCTCGTCGGTGTCCTCGCCGCGGTCAACGTGGCGTTGTTCGTGTTCAACCTGATTCCCCTGCTACCGCTCGACGGCGGGCACGTGGCTGCGGCACTGTTCGAGAAGCTGCGCCGGTTCTTGGCAAAGCTGTTCGGCCGCCCCGACCCCGGCCCCGTCGACACCGCTCGCCTCGTGCCGATCACGCTCGGCGTTGTGCTCGTGCTCGGCGTGATGAGCGCTCTGCTCATCTACGCCGACATTGTGAACCCGGTCAGGCTCTTCGTGCCGTAGCGACGAGCCGCCGCGGCGAGAGCGAGCGGCCTGCCGAGGCGCCGGGTCGTCAGACCGCTTCGAGTAGTAGCGACTGCCCCTGGCCGCCGCCTCCGCACAGCGAGATTGCCGCGCGCCGAGCACGGCCGTTGTGGATAGCGTGCGCCGCGTGGGCGACCAGCCGAGCACCGGATGCACCAATCGGGTGACCGAGGGCGATCGCGCCGCCATCGGGGTTGACGATTGACGGGTCGACACCGAGGTCGCGCGTCGACTGGATCGACACCGCCGCAAACGCCTCGTTGATTTCGATGTGGTCGAGGTCGCTCACGCCCCAGCCGACCCGGTCGAGCGCGGCCATGATGGCGCGCGACGGCTGGCTGTGCAGCGAGTTGTCGGGTCCGGCGACCTCGCCCCAGCCGACGACGCGCGCGAGGATCGCGGCGCCCTGCTCGCGGGCCCAGTCTTCGCGGGCGACGACAACGGCCGCGGCACCGTCACTGAGTGGCGACGCGTTGCCCGCGGTGATGGTGCCGTCGGCGGTGAATGCCGGGCGCAGGCGTGCGAGTGTCTCGGCGGTGCTGTCGGCGCGTACCCCTTCGTCGTTGTCGACGACGGTGGTGCCGCCCCGGCTCGTGATCTCGACCGGGGCGATCTCTGCAGCGAGTCGCCCGTCGTTGGCGGCCGCCGCTGCGCGCTGATGTGACGCCGCCGCGACCTCGTCTTGCTCGACGCGGCTGATGCCGAGCTCGCCCACGTGGCGTTCGGTTGATTCGCCCATCGAGATTCCGTCGGCCGCGTCGGTGAGGCCGTCATAGGCGACGTGATCTAGGGCGGTCTGCGAGCCGTACACCCATCCCAGGCGCACACCGGAAAGGAGGTGTGGCGCGTTCGTCATCGACTCCATGCCGCCGGCGAGCACGGCGTCGGCGTCACCGAGGCGGATCAGACGGGCCGCGTCGGCGATGGCACGAGCGCCCGAGAGGCATACCGAGTTGACACTCGACGTCGCGACGCTCGGGTGCAGGCCCGCGCTGAGGGCGACCTGTCGGGAGGGATTCTGGCCGCAGCCGGCGGGCAGCACCTGGCCGAAGATCGCGGCCTGGATGGCGTCAGCCGGCAGCCCGCTGCGGTCGAGCGCGGCGCGCGCCGCGTGCATCCCGAGGTCGACGGCGGTGAGCCGGGCGAGGCTGCCGCGCGCGCGACCCTGTGGGGTGCGGGCGGCGGCGATGATGACGACGGCGTTGTCGCTCATGAGGGTCTCCGTTCGTGGGGAGTGAGGTGTTGGCATTGACAGTACCGGGGATGCTCGATACATTTCCTGAAACCTGAATCAACTGTCAGGTTGCGCGACGACGCGATGGAGGTGACCCCGTACCCATGCGTGATCACGGCCGTCACCTTGCTGGGTGGATCGACGAGGCCGTCGAGGACAATCCGGCCGTCATCGCCGTTGTCGATCGCGCTGGCCAGCACACGTATGCCGAACTGGGCCGCGCCGTCGAAGAGTTGACGACTCTCCTGCGTGAGTGCGAAGTCCCGACCGGGTCTCGCGTGGTGACCATCGGCCGGAACGCACTGGCCCCCGTCGTTCTTTTCTTGGCATGCGCGCGCCGGGGGATCGTCGTGAGCCCGCTGTCGTGGAGACTTACCGTGCCCGAGCTTGCCCACGCTCTCGCGCGAGTTTCGCCCGTGATGATCGTGGTCGACGATGAGTTCTTGCCGGCGGCCCAGCAGGCAGCTGATGCCTCCGGTGTGGCCGCGCCGATCCTTCCCTCCGATCACCGCTCATGGCCAGAGCGCTCGACCACGACATGCCGAGGGCCCGGTGGCTCCGACGAGCGTTCGCGCGTCCATGCAGAGACCCCGCTCTTGCTGGCCCACACGTCGGGCACGGCCCGGGCGCCGAAATTCGTGACGCTCACGCACGGAAATTGCTGGTGGGCGAATCGCGTGCTGCAAGAAGAGTTCCCGATCCAGCCGGGCGACGCCGTTCTCGGGGTCATGCCGCAGTATCACGTCGGCGGCTGGAACGTCTTTCCGCTGCTCGCCCTGCACGTCGGGGCGACGGTGATCCTCCCCGACCGCTTCGACGCCGGGCAGGCTCTCGAGCTTCTCGAAAAGTGGGACGTCGTCATGGTCATGGGGGTTCCGGCGCACTACTCGCTTCTTGCAGGCAGCCCCGCTTTCCGCGACTCCGAGCTGAGCTCGCTCCGAGTCGCACTCGTGGGTGGCGCACCGGTGTCTGAGCGGCTACGCACGGTGTGGCGCTCGCGCGGCGTCACCCTCGTCGAAGGGTATGGACTCACCGAGGCTGGACCGCACGTGCTCGTCTCTGACCACGGCTCGTCGTCAGGGGGTGCCCGCCAGGGGCTTCGTGCATATCCGGGTGTTGAGGCACGGCTCATCGACGCCCATGACGGGTCGACCATCACTGGTCCCGGGGTCGGCGAGCTTCTGGTACGCAGCCCCGGAGTGTTCGCAGGCTACCTCGGAGACGACGTCTCGACCCGAGACGCCCTCTGCAACGGATGGCTCCGCACCGGCGACCGCGCCGAGCGAGACACGGAGGGACGGTACCGGATCCTGGAGCGCCTCGACGACCTCATCAATACCGGTGGTGAGGGGGTCTCACCGGCCGAGGTGGAAGCGGTGCTCGCTGCCCACCCGGCGGTCACTGACGCGGTCGTCGTCGGTGTTTCTGACGAGCGCTGGGGCCAGGTTCCCGTCGCAGCAGTGGTCATCGGGCAGGGACGGGACGGTGATCTCGACGCGCTTACCTCTCACTGCCGCGAGCGCCTCGCCCCCTACAAGGTGCCCACGCGTATCCACGTCATCGACGCAGTGCCCCGCACCGATCTCGGCAAAGTGCGCCGTGCCGAGCTTCGCCGGCTGCTAGACGACCACGGCGCCCTCGCCCCGAAAGGAAGCCTCGCCCGATGAGACAACCTCCTCGCACGGCACGCGGAACCCGCACCCGCCAGGCCCTACTCGATTCCGCCGAGCAGGTCTTCGCGGAGGTGGGCTACAGCGACGCGTCGATCGTGCGAATCACCGAGCGGGCGGGGGTGGGTCAAGGCACCTTCTATCTCTACTTCGATTCCAAACTGCAGATCTTTGAAGAGCTGGTCGAGGATTTAAACCGGCGTGTGCGTCATGCCATGACGGAAAACGCGACCGAGAGAATGACCCGCATCGAACGGGAGCGCGAAGGTTTCCGCGGCTTCTTTCGCTTCACGGCCGAGCATCCCGCGTTGTATCGCATCGTCCGAGAGGCCGAATTCGTGTCGCCGCGGTCTCTTCGACTGCACTACACGCGGATCGTGGAGGGCTACATTCAGGGGCTCGAAGACGCCCGCGAGGCGGGCGACGTCGGCGACATTGACCCCGCGGTTGCCGCGTGGGCGCTGATGGGAATCGGCGAGATGATCGGTATGCGCTGGGTGCTGTGGGGGCGCGACGGCGCAGCGGGGGGCTCGTCCGACCCGCTCGCGTCGGGCACCGACGTCGTGCCCGAGCACGTCTTCGAGCACATGATGCAATTCATCGAACGAGCGTTGGATGCTCGCCCCGCGGCAACCCCCTCACCAGTCACCAAAGAGGCCGCGCTGTGACCGAATCGACGACCGCCACAACGCTGCGCGGTCGCCGGGCGATTGTGACCGGCGGGGCGAGCGGGATCGGCCTTGCGTGTGCGCGCTCGCTCGCGTCAGCGGGCGCGGAGGTCGTCATCGCCGATCGCGACGGCGCGGGCGCGCGCGTCCACGCCGCTGAGCTCGGGGGCGAAGCGTGGGAGATCGACCTCGCAGACATCGACGCGCTGGCTGCAGTGACGGCGAGTGCCGACATCCTTGTGAACAACGCCGGCGTTCAGACGGTGAGCCCCATCGAGCAGTTCGACGCCGCGCGGTTCCGCTTCATGCTCGACCTCATGGTCACGGCGCCGTTCCTCCTCACGCGCGCGGTGCTACCCGGCATGTATGCGGCGGGCTGGGGACGGATCATCAACATCAGCTCCGTCCACGGGTTGCGCGCAAGCCCTTACAAGTCGGCCTACGTCACGGCCAAACACGGGCTCGAGGGCCTTTCGAAGGTTACCGCGCTCGAGGGCGGACCCCACGGCGTGACAAGCAACTGCGTCAACCCGGGATACGTGCGTACCCCGCTCGTCGAGAAGCAGATTGGTGACCAGGCGCGGGTGCATGGAATCCCTGAGAGCGAGGTTATTGAGTCGATCATGCTTACCGAGAGTGCGATCAAGCGGCTGGTTGAGCCCGACGAGGTGGCATCGCTCGTGACCTGGCTCTGCGGGCCACACGCGGGCATGGTCACCGGAGCCTCGTACACGATGGACGGCGCATGGAGTGCGCGATGAGTGCGACTCCCACGGCGCGACCTTCCCGTGTCGGCCACGTCAGCGTCACGGGCGGTGAGTTGACCGTTGGTCGGTGGGATGCGCCCACTGCCGAATCGCCTGCAGTCCTCGCCATTCACGGCATTACGGCCTCACACCGCTCGTTTGCGCCCGTCGCTGAGCGACTGCCCGGCGTGGCCATTCATGCGCCGGATCTGCGCGGTCGTGGGCGGAGCAACGCCCTTCCCGGCCCGTTCGGGCTGGGGCGGCACGTTGACGATCTGCTCGCGATTCTCGATGCCGAGCGGATCGAGCAGGCCTGCGTGATCGGACACTCGATGGGCGCGTTCGTCGCCGTTCTGCTGGCTGCGCGCGCTCCCGACAGGGTGAGTGACCTCATCCTGATCGACGGTGGCGTGCCCCTTCGACTCCCCGCGAATGTGACGCGCGAGGCCATCAGCCTCGATGTTCTGGGCCCCGCCGCAGCTCGGTTATCGATGACGTTCGCGGATCACGGGGCGTACCGCGACTTCTGGCGCGCGCATCCCGCGTTCGGTCCGTACTGGAACGACGCGATAGAGGACTACGTCGATTACGACCTGGACGGTGTCGCTCCCGCGCTCCGGCCCGCCAGCAACCCCGCGGCCGTGTCGGCCGATGTCGCCGAGCTGTACGGAGGCCCGGGCTACGAGCGGGCGCTCGGCGCCGTGACCTGCCCGGCAACGGTGCTGCGAGCACCCCGCGGGCTGCTCGACGGCGACGCGCTGTACCCCGACCCGTCGGTGTTGAGGGACGCCCTGCCCGGCGCTCACCTTGTCGACGTGCCCGACACGAACCACTACACCGTGCTGCTCGGAACCCCGGGCGCCGACGCCATTGCCGCGGCGTATGCCGCTCGGGGACGGATCACGGTCCCGAGCGGCGATTCCGCGGCAGATTCCCCAAACGCCGGGCGATCCTCGGCACGACAAGGAGGTCACTCATGACAATCGACAAGACCGTGGCAACGCCCACCGAGGCGGTGTCCGACATTCCTGATGGCGCGAGCCTCGCCGTCGGCGGGTTCGGGCTCTGCGGTAATCCGATGGTGCTGATTGAGGCGCTGCTCGAGCAGGGCGCGTCCGAATTGCGCATCGTGAGCAACAACTGTGGAGTCGACGATTGGGGCCTCGGGGTGCTGCTCGCCGCGCGACGCATCGCGAAGATGACGTCCTCCTACGTCGGCGAAAACAGGGAGTTCGAGCGGCAATTCCTGTCTGGTGAGCTCGAGGTCGAACTGACCCCTCAAGGAACGCTCGCAGAAAAGCTTCGCGCGGGCGGTTCTGGTATCGCCGCCTTCTACACCCAGACGGGCGTGGGCACCCAGGTTGCCGAGGGTGGACTCCCTCGGCGGTACAACGCCGACGGCTCGGTCGCGATCGCGTCGCCCCCGAAACCCGTGCAGACCTTCAGCGTTCGCGGCAGCGACCGGGAGTTCGTGCTCGAAGAGGCGATCACCACGGACTTCTCGCTGGTGCATGCCGCCCGCGGTGATCGGCACGGAAACCTCGTGTTCTCCCGCTCGGCGCGCAATTTTTCGCCCCTCGCGGCGATGGCGGGGCGTGTCTGTATCGCCCAGGTCGAAGAACTCGTTGACCCGGGTGAGCTCGACCCCGACGCCGTGCACCTGCCCGGCGTGTTCGTCGACCGCGTCGTCGAGGTCGGAACGGGTACCGAGAAGCGAATCGAGCGTCGAACAGTGCGCTCGGCGGGGGAGGGGAACTAGCCATGGCTCTCACACGACACGAGATGGCCGCGCGAGCGGCACGCGAGCTCAGCGACGGTGCCTACGTCAACCTCGGCATCGGTCTACCCACGCTCGTTCCCAACTTCGTTCCCGACGACATCACCGTGGTGCTGCAAAGCGAAAACGGGATCCTCGGTGTCGGGCCGTACCCGCTCGAGGAGGACGTGAATCCCGATCTCATCAATGCGGGCAAAGAGACGGTGACCGTTTTGCCGGGGTCGGCGTTCTTCGACTCGGCGACCAGTTTCGGCATGATTCGCGGCGGCAAGATCGACGCCGCGATCCTTGGTGCCATGCAAGTTTCGGCGTCCGGCGACCTCGCAAACTGGATGATCCCCGGAAAAATGGTCAAGGGCCCGGGGGGCGCTATGGACCTGGTTCACGGAGCCGGGCGCGTCATCGTGCTGATGGAACACGTGGCGAAAGACGGCTCGCCGAAGATCGTGACCACGTGCTCCTTGCCGCTCACCGGACGCGGCGTGGTGGATCGGATCATCACCGACCTTTGCGTGATCGACGTCACCGGTGACGGACTCGTGCTGGTCGAACTCGCGCCCGCCGTGAGCGTCTCAGAGGTCGTCGAGGCCACCGAGCCGCCGCTGATTGTTGCCGCCCATCTGCAGCAATAACGGACCCCCGGCGCGCCCCAGTGCCGGCCGAATCGACGAAGGAGTCGACATGACAACACCCACACCCGAGCGTCTGCTCGACGGCATCACCGCATACGACCTCGACACTGCCCGATTGCGGGTACACGTGCTCGAGCGGCCAGCCACGGGCGACGAGAAGGGCGTCGTTGTCTTCGTGCACGGCAACGTCTCGTCGTCGCTGTTCTATCAACCCACAATGCTTGCGCTCGATCCCGGGTACCGCGCGCTCGCGGTCGACCTGCGCGGCTTCGGCGGCTCGGAGACGCTCCCTGTCGACGCCACCCGCGGACTCGGCGACTTCGCTGATGACGTCATCGCGACACTGGATGTCCTCGGCGTCGAGAGTTGTCACCTCGTCGGATGGAGCATGGGCGGCGGCGTCGTCATGCGTATCGCGATCGACCACCCTCACCGGGTCGCCAGCCTGTGCCTCGAGTCGCCCGTCTCGCCGTACGGCTTCGGCGGAACTCGTCTCGATGGATCGCTGCTCACCCCGGATGCTGCGGGTACGGGCGGTGGCGGAGCGAACCCTGATTTCGTCGCGCGCTTGCAAGCACAGGACACGGGGGACGACGCTCCCACGTCTCCGCGCAACGTGTACCGGGGAACCTACGTGGCCGACGCTGCGAGCATCGATCACGAAGACCTCTGGGTCGCCTCCATGCTGACGACGGCGACGGGGGAGGGCAATTACCCGGGTGACGCCACCGCGTCGGACTCGTGGCCGGGCTTTGCGCCGGGGACGCGCGGGGTCCTCAACACCATGGCACCCACGCACTGCAACCTCAGCGCGCTCGCCACGATTTCGCCGAAGCCCCCCATCACGTGGATCCGGGGCAGTGTTGATGCCATCGTTTCGGACGCGTCGCTCTTCGACCTCAACCATCTCGGCGCCCTCGGAGCGGTACCCGGGTGGCCGGGCGCCGAGGTTGCTCCCGCCCAGCCGATGGTGTCCCAGACGCGCGCGGTCCTCGAGCAGTACGCGGCTGGGGACCCTGCACTGGTTGAGGAGATCTCCCTCGAGGGGTGTGGGCACTCTCCGCACCTCGAACGCCCTACCGAGTTTGTCGATGCGGTGCACGCACTGCTGGCGCGCGCCGACGAGCACGGCGCGGGCTGAGTCCGCACTTCAGGGCGGTGCTCTAGTCTGAGCACCGTCCTGATGTGCGGCCTGTCGCCGCGATGCCACACCCGAAAGTCGAGTTCTCGTGCCCGCAGTCAATCTCGGAATGCCGAAGGTTCCCGAGGTCCTCGCTCCCCGTCGCAAGACCCGCCAAATCAAGGTGGGAAAGGTGATGGTGGGCAGCGAACACCAGGTGAGTGTGCAGTCGATGACGACGACACCGACCACGGACATCAACGGCACTCTGCAGCAGATCGCCGAGCTCACGGCTACCGGCTGCGACATCGTGCGTGTCGCTGTTCCCACTCAAGACGACGCCGACGTTCTGCACATCATCGCCAAGAAGAGCCAGATTCCGGTCATCGCCGACATCCACTTCCAGCCCAAGTACGTCTTCAAGGCGATCGATGCCGGATGTGCCGCCGTGCGGGTCAACCCCGGCAACATCAAGAAGTTTGACGACCGCGTCGGAGAGATCGCGAAGGCTGCCAAAGACGCCGGGGTGAGCCTGCGTATCGGCGTCAACGCCGGTTCCCTCGACCCCCGCCTTCTGCAGAAGTACGGCAAGCCCACCGCCGAGGCGCTCGTCGAGAGCGCCGTGTGGGAGGCGAGCCTGTTCGAAGAGCACGACTTCCACGACTTCAAGATCTCGGTCAAGCACAACGACCCGATCGTCATGGTGAAGGCCTACCGCCAGCTCGCCGAGCGCGGCGACTGGCCGCTGCACCTCGGCGTCACCGAGGCCGGCCCCGCCTTCCAGGGCACCATCAAGTCGGCCACAGCCTTCGGGGCGCTGCTCTCCCGCGGCATCGGCGACACCATCCGCGTCTCCCTCTCCGCCCCGCCGGCCGAAGAGGTCAAGGTGGGCCTGAAGATCCTCGAGAGCCTCAACCTGCGCGAGCGCAAGCTCGAAATCGTCTCGTGCCCGTCCTGTGGCCGCGCTCAGGTCGACGTCTACACCCTCGCTGACGACGTCACGGCGGGTCTCGAGGGCATGACCGTGCCGCTGCGCGTTGCCGTCATGGGCTGCGTCGTCAACGGCCCCGGTGAGGCCCGCGAGGCCGACCTCGGCGTCGCCTCCGGCAATGGCAAGGGTCAGATCTTCGTGAAGGGTGAGGTCATCAAGACCGTTCCCGAGTCCGAGATCGTCAAGACCCTCATCGAGGAGGCGAACCGGCTGGCGGCCGAGATGCCCGACGCCCCCACGGGCAGCCCCGAGGTCGTCACGACGTAGCACGCTCGCGGGCTCGATACGAGCTTCGCTGAACCCCCCGATGGGGGACTGAAGAGGGCCGGGGCCGCCGCGATAGTTTCAGAGGCGGGCCTGCGAGCGAAACAAGCCCCCCTTGCCGTCGCTCGCAGGCCCTCCGCTCATTCTCACGCGAATCGCGCTCGAATTCCAGCATCGGCCGTCCGCTCGGCGCGGCGCCCGCCGGTACGCTGGATTCTCGTGACCACCCGCATGAGCCAGCTCTTCGTCCGCACGCTCCGCGACGACCCCGCCGACGCCGAGGTGGCCAGCCACCGCCTGCTCGTGCGCGCGGGCTACATCCGCCGCCAGGCACCGGGCATCTTCGCCTGGTTGCCGCTGGGGCTGCGCGTCCGTCGGCGGGTCGAGGCGATCATCCACGAAGAGATGGCGGCGGCCGGGGCGCAGCAGGTGCACTTCCCGGCGCTGCTGCCCCGCGAGCCCTACGAGCAGACGGGCCGCTGGACGGAGTACGGCGACGGCATCTTCCGCCTGAAAGACCGCAAGGGCGCCGACTACCTGCTGGCGCCCACGCACGAAGAGGTTTTCACGATGCTCGTGAAAGACCTCTACTCGTCGTACAAAGACCTGCCGCTGTCGATTTACCAGATTCAAGACAAGTACCGCGACGAGGCGCGCCCGCGGGCGGGTCTCTTGCGGGGTCGCGAGTTCTCGATGAAGGACGCGTACTCGTTCGACTACACCGACGCAGGGCTCGACGCCTCGTACCAGGCGCAGCGCGACGCCTACGAGCGCATCTTCACGCGCCTCGGGCTCGAGTACGTCATCGTGCAGGCCGATGCCGGCGCGATGGGCGGCTCGCGCAGCGAAGAGTTCTTGCACCCGACCGCTGTCGGCGAAGACACCTTCGTGCGTTCGGCGGGCGGCTACGCCGCCAACGTCGAGGCGTACCGTGCACCGCGCCCCGAGGCGGTGCCGATCGGCGGCCAGCCCACCGCGGTCGTGTTCGACTCACCCGACACCCCCACGATTGCCACGCTCGTGGCGCTCGCAAACGACCGCCACCCGCGCGCCGACCGCCCCTGGGAGGCGCGGGACACGCTGAAGAACGTCGTGCTGCGGCTCACGCACCTCGACGGCTCGAGCGAGCTCGTGATCGTCGGCGTTCCCGGCGACCGAGAGGTCGATATGAAGCGCGCCGAGGTGGCGTTCGCGCCCGCCGAGGTGGCTGCCGCTACCGACGAGGACTTCGCGAAGCACCCCGGGCTCGTGAAGGGGTACATCGGCCCGTGGAGTCCCGCCGGCCCCGTGCTCGGCGAAGACGGTTCGGTCACGGGCATCCGCTTCCTCGTCGACCCCCGCGTCGTCGACGGCACCGCCTGGGTGACGGGTGCGAACGAGCACGAGAAACACGTCTTCAACCTGGTCGCCGGTCGCGACTTTGTGGCCGACGGGCTCGCCGACATCGCCGAGGTGCGCGCGGGTGACCCCGCCCCCGACGGCTCCGGCCCCGTCGAGCTCGCCCGCGGCATGGAGATCGGGCACGTGTTCCAGCTCGGCCGTAAGTACGCCGAGGCGCTCGAGCTGAAGGTGCTCGACGAGAACGGCAAGCTCGTCACGGTCACGATGGGCTCGTACGGCATCGGCGTGACGCGCATCCTTGCGGCGATCGCCGAGGGTAACCACGATGAGCGCGGTCTCGTCTGGCCGCGCGCGGTCGCCCCCTTCGACGTGCACGTCGTCGCGACGGGCAAAGACGCTGCCGTCTACGACATCGCCGATACGCTCGTCAGCGAGTTGCACGAGGCCGGCTTCGACGCGCTGTACGACGACCGGCCGAAGGTGTCGCCCGGCGTGAAGTTCGGCGACGCCGAGCTGATCGGCGTGCCGCTCATCATCATCGTGGGCCGCGGGGCCGCCGAAGGTCGCGTCGAGTTCTGGGATCGCCGAACCGGTCAGCGCGACGAGATCGCCCTGCACGAGGCGGTTGTCCGGATGCGCGACGCGCGCTGAGAGCGCACCGCGCGCATCCGCGTGACCGCGTCCACAGAGACGCGTCGCTGCGTTAGCGCTGCTGTGCTCGGTCGCTCTTCTTGTGCCGCACGAGCGGAATCGGGCCCGTCACGCTGTCCTCGTCGACCCATAGTTCAATGCCCCGAACCTCGGGCAGCTGGTCGCGGGTGAACACGGGCTCTTTGCCGGCCGCCCGCTGCTCTTGGTAGTTCTTCAGCAGCTTGAACGCGACCCCGCCCAAGAGCGCAATCGCGACCAGGTTGACGAGCGCCATGATGCCCATCATGCCGTCGGCCGTGTCCCAAATCAGGTCGGCTGAGGCGACCGAGCCGCCGAGCACGGCGAGCACCACGAACACCCGGTAGATCGTCAGGGCGATGCTGTTTTCGGTGATGAACTCGAGGTTCGATTCGCCGTAGTAGTAGTTGCCGAGAATCGAGCTGAACGCGAGCAGGAAGATCACGACGGCGAGCAGGATCCCCGCCCAGTCGCCGAGCGAGCTGACGACGGCCTGTTGCGTGAGGTCGACTCCGCGATCGGCGGCGGCGAGGTCGGGGTTCGTCACGAGGATGATGAACGCCGTGATCGAGCAGACCAGGAATGTGTCGAAGTACACGCCGAGCGTCTGCACGAGCCCCTGCTTCGCTGGGTGGGTGACCGCCGCCGATGCTCCGGCGTTCGGGGCCGAGCCAAGGCCGGCCTCGTTCGAGAACATGCCGCGCTGGACTCCGACGAGGATGATCGTGCCGATGGCGCCGCCCGCAATCGACTGGAAGCCGAAGGCGCCCGCGTAGATCTCGGCGAACACGCGCGGCACCTCGGTGATGTTCATGCCGACGATGATCAGGCCGATGATCAGGTAGATGAGGGCCATGGCGGGCACGAGGGTCTGCGTGACGCTGGCGATGCGTCGGATGCCGCCGAAGATGACCAGCGCGGTCAGCGCAGCGACCACGACTCCGATGATGAGCGGGAGTGTGCTCGGGGCATCGCCGTCGATGGCCCCACCGACCGCGCCCACGATGTTGTTGGCCTGCAGGCTCGAGAAGGCGAACGGGAAGCAGGCGATCAAAACGACCGCGAACAGGATGCCCGCCCACCGCGCGTTCAAACCGCGCGTGATGTAATACGCCGGCCCTCCGCGGAAGCCGTCTTTGTCTTTCGTCTTGTAGGCCTGGCCGAGCGTCGACTCGACGAAGGAGGTGGCGCCTCCGAAGAACGCCATCGTCCACATCCAGAAGATGGCACCGGGCCCGCCGACCGCGAGCGCGGTGGCGACGCCGGCGATGTTGCCGACGCCCACGCGGCTTGCCGCCGAGACGGTGAAGGCCTGGAAGGCCGAGATCGACTGGGGTTTGCCGTTCGCCTTACGCGGCGTGACATCGGTGAGGGTGCGGAACATCGCGGGGATCATCCGCAACTGCACCGCTTTGGTGCGAATCGTGAAGTACAGGCCGAGCCCGATTACGACGGGTAACACGATCCATTCCCAGAGGGTTCCCCCTGCGGTGGCGACGACATCATTGACGACTGCGCTCGCGGCGTTCATGAAGCCACCATAGGGCCCGCAAGGGGTTCAGGGTCAGGTACCGTTGAGGAACTCGCCGCGACGTCGTGCGGCGAGAGCTCAACCGAATAGCGGAGGTACCGAACGTGGACATCGACCTGGCAGTACTCAGAATGATGGAGCGCGAGCGGGAGATCCCGTTCGACGAGCTCGTCGAAATCATCGAGCAGGCGGTGCTGACGGCCTACTTGAAGCACACCGGTACCGACGACAACCGCGGCGACACCGAGGTTCCGCAGCCCCGCGTCGAACTCGACCGCAAGAGCGGCCACATCATCGTCTACGTGCCCGAATACGACGACGAGGGCAACCTCATCGGTGAGGCCGTCGACAGCCCCGATGACTTCGGCCGCATCGCCGCGTTCGCCGCAAAACAGGTCATCAACCAGCGTCTGCGCGACATCGGCGACGACCGCGTGCTTGGAGAGTTCAAAGGCCGCGAGGGCGACATCGTCGCCGGCGTCATTCAGCAGGGGCCGAACCCGCGCATGGTGCACGTCGATCTCGGAACGGTCGAGGCGATCTTGCCGCCGGAGGAGCAGGTCGCTGGCGAGGAGTACCTGCACGGCAGCCGCATCCGCGTGTACGTCACGAGCGTGTCGAAGGGGCTGAAGGGCCCGTCGATCACCGTGAGCCGCACGCATCCCTCGCTGGTGCGCCGCCTGTTCGCCCTGCACGTGCCCGAGATCGCCTCCGGCGTCGTCGAGATTGTGTCGCTCGCGCGCGAGGCGGGACACCGCACGAAGATCGCGGTCAAGGCGACCGAGCCCGGTGTCAACGCCAAGGGCGCCTGTATTGGCGAGTTGGGGCAGCGCGTGCGCGCCGTCACCGCCGAGCTTGGCGCCGAGAAGATCGACATCGTCGACCACTCCGACGACCTCGCGACGTTCGTGAAGAACGCCCTGTCGCCGGCGAAGGTGACGGATGCGTTCGTCATCGACCCGGCGACGAAGGCCGTGCGCGCACTCGTGCCCGATTACCAGCTCTCGCTCGCGATCGGCAAGGAGGGCCAGAACGCCCGACTCGCCGCAAAACTCACTGGCGCGAAGATCGATATCCAGCCGGATTCGGTCATGGATGAGTAACTCGGCGGCTGGATAGCGATCTTCGCGCCGAAGGACGAAACGCACCGCGTTTCGGCCGAGGGTCGGCAGGAGGAAAGCAAAGAGGGATAGGATGGAACCCGTCAGAACCTGCGTCGGCTGTCGCCAGCGCGCTCCTCGTACCGAACTCGTTCGGTGCGTCGCGCGTGACGGAACAGTCGTCGTGGATGCGTCGGCCAGTCTTCCTGGTCGGGGCGCGTGGGTGCACGGCACCCGCGACTGCATCGAGGCGGCGACCACGCGCCGGGCTTTTGTCCGAGCGCTGCGGGTCACCGCACCGCTCGATACCGCAGAGCTTCTGGCACTGTACGGATCCACCGGATCCTCGAGAGAACAGGCTGATCGGCACATGGACAACTGATGAGCGGCTCGAAATGAGACCCGTCCACCATTAGTGGTCTGCCCCTGTCCGGGTGCAGACCCAGACAGGAGAAAAGTGGCTGGAAAACCACGCGTACACGAAATCGCCAGCGAGTTCGGAGTATCGAGTAAAGACGCGCTGGAGAAGCTGAAAGCGCTCGGCGAGTTCGTCAAGGGCCCGTCGTCAACGATCGAACCGCCCGTCGCGCGCAAGCTGCGCGCCGCGCTCGAAGCGGACGGCGCAAAGCCCGTCGCCGACGAGAAGCCGGCGCCGAAGAAAGCGCCCGCGAAGGCGACCCCCAAGCCCGCCCCGGCCCCGGCGCCCGAGGCTCCGGCCGCGGCCGAGCCCGAGGCCCCCGCCGCGCCCGCCCCGGCGGCTCCCGCGGCGCCCGAAACAGCGCCAGCCGCTGCCCAGGCCGACGAGGCCAAGCCCGCCGCGGCGAAGCCCGCGACCCCGGGTGGCCCGCGCCCCGGCAACAACCCGTTTGCCTCGCAGCAGGGAATGGCCCGCCCGGGCACCCCGCGGCCGGGGAACAACCCCTTCTCGTCGTCGCAGGGCATGCCCCGCCCTGGCGGAGCGGGCGGCGCGATCCCGCGACCGCCGCGTCCCGGCGCCCCGCGCCCGGGTGCCCCGCGCCCCGGCGCACCGCGTCAGGGTGCTCCTGGCCGCGGTAGCGCGCCGTTCCAGACGCGTCAGGGTGGTGGCGCGCGCCCCGCTCCCGGTGCGGGTGGCTTCCGTCCCGGTGGCCCTGGCGGCCCCGGCGGTCCTGGTGGCGGCGGTGGATTCCGCGGCGGCGGTCGCGGTCGCGGCCCCGGCGGCGGTACGGCTGGTGCCTTCGGTCGCGGCGGCGGCAAGAGCCGCGCGCGCAAGTCGAAGCGGACGAAGCGGCAAGAGTTTGAAATGCGGGAGGCGCCGTCGGTAGGCGGCGTCAGCGTTCCCCGCGGCGACGGCAAGACCGTCATCCGCCTGCGTCAGGGCGCGTCGATCACCGACTTCGCCGACAAGCTGGAGAACGCCACGGGCATGAACTGCCCCCCCGGCAACCTCGTGACCGTGCTGTTCCACCTCGGTGAAATGGCGACGGCGACCGAGTCGCTCGACGGTGCCACCTTCGAGGTGCTCGGCGAGGAGCTCGGCTGGAAGATCGAGATCGTCTCTCCGGAAGACGAAGACAAAGAGCTGCTCGAGGGCTTCGACATCGACCTCGACGAGGTGGATGACGAGGAAGACCTCGTCATCCGTCCGCCCGTGGTCACTGTCATGGGCCACGTCGACCACGGTAAGACCAAGCTGCTCGACGCGATTCGCGAGGCGAACGTCGTCGCGGGCGAGGCCGGTGGCATCACGCAGCACATCGGTGCGTACCAGGTCTGGACCGAGCACGAAGAGATCGAGCGGGCCATCACCTTCATTGACACCCCCGGTCACGAGGCGTTCACCGCCATGCGTGCCCGTGGTGCTCAGGTGACCGACGTCGCGATCCTCGTGGTCGCCGCCGACGACGGCATCATGCCCCAGACGGTGGAGGCTCTCAACCACGCCCAGGCGGCGAACGTGC
>Ga0213835_101259_pt1 | contig 16712 bp, 15 predicted proteins | sample SWPATP01_FD_160576 | JGI IMG/M metagenome (GOLD analysis project Ga0213835, IMG submission 160576) | Coastal seawater microbial communities from Marineland, Florida, United States - SWPA TP0 #1 | ecosystem: Environmental > Aquatic > Marine > Coastal | place: USA: Florida | collected 2016-08-05 | reverse complement strand
GTGTTTGAGTTGTGGTTGGAGTTCATCTTAATTCCAACATTGAAGCCAGGTCAGACTCTAGTATTGGACAATGCAACGTTTCATAAAGGGGGGCGGCAGGCTGAACTGGTGGAGGCAGCTCAATGCCATTTACTCTATCTTCCGCCTTATTCGCCAGACCTCAACAAGATAGAGAAATGTTGGTCGTGGTTGAAAGCCCGCATTCGCCATTGCACGTGAGCAGTTTGATTCTCTCGATGATGCCATGGATTCTGTTCTCAAGGCTGCGTCCTAACCGTATTGACTAGTGCTATAGTATTCCCCTTGGTTTATACTCAGGAAAATACGAGCTATTGAATCTTGGGCTGACCTGCCTGGTCTGAACCCGTAGCTTGTGCTTTCAAATCTTGATTCCCATTCAGGCTCAAGTGCCGACTTAACCAAGGCTTGCCTCGCTCTGTCTTGGATTGTGGGTATTCCCAGGGGGCATTGGTCATCCCTGCCAGGTTTTGGTATCCATACTCTCCTAAGTGCTTTGGCTTTGAGATTTCCTTTAATGTTCTCCGCTCAAGTCAGTCTTTGTTCTGGAGATATTACTATCATTCCATCGACACCGGCTGTCTTTTAGCCTTGACCCGCTTGGGGGGCGGGTTCATTAAGCTGACTGTTGGGAAGCATGGCTGACCGTGGAACCCGCCCCTACAGCCGCACTGCTAAGAGCCGGGCATAATATGATTTCACCAATAGACGTTGTCACCTTCTGGCCTTCGCGTCCTGTCCCGATTTAGCTGCTTGAAATATCCTCTTTTGGAGCTTAAAAACTTTCCGCTGAACCTTAGCCCATGGGATAGCTTTCCATACGTTATTCATAGTCTTGATTGGTTTGGATTTCTCGAATCCTTTCTTTCAACTCGCTTGCGTCATTTAAACACCCACTAGACTCTATTCTTACAATCAAACCGTGACCTGTTAGCATATCCCGTCCATTACAGCCGGGCGTTGGCTTTTGGTCATATCTCACATCCTCTAGGACTTGCGGTTACACTTATCCCTACTAACTACCTCGACCAGATACTCAGAGTCCAGGAGGACTTAAAACGTTCCGTTTATATGGGCCTTCCATCTTTAGATTTGTCCTCAGAACCGGGGTACTTTAAAGGTCTGTGTAGGTAGTATAAGGAGCCTCCTACTTTTCCCCTTACTCTTTTGAGCGCAGCGTTTCAACCTATTTCGCTACTTGATTCTTACGATGGTTCAAGCCGGACATTCGGTCTCCCTAATCATGGATGGTTGGCAGTGGTCTCGTTTCTGATACTAGGTTGTATCTCGGAGCCTTCCGTTCCCCGCTTCAATCCTGGGGTTATGATTCCCAAAACTGGGGGTGGCTATCGCCGTTACTCTCTACTCCCTGATTTCTCAGTTGGTTTATGACCTTGAGTTCCCTGCCTTGCTTAGATTTCTCCAAGCGTCGGGACATATAAACAGTTATGGGGATGGTCAGGAGTGCGTTCCTTATATTCAACCAAAGGGTTGAAGTCCCCACCAGGCGGTTATTTCGGGTATCTCAACCCTATTTCATGCCTGAACGTCTCGCACCCTTAACGGGAGTCGTAATGCGTGACATTGAAGATAGGGAAAGGTTCACGGTAAAGGTTTAGTCGTCAATCCTGATCATCTTGAACTCCCTCAATAATGCGAGACAACTCACTTTTTTCATTAATAGAAATTCGGGTAGGAGAACCACCAATAATGCGTTCGTAATCCCTAAACGAGTCAGTAATATGGGGACCATGTTCGGTGATAGTATATTCCCGAATACCCTTATCATGCCAAGAACCGCGCATTTTAAACACATTAATAGCCCTAGACATTTGACCGCGAATTTCTACATACTGAAGCATCAGAATGGTGTCAGTAATAGTCGAAATATGGGAATCTGTAATCGAGTGTGAACCCATAAACTGGTCAGTTGTATTGGTAAAAAATCCCGTAATTTCCTCCTGTTTAGCATATCCTGTGACAGCAATTACAAACTGTCGAAAAGCATTACTACTAACTCCCCTAGCTAAAGCAGAAAGAGAATCGATCGCAATGCGGGAAGGTTTAAACTCAGAAATTTCCGAGCGAATAATTTGCAAATGGTCTTCCAAGCCTGTAGACTCAGGATAACTACAGATAATTTTAAGTAATCCCTTACGTTCCATCGCTTCAAAATCAAGTCCCCAAGAGTGAGCATTTCGCAACAATTGAGCGCGTGATTCTTCATAAGCAAATAGAATAGCTCGCTCATTACTTTGACAGGCGTTATTAACAAAAATACTCACCAACAGAGTCTTACCAGTTCCCGTAGCACCAGTCGCCAGAATAATGGAATCTTTAAAAAAGCCACCGCCGCACATTTCATCGAGAGTTTTATCACCAGAAGAAACCCTGATATTAGAAGACCGTTGAGTAAGTCGCATAGCACCGAGGGGGAAAATACTAATCCCATTTTGAGTAATCGTAAAAGGATATTCTCCTTTCATGTGAGTAGTGCCGCGTAACTTCAAAATTTCGACGGTGCGGCGACGGCGTTCTCCTTCCAAAACATTTCGGACAATCATGACATTATCGGAGACAAATTCCTCCACACCAAAGCGAGCGACCGGACCATATTCTGATTCTCGCTCGGTGGTCATAATGGTGGTAGCTCCCACTTGCTTTAAACGAGCCACTAATCGGAAAATTTCCCGTCGCACGACTCCGGCGGCTTCATATTGTTGAAAAATCGCGGTTACGGAATCAATAGAAACCCGCTTGGCTTTATATTTGCGAATCCCATACTGTATGCGTTCAATGAGTGCTGACAGGTCAAAGTTACCGACGATATCTTGACCTTCTGGGTCGGGGGAGGCATCAAGAATAAATAATTTACCCTCATCAATTAATCCCTGTAAATCCCAGCCAAAACTGGCGGCATTTTTGATAATATCAGTAGGAGCCTCTTCAAAGGTTACTAAAATACCAGGTTCATCAAAATAGGTGATACCATTGTAGAGAAATTGAACGGCAAATAAAGTTTTACCTGTACCGGAAGTGCCACTGATCAAGGTTGACCGACCTGCTGGCATTCCCCCATGACTGATATCATCAAATCCTTCAATCATAGTGCGGATTTTTTGGACACTAATTAATTTCCGTTTATTGGGTTCTGATCCGAGATTACTATTGACCATAATTATTGATTTGAAAAACGTTGTAATCTGAGTATTCTATATGTCCCCATGAACGGGATCTATGGAAATTGGGTTATATAGATCTAGGCTTTGGTATTGTACTGCATTAAGGGAATCGAGAATAACCACAAGGTAGATATCAAAAATTGGCTATTTTTTGTTCCCGGTTGCATTGAGCCTGTGGGTTGCTATAACTGTTATTTATCATAATCTGAGCTGCATTAGTGGGAATATGATCACCTGGAACTTCTCGGTGGATAGCCGGAGCAGTTGGAGAGGCAGGGATCTTCCCACAGAGACCTGAACAGCCACAGGATAGCAAAGGGTCTCCCCTAGCTGAAAGTTAGGGGAGCAACGGTAGCCAATTCGGGTTGATGGCTGACCTAGAAGTTATAATCGTCGTCTTCTAATTCTTCATAGAGTAAATCTAATCCAATCAACACTTTTTCGCGATCGGAGAGGTCGCCAATAATTTTCCTCACTGGTGGTGGCAGAATTTTCGATAAAGTCGGTGTTGCCAAAATCTTATCCTCTTCGGCTAGTTGAGGATTTTTTAGAACATCGATAACTTTGAGAGCATAAACCCCTTGAAACTCTTGTTCCAAGATATCTTTAAGGGTTTTGAGGGCTCTAACTGAGTTAGGGGTATTCCCAGCGACGTAGAGTTTAAGAACATAAGTTTTCTTCAGAGGAGTCATAGATATATCTACCGATATCAGATGAAAATTTGGGGGAGTAACAGAAATTTTTTTGACATTAGACCGATGATGAAATTGACAGGGATTTTATCTGGTCATTCTCCCCATGACTCACGGGGTATGGAACGACGATACATTTCGCATAAATGAGCTAAAGTGTCAATCAGGGTAAGTCTGTAGTCCAGTAAAACATCTTCACTACGTCCCTCAAGTTTGAGTTGTTTAGAAAAATTATCCATCAAATCCATGTGAATCTCAACGATGCGAGTCACTGGAATATCCCCGAAAAACGCTGTGTTAACGTATTCGTCAATTTTATTATTCAAATTTTTATCGTTGGCAAAATAGCTTAAAACAATTTGGCGATACTGAGATTTAAGCTGTTCCAACAGCTTCTGACGATCTGCTTTGGACAGGTTTCTCAGAAAATTTTTAGGATTTCTCTTATAATACACACCTAGATATCCTAGTCGCTCATGTAATTTGTCCATGAGTCTTCGCTGCTGGCGAACAATGAAATTAGTTAACTCTGTGGGGGTATCTACAGAGGATGATTCATCGGTCAGACGAGTGGTGACAGCATGGGTAATAAATTGGCTAATGGCTTTATCAATATATCCTTGAATTAGATGAATTTGTTGACCTTTTAACTGGACTTCTGTTGAGGAAAGTATGTAATTCTCGGAGGGTTCAGTTAGGCTAGGCTGGACGACAGGGGACTGCTCATCAGATATAATGATTAAGGTGGGGATGGAAACTAAGTTTTGCTGGAGTTTATTAACTAAACCCTGCCACTGAGGCGACCACTCCAGAATGAGACAGTCAAGTTGGTGTTTATGTTCTGTTACATATTCTATAAATTCCTCTGGGGAGTCGGGTTGAATAATTATGTAGTGTTCTTTTGGCAAATAGGAGGACACCGACTGAGATAACTCAATCGATGGGATAAACATACATATTGACAGTTGCAGACTCCAAAGGTGGCTCGGTACTGCGGCTGGCTTTTCTGGTTCCTGTTCAATCAGAAGCTCTTACTCCTTTGATTATTGATTCTGGTTGGTGTAGGCCGATCGCTTACACTAGGGTTTACTGGTGTTTTGAGGTTGATGATACTTGATTAATAGGCTAAGGTTTCTAGAGTTTCCCGTAAATAGATGCGTACCTGTTGGTCAAGATTGAGATTCTGGAGATTCTCCCGAGAATTGCGATCGAGCTGCCAACGCTTGAACCCTGAACTGGTGGCGATCGCCTGTTTGAGATCAGACCAGATCTGAGAGTCCCTGCGCCTGGCAGCATCAGGGTTCCAGAAAATTGAGGTTGAGTGAGCCATGACGATACGTTAACTAAACAGTGGTGGTGGCTCTACCTGATTTGTCTGGAGCAGACATAACATCAGGCTGAACCTATCTCTTATCATAATGACAATTTTACAAAAGTTTAAGCTAATCTCTGCATAATTGGTGAATTGATCTGGGTTATGGTCCATCTGAGTGATGAGGCTATGACGTTTTTTCGGGGTTGGGGGTGATGGGTAAAATGCGATCGACTTTCCAGCCAACTATGGTAAATCCTTGGCTAATCTGATCGGGTGATAGGGGATTACGCTGATTTAGCTGTGATTTGGAGGTCAAAAATACTAATAGTACACTGATCGGCACTTGGGTAAATAGGTTACATCCGCAGAAGGCTATGGCTGCGATCGCTAAACCCAAAATCCTCCAATTCGGAAGTATGGAGGCGACATCGGTAGCTAGGGGTGCAATGCGGTACAATTGCCACAAAATCGGCAGCAGCAAAACGGGGGTAATTATGGCAAAACCCTGATGGCGTTGGGTTTTAAAACCTGTGAGAATCCGCTGTTGTTCTGTGGTGAGTTGTTCTGGCTTAATGGCGATCGCCAAAATGCTATATATATAGAAGGGGCGAAACCACTGCATCCATAGCACTGGAACTATACCCAGGACTGCCACCAGTAAAAACTCTATGGTGACAGGAAATACAGGATAACCCACGGCAAATCCCAATAGGCACAATCCTAGCCATATGGGAAGGGTTGCCAATCCGGCCAAATGAATCCAGAGAAAGGGATCGAGTCTAAACCGTTGCATGGTGGGTTATTCTGTACTCCTGAAGGTTGATGGTGGCAGATTTGGTTATGATTTAGTTTGTTTGCCAAATAGTCGGCAAAACCTGCATCTACTTAGGATCATCATACAACGAATAGGGGAAAACTCATATCATCTCCAGTGGGATGGGATTTGGGGCGGTAACAGTGCCACTGTAGGATGGTAGTTTGGGATATAATGGAGAAGAGGCAAAATAATGTGGATCAAAATCAATGTAATTCTGATCGGGGTTTCCCTGATTTATATGATTGCTCCTTTGGCGATCGCTATTCTGGTGATCGCGTTGGCTAATATTTTCGAGTGTTCGGCCACTGGTATGGATTTTCAATGTCCAGGTAGCCCCTGGTTAGGACAGTTACTAACCACTATGGGAATGCTACATTGGTTCGGTGTATTTACTATCGAGAATGGAGCTATTATCGCTATCATCTTGACTGTGGCTTTGAGTGTACAAATGTTTTTACCCAGGTTTATCCGTTAGATTAAATGGATTAGGTCGCGAATCATCGTTAACCTTTATAATTTGTGATGATGGACCACCTTCATATAGAATCTACTCTCCAAGATTTAAGGCTGTATGATATCCGAACTGATATCAATCAACCGGGAAATGTGCTGGCTAAAATTTTTGAAAATGATGGCAGTCTTCCCGGCGTTATACTGTATAATTTTGATGATTTCGTGGGGATAATTTCTCAGCGACAATTCTGGCGCACCCTCAGCCGTCCCTATGGTAGAGAACTATTTTTGACTCGTCCTCTTCAGTCTATGTACCGCTTTTTAAGGATTCAACCTTTAATATTACCTGCTAATGTTTTAATTGCTGAAGCCGCAGGTGCAGCCTTAAAGCGTTCGACCGAAGAACTGTATGAGCCTTTAGTGGTACAGATTAATCAGGGCTATTTTAGATTATTAGATACTCAACAATTACTAATGGCTCAATTATATGTTCACCAATTTTCAATTGAACTGTTAAAAAAGACAGAAGCACAGCTACAAGAAACCAACCTGGAACTGGAAATGTTGGTGAATCTTGATCAGCTTACCCAAATCTCTAACCGTCGGAGATTTGATGATTTTCTACAGGTAGAATGGGAGAGACATTATCGAGTCAGACTTCCCATATCTTTAATTATGTTGGATATCGATTACTTTAAATACTATAATGATTATTATGGACATCAAGCCGGGGATGATTGCTTAAAAAATGTCGCCCAAATTATTAATCAAAATGTTGATCAGTCTAATGCTTTAGTGGCTCGTTATGGGGGGGAAGAGTTCGCGGTGGTGTTACCTGAAACTGATCTAGAAACGGCGGAGGCGATCGCCGAAAAAATCCGTCTAGCAATCCAGGATAAACAACTCCCTCATATTCAATCAAAAGTCTCTCCCTATGTATCCCTCAGTTTAGGTGTCAGTAGTCAAATACCCACTTATTTAACCTCAATTAAAACTTTAATTGCGGCGGCTGATGCTGCTCTTTATGAAGCCAAACAACTAGGGAGAAATCGGGTTTTTAGCTTCTATAGCGAATTAGTTTAATCAGAAAGCAACGGTTAGGGAGCCAGATGGGGGATATATAGGTGATAGACAATGAGAAATTTTACCCATTATTTATGGGGGGATAATCAGGGTATTTTGTCAAGGGAATAGCTCAAATTTTTACAAATCTCAACAATAAATATAAGAATCATTGCATCCCATGATCAAATGGTTATTTAAGTGGCAGACTGAATCACTAGAGTCCATAAGTATTGTCTAGGAAAATAGGTGTTTTTACTCGGTACTGTCGAGCAAGTTGGCAGATTGAGACTCTCACCATAACCCGTGAACAGTAATTATAAATTAAGGGAGAAAATTGTATGAAATTAGCCTACTGGATGTATGCAGGACCTGCTCATATTGGGACACTCCGCATTGCTAGTTCTTTTAAGAATGTACACGCAATTATGCACGCTCCTTTGGGGGATGATTACTTTAATGTAATGCGATCGATGTTAGAACGGGAAAGGGACTACACCCCAGTAACAGCTAGTATCGTAGATCGCCACGTCTTAGCGCGCGGCTCCCAGGAAAAAGTGGTTGATAATATTGTTCGTAAAGATCGGGAAGAAACCCCAGATCTAATTGTTTTGACCCCTACCTGTACCTCTAGTATTCTGCAAGAAGACTTGGCGAATTTTGTAGAACGCGCTCAGTTAGACGCGAAAGGGGATGTGATGTTAGCAGATGTTAATCACTATCGGGTTAATGAATTGCAGGCGGCCGATCGCACTTTACAACAAATTGTACAATTCTATACTGAAAAAGCTCGAAAAAAAGGGGATTTACCAGAAGAAAAAACGCCGCAACCTTCTGTTAATATTCTGGGAATGTCTACCCTAGGTTTCCATAATCAACATGATTGTACTGAATTAAAACGGTTAATGGCAGATTTGGGAATTGAGGTAAATGAGGTCATCCCGGAAGGTGCATCAGTTCATAACCTCAAAAATCTATCTCGCGCTTGGTTTAACTTAGTTCCCTATCGGGAATTGGGAATGATGACGGCTGAATATTTACAGGCTGAATTTGGCACGCCTTATGTTGATATAACTCCTATGGGGGTGGTAGAAACTGCGCGGTGTATCCGCAAAATTCAAGAGTTAATTAATGCTCAGGGTGCTAGTGTTGATTATGAAGAATATATCAATAATCAAACTCTGTATGTTTCCCAGGCGGCTTGGTTCTCTCGTTCGATTGATTGTCAGAATTTAACTGGTAAAAAAGCGGTGGTGTTTGGGGACAATACCCATGCGGCGGCTATGACTAAAATTCTGGCGCGGGAAATGGGGATTCATGTAGTTTTGGCTGGAACTTATTGTAAGTATGATGCGGAGTGGTTTAAACAGGAAGTTAGCGAATACTGTGATCAGGTTTTAGTTAGTGATGATCATGGTGCGATCGCCGATGCGATCGCTAGTATTGAACCGGCTGCTATTTTTGGCACTCAAATGGAACGCCACGTTGGTAAGCGTTTAAATATCCCTTGTGGTGTCATTGCTGCGCCTATTCATATCCAAAATTTCCCCATTGGATATAAGCCATTTTTAGGCTATGAGGGAACTAATCAGATGGCTGATTTAGTGTATAATTCTTTTACCTTGGGTATGGAAGATCACCTATTGGAAATCTTCGGAGGTCATGATACCAAGGAAGTGATTACTAAGGGAATTTCGGCTGATTCTGATTTGAGTTGGTCTAAAGATGCTCAGGCTGAGTTAAATAAAGTTCCTGGTTTTGTGCGGGGTAAGGTCAAGCGGAATACGGAGAAATTCGCCCGCGATCGTGGTTTTCAAGAAATTACCCTAGAAGTGATGTATGCGGCTAAAGAGTCCGTAGGTGCTTAGTAATATATAAGCCAATTCCCCTAGGTTAAACTCCTCACCAGAAACCCATCTATTTAGTCTATGATTTTAGTCTATAATGGAGGTTGATATACTGGTGGGGAATTTTTATGAGTTTATGTGAGGGGTTGACGGGACGGAAAGCAACTCCCACTAACTCACCAGGGTGGAGGACTGTTTCCCATTGGTATGAGGAAAATGCTAAACTAGCATTAACACAAATTAACCAAGGTCATGGAGAGTTATGAAAATTATAACACCATTGGTAGGATTGGCGCTAGTGTTATTGGGGATTTATTTTCTTGGTCAAAATATCATAGTGGCTACCAGGCTTTCACTCAATTTGTTCGGAAGTATGTCAACGGCTGGGAGTGTTTTATTGATGGTTTCTGGTTTGGTGGCTTTGATCTCTTTTCCTAGGGAAACTGGAAATTTGGGTTGGATACTGCTATCGCTGGGAATTATCTTGGTATTTTTACACGCCAGAATTATACTGCGTCCTAGCAGTTTATTGACATTTTTGTTGTCTATAAGTTCAATTTTGGTGGGTTGTAATTTATTGAAAACCCGAACTACTAGATTTTGATAGGGAGACTTGATGACTTTTACAAGGGGTATCAAATACTCTGCTAGGGGGGGATTATTTATCTGATTTGGCGGTTGATTTCATCAATTTTGGCGAGAAAATAATCCTCTTTATGTTGGAGTTGTTGGGCGAGTTGTAAGGCTCTCTGAAAGGCTTGTAATGCTTGGGAATATGCTTGCTTTTGCCGATGAATTTCTCCTATATTATCATAGGTGTTCATCATAGCAAAAAAATTGAATGACCGCTGATTAACCAGTAGTTGAGCTTGATATAATTCTAAGGCGGTTTGAGTTTGATTTTGGTCAACATAAAGTTTTGCTAATCGCGCAAGGGCGATACTAGCATTCTCAAATTGTTGGATATTTATGGCAAATTGATAGGCTTGTTGATAGGCTTCACCGGCTTGTTGGAATTGACCGAGTTGTTCGTGGTTAGTGGCGATCGCTATTTTTTGGTCAGCAATTGGGACTAAGTTAGACTGTCTAAGATGATATTCAACCAATTGTTCACGAGTGGCGATCGCTTCTAAAAGTTCCCCCATTTGCTCATAAATAAATGATAAATTTCGGAGAGATTGTAATAGGGAAGGTGGGGGGTTTCCGTTTTCTATTGGTGGTGGCGGCGGGGGTAGTTCTCCCCGTTGGCGCAGGTTTTCAATCTGTTGTTGAGTTATGAGTAATTCTCGGTAAGCCGCCGCCGCTTGGGGATAGTCTAACCAGTTAAGATAAATCAAAGCGATCGCATTTAACCATCCTTCTTTTTGCCAGATATTATCTTCTGCATAAATTTCTAAAAGCCTCTGATAGGCTTGGATTCCATAATCTTTGGCGCGGACTGTTTCAAAGGCATTTCCTAGGGCTTCTAAGATAGTCTGATCGGGGCTATTTAGGAGAATTTGATGGAGACGATCCGTAATAAATTCTAAGTAGAGACGCTGACCATTTTCCCAGGAAATTAACCCGACTCTTTCCAGGGCGGCGATTTCTTCTAAGGGTCCGAAATAGCGACGTAAACGCAGTTCCCTAGTCCATAATTCAAAAGCAGCGATCGCATTTCCCGCCGCGAGAAGGGTGGTGGCTTCGGCGTTCAGGCGATCGAGTTCAGGGGCGAGGGTTTCTTGCTGACTTTCACTGAGGATGTTTCCGTCTGTGGGGGGGTTCGGTAATAAGGGGTCAGCTTCTTGACTCAGCAGGGGGTTAGGCGCAAAGGGATCGAGAACTCCTAGATCTACTTCTTCCGACTGATTTTGGGCGGCGGAAAGGGTGGGAAAATGGAATCCTACGGCTACTAACATTAAGGCGATCGCACTAATTTTAATACTCTTAAAAATCGGTCTTACCATAGAATATTTGTGAATGGTCGAGTTGATGGGTTTAATCTGATCGGCAATTATAGCAATTTTTGGATAATCGTGGGGGTCAACCAGAATACTCTAACTATTGGTAATCCGATTTACATAGAATTATGGGGATTGATTTGGGCTGGCATTTCGGGAATAAATATGCTACAATATACTTCATCAAAAATTTACAAAGTCACAGAAAATATCACACCAGTTATAGATTAATTTAGTTAGAATGGATGAATAGCTATTTGGCGGAGTGATCACCATGCAGACTATCTCCAATCACCATCAAAAGTGCTTAACCCCTGGGATGCTACGTCGCGTCCATCATATCGCCTTAAATGTTGCCGATATCAAGGCTTCTCGTCAATTTTATGGCAAAGTTCTCGGACTCCATGAATTGACCGGAGATGAGGTTCCTAGTACCCTCAAATCATTAGTTGAAGCCGGAAAAGTAGCCAACTTTGTCACCGGGGATGGCACAGTAATTGATTTATTTGCTGAACCCAACCTACAACCTCCCCACCCTGACCCAACCCATGAGTTTACTGGGCCGAATCATTTGGCTTTTGATATTGATCCGATTCTATTTGATACCGCTGTTGAGGCTTTACAGAATCATCATGTGGCGATCGCCAGAGGACCTATCAGCCGCCCCACAGGTCGCGGTATCTACTTGTATGACCCCGATGGATTTATGATAGAGATCCGTTGTGATCAACTTCCCGGTCAGGCTCCCGGTCAGGCTTAATGAAAATGACCAGACTCCTGACGGGGACTGGTCAAACTAAATAAGGATACCGTTGTTGTTGCGATTTGAGGATACCCGAGTTGGGCGTTCCGCCTTCAGTAGCGGGTATAAATTCTCAAACCTCTCGATTACATTGTAACAAAAAGCACAACATTTTTTAAAAAAAATTAACTTGTTAGCCATCTCGTCCCAAAAGGGCGATCGCCTGTTGAGGTACACCCCACAAAACCTGTTCATGTTTATAGATAACCATTCCCGGTTTCGCCCCCTTCGGTTTATAAACATATTTCGGCTGGGTGTAAATGACGGGGACCTGTTCGCTTTGGCGCGCGCGACTATAATAAGCCGTGATATTAGCCGTAAACTGCAAATCATGATCATCAGCAACCTGTCCCGGTGGAAGCCTTAATAAAGCATGGCTTCCAGGAATTTCCTGGGTATGAAACCATAAATCATAGTCGGTGGCTACCCGAAATGTTAGGCGATCGTTTTGTTGATTATTCCGACCTACTAATAACTCAAAACCACCAGGGGTTACATAACGATAAAATTCCGTTTCTGTCCCTAAGTTTTGGGGGCGATAGTCCGGAATAGTTAGATATCCTTCCTCGATTAATTCCCCTCGAATTTCTTTCAGGTTTTGTAAATCTGCCGGTTTTCTATAATTAGCAACTTGAGATAGAGCCGCTTCTACTTGTTCCAGATAATTGATTTCTTCCCTTACTGCTTTAATTAATGGGGCGATCGCCATGCGGGCGCGTTTCAGTTTCTGATGGCGTTTATAGAGACCTTGGGCATTTTGCACCGCGTTTTTTTCCGGTTCTAGGGGAATTTTTACAGGTGCAGATGTTTCAAAATCAGCGAGGGTGATTGATTTCATTCCCGGCTGCCACTCATGTAAACTAGCCATTAATAAGTCCGCTTGACTACGATATAAATCCGCTTTTTCTGACTGTTGTAGGCGCTGGTTAAATTCCGCTAACTTTACCCCCAATTTCTTTAAGAGTGTCTGCAACTTTTGGCTGATTTGATGCTGTAATTGTCGGAACTCTTGACCGTTTAATTCCTCGGTGTAATACTCATTGAGAAGTTCCTGCACATTTCCCGGACTTTCCCCTATCTTTCCCCAACCCAGAACACTGTAACCTGTGGCTGTCCAAACAGGTTCAAATTTACCCGTTTCTAACGCTGTTAACCACTGTCGCCACTGCTGGAATAGTTTTTCCCACTCTCCATTGTTTAAACTGTCCGTAGTGCGATCGCTTTCCAAATTCGCCGCCGCCATTAAACCCAACGCTAAAGTCGAACTTAAACCTCGATAGCTTTTCATTAACTGTCGTTTCAGTAAATCGGGAATTAAACTAACTCTTTCTTGCCACTTTTCTAGGGGTTCTTCTAGCTTAGGAATGGGGTCAGTCAGACCGGGCGGTAATTCATAGCGATCGCCTGTTTGGATCGGACGAACACTAGACTGTTGAGAACTTACTTGGTGCGCCGCCGTCACAATTAAGTTATCTTTTCCTGTTAAAATGACATTGCTATATTTCGTCATTATTTCTACATATAAATGCCAGAGAGCAGGTTCTCCCGGACGCTTCGCAAATTGCAAATCTAAAACCCTTTCCCAGGGCGCAACTTCCGCAATATCTACTAATGCTAAACCACTCAGTTGGTGTCGCAATTGGTCGCTAAATGTGAACGTATCAGCAACCCGTGGCGGCGGCGTAGAAATACAAATTCGTGCCGCTTGGGGATGCCAAGAAATGTCTAACCAGCCCCTACCCTTCAGCGTTCGTAGGGCCAGAGAAATAGTAAAGCGATCGCGCTGATACACCTGTTCAAGTCTTGCTGGTAACCAGTTAGACCGCAATTCACAACAGGACGCTATCAGGGTGGTATAATCTACGGGTTGCATATTAACAGTTATTAGTCTTTAGATATTCTAGCAGTCTCAATACCAGGATGATTAATTTAGGCTTATATATGCCGCCACATTTTCCCATGATTTCATCATAAGTCAAGCTCCAGAATTTGTCAATAGTAAATATCGATAATTTCACCCAAAATCTCCCGATTATAATAGATTTTAAGTCAGTCTATATCCTCCCTAGCCAGCCAGAGAGTTACTACCCCTAGTTTACAACTAACATAATATTGCTATATGATAGGCTGTCCCTAATTATTCAGGATCAAACTATGACGGTTAACACCAATTCCCAAAACTTACTTAGTCCCCTTCAGATCGGGAGTTTATCTCTCGCCAATCGCGTGGTTATGTCTCCCTTAACGCGATCGCGTGCTGGAGAAGAGCGAATTCCTAATCAGTTAATGGCTGAATATTACCAACAACGAGCATCCGCTGGTTTAATTATTACCGAGGCTACAGTTATCTCGAAACAGGGCATTGGTTGGCGTAATTCTCCTGGTATTTATTCAGATCAACAAGCCGAAGCATGGCAAAAAATTGTTGATGCTGTTCATAGTAAAAATGGTAAAATTTTTCTACAACTGTGGCATTGTGGACGGTCTTCTCATTCCGACTTTCATAACGGACAGCTTCCCGTTGCACCCTCCGCAATTAAACTCAATGATGACTATATTCATACTCCCCTTGGTAAGCAAGCCTACGAGACTCCTAGAGCCTTGTCAACCGAGGAAATATCAAATGTGGTCGAAGACTATAGGAAAGCCTCAGAACGGGCGCAATTAGCCGGATTTGATGGGGTAGAAATTCACGCAGCCAATGGTTATTTGATTGACCAATTTCTGCAATCTAAAACTAATCATCGCACTGATAAATATGGTGGAACTATTGAAAAAAGGTTTCAGTTTCTCAAAGAAGTAACTGAGGCTATTCTCACCGTTTGGTCAAGCGATCGTGTAGGGGTTAGACTTTCACCGAATGGCAACTTTAATGATATGGGTTCCCTAGATTATCGGGAAACATTCACTTATGTTGTCAAACAACTAAATCCGTATAACTTAGGTTATCTTGATATCCTAGATGGTTTGGCTTTTGGTTTTCATAAACTAGGAGAACCCATGACATTACCTGAATTTAGACCTCTATTTTCTGGTGTTTTAATCGGTAACTGTGGCTATACCCAGGAAACTGCAGAAGCCACCATTAAAGCCGGTCATGCAGATGCGATCGCCTTTGGTCGTCCCTTTATTAGTAACCCAGATTTAGTAGAACGTTTTACTAATAACTGGCCTTTAAATCCACAGGCTGATATGTCCGTTTGGTACTCTTTTGATAAACAGGGATATACTGATTTTCCTACTTATCAACCCAGCTAGTATTTTGAGCATCAAATACAGAGTATTGATTCATTAACATTTCCCGCCAACTTGGTGTCGTGAAATCAAATTCACATTGCACCCAGCTTGACTATTACAGCCCTTCCAGTAATCATGCAATAAGCCTTCAAAGTCCCTCTCCCCTGGCTCCTTAGTTTGTGGAAGGGGGAGAGAGATTTAGGGTCAGGGTAATGTTTTAAACCACTTACGAACAAGCTGTATTCTTGTATTCTTGATGTATTTATTCAGGGTTGTTATCAGTTATTTACTCCCTCTACAATTATTCATTAACCTAAATCCCCAAATTGCTGGCGATATTGATTTAATAATGCTGCCAATTCATCCGCCCGTTGTTTTTCAGTTTCTGCCCGTTGTTCAGCTTCTATCCTCGCCAAAGTAGCCTCTTGCAAAGCCGCGTATAACTCATCAGGAATTAGCAATTTTTGGCCGTTATCTTCTCGGTAAAAATCGATAATTTTACCGGAGACTTGTAAACGTAAACCCAGAGTTTCACTGCGGTTATCCGTAATTAATTGGTAACTATCTCCCACTAAACGATAACCCCGCAATTGTTCAGTTATCCACTGCCCTTTCGGGTCAAATAACCAGTATTCTTTCACCTCCAAACTTTCATAGAGATTCTTCTTAACCGTTTGGTCTTGTTCTTTTGTACTCGGAGAAGTCATCTCAAAAATCACAGCCGGAACTTGTCCCTCTTCCCAAATTTTATAGTTATCCCTTCCCCCTGGTTCCACATCAAAAATCACCATCACATCAGGGGCTACTCGCAACTTAGGGAAACCCGCCGCATAATACATAAATTGGTCAGCCAAAACCGTCGCTTTTCGGTCTTTTAGGTATTCTTTCAGAACTAGCATAGTCGCCATTAGAACGTAAACATGATCATAAGTTTCTGCCAAGGGTTCTCCGTCACTACTGGGATAAAAAACATCAGTTTTATGGGTCAGGCTGTCAACTGCTATCATAATTCCTAACTCCGCATTAGCACTGATATATATTATAGCTGATTATCTAAATTTGGGAGTTAAGCAACCCCCAAACACCTAGATAATTTTACTTTGATAAATCTCCAAATTGCTGGCGATATTGATTTAATAATGCTGCTAATTCATCCGCCCGTTGTTTTTCCGTTTCTGCCCGTTGTTTTTCCGTTTCTGCCCGTTGTTTTTCCGTTTCTGCCCGTTGTTCAGCTTCTATCCTCGCCAAAGTAGCCTCTTGCAAAGCCGCGTATAACTCATCAGGAATTAGCAATTTTTGGCCGTTATCTTCTCGGTAAAAATCGATAATTTTACCGGAGACTTGTAA
>Ga0213835_101255_pt1 | contig 16745 bp, 15 predicted proteins | sample SWPATP01_FD_160576 | JGI IMG/M metagenome (GOLD analysis project Ga0213835, IMG submission 160576) | Coastal seawater microbial communities from Marineland, Florida, United States - SWPA TP0 #1 | ecosystem: Environmental > Aquatic > Marine > Coastal | place: USA: Florida | collected 2016-08-05 | reverse complement strand
GTCGAAAGCGACTGCGCCTCCCGAAGGTCGTTCACCGCCGAGCCGACCGCCGCCAGCAGCGACGCGAGCATGAAGTACGCAAGCAGGAAGAAGATGAACAGGTAGACGATCGCGATCGGGCTGATGACGTCGGTCAGCCCCAGCGCGATCAGCGTCGCGATTCCGATCGCGTTGTAGATCGCCAGCAGGCTCAGCCCGACTGCCATCTGCCCCAGGATCTTGCCCGTCATCAGCTGCATCGGGCTGACCGCGCTGAGCAGCACCTCGACCACGCGGCTCGACTTCTCCTCGATCGTCGTCGTCAGCAGGTACTGCCCGCCGACCATCACGCCCATGATGAGCAGGAACATGAACGCGAAGGGCAAAAAGGCGTTGAGCTCCGTCGTCGACTCGCGCACGCCCGTCTCGGTCACCTCGCGCGTGCGCGGGGCGTCGACGTTGACCAGGGTCTGGATGAACTCGCGGTCGAACCCGGCGGCCGCGTACCGCGCCTCGCGCACGCTGGAGGTGATCGCACCGCGGATATCGCCGACGATCCGGTCGTCCAGCTTCGTCCGCGTGTAGAGCTGGAACGAGCCGTAGCGGGGCTGATCCTCGCCCTTGACAATCGCGTCGGCGTCGATGATCGCCAGAGCCAGGCGACGCCCATGCCCCTCCGGCGCTTCGGCACGCAACGCCGATCTCGCCTCGTCCTCGTCCGCGTCCGCCGAGAGCGCTTCCACCCGCAGACTCGGCAGCCCGGCCTGTGCCGCCATCTGCCCGGGCTCGATCCCCGACCCCGCCGGCAGGTTCAAACGCTCCAGCACAGCCGCCAGATCCTCGCCGCGCGCCCGCGCGATCCCCTCCGGCGAAAGCCGATCCTCCAGCAGCGGCGTGATCGCCCCCGACCGGTCGATCACCGCGACCGTGCCCTCGACCACCGGCGCCCGCGCCTGCATCGTCAGCAGCACGATCAGTGGGATGCACGCCACGAAGATCGCCGGCACAACCAACGCGCCGATGATGAACCCCTTGGTCATCGCCGTCGCCGCGAACTCCCGTGCCGCGATGCGGAAAACTCGGCTCACGACACCGCCCCCTCACCCGCAACGGTCGCCTGCTCCCGCAGCGAAGCCCGCAACTGCCGCCGCTCGTCCTCGCTCGTCGCCGACCCCTGCACGATCTCGATAAACACGTCCTCAAGCGTCGGGCGATGCACCGACACCCGCTCGCAATCGATCGTTTCGAGGATCGACCGCATCACCGCCCGCCGATCCGCGCCGGGCTCGACGATTGCCCGCGGCACGCCGTCCACGAGCCGCACCTGCGAAACCCCCGCCAGCGCCTCGACCGTGCGCACGTCCCCGTTGCTCCGATCCGTCGGCTCAAACGCCACTTCGCCCCGGTCGTGAGCCGCCCGGATTTCGTCCATCGTTCCGTCCAGCACCTTCCGCCCGTTGTGGATCATCACCACCCGATCGCAAAGCTGCTCGGCGTGGAACATCACGTGGGTCGAGAAGATCACCGTCCGCCCCGCCTGGTGCTGCTCGAGCACCAGATCGCGCAGCAGGCGTTGATTCACCGGGTCCAGCCCGCTGAACGGCTCGTCGAGGATCAGCAGGTCCGGCTCGTGCAGCACCGCCGAGATGAACTGCACCTTCTGCTGCATCCCCTTGCTGAGCTCTTCGCTCTTTTTCTTCCAGCAATCCCCGAGATCCACCCGCTCGAGCCACTCCGCCACGCGCTGGCGCAGCGCCGCCCCCGAGTCCAGCCCCTTGAGCCGCCCCATGTGCATCAGAAACGGCCCGACCTTCATCTTCTTGTACACGCCGCGCTCTTCGGGCAGATACCCGATCCGGTCCTTGCTCTCGACCGCGGACTGCCGACCGAGGACCGACAGCTCGCCGCGATCCGGGAAGTGGATCGCCATGATCATGCGGATCGTCGTCGTCTTCCCCGCACCGTTCGGCCCGATCAGCCCGGTCAGCGACCCCTGGGGCACGGTCAGATCGATACCCTCGACCGCGACCTTCTCGCCGAACGTTTTCCGCACCGTCCGCATCTCGATCGCGTTGCTCAACAGCGCGTCCCCCTTCGAACCATCCCCCGGCATCATCCCCGTTCCCCCCCCGAGAGCGGGCGGGCTGGCGGGGTTCGATCATAGTCGCCGCGTGCCCCGTTCTTGGTGTTCACCGCCGACCGGTTGCAGCCCCGCCGGTGCTTTTCCCCGCAGCATGCTTTTGATTAGGCTCCCGGGTCGTCCCTCAGCCCGCGATCAAGAATGCCCAAGGAGAATCAGACCATGCCCGCGCCCGCCATAAAGCTGCTCCCAGTGTGCGTCGCCTGCCTCGCGCTCGGCGCGGGGCTCACGACGATCGTCCCCGCGGCTGTCCGCACCCTTGTCGGCTCGCCCGCCCACGCTCAGCCGCGCCAGCAGCCCCCGCAAGGCGGCGCCCCGGACCTCGGCGCGATGCTCGTGAACAGCCTCCGCTCGGTCGAAGGCTGCCTCGGCGCGGAGACGGCCCAGTTCCAGAGCGGCAAGATCGCGATCGTCGGGTGGTTCGAGAACAAAGCCGCCGCCGAGCGGTGGTACAACCACCCGATGCACCGCCGGTTCATGAGCATGCTCCCGCAGGACGCCAACGCCGAGCCCCGCGAGCCCATGCAGCACATCACCGATCCCGACCAGCCGATCATGGTCATCGCTGCGATCACCTTCGACCCGCAGAACCCCAGAATCCCCGGGCCGATGCCCCTGAGCCAGATCTCCATCGAGCTCTACGCCCCCCTCCCCGGCGGCGCCATGATCAACGGGCGCCTCGCCCCCGAAGCCTTCAAAGTTGAGCACATGAACACCATCCACCTCGGCGACTGACCGCCAACCCTGGTGGCACAGCTCTCCGAGCTGTGTTCTCCCCATCTTCCCTTCCTCCTACCCTCACCCCATGCCCCCGCCCGCCGAGGAACGCCTGCTCTCCAAACTGCGCGATCTGTGCGCGCAAGACGACGCCTTCGCCACTCAACTCGCCGACCCGACCGTCGCGGGCGATCACCGCCAGGCCGTCGCGATCTCCATAAAGCGGGCCGCCCTCGCGCCGGTGGTCGAGGGCTTCCGCACGTACGAATCGCTCCAGCACGAAGCCGCCGACCTCCGCGCCGTGCTCGCGGGCGGGGACGCCGAGCTTGCCGCGATCGCCGAGGATGAACTGCCCGCGGTCGAAGCCCGCGCCGAGGCGGCGCTCGAAGCGGTCAAGGCGGCCCTCGTCCAGTCCGAGGACCGCAAGGTCGGGAGCGTGATCCTGGAAGTCCGCGCCGGCACCGGCGGCGACGAGGCCGGGCTCTGGGCCCGGGACCTGCTCGACGTCTACCGCAAATACGCGGCTCGCAAGGGCTGGCAGTTCGAAGAAATGGCCGTCACCGCCGACGACGAAGTGGGGGGTGTCCGCCACGCCGTCGTCAACGTCCGCGGCGAGGGCGTCTGGAGCGAACTCGCGTTCGAAGCCGGCGTGCACTCAGTCAAACGCGTCCCCGCGACTGAGACGCAGGGTCGGATCCACACGAGCACGTGCACGGTCGCGGTGCTGCCGGAGCCCGAGGCCGTGGACGTGCGCATCGACTGGGCGAAGGACGTCGAGGAGCACGTGACCACTGCCCAGGGCCCCGGCGGTCAGAACGTGAACAAGGTCGCGACGGCCGTCCACATGCTGCACGTCCCGACCGGTATCGAAGTCCGAATGCAGGAGACCAAGAGCCAGCAGCAGAACCGCGAAAAAGCGAAACGCCTGTTGCTCGCTCGCGTGTACGAGCACGAGCGTGCGAAAGCCGAAGCCGAACGGTCCGCCGAGCGTCGCGGGCAGATCGGCACCGGCGCGCGCTCGGAAAAGGTCCGCGTCTACCGCTACCAGGACGGCATCGTCGCCGACCAACGCCTGGAAACCAAGCACCAGCTCCGCCCGATCCTGGAAGGCGATCTCGCCCCCCTCATGGACGAACTCCTGGAGCAGGAAACCGCCCGAAGGCTCGCCGAACTCTGATCCGAGGCGGCTCAGCTTTTCCCTGTCTTCGGTGGCACAGCTCTCCGAGCTGTGTCTACCCCTTTATCGCTTCCACTCCCACTCGGTGCCCCGGAAACGCGCAGTCGCCCCGGCGAAGCTTTTCCGGTTCTTCCCTTTCTTCTCCCACGCTCTCCCTCGCTCACCCATCCTGCCTCGCCCGGATACGCTCGCATGATGAAGCGACCCGGACGCCCAGCCGCCCTGTTGATCGCCTGCCTCGCCCTGGCCGGCTGCCGTGCGCCCGAGCCGATCCCCCCGAAGCCTGTCTCGCCCTCCGCCCCCAGAGCCGACCACGCCCCGCCGCGTGTGACGCCCTTCGGGCTGGACCTGCCGGTGCTGCGCCCAACGCTCGCCGGCGAGCCGCGAGCCGCACGCGCCGACGCCAGGTTTCAACGCCTGGAGAACACGGGGTACGTGATCGGCTACTCGAACGATCTCCGGGCCCCGCTCTGGGGCGCCTGGACACTCGGCGGCACGCCCCAGACCTTCGACGCCCCGCGCCCGCAGCTCCGACGCTGGACCATCGACACCCGGGCCCAGACGCGCGTGACCCAGGACGATTTCCTCGTCCAGCACGCCGCGCGATTGGCGCGCGAGCCGCACTACGGGCCGGGGCACATCGCCTCGCCCGAAGCCGTCGGCCGCTGGCACGGGCGCACCGCGCAGATCGAGACCTACCTCATCACCAACGCGGTCGTGATGGACATGGGCTTCCGCGTCGGCGTGTGGCACGCGCTCGAACTCGCGGAAGACCGTCTGTTCAGCCCTCGATTCGGGCAGCTCTGGGTCATCGCCGGCCCGGTCTTCGAGCCGAACGCGCAAGGGGCGCTCCCGCGATGGGGCGACGGGCAGATGCCCGTGCCGAGCGGGTTCTTCCGCGTCGTGCTCGACGTCGACGGCGACCCGGCGGACCTGTTCCGGGAGAACCCCGAGCAGCCCGTCGGCGTGCGCGCACTCGCGCTGCTCATCCCGCACGATGCCGCCGAGGACAGCCGCCTTGGTGCGTTCGTGACGACGATCGCGGAGATCGAGTCTCGCACGGGCCTGGACCTGCTGCCGAACATGCCGGAGCCGCTGAAATCGCGTCTGCGCGAGCAGCGCCCCGACGGCGGGTGGTTGCCGAACCTGCGCCTGCGAAGCCGGGAACTGCTCCGCAACGAGGGCTACGAAGGCCCATGACCACAAAAAGCCGTGGCACGGGCGTCTCGCCCGTGCGCATGATCTGATTCAGCCCGCACGGGCGAGACGCCCGTGCCACGGGGGGAGATGGAGTGGACGCCGCCTGATGACCATGCTTTGTGTTCCGATCACGATGCGCACGCCCGAACAGGCGCTCGCCGAAGCCGCCGAGGCGAAGTCGCTCGGCGCGGACATCGTCGAGTTCCGCGTCGACGAGTTCTTCAACGGCGACGGCGCGTCGGGCGAGAGCGAAGCCGCCGCGATCGTGCGCACGATCGCAGACTCGCCGCTCCCGGTGATCCTGACCTGCCGCATCGCGGACGAGGGCGGGGCCTACGACGGCCCGGAAGACGCGCGGGTCAGCCTGTTCGAGCGCGTCGCGACGGGCGGCTCGCCGCCGGCGTACCTGGACGTGGAGCTCGCGGCCTACACGCGGAGCGCCAACTTCCGCCAGAAGGTCAACTTGTGCGTCACGCACGCGAAGCAGGTGCGCGACGTGCCGACGCGCCTGATTCTTTCTTCGCACGATTTTCAGACGCGCCCGGCGGACCTCTCACGCCGGATGATGGCGATGTACGCCGAGCCGGCGTGCGCGGTCGCGAAGATCGCGTTCCGTGCGCGCAGCCTGCGCGACAACGTGGAGCTGTTCGAGCTCCTGCGCGGCGCGCCGAAGCCGACGATCGCGCTCGGGATGGGCGAGTTCGGGCTGATGAGCCGCGTGCTCGCGCCCAAGTTCGGCGGGCTGCTGACGTTCGCGAGCCTGAAGCGCGAGAGCGCGACCGCGCCGGGGCAGCCGACGATCGGCGAACTGCTCGATCTGTACCGATTCCGCTCCATCCGGGCGAGCACCAAGGTCTACGGCGTCCTCGGCTGGCCCGTCGGGCACTCGATGAGCCCGCTGATCCACAACGCGGGCTTCGAGGCGGTCGGGCACGACGGGGTGTACCTCCCGATGCCCGTCGCGCCCGGCGAGAATGAGGACGATGCCCGCGCCAGCTTCAAGGCGACAGTCGAGGGCGTGCTGCGCTGGCCCGCCCTCGGTTTCGCGGGCGCGAGCGTCACGATCCCGTTCAAGAGCTGCCCGCGTGCGGGCGTGGAGCCGTTCGCAGGTGACAAAAACGGACTCGTGACCGCGGCCGGCGCTGCCAACACGATCGCGGTCGATCTGGACGGGTGGCGTCTCGCGAACACGGACATTGCGGGGATTGTCGAGCCGCTGCGGGAAGCGATTGGTGAGCTGGCGGGGCAGACGATCGTGATCTGGGGCGCGGGCGGGGCGGCTCGCGCAGCAGCGCTCGGGCTGACCCGCGAGGGCGCGGCCGTGCGCATCACCAACCGCACCGCGTCCAAGGCCGAGGCGATCGCGGCGTCGATCCCCGGCGTGCGCGCGATCTCCGCCGAAGAAGCGCGGATCAGCCGGGCGCGTGCGCACATCAACACAACGCCCATTGGCATGACCGGCGGTCCCGCCCCCGATGCGATGGCGATCCCCGTGCCCGAACTTGCGCACGCCGACGCGGACACCGTGATCTTCGACACGGTCTACAACCCGATCGAGACACCGACGCTGAAAGCGGCACGCGAGCGAGGGCTTCGTACGATCGACGGCGTGCGCATGTTCGTGACCCAAGCGGCGGCCCAGTTCGCGCTCTGGACCGGCAAGCCCGCGCCCAAACAGCTCTTCGACCGGCTCGTGCGAGAAACGCTCGGCAACCGGTAGCCAGCTCGGAGAGCTGTGCCACCCATTGCGGAACCTACGCCCCTGGCCAGTCGATGCCGCTGGAGCGGAGGAGGGTCTGGAAGCTCTCGCCGAAGACGAAGTTGTGCTCGGGGAACTCGAGCCCGGACATGTTGTGATCGACCTGGCTGAACATCAGATCGACCGCGCCGGTGCGCACGAAGCCCGCGCCCGGGTTCGCGTGGTCGAGCATCTCGACGACGCCTTGTGTCGATGCGCCCTGGGCGGTAAGGCTCTGGATGGTCGCGGTGTAGCGGAGGGTGACGCCGGGCGTGGGGTCGCGTTCAAGCTCGGCCTTGGCGACCTTGGCGAGAACCACCTTCTCCTGAAAGCCGGATGCGTGCCCGACGAGGATGCCGGCCGACTGGGCCATGCCCTCGACGACCAGGCTCATCGGCATGATCGGCGTCGCGGGCAGATCACGCGCGGGGTCGGCCGCGAAGTGGTCGTGCAGATGCTCCTCAGCGAGCGAGACGTTCTTGATCGCGACCAGGCGCTCGCGCGGGACGAGCTCCACCACGCGATCGATCCACATCCAGCGCATCACCCGGCCCGCTGGAGCTTGGCTTCGCAGAAGTTCACCAGCGCGTCGACCGTAAAGATCTCCGCGACGCGGGTCACCTGCGGGTCGCCTTCGAGCTTGGAGAAGTCCGCGTGGGGGAGGCGGCGTTTGAGCTCGGCCATGCCGGCTTCGGTCACGCGGCCGCCCTGGACGTACTCCGGGTTCTGCATGACGTTGTCCGGGAAGAGCTCGCCTTGCTCGATCTTGAACCCGAAGACCTGCTCGAGCTTGAAGACGATGTCGAGGAAGTCGATGGACTCGGCCCCCAGGTCGCCCGTCAGCGAGGCTTCGGGGGTCACCTCGTCCTCGTCGACCGCGAGCGCGTCGACCAGGACTTCCTGCACCTTCTGAAAGATCTCGTCGCGTTCCATGCCGCTCCGTTCGCCGAGGTCCGCACCCATGCCCGAAACGGGCGCCCCAAGCCCCCGCAGCACCCATCCTATCGCGCGACCCCGCCCGAGCCCACCCCGGCGATGGGCTGGCGAAGGGTGAGGCGACCGCTCGCCGCCACGGGGGCCGACGCGAGCGCCTCCGCCGAGCCCGCCCCGTCCCCGCTGAACGCGTCCGCCCGGAGCACGACGGCCCGCCCCTTGCAGTCCGCCCCGCCGTCCTCGGTTCGGCTCACCAGGTCGATCTCCACCCGCAGCACGTCGCCCGGCTTCACGAAATGCCCGTACTTGAGCGCACGCACCTGCCCAAGCACGGGGCGGGGGTGGGTATCGGTGCGGACCAGTTCGCGGGCCGCCTGGACCATCGCCTCCAGCATGAACACCCCCGGGAGCACCGGGAACGTCGGGAAGTGGTCCTGCAGGTACTCCTCGGCGAGCGAGACCTGCTTGATCGTCACGATCCGCGTCTCGGACCGTTCGAGCACCGCGTCCAGAAGGGTGAAGCGCATGGACGCAGGATACCCGCGCCCCGGGCGGGTTCGCGCCCCGGTGCCGAGGTGTACCCTCACCCCGGCGTGGCGACGATCCGTGATGAGGCGATCTGCGTTCGGCTCTGGGACTGGTCCGAGACCAGCCAGACCGTTTCGCTGTTCACGCGCGAGCACGGCATGCTCCGCGGGCTCGCCAAAGGCGCCAAGCGGGAGCATTCGCCCTACAGCGGCGGGTTCGAACTGCTGACACGGGGCGAGATCGTTGCGATCGTCAAAAAAGAAGGGCAGCTCGCGACGCTGACGGCGTGGGATCTGGTGGAGCCGTACCGGGCGCTGCGCGGGACGCTCGCGGGGTTCTACAGCGGGTGTGCGGCAGCGGACATCGTGCACCACGCGGTGACGGACCACGACCCGCACCCGGCGCTCTACGACGCGATGGTCGAGGCGCTCGGGCGGATCGAGCTGAACCCGGGCGGGGCGATGCTCGGGCTGGTGTGGTCCACGCTCTGCGAGACGGGGTATCGCCCGAGCCTGGACCTGTCGCGGGGGGATGCGGGCGCGGCTGGCGGCGTGGGCGGCGCGGAACCCGAGACGTTCGGGTTCAGTCCGCGGCTTGGGGGGCTGGTGGGAGATCCGGCGTTCGGGGGCGGAGGAGAAGGCCCGGTCTGGCGCGTGCGGGGCGAGACGGTCGCGGTGCTCCGTGGGATGGACCGAGGGGCGGGGGTCGCGGGCTCGGCGGCTTCGGTGTCGCGGGCGCTGCGGTTGTTGTTGGCGTACTTGTCGGAGATTCTCGGACGCGAGCCGCCGGCGGTGCGTCCGTTTCTGGGGGTGCTGCCCGGGTCTTCGGGTGGATCTTGACCGGGTGATGTGGATTTTGGGAACCGAGACCCCCAACCCGGGGTCAAGCCCGCGGGGAAGTGCGCCGATGGATGTCTCGGGGATGGGCAAGCGAGGAGGGTGGGCGCGGGGTCGCGCCCGCCACGCGACCCGTGCCGCGAGGACCCATGCATCAGGACCCGCTCGAACAGATCCTGAGCTGCCCGAGCCTGCCGTCACTGCCGGCGGTTGCGGTGCAGGTGCTGGAGCTGACCAGCGATCCTTCGGTGAAGCTGGAGGATCTCGCGCGGACGATCCAGAACGACCAGGGTCTGGCGGCGAAGGTGCTCCGGACGGTCAACTCGAGCTTCTTCGGGCTCCGCAAGCGTTGCGCGACGATCGAGCGGGCGCTGGTGATGCTCGGGCTCAACCCGGTGAAGAACCTCGTGCTCGGGTTCAGCCTGGTTTCGGCGATCCGCGTGCCGGATGTCACGGCGTTTGACGAGGTCGCGTACTGGCGCCGGTCGCTGTACACGGCAGTGGGGGCGCGGAGCTTCGCGGTCGCGAGCGGTCTGCCCGAGCCGGAGGAGGCGTTCCTCGGCGGGCTGATGCAGGACATCGGCGTGATGGCGATGCTGCTGGGGCTCGGGCCGCTATACCAGGAGATCCTGGGGCGCACACGCGGGGACCATCGGCTGCTCGTGCGCGAGGAGCTGAGCGCGCTGGAGCTTCAGCACCCGGACATCGGGGCGATGCTCGCGCAGCGGTGGCGCTTGCCGGAGCAGCTGGTGATCCCGGTGAAGTATCACGAGCGTCCGACAGCGGCTCCGCCGGAGCACGCGAAGATCACGCGCTGCGTCGGGCTCGGGAACCTGGTGCACGACGTACTGACCGACGAGGAGCCGGCGGCTGCGCTGCGGCGGCTGTACCAGAAGGCCGACGCGTGGCTCGGGCTGGGCACCGACGCGGTGGACGGCGTGATGACCGAGGTCGGCAAGCACGCCGCGGAGGTGGCGCGTCTGTTCAACCTTGACACGGGCGGGTTCCGCGACGCGCAGGCGGTGATCGACAACGCCCAGGACCGGATGCGTCAGATGACGCGCTCGGGTGAGCGGACGCTGCCGGCGCGTCTGGACGAACTGCTCGCCGGGAAGACCGAGACGGACCCGCTGACCGGGTTGCTGAGCCGAGAGTCGTTCGAGGAAGCGATGCGCAAGGCGCTCGTGACGGGCAGCCAGCAGCAGGAGCACGTGGTGCTGGTGGAGCTGGCGGTGGAGGGGCTGCCGAGGGCGGAGTCTGCCCGCGGGGGCGAGGCGGTGGACGAGGCGCTGCTCGGGGCGGCGGTCGAACTGCGCCGGTTCTTTGAGCCGGCGGGCGGGATCTGCTGCCGCCTGACGCGGAGCCTGTTCGCGGTGGTGCTGGTGGGTGTGACCGAGGGTGACGCGCGCCGTCTGGCGATGGACGCGCGCTCGGCGGCCGAGTCTCGCCCGTGGGCGCAGGATCTGGGGTTCGTTGTCGGGCTTGCCTCGCAGGCGCCCGATGGGGCGGACCAGGTTCGGGTTGAGCAGATGGTGGCCGTGGCGACGCGCGCGGTGCAGGCAGAGCGCGCGATGACGTCGCGCGCGGCGGCCTGATTCCACGATGCACACAGAACCGGCTTGATCAGCTCTCGGCTGGCGTGAGCGTTGCAAGTGTGCGCGGGCGGAATGGGAACGCCTCGTGGACCGCGCGCATCTCGTCGAGCGTGACGCGCTCGATCCGCGCCAGCTCGTCTTCCAGCGTGGTGTAGGGGCGTCGGAGGGTCCATTGGCGACCGAGTCGCTGCATGCGGTCGGCCGGTCGCTCCCCGCCGAGTGTGACGGCCGTCGCGAGGCGGGCGCGCAGGCAGACCAGGTCGTCCTCGGTCAGCGAACTGACGAGCCCGTCGAGCTCGCGGTCGATGACGCCCAGGATCTCCGGCAGGCGCTCGGGATCGCCCGAGGCGTAGACGAAGAACTCGCCGACGCCGTCGTGCGCGTCGAAGCTCGCCTGGGCTTCCTCGGCGAGCCCGGTCTCGATCAGCGACCAGTGCAGGCGGCTGTTGTCGGGCGCGCCGAGCACCTGGCTGAGCATCGCTGCGGCGTAGCGCCGGTCGTCCGAAGCCGCCGGGCCGGGGGCGACGAGGATCGCGTACCCCCGGCTCACGCCCGGGTCGCGCAGCGTGACGACGCGATCCTGGATGCTCGGCGTCGCGGGGTCGCGCACCGCGCCCGTGGAGCCCCAGTCGGCGCAGACACGCTCGATCGACGCGCAGCAGGCGTCGAAGTCAATCCGCCCCGCGAGGGCGACGGCGGTGTTGTCGGCCGAGTAACGCCCGTCGAAATAAGCGCGCATCGCGTCGCTGGTCAGGTTGGTGATGGTCTCGTTGGTGCCGAGCACGCGGTGCCCGAGTGGGTGGTGCTCGTAATGGCGCTCGAGGCAGGCTTCGTACAGGACCCAGAACGGGTTGTCCTTGTACATCGCGATCTCTTCAAGAATAACGCCCTTTTCTGTGTCGAAATCGTCCTGACGCAACGCGGGGCGCATCATCGCGCCGAGCAGTTCGACCGCGTCGATCGCACGCTCGGGCAGGACGTGGGCGTAGAAGCAGGTCAGCTCGCTGCTGGTGTAGGCGTTGTTGCGGGCGCCCATGCGGTCGAAACGCTGGTTGAGCTGGTCGGCGGTGATGTCGGCGGTGCCCTTGAACATCATGTGCTCGAGGAAGTGGCTGACGCCCATGACCTCGGACGCTTCGTCGCGCGCGCCGGTGCGGACAAAGAAGCCGGCGGCCGCCGTGTGGGCGGCGGGGTCCGTCTCGGCGATGACGCGGAGCCCGTTGGTCAGCACACGCTCGTGAAACTCGATCGGCATGGCGGGAGTGTACCGGGCGGCTCGGGGCGGCGCGGCGAGCCCCTTACCCCCGCCCGCCAGCCTTGCGCCGCTTCTTCCCGGCTTTGGTCCCCGGCGCCCCGGCTTTGCGACGACCGCCCTTGCCGCTCAGCACCGACTCCAGCTCGCTCCGCTTGATGAAGACCGACGTCTCGGGCTCGGCGGCATCTACGACTTTCTTGAGATGCTGCACCTGGTCGCGCAGCATCGCGGCTTTCTCGAACTGCATCGCCTCGGCCGCCGCCAGCATCTCCGTCGTCAGCGTCTCGACCAGCTCCCGCGCGTCGTACACCTGCTCGGAACCTTGCACCGCCTCGCGGGCCGTGCGCCGGGCGCTGAGCTCGGCCTGAATGCCCTTGCGGATCGCCTTCACCACCGTCGTCGGCGTGATGCCGTGTTGTTCGTTGTACGCGACCTGCTTGGCGCGCCGGCGATCGGTCTCCTCGATCGCGGCCCGCATCGCGGGGGTCACCGAGTCGGCGTACATGTAGACCACGCTCCCGGCGTTGCGAGCCGCACGACCCATCTGCTGGATCAGGCTCGTCGGCGAACGCAGGAAGCCTTCCTTGTCCGCATCCAGGATGCAAACCAGCGTGACCTCCGGCAGGTCGAGCCCCTCGCGCAGCAGGTTGACGCCGACCAGCACGTCGAACGCGCCGGAGCGCAGGTCGGTCAGGATCTCGATCCGCTCGAGCGTCTCGATCTCTGAGTGCAGGTAGCGGACGCGGAGGCCCTGCTCGTCCAGATAGTTCGTCAGATCCTCGCACAAGCGCTTGGTCAGCGCGGTCACCAGCACCCGCTCGCCACGCTCGGCCCGCTGCTTGCACGCCTCCAGCAGGTCCGCGACCTGCCCCTTCGCCGGCTTGATCTCCACCGGCGGATCCACCAGCCCCGTCGGGCGGATCACCTGCTCGACGATCTCCCCGCCGGTGCGTTCGAGCTCATACGGGCCGGGCGTCGCGGAGACGTAGACCACCTCCGGCACCATGCTCTCGAACTCCTCGAACCGCAGCGGACGGTTATCCAGAGCGCTCGGCAGGCGGAAGCCGTGCTCGACGAGGACTTCTTTCCGCTGCCGATCACCGTTGAACATCGCGCGAACCTGCGGCATCGTGACGTGGCTCTCGTCGATGAGCAGCAGCCAATCGCCGTGGTTGGCTCGGATCTTCCGGGCCGCGGCTTCGCCGGGGTTTCTCGCAAAATCGCCCTCTTCCGGCGCGCGCACGAACCCGATCCCGTCCGCGCCCTCCGGCGGCGCGTAATCGAAATAGTCCATCAGCGTAAACGGGCGTTCCCCCGGCGAACGCCCGTCCATAAACCGCGAGTAGTTCTCGATCCCGGAGCAGAAGCCGACTTCCTCGATCATCTCCAGGTCGTGCTTCGTGCGCGCGAGCAGACGCTGCGCCTCCAGCAGCTTGCCCTCGGAGCGGAGTTGCGTCACGCGGTCGTCGAGCTCCTTGCGGATCGCGTCGAGGGCGGTCTGCATGCGGTCTTCCGGCATGACGTAGTGCTTCGCGGGGAAGAGAAAGAACTGCTTTTCCTCGGCCAGCAGCTCACCGCTGGTCGGGTTGACCAGGTCGACGCGGTCGATCTCGTCGCCGAAGAGCTCGATGCGGACAGCGAACTTCTCGTACGCCGGCCAGACCTCGATCGCGTCCCCGCGGACGCGGTAGGAGCCGCGTTTAAAATCAATCTCGGCTCGTGCGTACTGCATGTCGTTGAGCGCGAGGAAAAAGTCCCGTCGCTGGATGCTGGAGCCTCGGGTCACGGTCATGACCTTCTGCCCGTACGCCTCGGGCGAGCCAAGCCCGAAGATGCAGCTCACGCTCGCGACGACGACGGTATCGCGCCGAGTCAGGATGTTGCTCGTCGCGGCCAGTCGGAGTTGGTCCAGATCATCGTTGCGGCTCGCGTCCTTTTCGATATAGATATCCCGCCCCGGGATGTACGCCTCGGGCTGGTAATAGTCGTAGTAGCTGACAAAGTAGTTGACGCTGTTGTGCGGGAAGAACTCGCGGAGCTCTTCGAAGAGCTGGGCCGCGAGGGTCTTGTTGTGGCTGATGATGAGCGTCGGCTTGTTCACGCGGGCGATGACGTTCGCCATGGTGAAGGTCTTGCCGGTGCCGGTCGCGCCGAGAAGGACCGACGCCCCGCGCCGGGCGTTGATGCGTTCCACGAGCTGCTCGATCGCCTGCGGCTGGTCGCCCGTGGGCTGGAAGGGGCTCACGATCTGGAAACGCCGTCCCTGCCCGACGGCTCGGTTGGCGGCCGCCGCCTCCGCTGGCAGCGGCGTCGCGCGGGGCTCGTCCTGATCCGGCTTTTTCGGCATCACCCCGATCATACGCCGGACTCTGATGGCTCGGATCGCGCTGAAATCCTGGCAAATCGGTTGACGGGCTCAATATGTGACTATATAGTCACGTATTAAACGATCCGATGCGAAGGAGGCGGCATGCCCTTGGACTTTGACTGCAAGCTCGAGGTGTCGATCGACGCCCCGCCCGAAGCCGTCCAGCGAGCGGTGCTCGAGGATTTCGACCTCTGGATGCACAGCCCTCAAAACGGGAAACGCATGGGGCTCCGCATCGAGGCGTTCGTCGGCGGGCGCGTCTTCCGCGATCTCGGCGACGGGCACGGGCATCTCTGGGCCCACATCAGCGTCCTCAAGCCCGGGCTGATCGAGATGGTCGGCCCGTTCGCCGCCACCGAACCCTGCTACAGCCTCATCCGCTTCCGCTTCACCGATTCGGGCGCGAACCAGACCAGGCTCACGTTTTCCCACCAGGCGTCCGGAGCCATCCCCGAAGGGATGCTCGAGGGCGCGCCGCTGGGATGGCAGATGGCGATCGAGAAAGGACTCAAGCCCCATGTCGAACGAAACCACCACCACCGCCACGACGCCTGAGCACACCCCGCTGGGCGTGGGGCTCCGGGCGATGCGCTCCGGTCGCGCGTTCCTGAAACGCATGCTGGAGCAGACGCCGGACGAGCTGTACTTCAAGCCGCCGATCCCGGGCGCCAACCACCCCGCGTGGGTCGTCGGGCACCTCGCGTCCACCGATGATTTCGTCCTGATGCAACTGTCCGGGCGTTCATCGATGCTGCCCCCGGCGTGGGCCGAGCTTTTCCAGGGCGGGAGCACATGCCATCCCGGGCCCGAGAAGTACCCCTCGCGAGAGGAACTCGAACGGAAGCTCGACGAGACCCGGGCGGCGCTCGAGTCGTGGTACGCGTCGCGATCCGAGGAGCAGCTTGTCGCCGCGATCGAGGGCGAACTGGGGATGTTCATCCCGACCTACTCCGCGATCGGCCCGTCGTGCAGTTTTCACGACGCGTTCCACGCCGCCCAGATCAGCATGACACGTCGCGGCGCGGGGCTTGCGCCGTTGTTCTGAGCCGATTGTCAATCGCCGCACGTTCAGAAGGACCTGAACCGAGCCATGGACGATGCGATGCCCAACCCGTTGGACGCGGTCTGGCGCGCGCTGGCCGACCCGACGCGGCGCGCACTGCTCGAACTGCTCCGCGCAGGGCCGAGGACCACGGGGCAGCTCGTCGAGTCGGTGCCAACGCTGACACGCTTCGGCGTGATGAAGCATCTCACCGTGCTGGAGTCGGCCGGGCTGGTGATCGTCGAACGGCGCGGGAGAGAGCGGTGGAACCACCTCAACGCCGTCCCGCTGAAGCGGATCTACGAGCGATGGGTGAGCCGGTATGAAGATCGATGGGCCGGCTCGTTGCTCCGGCTCAAGCACGCGATGGAAACGCCCCCGGAGGGGGCGAGAAAAGGGGAATCCACGATGAACGTCAAGCTGCTCGAACACCCGGCCCGGATCGCGCAGGTCGTCTGCGAGATCGTGATCGACGCGCCCAAGGCGAAGGTCTACCGTGCCTGGTTCGATGACACACGCAACTGGTTCTTTGACAACCCCGAGGACATCGCCGCGAAACCGTTTTTGTGCGAGGAAAAGCTCGGCGGGCGGTTCTATCACCAGCTCCCCGGCGGCGGGTTCAACGTGCTCGGCGAGATCACGATGATCAAGCCGGAGCACAAGATCCGCATGCGCGGCGACTGCACCATGCCCGAAGCCGTGCTGATGAACATGACCATTAGCTTCACGGAAGAGGGCAAGGGCACGCGCGTGCGCATCGATCACCACATGATGGGCGAGTTTGCCGATGAGACGCCCAAGGGCTTTGAAGAGGGCTGGATGAGCGGGCTCCGGGCGTTGAAGACGCTGCTGGAATCGTCCAAGGGCTAAGCCGCTATGCGTCGCCCGCGAGCAGCTCGCGCGTGGGGCGCCGGCTGAGCGCGAAGATCGCCGGTGCCGCCGCGCCCAGCGTGAGCACGATCACGATCCCCCACCCGATCAGGATCGGGCCCGGGGGCGGGCGCAGCTCGAGCACGAGCCCGAGCAGCCCGGCGTACATCCGCTGACCGGCCCAACTGCCCTGCACGCCCATCAGCGTCCCGAGTACGCAAGCCGCCAGCGCGATCAGCAGCGCCTCACCCAGCACCAGGCGCGTCAGCAGCCCGCGCTGCGCGCCGACCGCCCGGAGCACGCCGAACTCGAAGCGTCGGACCTCGATCCCCGCGACGATCAGGTTCGCGACGCCGAAGCACGCGAC
>Ga0213835_101253_pt1 | contig 16756 bp, 16 predicted proteins | sample SWPATP01_FD_160576 | JGI IMG/M metagenome (GOLD analysis project Ga0213835, IMG submission 160576) | Coastal seawater microbial communities from Marineland, Florida, United States - SWPA TP0 #1 | ecosystem: Environmental > Aquatic > Marine > Coastal | place: USA: Florida | collected 2016-08-05 | reverse complement strand
CCCCCGAGGATATTTGAGGAAAGATGAAGGAGGGGGTGGCGCCTTTGGCCGGCGGGGCGGCAGGGTGCGGACGAGGCTTGCCCCGCGGCGGCGGGGGCGGCATCCTCGGGGCTGCGGGCGGCAGGGGGCTGGACATGGCAGGGTGGGGGCGGCGATGGGCGGCGGCGGGCCTCGTGTCGGGGCTGATGGCGGCGGCCGCCGGGGCGGAGGGGCCGGAGGCCACCGCCCTGGCCGAGCGCTGGCAGGTGGTGTTCGACCCCGTGGAGCGGCGGGTCGAGCGGGCGCGGGTGCGCGTGGCCGATCCGCACCCCGACCTCGGGCTGGCCTTCCTGTGGGAACCGGCGCCGGGCAACTGGCCCGGCCTCGATGCCGAGGGGCGCGCCGAGGGGCCCGGCCGGCTGAGCTGGCGGATGCCCGGCGCGGCGAGCTACGATACGCGGGCGGTGCACCATGTCCATGAGGGGTTCTTTCGCGCGGGGCAGCCCGAGGGGCCGGGGCGGCGGAGCTATCGCAGCGGCGAGTGGGTGGAGGGGGTCTGGCAGGCGGGGCGGCTGGAGGGGCTGGGTCGGCACATGCGCGCGGACGGCGCCCTCTACGAGGGCAGCTTCGCCGCCGGCCTGCCGGAGGGCGAGGGGCGGCTCGCGCGCCCCGGCGGCCATGTCTGGGAGGGCGGCTTTCGCGCCGGGCGCAAGCACGGCCCCGGCGTCCTTCATCACCCCGGCGGCGCCTGGCAGCGGGCCGTCCATGCCGATGGCGCCGTGGTCGAGGCCGCCCCCCTGACCGCGGGCCGGGTGGCGATGGTGGCGGGCCTCCTGCCGGCGCAGGGCGGCAGCGACGCCGACCGCAGCGAGGTCTCCGTCGGCCTCGACCTGCGCATGACCGCGCAGCAGGAGTTCCGGTATACCCACAGCATCGGCCCCGAGACGCTGCTGGTCTATCCCGCGCATCCGGAGGTGGTGGCGGCCTGGAACGGCACGGCGCAGATCGGGCCGCGAGGGCTGCCGCCCATCCTCATGGCCGGCATGGAAGAGGCGTTTCCGGTCTTTCTCGACGCCCGCCTCGGCAGCTCGGGCGCGCCGGTGACCGTCGCCTCCGTCAGCCTCGAGGCCGAGCGTTCGGACCCCTGGCTGATGCCGGTGCTGGGGCTCGCCTCGCATGTGGGCTGCATCGGCTACCGGCCGCGCTTCTCGCTCGACAACATCGGCTGGGGCCCGGTCGAGGGGGCCTCGGCGCGGGTGCGCTTCGTGCATCCGCGCACCGGCCTGGCCAGCGCGCAGGAGTGGCAGATCCCCATCGGCAGCTTCGACGAGGGCATGGTGGTGGAGCTCGAGCCCGTGCTGCGCGCTGCCGGGGTGGATGTCGCGAGCCTCGCCGTACGCCGCTTCGGCTGCCCCTCCTGGGACCAGCGCGCAGCCTGCGCCGAGCGGCTGGCCGGGCGGATCGACTTCGGCGCGCTCGCGGGGCATGTCGGGCTGATCTATGCGGACGGCTCGGCCTTCGGCACCCGCCTCGAGGGCACGATCGACTTCGCCTGGACCGATGCCCACGGCCAGCGCCACGGCGTCCGCCAGACCATGGTCGCCGAGCTCTCGCTCGCCGGCATCGAGATCGACCTCGTCTATGCCGAGGGCGGCGACGGCATGCCCTTCTCCGCCGAGGCGCCCGATTTCGTCGCCCTCAGCCTGCCGGTGCAGGGGGCAGGCTACGCGCTGCCGATCCCGTTCCGCGGCAACCCCCGGCTGACCGCCCTGCCGCTGCGGCTGAAGCTGGAGGCGCCGCGCAACTCCACCCACCGCTTTCGCCTCGCCGCCCGCTTCGCTGACGGCTCCGTCCGCATGAGCCTGCCGGTGGACCTCTATTTCTGGCAGCCGCGCGCCAGCATCAACTGGGAGGACGGCCGCTATCCCGACTGGGACGCCTGCCACTACGACTATCTCGGCGGCATGCCCGGCGACTGATGGCCGCCCGCCCCTTCATCTTTCCTCAAATATCCTCGGGGGGAGGCTCCCGAAGGGAGACGGGGGGCCCGAGGGCCCCCCTCCACCGCCCGCACCGGGCGCGGCATCCCCGGGGGGCGCGAAGGCCTCAGCGCCCCCGGGCCAGCTCGAACAGGTTGGGCAGGGCGAGGCGGCGCAGGAAGACCGTCCCCTGCGGAAAGCTCCACAGCTCCACCACCGCGCCCGAGACGCCCGGGCCGGCCTGATCGAACAGGAAGTTGCCCAGCGACGGCAGGAGCGCCGTCTCGCCGCCGCCCAGCGTCAGCAGCGACGGGCTCGCCACATGCGGATGCCCGCCCAGGATCGCCACGGCACCGCGCGCGCGCATCGCCTCGGCCAGCGCCATCTCGCGGGGGCCGGGCCGGGGGTCGTACTCGCGCCCCCAGTGCACCAGCGCGACCACGGGCCGCGCGGCGTCCCGCTCCACCAGCGCGTCGAGCTGCGCCGTATCGAGCCGCAGCCCGGGCGCCCCCATGCCGCCGATGTCGCTCAGCGCCACCAGGACCGCCCCGCCCGGCAGCTCCAGCCGTTCGCCCGGGCCGGCATGGGGGATCCCCGCCGCCGCCAGCGCCGCCCGCGTCTCGGCCAGCCCGGCGGCGCCCAGGTCCATCGCATGGTTGTTCGCGAGGCTCACGCCGATCACGTTCAGCCGCTCCAGCCACTCCAGCGCCAGGTCCCGCGGCATCACCAGCGTCAGCGGGCCCGGCGCATGCGGCATCTCGGGCAGCAGCACGCCCTCGAGGTTGACCACCAGCGGCCGGCCCCGGGTGACGGCCAGCACCGCCTCCTCGACCCGCCGCGCTGCCAGCTCGTCGACCAGCAGCCGCGGCCAGACCCGGCCCAGAAACACGTCGCCGCCGATCAGCGTCACCGCGGCGCCCGGCTGCAGCGGCGGACCGGCCGGGGCCTCCGGGGCGGTCCAGAGGGCGACGACGTAACTCGTGGTGCTGTCGAGAAACCGCTCGGCCAGCTCCTGCGAATTCGCCGAGGCGACGACCACGGGGGCGGCGCCGAACCGCTCGGCCTGCAGCCGCATCTGCACCGCCATCGCCCCGGCCGAATCGAGGTGGTCGGGCATCACCAGCCCCGCCATCGCCGCGACATCGCCGGCGGCGAGCAGGTTCAGCACCTCCTGATCGCGCAACCGCGCCACCGGGTGGGGCAGGTAATGCGAGAAATCGGTCGATTGCAGGATCAGCGTCCGGTCGCTCGCCAGCGGCGCGAGCAGCGCCGCCATCCGCTCCCAGTCCTCGGGGCGCGAGCGCAGCGAGACCGCCACCGGCAGCACCTCCACCCCCGGCAGCAGCCGCGCGACGAAGGGCAGGAGCACCCGCAGCCCATGGTCGCGCGCCGCCGCACAGGCCTCCTCCACCAGATCCGGGACGGACAGCAGGCGGGCGGCCGCGGGGCTGGCCGGGACCCGGCCGAGGGCGGTGTCGATATCGGCCGTCAGCGTGCCGAAGGGCCGGCCCAGCACCCCGAAATGATCGGGATAGAGCAGGATCACCCGCTCATGCCCCTGCGCCGAGGTGGCCAGCCGCAGCCCGCCGGCCATCAGCTCGGCCGCCAGCAGGTGATGCGGCAGCACCACGCCCGAGACCGCCGCAGGCCAGGGCTCCAGCCCCTCCGTCGCCGCCAGCGCCCGCTCGAACGGGGCCGCATCGCCGTCCGTCGCCGGAAAGGCCGCGCCCTCGGGCGGGCAGTCCGCCTGCGCCGGCGCGGCCGCCAGAACCGCCGCCAGCGCGGCCCCCAGCCCCCCCGCACGGGGGGTGCCCCGAGCAGGCGCGCGGCGGCCTGCCGTCAGAGGAAGTCTTCCTCGGCGTCGGTGACGTCCACCCCCATGGCCTCGAGCCCGGCCTCCAGGTTCTCGGCCAGATGCGGCATGCCCATCAGATAGTCGGATGTCGGCGTGCTCTTTTCGGCAAAGGCGGTGTCGACCGCCTCGGCGTAGTCCTCGGCCTCGAAGGCGCCGCGCCCGACCCAGGCCAGCGCCACCAGATGCGCCTGCTCGTCCTCGTTCAAGCCCTCGATGAAGGCGCGCAACTCGGCCGCGCCCGTCCGCTCTTCGCGGGCCTGAAAGATGATGTGCACGACCTTGCGCGGGCTGATCTCGAGCATGGGCCTTCTCCTCCGGTCTTCAGTGTCGCGCCGCCCGCCTCCGGGTGCAACCCCGAAGTGCGGTGCGGCTGCGGTGACCCGGTCGCCCGGGTCGCCCCCTTCAGCCGCAGGCCCGGCCCAGCGCCTGGTCGAGATCGGCGATGAGGTCGTCGGCGTCCTCGATCCCGATCGACACCCGCACCACATCCGGCGCCGCCCCCGCCGCCACCTGCTGCTCGGGCGTGAGCTGTCGGTGCGTGGTCGAGGCCGAGTGGATGATCAGCGAGCGCGTGTCGCCGAGGTTGGCCACATGGCTGAAGATCTCGACCGAGTCGATCAGCTTCATGCAGGCCTCGTACCCGTCCTTGAGCGAGAAGGTGAAGAGCGCGCCGGCCCCGCGCGGGCAGATCCGCCCCATCCGGTGGTGCCACGGCGAGGACGGCAGCCCGGCATAGGTCACATAGGCGATGCGCGGGTCCTGCTCGAGCCAGTTCGCCACCTTCACCGCGTTCTCGCAATGCCGCTGCATCCGCAGCGACAGCGTCTCGATCCCCATCAGCGTGTAATGCGCCGCCTGCGGGTTCAGCGTCATGCCCAGATCGCGCAGGCCGATGGCGATGGAGTGGAAGGTGAAGGCCAGCGGCCCGAAGGTCTCGTGGAACCTCAGCCCGTGATAGGCGGGCTCGGGATCGGCGAGCGAGGGGAACTTGCCCGAGGCGGTCCAGTCGAACTTGCCCGAATCGACGATGGCGCCGCCTGTGACCGTGCCGTTGCCGGTGAGGTACTTGGTCAGCGAATGCACCACCAGCGTGGCGCCGTGCTCGATCGGCCGGCAGAGATACGGCGTGGCCGAGGTGTTGTCGACGATCAGCGGCAGGCCCACCCGGTCGGCAAGCGCGCCGATGGCGTCGAGGTCGGTGATGTAGCCGCCGGGGTTCGAGATCGACTCGCAGAAGATCGCGCGGGTGTTCTCGTCCACCGCCGCCTCCACCGCCGCCACATCGTCGAAATCGACGAATTTCGCCGACCAGCCGAAGCGCTTGATGGTCTGGCTGAACTGCGTGATCGTCCCGCCATAGAGCCGGTTCGAGGCGACGACGTTCCGCCCCGGCCCCATCAGCGGAAACAGCGCCATGATCTGCGCCGCATGCCCCGACGAGCAGCAGACCGCGCCGACGCCGCCCTCCAGCGTGGCCACCCGCTCCTGCAGCACCGCCACGGTGGGGTTGGTCAGGCGGGAATAGATGAAGCCCACCTCCTGCAGGTTGAAGAGCGCCGCGGCGTGGTCGGCGTCGCGAAAGACATAGGCCGTGGTCTGATAGATCGGCGTCTGCCGCGCGCCGGTGGCCGGGTCGGGCCGCGCGCCCGCGTGGATCTGCAGCGTGTCGAAGCCGTAGGTTCTGGTCATCGCGCCCTCCTCATGCGTCGGCGCGACACTATGTCAGGGGCGCAGACCGCACAACGCCCCGCGCGCGGCTCAGCGCATCCAGAGATTCTGCGCCTTCAGCTTGCGGCGCAGCGCGGCCTCGGGGCGGGGCAGGTCGGCACGGTCGAAGCGGGCGCGGATGCGCTGCCCCCTGGCCTGATAGATCATCCGCTTGAACGGCTCATGGGTCTTCAGCACCCGCTTGATCCGGTTCGGCGCCGCCAAGCGCTCCAGCAGCGCCACAGTCGCGTCCGGCTCGCGCGCATAGAGGAGCGGCAGCGCGCGCCAGTGGCAGGTGTGGCTGCCGTCCATCATCCCCTCGGGCAGGGTGTCGCGGCCGCCGCCGAGGCCATGGATCACCAGCGGCAGGGCGATCTGGTCCAGCCAGGGGTCGAGCGGCTGGCAGACCAGCTCCGCCGGCGGGTCGTCGCGGATCGACAGCGCGGTCTCGAGAAAGCGCGCGCCGAACACCCGCGGGCAGCGGTAGTGGAAGAACCCGGCGTTGAAGTAGAGATAGCGCCGCCAGTGCGAGGCCGGCCAGCGCAGGTCCTGCGAGGACGCGAAGTCGAGGCCGAAGCGGGCGAAAAGCGCGCCCCAGATCTGCGCATAGTCCGGACCATAGAGGCGGATCACCGGCCATGTCCCCTCGCAGCGCAGCGACGCCGAGGGGCGGTCGAAGTCGAAGGGCACCTCGGCGAGGTCGGCCAGCACCAGCGTGTCGGTGTCGAGAAAGAGGAAGGGCTCGCCCTCGGGCAGCGCGGCAAGTGCCTCGATCTTGTTGCCGTAAGCGTAGGCGGCGCCGAAATGCCGGCTCTCGAAGGGCAGGAACGTCGCGCCGAGGTCGGTGAGCAGCGCCCGCGTCTCGGCGTCCCGCACGCGCGGGTCCCCGGGCCAGAGCGGGCCCGGCTGCGGCTCGGCCAGCCAGAGCCGGACCGAGCCCCGGCACGCCTCGGCCAGGCTCGCGGCCAGCAGCACCGCCTCGTATTGCAGCCGTCCCGCCTGCACCACGGCCAGGACGTTCAGCGGGCCGGCCATCGGATCCCTCGCATGTCCCCGCGCCGTCGGACTATACTGTCGCGACGGTCCCACCGGAAGGGGCCGCCTCGGGAGGTCCTGCCATGCGCCACGCGCTGTTCGCCCTGTGTCTCGTCCTGCCTGCGCCGCTGGCCGCGCAACCGCCCTTCACCACCTCGGCCGAGGTCAGGCCCATCCTTGCCATGACCAAACAGGCCTGGGTGGCGGTGCGCGAATACGGCGGACAGGACCTCGTCTATTTCACCCATCTCGCGGCCTGGCGCTGTGGCATCGTCGCGGCGCGCTATGTGCTGAACGACGAGCCCGAGGCGGAGTTCCCGCTGGAGCCCTGCTATCTCGACAGCCCCCAGCCCAACGCGGTCCGCGGCGAGCCCTGGGTGGCCCGGCCGCTCGGCTCGGTGCAGACACTGCGCGTCACCGTCGAGTATGACGACGGCAGCAGCGACAGCATCGAGGTCACGCGGGGCGACGTGCTGATGCCCTAGGGCGCGGCCTCCTCCACCACCACCAGATCGCGGCGCGAGGCGGCGCGGGCATGGACCAGCGCCTCCTGATAGCGGGGCGATTCGTAGCAGGCGACGGCGGCCTCGAGGCTGGGAAAGCGGGCCACCACGTTGCGCGGCCGGTCATTGCCTTCGAGCTGCACATACCGGCCGCCGCGGGCGAGGAACACGCCGCCATGGGCGGCAATGGCCTCGGTGGCGATGGCGGCATAGCGGCCATAGGCCTCGGCGTCGGTGACCTCGACATGGGCGATCCAGAGGGCGCTCGGCATGGCCTCAGACCCCGTCGACGATGACGAGGTCGCGCCGGCTCGCGCCGGTCGCGATGGGCAGGATCGCCTGATATTCCTCCGAGGCATACCAGGCCTCGGCCGCGGCCCGGTCGGGGAACTCGACCACGACATGACGCGACGGGCCCTCGCCCTCGAGCTGGGTCATCGGCCCGCCCTTGACCAGGAAGCGGCCGCCGAAGCGTTCGGCCAGCGCGACGGTCTGGCCGGCATAGACGGCGTAGTGCTCGGGGTCCGTGACCTCGATGCGGGCGATCATGTAGGCGGGCATCTCATCCTCCGATCAGGGCTTCGACGGCGGCAATGGCCTCGGGCGCACGCGCGGGATCGGCGCCCCCGGCCTGGGCGAGGTCGGGCCGGCCGCCGCCCCCCTTGCCCCCCAGCGCGGCCGCCGCCGCCCGCGCCATGTCCACGGCCGAGAGCCGCCCGGTCAGATCCCCGGTCACGCCCGCGGCCACCGCGGCCTTGCCCCCGGCATCGGCAATCAGCAGCACCGCGCCCGAGCCCATCCGCTCCTTCGCGGCATCGACCAGCGCCGGCAGGTCCTTGCCCGACACGCCCGAAAGCACCTGTGCGAGGAACCGCACCCCCCCGACCTCGCGCGGCTCCGGGGCCCCGTCGCCGCCCATGGCCCGCTCGCGCCGCAGCTGCGCCAACTCGTTCTGCAGGCTGCGGTTTTCCGCGATCAGCCCGGCGAGCTTCTTCTCCGCATCCTCGAAGGTGGGGGATTTCAGCTGCGCCATCAGGCGGTTGAGCTGCGCGACCTGGCCCTCCAGCCAGTCGATCGCGCCCTGTCCGGTGAGCGCCTCGATCCGGCGCACGCCCGCACTGCTGGCCTGGTCGGCGGTGATGGCAAAGGCGCCGATCTCGCCGGTGCGCCGCACATGGGTGCCGCCGCAGAGCTCCAGGCTGTAGGTCCGCCCGTCGGTGCCCTTGCCCGAGCCCGCCAGCGTGCCCATGGCGACGACGCGGACCTCCTCGCCGTATTTCTCGCCGAAGAGCGCCTGCGCGCCGAGCTCGCGGGCGGCGTCGGGGGTCATCACCCGCGTCTCCACCACCGCGTTCTGGCGCACGAAGGCGTTGACCTCGGCCTCGACCGCGCGGATGTCCTCGGCGCTCAAGGCCGCGCCGTGCGAGAAGTCGAAGCGCAGCCGGTCGGGCGCGTTCAGCGAGCCGCGCTGCGCGACATGCTCGCCCAGCCGGCGCCGCAGCGCCTCGTGCAACAGATGCGTGGCCGAATGATGCGCCCGGATCGCGCCGCGGCGCGCGGCATCGACCGTCAGCTCCGCGCCCTGAGCGGGCAGGAGCCGGCCCTCGGTCACCTCGGCGACATGGACATGCAGCCCCTGCGCCTTCAGCGTGTCGGTGATGCGCGCGGCCCCGGTCTCGGTGCGGATCGTGCCGGTGTCGCCGACCTGCCCGCCGGCCTCGGCATAGAAGGGCGTCTGGTTCAGCACGATCTGCACCTTCGCGCCGGTCTCGGCAGCCTCGACCGGCGCGCCCTCCTGCACCAGCGCGAGGATCTGGCCCTCGGCCGCCTCCAGCTCGTAGCCGAGGAATTCGGTCGCGCCATGGGCGTCGGCGAGGTCGAACCAGACCGCGGCCTCCTTCGTCTCGCCCGAGCCGGCCCAGGCGGCCCGCGCCTTGGCCTTCTGCGCCGCCATCGCCGCCTCGAACCCGGCGATGTCCACCCCGCGGCCCTGTTCGCGCAGCGCATCCTGCGTCAGGTCCAGCGGGAAGCCATAGGTGTCATAGAGCCGGAAGGCGGCCTCGCCCGGCAGCGGGCTGCCCGAGGGGAGCTTCTCCAGCTCGTCCGAAAGCTGGCGCAGCCCGCGCTCCAGCGTCTGGCGAAAGCGCGTCTCCTCCAGCCGCAGGGTCTCGGTGATGAGCGCCTGCGCCTGGGAGAGCTCGGGAAAGGCCGCGCCCATCTGGCGCACCAGGGCGGGGACGAGGCGGTGCATCACCGGGTCCTGCGCGCCGAGCTGATGGGCATGGCGCATGGCCCGGCGCATGATCCGGCGCAGCACATAGCCGCGACCCTCGTTCGAGGGCATCACCCCGTCGGCGATCAGGAAGGAGGTGGCGCGCAGGTGGTCGGCGATGACGCGGTGGTGGATGCGTCCGGGGCCGTCGGGGTCGGCCGAGGTGGCGTGGGCCGAGGCCTCGATCAGGCTGCGCATCAGGTCGGTGTCGTAATTGTCGTGCTTGCCCTGCAGCACCGCGCCGATGCGTTCGAGCCCCATGCCGGTGTCGATGGACTGCGCGGCGAGGTCCTTGCGGCTGCCGTCCTCGAACTGTTCGAACTGCATGAAGACGAGGTTCCAGATCTCGATGAACCTGTCGCCGTCCTCGTCGGGCGAGCCCGGCGGGCCGCCGGGGATGTGGTCGCCGTGGTCATAGAAGATCTCGGTGCAGGGGCCGCAGGGGCCGGTGGGCCCCATCATCCAGAAATTGTCGTTGGTGGGGATGCGGATGATGCGGTCGTCCGACAGGCCCGCGGCCTTTTTCCAGATGTCGGCGGCCTCGTCGTCGGTGTGGTAGACGGTGACGAGAAGCCTGTCCTTCGGCAGGCCGAACTCGCGGGTGATCAGGTTCCAGGCGAAGGGGATCGCGTCGGCCTTGAAGTAGTCGCCGAAGCTGAAATTCCCCAGCATCTCGAAGAAGGTGTGGTGGCGCGCGGTGTAGCCGACATTGTCGAGGTCGTTGTGCTTGCCGCCCGCGCGGACGCATTTCTGCGAGGTGGTGGCGCGCCGGTAGGGGCGATGCTCGACCCCGGTGAAGACGTTCTTGAACTGCACCATGCCGGAGTTGGTGAACATCAGGGTGGGGTCGTTGCGCGGCACGAGCGGCGAGCTGGCCACCACCTCGTGACCCTCGCGCGCGAAGTAGTCGAGAAAGGTGGAGCGGATGTCGTTCAGGCTGGCCATGGGCAGGCTGGCCATGGGCAGGCTCGGCATCGTCTTGCTGGGCATGGGCTGGCTGGGCATCGGGGCGCATCTCCGGCTCGCGGCAGGTCGGGATCGTCTAGAGCATCCCGCAGCGGAGGGAAACGCGGTTTTTCGTCGAACGGACGGGCGAGCGGATGGGGCCTCGGCGCGTCCCGAGGCGGAACGGGCGCCAGGTCCGGCGCCTCGGGGGCATCGAGCCCCCTCGGCCCCGCGCGCCTGCCCGCCGGGCAGGCGCTGGCCCGCCCCCCGGGCCGCCGGCAGGGGTGGTCGGCGCAGGGCGGGCGGCGACGCCTCGCCCCGGCGGTGCAGCGCGGCCCCCAGGCCCGCGCGCTCCCTCCGTCCGGGCCGCGCGCTCCCCTGGCACCGGCACGGGAGCCGGGAGGCCGCCCCGGCGCATCGGGGGGGCGGCGCGGGGCGGGTGGGTGGGAGCGACGCCCCCCCGATGCGCCGGGGCGACCCTGCGCTCAGCCCTCCATGAGGTCGGCGTCGTCCTCGCCCGCCGGGGCGGTGAGGTCGAGCCCATGGGCCGAGCGGATCCGCTCCTCGATCTCGGCGGCGACGGTGGGGTTGGCCCTGAGAAAGGCCTTGGCGTTCTCGCGACCCTGGCCGATCCGCTCGTCGCCGAAGGAATACCACGAGCCGGACTTCTCCACCACGCCGGCCTTGACCCCGAGGTCGATCAGCTCGCCCGTCTTGGAAATCCCCTCGCCGTACATGATGTCGAACTCCACCTGCTTGAAGGGTGGCGCGACCTTGTTCTTGACCACCTTGACCCGAGTGGCGTTGCCGACCACCTCGTCGCGGTCCTTGATCGAGCCGATGCGGCGGATGTCGAGCCGCACCGAGGCGTAGAACTTGAGCGCGTTGCCCCCCGTCGTCGTCTCGGGCGAGCCGAACATCACCCCGATCTTCATCCGGATCTGGTTGATGAACACCACCATGCAGTTCGACCGGCTGATCGAGGCGGTGAGCTTGCGCATGGCCTGGCTCATCAGGCGGGCCTGCGCGCCCACGGTCGCGTCGCCCATGTCGCCCTCGATCTCGGCCTTGGGCGTCAGTGCCGCGACCGAATCGATCACCACGAGGCTGACCGCGCCCGAGCGCACCAGCGTGTCCACGATCTCCAGCGCCTGTTCGCCGGTGTCGGGCTGCGAGATCAGCAGATCGTCCAGGTTCACCCCCAGCTTGCGCGCATAGCTCGGATCGAGCGCATGCTCGGCGTCGACGAAGGCGCAGATGCCGCCCTTCTTCTGCTCTTCGGCGACCACGTGCAGCGTCAGCGTGGTCTTGCCCGAGCTTTCGGGGCCGTAGATCTCGATGATGCGGCCCTTGGGCAGTCCGCCGATGCCGAGGGCGATGTCGAGCCCCAGCGAGCCGGTCGAGGTCGCCTCGATCTCGGCCACCGGGTTGTCGGCGCCGAGGCGCATGATCGAGCCCTTGCCGAACTGCCGTTCGATCTGCGCCAGCGCACTGTCGAGCGCCTTCTGCCGGTCGGTGGTGCGCTTGTCTGTCATGTCGAGAAGCTTTGCGGTTGCCATGGGCCCTGATCCTTATTCCACAGCCGCCCGAGGGCGGCAATCGGTCCGCTGCCACCTGCGGGTGTGCCGGGCGTTCCTGCCTCGTTCTGCCCACAGTGAGATCAAACGGGGAACATTGCAACCGTTTTCTCCCGATGCACAGCATTGCGCGCGTTCGGTTAAGGTTCGGTTTACGACAGGGCCTCGGTTTACGCCGGCCCGGCGAGGCGCTATGCCGGCGGCGTCAGGGGGGAAGCGCATGCTGGTGTTCTGGGAGAGCCGACTGGTGTTTCTGGCCACGCCCAAGACCGGCTCGACGGCGATCGAGGCGGCGCTGGACGGGCTGGCGGCGATCTCGGTCACCCGCCCGCCCGAGGCCAAGCACACCAGCGCCGCGCGCTATCGCGCCTTTCTCGACCCCTATCTGCGCTCGGCGGCCGAGGAGCGCTTCGAGGTGGTGGCCCTGATGCGCGAGCCGCTCGACTGGCTGGCGAGCTGGTACCGCTTTCGCCAGGTCGACGAACCGGCCGAGGCCGCGGCGGGCATGAGCTTTGACGCCTTCGTGCGCGACTACATGCGCCGGCCGCGCCCCGTGCACGCCGAGGTGGGCAGCCAGGCGGGGTTCCTCACCTGCCCCGACCGCGGCGTCGCGGTGGACCGGCTCTTTGCCTACGAGGACATCGGCCGGTTCGTCGAGTTCCTCGAGGACCGGCTGAACTGCGAGATCATCCTGCCGCGGCTGAACGTCTCGCCCGCGGCACCGCTGGAGATCGACCCCGCCACGGTGGCGCAGCACCGCGCCTTCGCCGCCGAGGACTATGCCCTGTGGGAGGGGCTGCGGCGTGGCTGAGCGCCTGGCACCCGGGCTGCGGCGGGTGCTGGCGCCCAATCCGGGGCCGCTGACCGGGGCGGGGACCAACAGCTACATCCTGGGCGAGGGGGAGGTCGCGGTGATCGACCCGGGGCCGGACGATCCGGCCCATCTGGCCGCGCTGGAGGCGGCGCTGGCGCCGGGCGAGCGCATCGGCCATGTGCTGGTGACCCATGCCCACCGCGACCACGCGCCGCTGGCGCGGGCGCTGGCGGCGCGCTGGGGGGCGCCGGTGCTGGCCTTCGGCGATGCCACGGCGGGGCGGAACCCGGCCTTCGCGGCGCTGGCGGACCTCGGGGGCGGCGAGGGGGTGGACGAGGGCTTTGCCCCCGACATCCGCCTCGCCGACGGCGCCACGGTCGAGGGGGCGGGCTGGCGCCTCACGGCGCTGTGGACGCCGGGGCACATGGGCAACCACCTGTGCCTCCTGTGGGGCGATGCGGCGTTTTCGGGCGACCATGTCATGGGCTGGGCGACGACGGTGGTCTCGCCGCCCGACGGCGACATGGCCGCCTACATGGCCTCGCTCGACCGCCTCGCCTCGGCGGCGGCGCGGGTGCTCTATCCCGGGCACGGGGCTCCGGTGACGGACCCGGCCGCCCGCATCTCCGAGCTGCGCGCCCACCGTCGCGCCCGCGAGGCCGCGATCCTCGCGAGGCTCGGGCCCGAGCCGCAGGACATCCCCGGCCTGACCCGCGCCGTCTATACCGACATCGCTCCGGGGCTCCTGCCGGCGGCCGAGCGCAACGTTCTGGCGCATCTTCTGGACCTCTGCGCCCGGGGCGAGGCCCGCTGCGTGGGGGCCGCCGGCCCGGGCCCTTCGGCGCGCTTCCGGCGGGCGGAAAAAGGCGGTGGAAGGGGGCTGGACGCCGTCTGAATCGCCTGCTATCAGCGCCCCACGTTCCGGCGTAGCTCAGTGGTAGAGCAGTTGACTGTTAATCAATTGGTCGTAGGTTCGATCCCTACCGCCGGAGCCAAAAAACCCAACAAAATAAAGCGGATAGAGGGAGGCGAGTGTAGCCTCCGGTCGGTTGTTTTCCCGCTGGTCACCGGATTGGTCACCGACTGGCGCAGGGCGAGGGCGATGGAGCCGCCCGGGCCTGCCCCAGATCCCGCGCGGGGCGGACCCTAGCGCCGCCCCGTAGCCGCCTCCAGCACCGTCACCACCGCGGGCAGGGTGCCGCTCCACTGTCCTGCCACGCGCCCCAGCGCAGCCGCCAGAGGCGCGTCAAGGATCATCCCGGCCTCGCCCTCGGGTCCTCCCCGGCGGCCTCGCGTCGAGGGTCATTCGCGCCGCGCTATCCCGCCAGCGACAGGCGGCCCCCGGGTTGCATCATGGTCGGGTCAGGCCGCAAAGCGTTCGGCCATCCATGCGGCCCATGCGTCGGGGTCGAGGGGTTCCCCTGCCCCCTCGGCCAGCGCCGGCCAGTTCACTTCCATGAACAGGTCGGGCGCGATAACGGGCGGGTCATCCTCGGTTGACCAGGGCGGCAAACGCACCTCGCGCGCCACCTCGCCCACCAGTTGCGCGGCCACCGCCTTGAACACTTCGGCCGCGGCAAAGGCCACGCGGCAGGGCGCTCCGGCGGCCACCGTCACGGATGCCACCGCAGGCGGCAGACGGTAGACCAGGAGCATCAGCAGCATCCCCGCCATCGCGTCCTGCGGCGGCAGGCCCGCCAGCCACCCGAAGCCCGGCGGCGGCGGGGGCGCGTCATCGACCTTGGGTCTGTCCCCGCGCGTGAGGGCCGGCAGGGCGTCGGCCATGCGCCAGACGGGGTGCCCGCCCCGCTTCCCGGCCGGCGGCACGTCGCGCAGCCGCCGCGCCACCGTGCGGCGGTCGATTTCCAGTTCGGTTGCCAGTCCGTTTACGGACCAAAGGCCGGGTTGCATGGGCATCGGGTCATCCCCTCTTGTGGTGGAGCATCTCGGAAAATCTTGCAGCTAGCGATACCTCGCGGCGCGAATGACCCGCGTCACGCGAGCGCCGGGAAGGACCCGCGGCCGGCGGCGCGGCGGGCGCCGGGGTCGCGGCGCGGGGCTGCGGCAGAGGCGGCGCCGGGTCTACGGCCGCCACCAGCGGAGCGCGGGCGCCGTGGTCGGGCATCGGCATCGTCATCGGCGCCGTGGCCTCGGGCCGGCCGCGGTGCAGGTAGCGCGGGCGCGTGCGGGTGCGGGGGCGAGATGCGCAGCAGGCGTGCCACCAGCCGGCGCAGGAAGCGGTCAATCGGGTGCATAGGGTCCTCTTGCATTTGGGGGGGGGCGCCGCGGCGCTTGGAGAAGCGCCCGCGGGCTGTCGGCGTTACTATCGGGACTGTCCGACTGAGCCGGGCGCCGTGCGGCTGCGAATCGCGGGGGCGCCACCCATCCTGTCAGCCCTCGCCCGCCCACTCGGCCAGCCGCCGGGCGAGGCGGCGCGGCGACACGGGGCCGGCGGCGAACAACTCGGGCGCCATGAAGCCGGCGGGGCCGGGCGCGTCCAGGTCGCGGGCGGATGCCTCGGCCTGCGCCGTCGCGAAGGCTGCGGCCTCGGTGGCCTCGGCGATGCGGTCGAGCGCGGCCACCAGCGCCGGCACCTCGCGCGCCAGCAGCTTGCGGGCGGCAGCGGCGGCCTTGTCGGCCTCGCGCACCTTGGCGTCATGGGCGGCGCGGCGGGCCTCGGCCTCGGCGGTCTCGGCGCGGGCGCCCGTCTCGGTGGCGGCCTGCGCCAGCGCCACGGCCTCGGCGGCGAGCGCAGCAGCCCGGGTCAGGGCGGCGCGGGCGGCTGCGTCGTCGTCACCGGCAAAGCCCGTGGCGGCCTCGGCACGGGCGGCTGCGGCGTCGGCCTCGGCCTGCCGTGCCCGCTCGCGCAGGGCCTCGGCGCGGGTGCGCAGCGTCTCGGGGGTGTCTTTCTTCATCAGCATGGTCTGTCCTTTCACTTGATGTTGCCGGCGGCGATGTGGGCGGCGATGCTCTTGCGGGGCGCGGCCTGCGGCGCAGGGGCCGGGACGGGCTGCGGTGCCCGTGCGACGAGCGCAGGGGCGGGCGCAGGAGCGGGTGCCCGTGCCACGGGGGCGGAGGCGGGCGCCGGCTTGGGTGCCCGTGCCACGGGGGCTGCGGCGGGCCTCGAAGGCTGCGGCGCGGCCTTGGCGGCGGTCGGCGCGGGGGGCGCGGGGGGCGAAGGCTGCGACAGAGGCCGGTTGTTCACGGTCACGTTGATGCGCGGGCCGCGGGCCGCGGGGCGGTCGGGCCGCCGGGTCGGGGGTCGGGTCGTGGTCATCGTCATATCCTTTCGGTTGCGCCGGCACCGCCGGCTTCCTCGATACCGCCGGCACCGCGCCGGCGGGGTCTCCTATGTCCAGGCATCCGGGTTGAGAACGTCCGGATCGGTGGCGGGGTCGTATCCGGGCACATCGTCGTGATGCGCTCCGGAGGCCGCGTTTGCGGAGAAGTCGCTCCACCCCCCGCCTTGGCGCGTAACCCCGTAACCTCCCTTTCCGTTCAATGGGTTACGCGGATTTTTAGGTGTAACCTTGGCGTCAGGGTTACGCGTCGAAAACGTCGTAACCTCTTGATTTTGCTCGCAGGTTACAGGGTTACGGCTTGGAGAGGGGGGGTGCGCCGGCGTAACGCGCGGCGGCGGCCTCGACCTCGTGCCGCTGGTAGAGCCGGGCCGGGGCGCCGGCCAGCTTCAGCACCTTGGAACGGATGCCGAACGGCTTGAGCAGCTTCGCCACCGTCTGCGGCGTGGCGGGCCGGCCGTGCTTCCACTCGGCCCAGGGCCTGTCCTCCATCTCGACCAGCGCGGCGACGATCTCGTGACTTGGCAGGCGGTCGGCCCCGCGGCGGTCGAACAGCTCCACCAGATCGCGCAGGAGCATCACCCCCGCGTCCTCGGCGTCGTCGTGGCCCTCGGCCGCGGCGAGATAGCCGGCCGCCACACGGGCCGGCCAGTCGCCCCCCAGAACATGGGCGAGGCGGTAGAGCGGGCCGAAGTTGTCGCGGCGACGGTCGTCTCCGCAGGGCGGCGGCTCCATCTCCATCGCGCCGATGGTGATGCCGTTGTCGGCGGCCCAGCGGGCGGCCCGGCGGC
>Ga0213835_101252_pt1 | contig 16756 bp, 15 predicted proteins | sample SWPATP01_FD_160576 | JGI IMG/M metagenome (GOLD analysis project Ga0213835, IMG submission 160576) | Coastal seawater microbial communities from Marineland, Florida, United States - SWPA TP0 #1 | ecosystem: Environmental > Aquatic > Marine > Coastal | place: USA: Florida | collected 2016-08-05 | reverse complement strand
GATGCGCATGTTCGCCCATATCGCGCGCAAGTACGACCGCGGCTATGGCCACTTCACGACGCGCCAGAACATCCAGTTCAACTGGATCGAGCTCGAGCAGACGCCGGACATCCTGGCCGACCTGGCCTCGGTGGAAATGCACGCCATCCAGACCTCGGGCAATTGCATCCGCAATATTACGACCGACGAGTTCGCCGGCGTGGCCGCGGACGAGATCATGGACCCGCGCCCCTTCGCCGAAATCCTTCGCCAGTGGAGCACCTTCCACCCGGAATTCATCGCCCTGCCCCGCAAATTCAAGGTCGCGATTAATGGCGCCGTGGAGGACCGCGCCGCGATCGCGATCCACGACATCGGCCTGACGCTCACCCACAACGACGCCGGCGAAGCGGGCTTCAAGTTCATGGCCGGCGGCGGCATGGGCCGCACGCCGATCATCGGCAGCGTGATCCGCGACTTCCTGCCGTGGCAGCACCTGCTCACCTATACCGAAGCCGTGATGCGCGTGTACAACTCGTACGGCCGCCGCGACAACAAGTACAAGGCCCGCATCAAGATCCTGTTGAAGGCCCTGGGCGTCGAGGAATTCGCGCGCCTGGTCGAGGAAGAATGGCAAGACCTGAAGGATGGCCCGGAAACATTGACGCGCGAAGAGTACGACCGCGTGGCCGCCTATTTCGAGGCGCCGGCCTATGCCACGCTCGAGAACATCGACCCGCTGGCCGCACATGCCGACAGCAAGCCCTTCGCCAACTGGCTCAACCGTAACGTCAAACCGCACAAGGTGCCGGGCTATGCCTCGGTCGTGCTGTCGCTGAAGAAAACCGGCGTGCCGCCGGGCGACGCGACCGCCGAGCAGATCGACTTCGTGGCCGACCTCGCCGACAAGTTCAGCTTTGGCGAACTGCGCGTGACCCACGAGCAGAACCTGGTGCTGGCGGATGTGAAGCAGTCCGACCTGTTCGAGGTGTGGGGCCTGGCGAAGTCCAAAGGTCTGGCGACGCCGAACATCGGCCTCTTGACCGACATCATTTCCTGCCCGGGCGGGGATTTCTGCTCGCTGGCGAATGCGAAGTCGATCCCGATCGCGGCCGCCATCGCCGAGCGTTTCGACAACCTCGACTTCCAGCACGACATCGGCGACATCGAACTGAACATCTCGGGCTGCATCAATGCCTGCGGCCACCACCACGTCGGTTCGATCGGCGTGCTGGGCGTCGACAAGGACGGCAGCGAGTGGTACCAGGTCTCGATCGGCGGCGCGCAGGGCAACGACTCGGCCATCGGCAAGATCATCGGCCCGTCGTTCGCAGGCGGCCAGATGCCGGAAGTAGTGGCGCGCCTGCTGCACGTGTACGTGCAGAACCGCTTCGAAGGCGAGCGCTTCGTCGACACGGCGCAGCGCCTCGGCATCGCGCCATTCAAGGAACACGTGTACGCCACGCCGATTTCCAAGGGCGCGCCGGTAGGAGAAGACCATGCTTGAAGCACATAAAGAAATCATCCGTGGCCGCGAAGTCGTTCCTGACGACTGGAGCGTGCTGCGCCTGGCGGAGGGCGATGCGCCCGAGTCCGTCATCGTCCCGGAAGGCAAGGTCATCGTGCCCCTGACGGTCTGGCTGGCGCAGCAGGACAGCCTGGCGGCACGCGCCGAACTGGGCGTGTGGATCGCCGCCGACGAGCGCTTCGAAGCCCTGAAAGGCGAGTCCGACCGCTTTGCCGTGATCGCGGTGGACTTCCCGAAATTTTCCGATGGCCGCGGCTATTCGATCGCTTTCAACGTGCGCAAGCGCCTGGGCTTTGCGGGCGAACTGCGCGCGATTGGCGACGTGCTGCGCGATCAATTGTTCTCGATGTCGCGCGTCGGCTTCAATGCCTACGCCACGCGCCAGGACCGCTCGATCCATGACGCCCTGAAGGGTCTCACCGTGTTTTCCGAGACTTACCAGGCCTCGGTCGACCAGCCGCTGCCGCTGTTCCGCCGCAAGGAACGCGACCTGCCGCTGGAACACTCCGACGTCGGCGCCGGAATCTGAGGATCAACATGAGCGATCTCGCTACCCGCGTCGCCGACACGCAAGCCATCCTGGCGCGCATCGCCGCCGACTTTACGCCGGCCGTGTTCGCCTCCAGCCTGGCGGCCGAAGACATGGTGCTGACCGACCTGATCCTGCGCGCGCAGCTGCCGATCGGCATCTTCTCGCTGGAAACCGGGCGCCTGCCGAAGGAAACCCTGGCCGTGCTGGACGCGGTGAAGGCGACCTACGGCTACGAGATCGCCTTGTTCCGTCCCGACCCGCTCGCGGTCGACCGCTATGTCACGCAGAACGGCCTGAACGCCTTTTACGACAGCGTCGAGATGCGCAAGGAATGCTGCCGCATCCGCAAGGTCGAGCCGCTCGGGCATGCGCTGGCCGGCAAGAAAGCCTGGATCACGGGCCAGCGCCGGGCGCAGTCGGCCACGCGCGCCGAGCTGAACGTACAGGAAGACGATGCGGCGCACGGCATGGCCAAGTTCAATCCGCTGGCCGACTGGAGCGAGGCCGAGGTCTGGGAATACATCCGCGCCAACAAGGTGCCCTACAACGCCCTGCACGACCGCGGCTACCCCTCGATCGGCTGCGAACCCTGCACCCGCGCGGTGCAGCCGGGCGAAGACGTGCGCGCCGGACGCTGGTGGTGGGAAAACCCGGAGTCGAAGGAATGCGGCCTGCACGTGGTCGACGGCAAGCTCATTCGCATTAAATCCGTGGCCTAGCGCGCCGAACAAAGCCGCCATGGCTGCGTTGCATCGTCTCGCCGTACTAACGTACTGTCTTCGACGATGCGCCTTGCACTGACGGCCTTGTTCGACGCTCTAGATAAATATATGGACAACAGAACACAAGGCAATCATGACCAACCTCTCTGACAACGCCGGCATCCTGGCCACCGTCAACGCGCGCCACCTCGACGCCCTCGAATCGGAAGCGATCCACATCCTGCGCGAAGTGGCGGCCGAATGCAGCAATCCGGCCCTGCTCTTCTCCGGCGGCAAGGACTCGGTCGTGCTGCTGCGCCTGGCCGAAAAGGCTTTCCGCCCAGGCAAATTCCCCTTCCCGCTGGTGCACATCGACACCGGCCACAATTTCGACGAAGTGATCGCCTTCCGCGACAAGCGCGTGGCGGAACTCGGCGAGCGCCTGATCGTCGGCTCGGTCGAGGAGTCGATCAGGAAGGGCACGGTGCGGTTGCGTAACCTGGCCACGGACTCGCGCAACGCGGCCCAGGCCGTGACGCTGCTGGAGACGATTGCCGAACACGGCTTCGACGCCTGCATCGGCGGCGCCCGCCGCGACGAAGAAAAGGCGCGCGCCAAGGAACGCATTTTTTCCTTCCGCGACGAATTCGGCCAGTGGGACCCGAAGGCCCAGCGTCCGGAACTGTGGGACCTGTATAACACCCGCGTCCACCCGGGCGAAAACATGCGCGTGTTCCCGATCTCGAACTGGACCGAACTCGACGTGTGGCAATACATCGCGCGCGAAAAACTGGAACTGCCGACGATTTATTTTGCCCACGAACGCCAGGTGATTCCGCGCAATGGCCTGCTGGTGCCGCTGACCCCGCTGACCCCGGCGAAAGAGGGCGAAACGGTCGAGACGCAAATCGTGCGCTTCCGTACCGTGGGCGACATCAGCTGCACCTGCCCGGTCTCGTCCGATGCCGCGACCGTGGAGTCGATCATCGCCGAGACGGCCGTGACGCAGGTGACCGAACGCGGCGCGACCCGGATGGATGACCAGACCTCCGAAGCCTCGATGGAAAAACGCAAGAAGCAAGGATATTTCTGATGAACGCTCTGAATGACAAACTGACCCAGCACAGCCTGCTGCGCTTCATCACGGCCGGCTCGGTGGACGACGGCAAGAGCACCCTGATCGGCCGCCTGCTGTTCGACAGCAAGGGCATCTTCGCCGACCAGCTGGCCGCCGTTTCGCGCTCGAAGCACAAGCGCACCGTGGGCGACACCATCGACCTGTCGTTGCTGACCGACGGCCTGGAAGCCGAGCGCGAGCAAGGCATCACGATCGACGTGGCCTACCGTTATTTCGCGACCCCGAAACGCAAGTTCATCATCGCCGACACGCCGGGCCACGAGCAGTACACCCGCAACATGGTCACCGGCGCTTCCACCGCCGACGCCGTCATCATCCTGGTCGACGTCTCGAAAGTGAAGCTGCGCGAAGACGGCGGCGTCGATCTGCTCATTCAGACCAAGCGCCACTCGACGCTGGCCCACCTGCTGCAGATCGAGCACGTGATCGTGGCCGTCAACAAGATGGATCTGATCGGCTACGACCAGGCGGTCTACGACCGCATCGTCGCCGCCTACCGCGCATTCGCCGATTCGCTCGGCCTGAAAGACGTGACCGCGATCCCGCTGTCGGCCCTGGCCGGCGACAACGTCGTCGACCGTTCGGAAAAAATGGACTGGTACACGGGCCCGACCCTGATCGAGCTGCTGGAAAACATCACGGTCTACGACGAGGCGCACGATGCGCCCTTCCGCTTCCCGGTGCAACTCGTCGCCCGCCACAACGGCCACGAAGCGAACGACTTCCGCGGCTACATGGGCCGCATCGAATCGGGCAGTGTCGCCGTCGGCGACAAGCTGGTGGTGCAGCCGTCCGGGCAGAGCGCGACGGTCAAGGAAATCCTGACCTTCGACGGTTCGCTCGATACCGCCGCGGCCGGCGCATCGGTCACGCTGCTGCTGGAAGAGTACCTGGACATTTCGCGCGGCGATACGCTGGCCGGCGCGGGCGCCCCGGCGACCCTGCTCAAGCAGGTGGTGGCGGACGTGTGCTGGATGTCGGACGAGCCGCTCGACCTGCGCCGCAAGTACTGGATCAAGCACGGCACGCGCCAGACGGCGGCCAAGGTCACCAAGGTGGACACGCTGCTGGACATCAATACCCAGCAACGCCATCCTGCGGAAGGCCTGAAGCTGAACGACATCGCGCGCATCGGCCTCACCGTGCAGCAGCCGCTCGCCGCCGACGCCTATGCCGACATCCGCGCCACCGGCGCCTTCATCCTGATCGACGAAGTCACGCACCAGACTGTTGCCGCGGGTATGATTCGCTTGGGCGAGTAATCAAAGGAGCGGCGCATGGCCTTGCTGGAAAACGATGAGCCGCGCCGATTTGGCGCAACCTCCGGCAAGGTCTATCTGGTCGGCGCCGGCCCCGGCGCGGCCGACCTGATCACGGTGCGCGGCGCGCGCCTGCTGGGGCTAGCCGATGTCGTCCTTTACGACGCATTGGTCACCCCGGACATGCTGGCGCTGTGCCCGCAAGCCGAGCTGATTTCGGTCGGCAAGCGCTCGGGCCAGCGCTCCACGGCGCAGGAGGCGATCAACGGGTTGCTGGTCGACTGCGCCTTCAAGTTCAAGACCATCGTGCGCCTGAAGGGCGGCGACCCGATGCTGTTCGGGCGCGCCGATGAAGAGTTGCGCGCACTCGAAGCCGAGGGCATCGAGGTCGACATCGTGCCCGGCATTACCACTGCGGTGGCCGCCGCGGCCGCCACCAAGCAGCCGCTGACCAAGCGCGGCGTCGCCCGCAGCGTCGCCTTCTTCACCTCCAGCACGGGGCCCGACCAGCCCGACCACGCCGCCCTGCCCCACACCGACACGCTGGTGCAGTACATGGGCGGGCGCGAAGCCGCCGCCACCGCCGAACGCCTGCTGGCGCACGGACGGCGTGCCGATACGCCGGTGGTGGTGGTGGAAAACTGCAGCCGGCCGGACGAACGCATCGAACGCCTGCTGCTGTCGGACCTGGCGCACGGCTTGCACGCGGCGCAAGGGCCGGTGCTGGTGATGATCGGCGAGGCGCTGCGCCTGCGCGACCACCAGCCTGCGCTGCGCGAAGTTAGCTGAGGCAAGCCGCCTGGCGCGCGTCGTATTCCTCGATTTGCCGTAGCAAGGCGTCCGCCGCCGCCCAGGTGTCGGTATTGATCCGGTTCAGGCGCGCGATCGCCGCTTCCAGGCGCTTGCTGGCGCGCCCCGCGCATTCGCGCGTGTGCCAGCGCGCCAGGTCGCGCCGCATGATCGTCAGTTCTTCCTTGAGTTCGTCCAGCATGCGCCGCAGGCTGCGGTCGGCATCGACCAGGCCGGGCACGCTGCGCGCGTGCAAGCGGTTCGACAAGCGCGTGATCTTGATGCCCATCGCGGTCACGCGGCGCGCGGTGGCGTCGATGTGGCGTGCGCAGCGCGTCTGCGCCAACCAGCCGCCCGGCAGCCGGATTGTTGCGATCATCTGTTTCAGGAATGGTGGGAGCATGGAAGCGCCATTGGTCGGATTCGAGGGAGGCGGCCGGCAACGCCCGAGCAGTGTCAGTGGATTCTCAGGGGCTGTCAAACCGCTCGGCGACAGGAAGCCATGATGCGGAACAAACCTTCGCCAGTTGGATGTGAAAATTGCCGGGTCAATAATGGAAAACGGGCGCCCGCCGACGCAAATTCGCGGAACCGGGTAAGCTTCTTCGTTCAGGAACAACGAACCAGGAGACATCGATGAGCGAGCAATCGAACTACGTGCCGGCGAAAGTCTGGACGCCACCCGCATCCAACGGCGGCATGTTCGCCAACATCAACCGTCCGGTCGCCGGCCCCACCCACGAGGCCGAACTACCGGTCGGCAAGCACCCGCTGCAGCTGTATTCGCTGGCCACGCCGAACGGCCAAAAGGTCACGATCATGCTCGAAGAGCTGCTGGCGGCGGGCCACACGGGCGCCGAATACGATGCCTGGCTGGTGCGCATCAACGAAGGGGCGCAGTTCTCGAGCGGCTTCGTCGAGGTGAACCCGAATTCGAAGATCCCGGCGCTGATGGACCGCAGTGGAGACCAGCCGGTGCGCGTATTCGAGTCCGGCGCTATCCTGCTCTACCTGGCGGAAAAATTCGGCGCCTTCCTGCCCTCGGCCGTGCCGGCCCGCACCGAAACCTTGAACTGGCTGTTCTGGCAGATGGGTTCCGGTCCCCTGCTGGGCGGCGGCTTCGGCCATTTCTATGCGTATGCGCCGGAAAAGCTGGAATACCCGATCGACCGCTACGCGATGGAAGTCAAGCGCCAGCTCGACGTGCTGGAGCGCCAGTTGGCCAATCACCGCTACATCGCCGGCGACGAGTACACCATCGCCGACATGGCGATCTGGCCCTGGTATGGCGCGCTGGTGCAGGGCGAGTTGTACGAGGCGGGCGAATTCCTGTCGGTGCACGAATACACCCACGTGCGGCGCTGGGCGGCTGAAGTCGGCGCGCGTCCGGCGGTGCTGCGCGGGCGCAGGGTCAACAAGGTGCGCGGCGATCCGGACGAGCAGGTGCCGGAGCGGCACGACGCGTCGGATCTGGATTGATTGGACGCGAGCGCGTAGGGTGGACTACTTCCACCCTACGAAACCGAGCGGACACAATAGTCCGTCATGGCGGCCAGCACACCCGGGTCTTCACCCACGGCGCCGGCAACCGTCAGCTTCAAGCCGGGATGCGCCGCACGCAATCCGTCGGCCAGCAGCGGCAAGTCGCGCAGCAAATGCCCTCCCTGCCCCAGGAACACCGGCACGATCGTCACCTCGATAACGCCATCGGCCACGAGCTGCGCCACCGTCTCCGGCAACTTCGGCTCCATCAACTCCAGGAAGGCCAGGCGCACCACGCAATCGGGCAGGCGCGCGGCGCTGGAATCGCGCAGGCGCTCGAACGGCGCCGCCCACGATGCGGCACGCGCCCCATGGGCAAACAGCACCAGGGCATTGTTCATCAATGTCTCTCCACCCAGCGCAGGGCGCCGATCGCCAATAACAGGAACAGCAAACTCGGCGCCACTGCCGTGAAGAAGGCCGGCCAGGTCGACAGCAGTCCCAGGTGTGAGAACAGCGCATTGATCAGGATGAAGCCGACCCCGATCATGATGCCGATGAAGATTTTCAGGCTGACGCCGCCGCTCCTCGTGTGCAGGTAAGCGAAGGGCAAGGCCAGCGCCATCAGGACGAAGATCGCGAACGGGCCGACGATCTTCTTCCAGAATGCGATCTGGAAGCGCTCGCTCTCCTGGCGGTTCTCGGTCAGGTGGCGCGAATACACCGCCAATTCGTTGGCCGACATGCGCTCGGGGTCGCGCCGCGAGACCTGCAGGATCTTGGGCGTGATCTCCGAGACCAGGTCCTTGGTGGCCAGCTTGTGCGTGGCCACGGTGCTGGTGTCCTGGCCATAGGTGCTGCGGATCGACTGGCCCTGCGGCACCGGCGCGCCCGGCAAGGGCAGCGTGCGGCTGTTGGCGAACAGGGTTTCGGTGACGTCGGAGAGGCGCCAGATGCCGTTGCCGCTGAAGGTCGCGCTGGCGGCGGTGATGATAGCGCGCATGCGCATCGCGTTGTCGAATTCGTAGAGGCGTACGTCGAGCAGCTGGCCGTCCGGGCGGATCTGGCGCGCGTTGAAGAAGCGCGAGCCGACCACCGCGCCGCGCAGGCCGTTGGCCCCTTCCGCGTGCACGTTATCCTTGGTCCACATCCCGGAGCGGAACTCCGAGGCGAGCGTGGCGCCCTTGGCCGACAGGCGCACCCGTTCCGCCAGCGGCGCGGTGCGCGGCGTGATCAGTTCGCCGAAGATGAAGGTGACGATGACGAACACGATGCCGATCTTGAACAGCATCCAGCCCGCCATCCGCGTCGACATCGAGGAGGCGCGCATGATCGTGAACTCCGAGCTTTGCGCGAACTGCGCCATCGCGTAGATGGTGCCGATCAGGGCCGCGATCGGCATCAGCTCGTACACGTGCCCGGGCAGCATCAGCGCCACGTACAACAGCGCGTGCTGGAACAGGTAGCCGCCCTTGCCGACCGAGGGCAGCTCGGAGGTCAGGTCCATGAAGGAGATCAGGCCCAGGAAGGCGACCAGCACGAAGAGCACGGCCTGCGTGATGTTGATCGCAAAATAGCGCTGCAAGACTTTCATCGGGACTCCACCTGCGGCAGCGCATGCGCGTGTTTCAACAGGCGCCGGCGCTTCCAGGCATTGATCAGCACCAGCGGGTGGTAATGGTGGTTCACGTTCAGGCGCCACAGGAACAGCGCGACGACGATGCCGGCGACGAGCAGGTGCAGCGGCCACCAGGCCACCGCGAAGTCGATCTTGGCCTGCTTGACGCTGGCCTCGACCATCTTGACCAGGTTGTTATAGGTGAAGAAGATCAGCAGGGCCAGGATCAGGTTGGCCGAACTGCCGGCGCGCGGGTTCACGAACCCCAGGGGAATGGCGAGCAGCACCAGCACCAGGCAGATGATCGGCGCCGAAATGCGCGACAGCAGCTCGGAGCGCGTGTACTGGGTCTTCACGGCCAGCAGTGCGCTCATGGGCAGGGCGTCGAGCGGCACGTCGGTGCCCAGCACCGGGACCTTGGTCGCGACGCGCATGCTGTAGCGCTCGAACTCCATCGACTGGAAATCGGCCTTGCCGGGCACGCCTTCGTAGCGGCGTCCGTTCTTCAGCACGAGATACTGGCCGCCCTTGCCGTCCGCCTCGATCACGCCTTCGCGGGCGACCACGACCGAGCTGCCCTCCTTCTGGTTGGTGCTCACGAAAACGTTCTTGACGACGGTCGATCCGTTGGTGCTGCCTTCGACGAAGAACACGCGGTCGCTCGACGAGGACTCGCGGAACTGACCCGGCGCCACGCGCTTGAGGTCTTCGCGCTTTTCGAAACGCTGGATGAATTCGGCGCTCTTCATCTTGGCCCAGGGCGCCACCACCAGCGAGAGCGCGCCCACCAGCAGCACCATCGGCAGGCCGAACACGAGCACCGGACGGATCCAGGCGACGAGCGACTGGCCCGAGGCGAACCAGACCACCATTTCGGAATCGCGGTAGCTGCGCGTGACGGCCACCAGCACCGAAATAAAGCTGGTGAGGATCAGGACAGTTGGCAGATAATTCAGCGATTGAAACGCAATCAATGCGACGACGTCGCCGGATGCGACCCGTCCGCCCGCGGCCCGGCCGAGGATGGCAATCAGGGTCCAGGTGACGCACACCGTGAACAATACCGTGAAGGTAGCCCCGGCTGCGCTGGCTAATTCACGATGCAGGGCGCGTTGGAAAATCATTCGATAGTTATAATTGCAGGTTGAGCAGTGGCCGCACAGCTGTTGCACACTCGGCGCACAAAACGAAACGGAGAATCAAATGGACTTTAGCATAAAAGCATTCGACACCAAGAACACCCTGACCGCGGCCAGGACCGGCTGTGTGGCAGTGGCGGTGTTCGAAAACAAAAAACTGTCGCAGGCCGCGAAAGCCCTCGATCAAAACGGCGACATCAGCGCGGCACTGAAGTCGGGCGACATCACCGGCAAAGCCGGCTCGACCCTGCTGCTGCGCGGCGTGGCCGGTGTGGCCGCACAGCGCGTGCTGCTGGTCGGGATGGGCGCCGACGAGGCGGTCAGCGAAAAGAACTTCATGACCGCGATCGGCGCGACCTTCAAGGCCTTCGCATCGCTGGGCGCGGCGGACGCCATTATCGCATTTCCCATGACGGAAGTGAAAGAGCGTACGCCTGAATGGGCCACCCGCGCCATCGTCGTCGCCGCCAACGAGAGCGAATTCCGCACCGACACCCAAAAGAGCAAGAAGGATCCAGCCCTCGCCGGCGTGCGCAAGGTCGTCCTCGCCCTGCCGCAGGCCGACAGCGCCGCCAAGGCCACGCTGGCGCAGGCGAGCGCGATCGCCAACGGCATGAACCTGACCAAGGAGCTGGGCAACCTGTCGCCGAACGTCTGCACCCCGACCTACCTCGCCACCGTCGCCCGCAAACTGGCCGACGACCATGGCTTCGAGGTCGAAGTCCTGGAGCGCAAGCAGCTCGAAGCGCTGAAGATGGGCTCCTTCCTGGCCGTGGCCAAGGGCAGCGACGAAGCGCCGAAGTTCATCGTCCTGAAGCACATGGGCGGCAACAAGAAGGATGCGCCTGTCGTCCTGGTCGGCAAAGGCATCACCTTCGACTCGGGCGGCATCTCGCTCAAGGCCGGTCCCGGCATGGACGAAATGAAGTACGACATGGGCGGCGCCGGCTCGGTGCTGGGCACCTTCCGCGCGATCGGCGAAATGGGCTTGAAGCTGAACGTGATCGGCATCGTCGCCACCTGCGAGAACATGCCGTCGGGCCGCGCCACCAAGCCGGGCGACATCGTCACCTCGATGAACGGTCTCACGATCGAGATCCTCAATACCGACGCCGAAGGCCGCCTGGTGCTGTGCGACGCCCTCACCTACGCCGAGCGCTTCAAGCCGGCCGCCGTGGTCGACATCGCGACCCTCACCGGCGCCTGCATCGTCTCGCTGGGCCACCATAACAGCGGCCTGTTCACCCGCCACGACGCCGCGCACGACGCGCTGGCCGAGGAACTGCTGGACGCGGGCAAGCAGACCGGCGACGGCGCCTGGCGCCTGCCGATCGGCGAGATCTACAACGAGCAGCTGAAGTCGAACTTCGCCGACCTGGCCAATATCGGCACCCCGGGCGGCGCCTCGATCACGGCCGCCTGCTTCCTCGAGAACTTCACCCGCAAATATACCTGGGCCCACCTGGATATCGCGGGCACGGCCTGGAAGAGCGGCGGCCAAAAAGGCGCGACCGGCCGTCCGGTGCCGCTGCTGACGACCTTCCTGATGAACAGGGTTTGAACCGGTGAGCTGAAATAGGAACGGGCCGCTTGAACAAGCGGCCCGTTTTTTTTGTCGCCGGCTGATGAAATATTATTTCACCAGGCGCACTCTCACGAAATATTATTTCACGCGCATCAGGACACCGGCGCGAAGCGCGGCACCATCAGTCCCTCGACCTCGATGAGTTCGAAGAAGACCGACTTCGGCCGCGCCCACACCGACCCGTCATGGGCCCGGTAAATGATCATCGGCGTCAGGTCGGATTCGAGCGTGGCCTCGCAGACCAGCTCGTACAAGCCACCCTTGTAGTGCCTGTACTGCATCAGGCCTGCTCGGCCGTGGCCTTCTGCTTCTTCTTCAGGCCCTGGATGACCTTCACCAGGCCTTCGATGCCGGCGCCTTCGTCGAGGTCGCTGAAGGCATCGAGCACCTCGTTGAGCACGCGGTTGCGTACGGCGGCCTCGTCGGGCTGAACCGCCTTGGCGGCCGCTTCGGCGCCGGCGAATTTCGACGGTGCGGCGTCGGCGGTCTTGGCGCCATGCGCCAGGGCTGCCTGCCAGATGACCCAGCGGCGCTGGGTTTCGTAGACGAGGTATTCCTCGGGCTTGTCTTCACGGCGGCGAACGATGTGACCATCGCGCTGGGCCCATGCTTCAAATGCACTGCGCATCTCTGTCCTTTTCTTATGGATACGGATACTCGCTATCGAAACAGCAATATTTCACCATAGTACCATTCCACTGCACTCTACCTTGCACGAATGAATCTCAATCGTGCGGCGCCGTGGGCGTGGACGGCGAATTCCGTCCAGTCGAGATAGTACAGCGCGAGTTATATAAAAACAACCGGATATTCCTCATGAGTAACAATACCGGTGTGTGACATCTTAACCCGACATTGTTACGCATGCTAGAGCCAGCCTTCATACCGTGCGTAACGACAATATATTTTAAACCACAAACTTGTCGCCGGAGCATTGCGCATGTAATTCAGGCAAACGAAATACAACGCTGTCGTATTTACGCGCAAAAATGCGAAAGTTGCGTGTTTTGATTGTAGCGCTGATACTGGCGCGCAATCGCGGCGGGCGTTCCGCCGCGTTTCCACCATTACACACCGAATATGAGAATAGCAACCTGGAACGTCAATTCGCTGAAAGTCCGCCTGCCCCACCTGCTGCGCTGGCTGGAGACGAACCCGATTGACGTGCTCTGCATTCAAGAGACCAAGTTAACCGACGATAAGTTCCCGGTTTCCGAAATTAATGCCGCGGGTTATCAAGTCGCCTATACCGGCCAGAAAACCTATAACGGCGTCGCGATTTTGTCGCGCTTGCCGATCGAAGACGTGGTCAAGAACAATCCGCGTTTCGACGACCCGCAGCAGCGCATCATCGCCGCCACCATCGATGGCATACGTTTCGTCAACGCGTATATCCCGAACGGCCAGGAAGTCGACTCCGAGAAATACCTGTATAAAATGGCCTGGCTGAAGGCCCTGCACGAATGGCTGGGCGAGGAAGTGGCCGCGCATCCGCAACTGGCCCTGCTGGGCGATTACAACATCGCGCCGGAAGACCGCGACGTCCACGACCCGGTCGAATGGGAAGGCAAGATCCACTGTTCCGAGCGCGAGCGCGCGGCGATGACGGGGCTCGTCGGCCTCGGCCTGGCGGACTCCTTCCGCCTGTTCGAGCAGCCGGAAAAGCAGTACAGCTGGTGGGATTACCGGATGATGGGCTTCCGCCGCAACCGCGGCCTGCGCATCGACCACATCCTGCTCTCGCCGGCGCTGGCGCAGCGCTGTACGGCCTGCACCATCGACCGCGAGCCGCGCAAGTGGGAGCAGCCGTCGGATCACACGCCGGTGATCGCGACGCTCGATTGAATCAATAAGGCCCGCGCGGCATCCCCATCGAGCGCACGCGCGAACAGCCAGCCCTGCACGTACTGGCAGCCGTAGTCGCGCAGCAGGGACAGCTGCGCTTCGGTCTCGACGCCCTCGGCCACTACCTGCAGCTGCAGGCTGTTCGCCAGCGCCATCACGGCCGCGACGATGGCGCGGTCTTCGCTGCTCGCTTCGAGTTCGCGGATGAAGGCGCGGTCGATCTTGATCTTGCGCACCGGGAAGCGCTTCAGGTAGGCCAGGCTGGAATAACCGGTGCCGAAATCGTCGATCGACAGGCGCATGCCCATGCGGTTGATCTGGTCGAGGATCTCGAGGGTCTGTTCGCCATGCTGCATCAGCGCCGTCTCGGTGATCTCGAACTCCACCAGCGCCGGATCGATGCCGGTCTCGTCGACGATGCGCTTGATCGAGGCCACCAGCGCGCGGTGCATGAACTGGCGCGCCGACAGGTTGATCGCGAGCGGCACCGGCGCCAGTCCCGCGCGCTGCCAGGCCATGCTCTGTTCGCAGGCGCGCCGGATCACCCATTCGCCGACCGGCACGATCATCCCGTTCTCTTCCAGCGTCGGGATGAAATCGTCGGGCAGCACCAGGCCGTGCTCGGGACGGCGCCAGCGCAGCAGCACCTCGAGCGCATGCACGCGGTTGGTCGCGATGTCCATGATCGGCTGGTAGAAGGGTTCGAACTCGCCGTTCGCCAGCGCCTGGCGCAGGTTGGTCTCGAGCGCGCGCATGGCAAACTCACGCTCGACCTCGCCGTTCATGCGCTCGGTGAAGAACTGGTAGTTGTTGCGCCCTGCCGCCTTGGCCTGGTACATCGCGGCGTCCGCGTGGCGCATCAGGATGTCGACGTCGAGGCCGTCGTCGGGATAGACGCAGATGCCGATCGAGGGCGAAATGTGCAGGCTGTGGCCCTCGAAGCGCACCGGGGCGCCCAGCACCTCGATGATCTTGTCGCCGATCTGGCTGCATTCCTCCAGCGTGCCCACGCCCGGCACCAGCAGCACGAACTCGTCGCCGCCGAGGCGCGCCACCGTGTCGCTGGCGCGCACCGCATGGCACAGGCGGCTCGCGACTTCCTTCAGGAGGAAGTCGCCGGTCGCGTGGCCGAGCGAATCGTTGATGGTCTTGAAGCGGTCGAGGTCGAGGAACATCACGGCCAGCGGCGTGCCGGCGCGCTGCGCGGCGAGGATGGCGCGCTCCAGGCGGTCGGCCAGCAGCGCGCGGTTCGGCAAACCGGTCAGGCTGTCGTGGTAGGCCATGTGGTGCACGCGCGCCTCGGCCTGGCGCCGTTCGACGATCTCGTCCTGCAGCAGCGCGTTGGCGCCCGCCAGTTCGGCGGTACGCGCGGCCACGCGCAGCTCCAGCTCGTCGCGCGCGCGGCGTACGGCGTCGCTCGCCTCGTGCTGGGCGGTGACGTCGTCGACCAGCCACAGGCTGCGTCCACCGGGATCGTTCAGGTCGAAGGGACGGCCCGACAGGCGGCCCCAGAAGGTGGCGCCGTCGCGCCTGGCGAGCAGGCGTTCGCTCACGCTCACGCGCCCGGCGGCGAAATCGCGCGCCGTGTCCAGGCGCGCCGCCTGCCACAGCTCCGCGTCCGGATACAGCGAACGGATCGAGACACCCGGCATGGTTCCAGGCGCATGGCCGAACAGCTCCTCCATCTTGCGGTTGCCGTGCAGCGTGTGGCCGTTCTCGACGACCGCGATGCCCAGCACCGCGGTGTCGAAGATGGCCTGGTTTTCCTGCAGCGCCTCGCGCAGCGCCTGCTCGTCGCGGCGCTGGCGCGTGCGGTTTTCCGCGATCCACACATAGCCGTGCGACAGGTCGTCCGGATTGACCGGGTAGCCGATCACCTTGGCCCAGAGCGGGGTGCCGTCCTTCTTCACCAGCGCGATTTCGCCGTCGTAGGTGCGCCCTTGCGCGAACAGCGGATAGGCGGCGCCGGCGACGCGCTCGAACGCCTCCGGACTGGGATGCAGCCCCTGCACCGGCAGGCCCTCGCACTCGCCGGGGCCGTAGCCGAACATCTCGAGAAAGCCGGCATTGCAGCGGTGGATACGCTGCTCGTGCGTGAACATGACCGCCAGCGCGGCATTGTTCATCAGGGACTGCAGTTCGCGCCGCGCCTGGCGCGTTTCGCTCACGTCCTCGACGATCCAGATGGTGCCGGCTTCGCGGCGTCCGGGAATGACGGCGCTGGCGCGGATGCGCGCCCAGAACAGCGAGCCGTCGCGGCGCCGGAACTGGCAGTCGCTCTTCTCGTAGATCCGGCCTTGCGCAAGCGCGGCGAAGGCCTCGTCGCGGAAGGCGTCGTAGGCTTCTTTGGAGGCGAACATCTCGCCGGCGTCGCGGTCGGCCAGGTCCTCGACGCTGTAGCCCACCATCTCGGCCAGGCGCGGATTGCATTCCTTGAGCAGGCCCGGCTTGGTGAACAGGATACCCACCGGCGCGTGGCCGAGGATGGCCTGCTGCTCGTACATGGTGGTGCGCAGGGCCTGCTCGCCGCGCTCGTAGGCGCTGACGTCGGTGAAGACGAAGGTCGCGCCCGGCGCGCCGCACTCCGGCGCCAGGGGCAGCGAGCGCACTTCCACGGCGAGGTGCTCGCCGCGTACGCCCAGCGTGCCGCGCCAGTGCCGCTCGCCGCTTGGCGCCGCCTCGATTTCGGCGGCGGCCTCGCCTGCCGCCGCGCCGCGGAACAGGTCGAGCAGCGGACGTCCGCATGGCGACCTGCCCGCCAGGGCCGTCAGCGCGGCATTCGCCGCGACCACGATGCCCATGGCGTCGCAGGCGCAGGCTGGCGCGGCGATAAGGCGCAGCGCATCGGCCACGATTGCAGGTTTGCTCGAAATTCTGTCCATTCCCCGGAAATCCCTTCAGGGCCGCCTCTACAAGGGCCGCTCCATGTTGTACGGATGATAAACCAGCAAGCCGGGAATCTCTACAGCATCGACGCAAAAAAGCCCGGCGGCTGCACAAGGCAGCGGCCGGGCCTGTCCAGCGTGCAGGCTTTAAAAAGGTTCATCGCGGATTTCCGGGATGAACCTGTTGTAAACGCAAGAGAGCAGTAAAGAAGAGTTATTGTGTTTGTGCGACCAAACCCAACCAACTCAACTTACCGCTCTCATGTCAGATCATAG
>Ga0213835_101249_pt1 | contig 16789 bp, 13 predicted proteins | sample SWPATP01_FD_160576 | JGI IMG/M metagenome (GOLD analysis project Ga0213835, IMG submission 160576) | Coastal seawater microbial communities from Marineland, Florida, United States - SWPA TP0 #1 | ecosystem: Environmental > Aquatic > Marine > Coastal | place: USA: Florida | collected 2016-08-05 | reverse complement strand
TAACTATTTAAAGGTAACAAAAAGAATTTATAATTTGACTTTTAACACAGAATCTTCGTGGTTCATAATTAACTTTTCGGAGCGGGCTCAATATTATTGCTGGAAAACCATTCTACATTCCAAAATGAACCTGAACCACCCCTCCTTTTTACGAAAATCCATTTTAGGCTTTGGCTGAAAAAAGCTAACTTATTTTCAGATTTCAAAATATTAGTCCATTTCAATACATGAGTTCACGATAAATAGACGAAACAAAAAGCCTGAATTAAATAAAAAACAATATTTTATATTAACACCACTTAGTACCATTGCGTCTTTGTGGTTAATAAACTAAACTCAGCAATGAACATATAATCTTGAAATCAAAATCGGCAACGAAAATCAAATTTTTTTAAAATGTCAGCTATCCGAAATAATTGGAGCAAAGAAGAAATCTCCGAAATCTATCACTCCCCTATTATGGAGCTCATGTACCGTGCGGCCACCATCCACAGGGAATTTCATAAAACCGGGGAAGTGCAAGTTTGCACATTACTATCCGTTAAAACCGGCGGATGCCCCGAAGATTGCGCGTATTGTCCGCAATCAGCTCGTTATCAAACCGAAGTGGATGCGCAACCACTTATGCCTCATGATGAAGTCGTAGCCGCTGCCCGACAAGCCAAAGAAAACGGAAGTACGCGCTTTTGCATGGGTTCAGCATGGAGAAATGCCCGTTCAAACAAAGATTTCGACCGCGTAATTGAAATGGTTAAATCCGTTAACGGTATGGGACTCGAAGTCTGTTGTACTTTGGGGATGTTGACCGAAGAACAAGCGCATCGATTAAAGGAAGCCGGTCTGTACGCTTACAATCACAACCTCGATTCCGGCGAGGAATTCTACAAAAAAATCATCACCACTAGAACCTATCAAGATCGTCTTAAGACTCTCGATAATGTCAGAAAAGCCAACCTCACTATTTGTAGCGGTGGAATTATTGGGATGGGGGAAACCGATCAAGACCGAATTGATATGCTTTACACCTTAGCTACGTTGCCTGTGCATCCGGAGTCTGTACCGGTGAATGCCCTCGTTGCCGTTGAAGGAACCCCACTTGAGGGAAGAGACCGCGTACCCGTTTGGGATATGATTCGGATGATTGCAACAGCGCGAATCATTATGCCGCAAGCCATGGTCAGACTCTCTGCAGGTCGTGTTGAAATGCCGGTTGCCGAACAAGCTCTCTGCTTTATGGCTGGAGCAAATTCTATCTTTGCCGGCGAGAAACTTCTAACAACACCAAACAATCCGGTTGATGCCGATCAACAGATGTTTGACTTATTAGGATTAACCCCGCGCGAATCCTTCAAGCATGAGAAAAATGGTATGGAGAAGCTTGAACTAAACGAAGCGGATTAATGTGTTTCCTGAAGTCCATTACGTAAAAACGAGCCGCCTAACTCAGGCGGTTCGCATTTCGGAGTCGTTTGATGCTCAAAAACCTCCATTATTGCTCATTCACGGAAATGCCTCCGACTCCACCATTTGGAAATATGTATGTCCAAAACTAAGCACCTCATTTAGCTTAATCATCCCCGATTTACGTGGATACGGCTTTTCGGAGGATCTTCCCATCAATGCAAAAGAAGGCGTGAAGGTATGGGTGGATGATCTCATTGAGCTGTTAGATGCACTCCACATCCCCAAAACCTACGTTTGTGGACATTCCCTCGGTGGAGTTGTATGTATGGGGATGCTCGCTTCACATGCTGATCGAATTTTAGGGATGACCCTCCTAGCCCCGGGAACCCAATATGGATACGGAGGAACGAAAGATGTACTCGGAACACCATGTTTTGAAGATTTTGCGGGAACCGGAGCCGGATTAATCAACCGAGGTTTCATCGAAAGAGTAAAACAGAGGGATTTTTCGGAGGATGAACCTGCGACAGCACCTAAAGTCATTATCAAGCGATTATTTTTTTCGGATTCTTTTGAATGTCCGGAGGATGTTTTGAGCGAGCTTTTGGAATCACTTTTTCGGATGAAAATCGGAGAACAGCGCTATCCCGGTGATTTTGTGGAATCTGTAAACTGGCCGGGATTCGCTCCCGGAGTCTATGGTGCGGCAAATGCGATCAGTCCAAAATACAACCAATGGATTTTCCCTGACATCATGCAACTTCCCACTGAAAAAAGACCTCCACTCCACTGGATTCACGGCACAGATGACAAACTCGTTTCAAATCAAGCCCTTTCAGATGCCGGCACAGCCGGGAAGCTTGGGCTCATCAAAAACTGGCCGGGTGTGGATACCTATCCCCCGCAACCTATGTTCGAACAATTGAGGTACTTCCTTGAAAAGTATGATGCTGAATCAGGGAAAACTAGATTTTATTCCATGTCCAAAACGGGACACTGTCCTCAAGTCGAAAACCCGTCCAAAACAACGGATCTGATTATAAGCTTGTTAGATTTTTGTTGAAGATAACTCGATTTCTCCCGTGCCTACAGCACTTTTTTAGGGGAGGGGGTTTAAACCCATGTCTATCGCCAACTCAGTACGTCTCTACGAACATGCGATCAGAGGGCTTTACAAACTTCTTGATTTCATCTTTCGTCCACTGATCGGGGCTAGAATTTAAGCCAGGCTTGAACACCATGTAATCTGAATGTCCATATAGCGCCAATGTTTGATAGATTCCAACTTCCATCCCTTTCAATCCACAGATATACATGAGCGTATTCGGCTTTTTCAGGATGGGATTAAGTAAGGCTGCTTCATCAACAAATTGATATTGCACATATTTCTTGGTTCCATCTGTACGGGGATCTTCACGAGATATCGAGATCAAATAGTTGAAGTTAGGGTTTTCTTTGGCAACTTGCCTGAAATAGGCATCATAGAGCAAGTCGGTTCGGTAGGCGCATCCAAAAATGAGTGTGATAGAACATGAGGGCTTTCGGCGCATGAGATCCATTATCATCCCCCTAAAGGGCGCAATTCCGGTGCCTGTTGCCACAAAGATGTAGTTAAAATCCTCTGCATCCTCCGGCAAAATGAATCGCTTGCCACAAGGACCTGTAATCGAAACCATATCCCCGGGCTTCAAGCTACACAAGTAGTTCGAGCACACCCCGACAAATAATTCTTGCGATTCCCAATGTTCATCAATCACTCGCTTAACTGTAGTTGAATAATGTCTTCCATTACCATCTTCACCAAACGAGGGTGAAGCAACTGAATACAATCTAAGCGAATGAGGCTTCCCCGAATCATCAGAACCCGGAGGTATCACGCCTAAACTTTGCCCCGCTTTCACTCTATGTTCTAACTCTGTGCCGGTAACATCAAAAACTACGTGTCGAACAAAATTCGGGCTATAAGAAACCGTTGCAATCTTGCTTTCGATTACAGGAACAACCACAGGATTTTGCTTGCTGTAGATATTAAGCTCGGTTTGTGGTAACACTAAAGGACGATGAGGCATAGTAAATTCTGATTCAAGTTAACGTACTCTATAAAGATAGCCAAGAATTATGCAATTTGCGCATGATAACAGCAAAATTGGAATGATTGTTCACTTGCAAATTTTGCATGAATTAATTAGTTTATGTGTACATAATATAAATTTTATACACATCATTATGAGAACCAATATTGAAATAGAAGATGCATTAATGGAGGAGGCTATTAAGTATGGAGGCCTTTCTACAAAAAAAGAAACCGTACATGAGGCGCTAAAATTATTTGTACAGCGCCAAAAACAATTGCGCATTCGTCAATTCAGAGGTAAGCTAAAGTGGGAAGGTAACCTTGACGAATCGAGAACCGATCAATGATAGTATGTGATAGCAGTGTTTGGATAGATTGGTTTAACGGGATCAAAAATCCCCAAACAGACAGACTATACTTGCTACTTGAAAGAGAAGACATCGTGATTTTAGATGTGATTTTACTTGAAGTATTACAAGGCTTCAAGAAAGATAGCGAATATGAAATTGCGCTTGACCTTCTAAGCCCTCTTACATGCTATCAAGTATTGGATAAAGAGGCTGCAATTTCTTCGGCTTCTCACTTCCGTACCTTACGAAAGAAAGGGATTACCATTCGGAAAACAATTGATGTGATGATCGCTAGTTGGTGCATCCGAAACGATGTAGAACATCTTCACAATGACCATGATTTTGATTTGATTGCTACTAAGTTACCTTTGCAAGTGGTAACGGGCTGAGTGGATATATCTCCGTGTACGGGATGAGAGCATTAAGGCTCAATCATCCTCAAACACACAAAAAAAAATAGAAGTTTGAGGAAGTTTAAACTCCCTCAAACTCCAACTACTGTATCACCAAATTCTTACACGAACAGATTCTTCTCTGTACATCGGGTCGCCGGGTTGCACGTCAAATGCTTCATAAAACTCGGGCATATTTGAGAGGACCCCAAGCACACGATACTTACCAGGAGAATGCGGACCCGTTACAATCTGACGACGCAAAGCCTCATCACGGAATTGGATGCGCCAAATTTGTCCCCAACCGATAAAGAAACGTTGTTCTGCAGTAAATCCATCAATTACCGGACCTTCTTTACCTTGAAGGCTATTCCTGTATGCTCTTTGAGCAACGTTCATTCCCCCTAAATCAGCAATGTTTTCCCCAAGACCTAAAGCCCCATTCAAGAACATATCGTCAATCGGATTGAAGGCACTGTATTGATCAATCATCAATTGAGCGCGTGCATTAAATTGTTCTTCATCTTCAGCAGTCCACCAATCGCGGAGATTTCCATCGCCGTCTGATCTTCTACCCTGATCATCGAAACCATGGGTGATTTCATGACCGATTACGGCACCAATAGCACCATAGTTGATTGCATCTTCCGCATCAACATTGAAGAATGGAGGTTGCAATATGGCTGCCGGGAATACAATTTCATTGAGGGTTGATCGATAATATGCATTTACGGTCTGTGGTGTCATCCCCCATTCATCGCGATCAATCGGCTGACCTAAACGGCTGATGTTTCTTTCGAACTCGCATGCTGCAGATCGTCTCATATTTCCAACTAAGTCATGTGGATCTATTTCAAGACAATCGTAATCTCTCCACACATCAGGATATCCGATTTTTGTTGTAAAGGTCGATAGCTTGGCTAACGCCTCTTCTTTGGTTGCTTCGGTCATCCACTCTAAATCTTTGATGGATTGCTCAAAAGCGACCAAAAGATTCTGTACCATTTCATCCATGCGTTTTTTAGCCTCAGGCTGGAAATGACGTGAAACATACTCTTTGCCCACCATAAAACCGAGTACGCTTTCAACCGCAGAAACTCCACGCTTTTCTCTGCTTCTTTGCTCTAACTGCCCACTCAAAGTACGACCATAAAAATCGAATGAAGCTTCATCAAAATCACTGCTAAGCATTCCGGCTGATGTTCTGATTAGATGAAATTTCAAGTAGTTGCGCCAATGCTCAACCGGAACAGATCTAAAAAATGACGCAAAATCGGTGAAGTATGAAGGCTGACGAATGACTACATCATGTGCCTCAGCTAAACCGGCATATTCCAGTACAGTCAACCAATTAACTCCCGGAGCCATTCGGTTAAGTTCCGCCTGAGTCATTTTGTTGTAGGTGGCATTTCGATCACGGTTTTGCACGCGAGTCCAATGTGCTTGGGCAATTTTTGTTTCCACATCAACAACTTGGTTGGCAACGGTTGTACCATTTCCCCAGCCTGCTAAATCCCAAAAGTTGGCGATTAATTCTTTGTAGCGATTCACGATTTCCCTGTTGCGCGCATCTGTACTCAAATAATACTCACGATCAGGAAGCCCTAAACCACTTTGAGAAGCATACGTAATGTATTGAGTCGCTTCCATTTGATCTTGACCAACTGAAAAACTAAACGGTAAGCCCGAACGAAGTTTATGATACCTTCCCCAATACGCTAAAACATCATCATGCGATCTGAGTGCATTGATGGATTCGAATTGAGCCTCAAGTGGCATAAGTCTGAGCTCTTCAATGCGCTCAGTATCCATAAAAGAGCGGAACATATCTCCAATTTTTTGGGCATCGGAACCTGTTGGGGCATCTGTTATTGCGGCTTTGTCGTTTATAATCTGCAAAACTTGACGATCTGCCATTTCACGAAGTTCGTCAAAACTTCCCCATCGCGCTCTATCGGATGGAATTTCAGTATTCGCCAACCAATTTCCATTCACAAATCTAAAAAAATTGTCTTGTGGTCGCACGGTTTTATCCATGTTATCAATTTCAATTCCACTACTGGGTTGTTTCCGTTGGGTACACGATGTCACCATCAACAGTAAAACACTAAAAACTGCGATTAACAAAGTTAGTTTCATGCTTTATTTAATTTAAGTCAGATAAAATTTTTGAGTATTTCCTATACTAATTCATAGGGTATCTTGTAGTTTTAAAAAAGTTGGCTAATCCTAATTCAATAACTACATAAAATTAAGGTACAAGATTAAAACTTAGAAAAACGGTTTCATAGAGCAGAAGAAAAATCTTTACATTTTTTACAACAAAAAATGTAAATGCTAATGGTTGATTCTTTAGTTTATTGTGTTCATTAAGTTATCAACTACTTGAAGGTTGAATTATCCTGAATCATGTTATTTTCAAAGAAGGTAAACTTCATTTAATGTTGTTTTTGCACAAAATTTAATTCTATCCTCTTTGAGAGCCACATATTCTCTGACCTTTTTTTCCTTCAGACGTAATATAAATCACAACTCATAATTTTTCCATGTTTAGGTTACTTACTATCGCTATTACATTATTTATAGCCATTTCTACTGTAAACGCAACTGCACAGTCATCATTAAACACCCCTATTCAATTTAGCTTTTCCGAATATGATTCAAGAGCTGAAAATATTAATAAATCACTTTCTAATACTGCTAGTAGAAAAAGTGTAACTCTCGCTTATGGGCTCAGTGTTGCGAACGCTGCTATTCCCCTGGGACTAGGATACTACTTATATAACGATGTATCTGAACCTCTTGGAGTAATTTTAATGCTCTATGGTGGAGTTGTAGGACCATCTATGGGTAGTTATTACGCCGGTGATTTTCAAGTTGGAAATACCTCTACCATTATCCGTGGTATAGTAATTGGCTTATATGCAACAAGTCAACTCTCTGGAACCAACCAAGTAAACAGGGGACCTGAAGTTGTATTCTACTCTGCAATTGCGGCTTTTGTAGGAACTTCAATCTACAATTTTGTCACTATACCAAACTCCGTTAATGTTTATAACCGAAGAACAAGATTTCAAGGAAGTTTCGATATGGGACCATCTGTGGATTTGAATACAGGCACTCCAATCATGAGAGCTTCACTCAGTTTCTAATAATAGATTAAATTGGTTGATTTAGAATCTCAGATTCTCATTTATTTCTTTATATCTTGCCAATAAAAAGAAGACATGGCATATAAAGGAAAAGTCTTACAATCAACCGGATTATGGTATCGGGTGATGCTCGATAACAACGATATTCTACAATGTAGAATCCCGGGTAAATTTCGACTGAAAGATATTCAGCAAACTAATCCTGTTGCCGTAGGCGATAATGTAAGCATTGATATCGGTGATGATGGAACCGGATCAATTGTGGAGGTTCACGACCGATTCAACAAAATTACCCGACAAGCCACTCATGGACGAAAAGGTGAACAGGTACTTGTTGCGAACGTTGATCAGGCTTTTGTGGTACAATCCCTTTATCAACCTGAATTAAAAACCGGATTCATTGACCGCTTTTTGGTAACTGCTGAGGCATTCAATGTCGAGCCTTTAATCATTATCAATAAAATTGATTTAGGTAAGGATGAAGACGCCCCCTTTCTTGCTGCCATCTTGGATTTATATGAATCGTTGGGGTATCCGATTCTGTTGAGTAGTACTTACGATCAGGAGTCGATGGAGCTTTTAAGTGAACGTTTAAAAGACAAAACCTCTGTGTTTATTGGCCCTTCCGGGTGCGGAAAATCGAGTCTCTTAAATACTATTCAACCGGGACTTAATCGTGCTACCGGTGAAATTTCATCCTTCTCAAATAAGGGCAAACATACAACAACATTTGCTGAACTTATTCCACTTGAAATAGGTGGATATTTAGCTGATACTCCGGGAATTCGTGAATTTGGACTCGTGCATTTCGAGGCAGAAGAGATTTCTTATTGGTTCCCTGAAATGAGGGATGTCCGCTCTGGATGCCGATATTATAACTGTACACATTTACATGAACCGGATTGCGCTGTGATGGAAGCATACCATAACAAAGAGATCGCCGCATCGCGTTATGAATCTTACATCAACATCGTAGAATCGCTACAATCTGCCGAGAAATCAACCGGAAGTAGAAAACGAAATAGCTCCTGATTTTTTCTACACATTAGTTATTCAATCTTTTATATTTGAGCGCACTTAAACTTCATTCATTCTGATGTATAATTTATGAATCTATTCTTCTCTTCTGATACTGCAAAAGCGGATATTTTTGTTGAAATTGAGCATTATTTAACTTCAAAAAACTTTTCCATTGTTTCTAAAGACGATCAAAGGCCATGGGGTGGATTTTTCGTAATTGATGAAGCCCAAGCTGAGTTATTCATCCAAACATTTTTCCCGCATTTAAGTCTTGCCGATTTTCAGGGATTCGACAAACTAAGCCCAAAAATCCTATTAGTTGAACCTGAGAAGCGTCTGTCTTGGCAATATCATCATCGAAGAGCTGAAATTTGGAAAGTAATCGGAGGGAAAGCCGGAGTTGTGGTTAGTGAAACAGACGAATTAACGCCTGCAAAGCCCTTAAACGAAGGCGATATTATCAGTTTAGCGTGTGGACAACGCCACAGACTCGTAGGACTCGATTCATGGGGAGTTATTGCAGAAATATGGCAACACACCGACCAAAATAACCCATCTGACGAAGAAGACATCGTTCGTGTTGAAGATGATTTTGGCAGATAATTTATTCATATTCAAATAGTTAATTTTTCTACTCTATCCAAATGATATCATTTGACAGACGGCAGTTTCTTCATACGTTTTTTATCCAAAAGCATTACCTTTAGGTAAATAAAATTTTACTGCTGATATTAAAAATAATTATGGAAAAAATTGCTGATAAAACATTTAAGGTCGTTATCGTTGGAAGTGGTCCTGCCGGATTAACCGCTGCTCTTTATGCTGCCCGTGCGGATTTATCCCCTCTCGTACTCGAAGGACCTGAACCCGGTGGACAACTAACCACCACTACTGATGTAGAAAACTTTCCGGGATATCCGGATGGCGTTATAGGACCCAAAATGATGGATGATTTCAAAGCACAAGCTGCTCGTTTTGGTGCTGATATACGTTATGGAACTGTAAATGATATAGATTTCTCCAAACGTCCTTTCCGACTTAATGTAGATGAAGAATATGATGTTTACGCAGAAGCTATCATTGTCTCAACAGGTGCATCTGCCAAATGGTTAAACTTACCAAGTGAACAACGTCTGAGAGGTCGTGGAGTAACCGCTTGTGCTACGTGTGATGGTGCATTTTTTCGCAATCAACATGTAGTGGTAATTGGCGGCGGTGATACAGCCATGGAAGAAGCGACTTTTCTAACTCGTTATGCGAGTAAAGTAACCATCATTCACCGCCGTGATGAATTCCGTGCATCGAAAGCAATGCAAAAGCGGGTATTTGACAACCCAAAAATTGAGATCATTTGGGATTCAACGTTGAAAGAAGTACTTGGGAATCAAGTAGTAGATGGAGTAGTCGTTCAGAACGTAAAAACAGGTGCAGAATCTACTCTTGCTGATGTAACCGGCGTCTTTCTTGCCATCGGTCATAAACCAAATACCGACCTATTCAAAGATGTTTTAGATTTGGATGATGTTGGATATATCAAAACTAAAGGCAAATCAACTTATACAAATGTTGATGGGATTTTTGCGTGTGGAGATGCTCAAGATTCTATTTATCGCCAAGCGGTAACTGCAGCCGGAACCGGATGTATGGCCGCTATGGACGCCGAAAGATGGTTGGAGTCACAACACAGTTAATTATTGATTTAGCAAAAAATTCTTCGAATTGAGTTCAAATCTCACTCATGATTCAATTTTTGATGAAAAGTTGCTATATTGTTTAAATTTAAAACTAAGAGTTACAGAATGGGAAAAATTGGTATTATTAAAGAATTTTGGGAATTCCTGAAAATCAGGAAAAAATTCTGGCTTATGCCTATAGTATTTGTTTTGCTATTGCTCGGCATACTCATTGTAGTTACGAGCAACACCGCATTGGCTCCTTTCATTTATGCATTGTTCTAAATTTAGCCAACTCATTGAACTCAAACACTTTTATAAAATCCGACACTTATTTAAGCTGTCGGATTTTTTTTATCCTGAAACTTAGAAATATCCCTCTATGAAATACGACTCAAAGAAAGCCTTCATAGCACTCGAAGACGGTACCTTTGCAGAAGGTTTTCTCATCGGAAAACCCGGAACAACCGGCGGAGAGCTTTGCTTCAATACTTCAATGACGGGCTATCAGGAAATTTTCACAGACCCAAGTTACTACGGTCAGTTGATGATGATGACCTACCCACATATCGGAAATTATGGAACAAGTGGGATGGATGACGAGTCTGCAAAACCAATGGTAGCAGGAATCATAGTCAGATCATTTTCACATGATTATAGCAATCCGAATGCTGATTATAGTCTGAATGACTACCTTCTTCAACACAAAGTTACCGGTATTACCGGAATCGATACGCGTACTTTAGTAAGACATATTCGAACTAAAGGAGTAATGAATGCTGTAATTTCAAGTGAGATTACTTCGAAAGAAGAACTCATTCAAAAAGCCAAAGATTGGGCCTCAATGAGTGGATTAGAATTAGCTTCAAAAGCTACAGTAAAGGAAGCTCAAACGCTTAAAGGTGAGGGGAGTACGTTTAAAGTTGCTGTAATGGACTACGGTATCAAACAAAGTATCATCAAAAATCTCAGTAAGAGAGGATGTACGCTTAGAATTTTCCCTTCTAATGCATCTTTCGAAGATTTAACCGCTTGGAATCCGGATGGATTTTTCCTCTCCAATGGCCCGGGAGATCCACGAGCGGTTACATATACTTTCGATACGGTAAAAAAAATTATGGCAGATGGACGCCCGGTATTTGGGATTTGCATGGGGCATCAACTCATGGCACTTACACAGGGAATTGAAGTTGAAAAAATGTTTGTAGGTCACAGGGGAGCAAATCAACCTGTTAAGAATTTAGAAACCGGATTCGTTGAAATCACAACGCAAAATCATGGATTTGCTGTAAAATCAGATGCCGTAAAAGACGAAATTGCCAAAGTGAGTCACATCAATTTAAATGATGATACTATCGAAGGATTACGATTTTCAAAATCGAATGCGTTTAGTGTGCAATACCATCCCGAAGCATCACCCGGGCCTCACGATTCAGCATACTTATTTGATCAGTTTGTTTCAATGATGAAAAACTGAAATTATCTATTCCTAATCTCTCAAATTCAACCCAACTGAAATGCCAAAACGCGAAGACATCAAAACAATTCTCATTATAGGTTCAGGTCCAATCATCATTGGTCAGGCGTGCGAGTTCGACTACTCAGGCACACAAGCTTGCCGCTCGCTACGAGAAGAGGGCTACCGTGTTGTTTTGATTAATTCAAATCCAGCTACAATCATGACTGATCCAATAATGGCAGATGCAATTTATCTCAAGCCATTAACCATTCAGTCCATCAAAGAAATAGTAGAAATAGAAAAACCGGATGCAGTTTTACCCACTATGGGAGGTCAAACCGCTCTGAATCTCGCCCGTGAATTAAATCACCTCGGTTTTTGGGAGAAAAAAGGGATAAAAATCATCGGAGTTGATATCGACGCAATCGACATCACGGAAGACCGTCAGCAATTCAGAGATTTGATGGAAAAAATTGGGATTGATCAGTGTAAAAGTCGTGTAGCAAAATCAATGCTCGATGCCAAAGAAGTAACACTTGAGCTTGGTGGGTTACCTGTTGTGATACGTCCATCATTCACCCTTGGGGGAATGGGGGGAGGAATTGTGTGGACAGAAGACGAATTTGAACGAAAAGTACTTAGAGGACTTGAACTAAGTCCTGTGCATGAAATCCTTATTGAGGAATGTATTTTTGGATGGAAGGAGTTTGAGCTTGAACTCCTCAGAGATAACAATGATAATGTGGTCATTATCTGTTCCATTGAAAATATGGATCCGCTTGGAGTACATACCGGAGATTCTGTAACCGTAGCTCCCACGCAAACACTTCCTGACAGAGTCTTTCAGCGTTTAAGGGATGCTGCTATAAAAATGATGCGATCCATAGGAAATTTCGCCGGAGGGTGTAATGTGCAATTTGCCGTGGAGCCAGTTACCGAACGAATAGTAGCCATTGAAATTAATCCTCGTGTAAGTCGTTCTTCGGCTTTGGCATCAAAAGCAACGGGATATCCGATCGCAAAGATTGCTTCGAAATTAGCTGTAGGATATCATTTGGATGAACTCAAAAATCAAATCACAGGTACCACCTCTGCTTGTTTCGAGCCAACACTCGATTATGTAGTCGTCAAAATTCCACGCTTCAACTTTGATAAATTCCCGGGTTGTGATGAAGAATTATCCACCCAAATGAAAGCCGTTGGCGAGGTAATGTCAATTGGGAGAACATTCCCGGAAGCAATGAACAAAGCCTGGCAAAGTATGGAAACCGGTCATGCTGGCTTAGGCGCAGATGGATATGAAGATTTTGACAGAAAAAGTGTGCGCGAACGCCTTTTGAAACCTTATTGGGATCGTTCGATGCAGATTAGACATGCGTTTAAACTTGGTACTTCCGTAGAAGAAATCCAAGATGTTACTAAAGTGGATCCTTGGTTCTTGCAACAAATCAGATATATGGTGAGTCTCGAAAATCGAACCGAAGGGCAAACACTGGAAACCATCCCTTTTGAAGACTTGAAAGAACTTAAACAAGCCGGATTTTCAGATAAGCAAATTGCATGGCTTTTGAGTAAGAGTGGCGAAACAATCCATGAAGATACCGTTCGGGCGCATCGTAAATCAATTGGTCTCAAACCGGTTTTCAGAGTTGTTGATACCTGTGGTGGTGAATTTCCTGCGCAAACTCCTTACTATTATTCAACGTATGAAGATGAGAACGAGAGTATTGTTTCTGATAAAAAGAAAATTCTGATTTTGGGAAGTGGTCCAAATAGAATTGGCCAAGGCATAGAGTTCGACTACTCCTGCGTGCATGCGGTACTCGCCGCAAAAGATATGGGGTATGAAACGATTATGATCAATTGTAACCCGGAAACAGTCTCCACCGACTTTGATATTGCGGACAAGCTTTACTTTGAACCGGTGTTTTGGGAACGAGTCTTAGATATCTGGGAACACGAAAAACCGGAAGGGGTAATTCTACAAGTCGGGGGACAAACCGCATTAAAACTGGCAAAACGATTCCACACCCATGGCATGAAAATCTTTGGTACACCTTTTGAAATGATGGATTTAGCCGAAGATCGTGGAAGTTTTTCAAAACTCCTTGAATCGCTTGAAATACCATTCCCTGAATATGGAACCGCGTTTACATTCGAAGAGGCTAAAGAAGTGGCAAAGCGCGTGGGTTATCCGGTTTTGATTCGCCCAAGCTACGTACTTGGTGGACAAGGAATGAGAATTGCTATCAAAGAAGAAGAATTAGAAGAATATGTGGGAATCATCCTGAAAACACACCCTGAAAATGCCTTCTTAATAGATCACTATCTTGATGAAGCTATAGAAGTTGATTTTGATTCGATTTATGATGGGGAACAATTGCATATCGCTGGAATCATGCAGCATATTGAGCCGGCTGGCGTACATTCAGGAGACTCAACGGCTGTACTTCCACCCTACTCTCTAAGCGATCATGTTATCAATACAATGAAAGATTATCAGCTTAGATTGGCAAAGGCACTTAAAGTTCGTGGTTTTGTGAATGTTCAATATGCTATTAAAAACGAACAAGTTTACGTTTTAGAATCCAATCCAAGAGCAACAAGAACTATTCCATTTATCGCAAAGGCAACCGGAAGACCGGAGGCGAAGATTGGTGTTCAAGTTATGTTAGGAAAAAAGCTCTCAGAATTTGATTTAAGTAGCAAACTAAAGCACTATGCCATTAAAGAGCCGGTCTTTCCCTTTGACAAATTTCCGGAAGTGAAAAAAGAACTAGGCCCTGAAATGAAGTCAACCGGAGAAACAATCTACTTCCTTGAAGACTTTGATGATGAGCACTTCAGAAAACCGTACGAATTCAAGAATTTGTATTTAAGCAGGTAATTTTCGTCTGCTTATCAATGGTAAGATATATTTTCTTCGTACGAAGGCTTTTAAATCCAAATGGATTGCTCCAAGCCCGAATAAAGTAATGCTTGTGTGTAAGCCTATTATAACTTTTAGGGTATTGTACCGTAATAATATACTTTAAACTGAAATCTAATCTTGTCTATATGAAAAGTATGTTTAAAGTAACTCAACTCTTTGCTTTACTATTTCTGTTGATGCCATCCCTTTTGTTTGCATCAAACTCTGTTGATGGTAAATGGGAAGGTTCAATTGAATTACCCGGGATGAGTTTGAATGTAGTGGTTCATCTGGAAACGGACGCTGATGGTTCTCTTAAGGGTAAGATTGATATACCTCAACAACAGGCGATGGGTTTGGTTTTAACAAATCTGAGCCTCTCAGATAAAACCATTAAATTTAGCATTTCAGGCATTCCGGGTGATCCTACATTCAATGGTGAGTGGGATGATAATGTAATTTCCGGCTTGTTCTCGCAGGGCGGAGCATCGTTTTCATTCACGATTGAAAGAGAAAGTGCTGAAGAGTCTGAGGCCAAAAAATTAGAACTGAATGAATTTCTGGATACCCTTAAAGAAGCCGTTATTGAAGGGATGGAATATTGGAATATACCAGGCGCTTCAGTTGCAATCGTAAAAGATGGGGAAGTTGTTTTAAGTGAAGGTTTCGGATATCGGAATATTGAAGCAAAGCTGCCGGTTACTACAAACACTCAATTTGCCATTGGCTCCACAAGTAAGGCATTTACTGCACTGGGGTTATCAATCCTTGAAGAAGAAGGTCTGATAAAATGGAATGAACCCATCATTACCTATTTACCGGATTTCAGAATGCATGATGAATTTGCAACGTTGCGAATCAATTCCATTGATATCTTATCCCATCAATCCGGTCTGCCAAGGCATGATTTAGCATGGTATGCATCTGGGAGAAGCCGTGCAGAGTTGTACAATGCCCTTAACTATCTTGAGCCTACCTATGATATCCGTACTCAGTTTCAATATCAAAATCTGATGTATATGCTTGCCGGAGTTCTGATTGAACAAAGAACCGGTCAATCGTGGGAAGAATTTACAGGTCAGCGAATCTTTGGCCCACTGGAAATGAAAAACTCTAATTTTTCAGTAGTTGACATGAATTCCAGCCCTGATGCATCATTAGCGTATGCTGTTAAAGATAATGAGGTCTTTAAAATACCCTATCATAATATTGATGCTATGGGGCCTGCAGGATCAATAAATTCTACTTCTGATGATATGGCCAAATGGCTGAAATTCTTATTGAATGAAGGCAAAATTGGTGATAATGAGATTCTAAGCAGTTCAACCATCAAGAAAACGTTTGAACCCCAAATTGCCTTAACGGCTTCTACCGGTGATATGAAATCTTCAAGTTATGGATTGGGATGGTTTGTAAATGTATATAAAGGACACCTTGTTTATCAACATGGTGGAGGAATTGATGGATTCATAACTGAAGTAGCACTCTTCCCGGAAGTTAATGCAGGCCTTGTTGTACTTACCAATAATATGTCAAATGCATTAGGCACACTGGTTCACCGACTTTTGTTTGATTATTTACATGATAAAGAGCCTGTAGACTGGAAAGCAAGGCTTATGCCTGCACGAAGTGATGAACCCGATGACAATGATGAAGACAAACAGTTAACCACAGATGATAGAATAACCGGCACAAATCCAAGTTTAAATATTTCAGAATATACAGGAGATTTTTTAAACCCTGGATACGGAACAATACAAATTAGTTCTGTTGATAATTTATTGGTAGGTACATTTAATGCTATCCCTTTTAACATTAATCATTGGCACTTTGATGTATTTGAAGCTGTTGTAAACCTCAATAATAGCGAAACTAAATTGAAGATTCAGTTTCAGATGGATGTAGGCGGAAATATAAAATCTTTATCCATACCATTAGAGGCTACTGCAAGCCCTATAATATTTGAAAGAAAGGCTGATGATAAGTTTAGCACTACCGAATATTTAAATCAATTCACAGGAAATTATACACTTGCGACTCAGAGAATAACCATTCGCATTGCAGGTGGTAATCTACGACTTTCCATTACGAATCAGCCAACATATACTCTCAATCCCATTAGTGAAAATCTATTCCAAGTTGATAATATGGATGGATTCAGAATACGTTTTGAAATGGATGAATCTGATAAAGCACAAAGAGCCATTTTTCTTCAACCAAACGGAAGGTATGAGGCAATACGTTCAAATTAATTCAACTCTGTTATAGAGTGGTTAATAATCTACCCATTCTGTAAACGCAAACAAGCTCTGGTTGTTAATCAGAGCTTGTTAGTTTTGGTGTAATAAAAAAGA
>Ga0213835_101248_pt1 | contig 16798 bp, 16 predicted proteins | sample SWPATP01_FD_160576 | JGI IMG/M metagenome (GOLD analysis project Ga0213835, IMG submission 160576) | Coastal seawater microbial communities from Marineland, Florida, United States - SWPA TP0 #1 | ecosystem: Environmental > Aquatic > Marine > Coastal | place: USA: Florida | collected 2016-08-05 | reverse complement strand
GTTCCGGGTCTTGTAGGCGGGGGGTGTCGGTCTGCTCATGCGCCCCAACTCTCACGCTGGAGTCACAACATGAATCCCCTCAGACGATTTGTGCAACAGAGCCACCGGGTGGGGGACGCGACCTTCCTGCTGAGCGAATACGGCAAGCCGTTCACCGCAGCCGGATTTGGCAACCGGTTCCGCAAGTGGTGCGATGCCGCCGGCTTGGCTCATTGCTCCGTCCACGGACTGCGAAAGGCGGCGGCCGCCCGATTGGCCGAGCTCGGCTGCAGCGAATTCGAGATCATGGCGATCACGGGCCACCAGACGTCAAAGGAGGTCACGCGCTACACCAAGGAGGCGTCCCAGAAACTGCGTGCCGCCAGCGCCCTCGCGAGGCTCACGCAGCCGCGCGAGACGGCGAAAAGTGTCCCACCTTTTGCGACCCGCCCGGGCGGTGGGACAATCTTGCCCCGCAACCGGCTGAAAAACCTAGAGATTTCAGATAAATGGCAGCCCGTAGGGGAATCGAACCCCTCTTTCCAGGTTGAAAACCTGGCGTCCTAACCGATAGACGAACGGGCCGTCGAAGCAGCGCGCGGGGCGCGTGTCGGGCTTTTAGGCAATGGCGCAGGGCGGTGCAAGGGGTTTTTGGCGGGTGCCATCGGGTTGGGAGAGGCTCTGCGGGCGGTCGGCGACGGGGCCGCCCTGTCGGGCTCGCAGAGCCTGCCGCGACCGTCGCCGGAGACGCCGGAGCGACCGATTCGCAGGGCATCGGCAGCGGGTCGGGCGGACCGGCACGCCGGGGCAGGGGGCTGCGTCGGTGACGCGGGGCGCGCGCGGCAGCGCCGGACGTCCCGGCCTCGGGTCCCGGCGCATCGCGGCCGTCGGGCCCGAGGCGTGCGCGGGCGCCGGCGGCGCGGGCCGCCCCTCGGTCCGGGCTCAGATCACCCGGGCGACCACATAGTCCGAGAGGTCCTCGAGGATCCGGCGCAGCGGGTGATCGGGCAGCGGCGCCAGCGCGGCGCGCGCGCGTCCCGCCCAGGCCAGCGCCTCGGCCCGGGTGGCGGCCAGCGCGCCATGCCCCGCCACCAGCGCCAGCGCCCGCTCGAGGTCGCCCTCGCGCTGCTCGCCCCGCTCCAGCACCCGCGTCCAGAAGGCCCGCTCCCCGGCATCCGCCGCCGCCACCGCCTTGATCACCGGCAGCGTCAACTTGCCCTCGCGGAAATCGTCGCCGATGTTCTTGCCGATCCCGTCGCCGGCGCCGCCGTAGTCGAGGAAATCGTCGACCATCTGAAAGGCGATCCCCAGCGCGTCGCCATAGACGCGCAGCCCCTCGACCTGCTCGTCCGACGCCCCCGCGATGACACCGCCCGACTCGGCGGCCGCCGCGAACAGCGTCGCGGTCTTGCCGCGCACCACCTTGAGATAGATGTCCTCATCCGTGGCGAGGTTGCCGGCGGCGGTGAGCTGCAGCACCTCGCCCTCGGCGATCCGCGCGGCCGCGTCCGACAGGATCCCCAGCACCGCCAGCGACCCGGTCCCGACCATCAGCTGAAACGCCCGGGCGAACAGGTAATCCCCCACCAGCACCGAAGACTTGTTGTCCCACAAGAGGTTGGCCGTCGGTCGCCCGCGCCGCCGCGCGCTCTCGTCGACCACGTCGTCATGCAGGAGCGTCGCGGTATGGATGAACTCCACCGTCGCCGCCAGCGCCACGTGATGCGCCCCCTCATAGCCGCACAGCCGCGCCGCCGCCAGCGTCAGCAGCGGGCGCAGCCGCTTGCCGCCGGCCTCGACCAGATGCGCGGTCACCTCCGGGATGCGGGGCGCGTGCTCCGAGGCCATGCGCGCGCGGATCAGCGCGTTCACCGCCTCCATGTCGTCCGCCAGCGCGTCGCGCAGCGCCTCGTCGGGACGCTTTCCGGCTTGGTCGAGGCCCATGTCGCGATCCTCTCGGCTTGCGCTCTCGACACCGCGGGCCGGATGCCCCTAAGTGATGCCGATGCGGGAACTGTTGCGCACCAATGACCTGACGGTCCTCGCCTGGGCCACCGCGCTGCTCGAAGGCGAGGGTATAGAGGTCTTCGCCCTCGACGTCCATATGAGCGCGCTCGAGGGTTCCATCGGCATTTTGCCGCGGCGGCTCATGGTGCGGCGCGAGGACCACTTTCGCGCCTCGGCCATCCTGCGCGACTGCGGCGTGCCGCTGGAGAGCTGATGGCCGGCCCGGTCGAGGCGCCTGCGGGGCTGTTTGCCGGCGGTCTCAGCGACGATGCCTTTCTCGGCGGCCGGCTGCGGCTGTGGCAGCCGCGGGCGGGCTATCGGGCGGCGACCGATCCGGTGCTGCTGGCGGCGGCGGTGCCGGCGCGGGCGGGCGAGGCGGTGCTGGAGCTTGGCTGCGGTGCGGGGGCGGCGGTGCTGTGCCTCGCGGCGCGGGTGGCGGGGCTCGCGCTGGCGGGGGTGGAGCGGCAGCCGGCCTATGCCGCGCTGGCGCGGGCCAATGCGTCGCGCAACGGCGTCGCGCTGGAGGTCTTCGAGGCCGATCTCGCCCGGCTGCCGCCCGCGCTGCGGGGGCGCGGGTTCGACCATGTGCTGGCCAATCCGCCGTGGTTTGCGGCCGCCGCGCCGCCTGCGCGCGACGCCGGCCGCGATGCCGCCCAGCGCGAGGACACGCCGCTGGCGCTGTGGGTGGAGGTGGCGCTGCGCCGGCTGCGGCCGCGCGGGCGGCTGACGCTGATCGCCCCGGCCGAGCGGCTGCCGGGCCTTCTGGCGGCGCTGGGCGAGCGGGCGTCGGCGACGGTGCTGCCGCTGGCGGCGCGGACGGGCCGGCCGGCGGGGCGGGTGATCCTGCAGGCCCGCAAGGGCGCGCGCAGCCCGTTCCGCCTGCTCGCGCCGCTGGTGCTGCATGCCGGGCCGGAGCATGTCGCCGACGGCGAGGATTTCACGCCCGAGGCGCGGGAGATCCTGCGCGATGCGGCCCCCCTGCGGCTGGAGGCCAGGGCGACGCGGGCCGCCCGGGCGCCGCTGCGTTAACGTGATGTCAATCCCGCGCGGGCAAGACGGACCGGCCCGTTCCGCCCCCTTGGCGCCCCCTTTCGGCGCGCTCCGGAGTCCCCATGTTCGACACGCCGACGCAGGGCCGATCCGCCCACGCCCAAGGATCTCACCTCCCCGACGACCCTGTTGCCGACCGTCTCGCCATGTTCGACAGCTTGGTGCAGCGGATGGACGGCTTCCTCTATCGCTGCCGCAACGACAAGGACTATTCCATGCTCTTCATGCAGGGCGCGGTCGAGCGGCTCACCGGCTGGCCGGTGCGTGAGTTCACGCGCCCCGCCGGGCGGTCCTTCGCTGCGCTGATCCACCCCGAGGATGCGCCGCGGGTCGAGGCCGCAGTCGCGCAGGCGCTGGAGCGGCAGGCGAACTGGCATGTGGACTATCGCCTGCGCCGCCGCGACGGCGAGGTGCAATGGGTGCAGGAGACCGGCGGCGGCGTGTTCGATGCCGACCGCAAGCTGCTCTTTCTGGAGGGCGCGATCTTCGACCTCGCCGCCCAGAAGGCGGCCGAGCAGCGGACCGAGGCGCTGCTGTCCGAGATCGCCGGCGCCAGCCGCTCGATCCTCGGCGAGACCGAGGCGATCCTGCGCATCCTGCAATCCTTGCGTCTGCTCGCGATCAACGCCCGGATCGAGGCTGCCCGGGCCGGCGAGGCCGGGCGGGGCTTCACCGTGGTCGCCTATGAGGTGCATCAGCTCGCCGACAGCACCAGCGGCGCGGCCGAGCGCATCAGCAACCTCACCAGCGCCCTTCAGGCCGTCCTGAAGGAGGGCTGACCCGGGTCCGTCGCCACGGCCCGCAGGCCCGCAGGCGCGGACGGCAGTCCCGGGTTTGTCCTTCCCTGCGCCGCGTGCGGTGCGTGCGTCCGGCCATTCTGCCGGCGACCCGCTCGGCGGGGGTGCAGGCGGGGATGTCCGCGCCGGCGCGCCGCGGCGAGGGGAAGACAGGCTGCGGCGGGCCGCAGGGCTGCGCGCGAGGACGCCTCCGGGGACGCGATGCCGGCCAACAGGCTGGCTGTCGCGGCGCCGCGAACCGGCCCCCGCCCGGGGGGCGGCTGCGGCTCGGGGCCCCGACGCCCGGCCCCGTCCGGGGGGCGTGCCGGGGGAGGGGCCGCCTCCGGGAGGGCGGCGCATGCGGAAGGGCGGCGCATGCGGGGGCGGTCACGGGTGGCGACGCGGGGGCTCAGCCCCAGCGCACCTCGCCGAGAAAGATGTAACCGGCGCCGTAGATGGTCTTGATCAGCCGCGGCGCCTTGGGGTCCTCGCCCAGCTTGGTGCGCAGCCGCGAGATGCGCACGTCCATGGCCCGGTCGAAGCTCTCGCCGGCGGCACCGCCCAGCGCCTCCTGCATCTGCGCCCGGCTGATGAGCCGGCGGGGGCTTTCGAGGAAGAGCCGGAGCACCTCGCCCTCGGCGTGGCTGAAGGGCACCTCGCGGCCCTGCGCATCGACCAGCATGTAGCGGTCGAAATGGGCGGTCCAGCCGGCGAACTCGGCCCGCTGCGCGGCGCGTTCGGGGGGGCTGGTGCGGCGCGTGCGCAGCCGGGCGCGGACGCGGGCGACCACCTCGGCCAGCTCGAAGGGCTTGATGATGTAGTCGTCCGCCCCGAGCTCCAGCCCGGTGACCCGGTCCTGCACCTGCGCCCGGCCCGAGACGATGATGATGGCCGCGCCCCCCTCCAGCGCCAGCCGGTGCACCAGCGCCAGCCCGTCGCGGTCCGGCAGGCCGAGGTCCACCAGACAGACGTCGGGGGTGGTGCGCCGCAACGCCGCCTCGAACTCGGTCGCCCGGCCGTAGCACGAGGTGCGGAACCCGGCCTCGCCCAGCGCATCGGCCAGCATGCGCCGGATCTCGGGCTCGTCATCCAGGATGGCGACGTGCGGGGCGCTCATGGGGAAACGCTCATGGGGGGGCGCCGGCTCATGCCGCCTGCACCGGGGTCAGGAAGGCCGCCAGCTCGGCCGTGCCGAAGGGCTTGGCCAGCAGCGGAAAGCCGGACGCGGCGCGGGCGCGCAGCGCGTCGCCCGGCGGCAGCGAGGTCATCAGCCGCAGCTCGGCGCGCACCCCCTCGGCGCGCAGCCGCTCGGCCAGCGCAAGCCCGCTGAGCGGCCCGGCGAGGTGGATGTCGGAGAGCACGAGGTCGATCTCGGGCATGCCCGCCAGCGCCAGCGCCTCGTCGGCCGAGGCGGCCTCGAGCACGCTGTGGCCGAGGCCGGTGAGCATCTCGCGGATGCCGGTGCGGATCTCCTCGATGTCCTCGACCAGCAGCACGAGGCGGGGGGGCGGCCGCGGCCCGGCCGGCCTGAGCGGCAGGCGCAGGGTCACCACCGCGCCGCCCCCGGGGGTGTTCGCAAGCCGCACCGTGCCGCCGGCGAGCTGGGTCTGGTCGTAGACCATCGCGAGGCCCAGCCCCGAGCCCGCGCCGCCCTTGGTGGTGAAGAACGGGTCCAGCGCATGCGCCAGCGCCTCGTCGGTGAAGCCCGGGCCGCCGTCGGCCACGGCGATCTCGATCCAGGTGTCGCTGAGCGCGCGCGCACGGATGCGGATGGCGCCCTGCGCCCCGACCGCCTGCATCGCGTCGCGGGCGTTCAGGATGAGGTTCAGGAGCGAATCCTGAAGCGCCCCGGCATCGAGCAGGAGGGCGGCGTCGAGCTCCTCGCAGCTCGCCTCCAGCCCGATCCCCTGCGGCAGGCTGGGCGCCGCCAGCACCCGCAGCTCGGCCAGGAAGGCGGGGAGCGCGACCGGCCCCGGCCGCAGCTGTCGCGGCCCCGAGATCGCCGCCAGCCGGTCGAGCAGCTCGCCGCCGCGCCGCGCCGCCGCGGCCGTGGCCGCGACCATGCCGCGCGCCTCGGACGGCAGCGGCAGCCGCTCCATCCGGCCCTGGAGCCCGAGGATGATGGTCAGCAGGTTGGCGAAGTCATGCGCGAGCCCCGAGGTGAGCTGCGCCGCCAGCTCGCGCTTGCGGGTCTGGGCCAGCGCGGCGCGGGCCTGCGCCTCCTGCGTGACGTCGGTGGAGAGGATGTAGACCCCCCGCGCCGCCCCCGGGTCGGGGGTGAAGGCGACGCGCAGCCGCCGGCCGCTCGTGTCATGGGTGAATTCGAGCACGCTGGCCTCGCCCACGAGCGCCCGGTGCAGCCAGGGCTCGATCCGGTCGAAGACCTCGTCGCCCAGCGCTTCGCGCCCGTGCAGGCCGACGATGTCGCGCGGCACCCCGGGCAGGAGGCTCGAAAGCCGGCGGTTGGAGTAGGTATAGACCAGGTCGCGGTCGACATGGGCGATGTGCGCCGGCATCATCTCGGTGGTCAGGCGGGTGCGCGCCTCCATCTCGGTCAGCTCGCGCTTGGCCTCCTCCAGCGCCGCGTTCGAGGCCGCGAGCGCGCGGTTCGCCTCGGCCAGCCGCTGCCGGTCGGCCACGAGCTGTTCGGCGAGGTCCTCGGCCCGGGCCTTGAGCAGCCGCTCCTGCACCTTGACCTCGGTGATGTCGGTATAGACCGTGACCCAGCCGCCCTGGGGCAGGGGGGCGCCCTCGACGCTGATCCAGCGGCCGTTGGGGCGTCTGCGCTCCATGTAGTGCGGGCGAAAGGCGCGGGCCATCTCGACCCGCGTGCGCACGGCCGTTTCAGGATCGTCCACGGGCCCGTATTCGCCGCGCTGCACGAGGAAGCGGATCGTGTCCTCGAACCTTGCGCCGGCGGTCACCAGCGCGTCGGGCAGGTCGAACATCTCCTGAAAGCGGCGGTTGCAACTGGCCAGCCGCAGGTCGCTGTCATAGATCGACAGGGCCTGCTGGATCAGGTTCAACCCCGCCCGCGCCAGTTTCGCGATGGCGTCGTCGCGTTCGACCATCCCCGCCTCCTCCCCCCTCGACAGGTAACAATTCGCAAGGATTGCGCAATAGTCACGCAAAACTTCCCCGGCACCCCTCGGCATGCAACCGGAGGAGGGGCCGGCTGCAGGCGGGACGTGCGGGCGAGTGGAGGCTGCCCCGTCCCGCCCCGCTCCGGCCCCGGTGCAGTCGCAGGGGGAGGGATCCGTGCGGGACATGACCGTCGAGGCTCGGGACGCGGACGCGTCGCTGTCGTCGATCCCCGCGCTTCTGGCGCGGAACGCGAAACTCCATGGCAGCCGGGTTGCCTATCGCGAAAAGGAATTCGGCATCTGGCAGAGCTGGACCTGGGCCGAGACCGAGGCCGAGGTGCGCTCGATCGCGCTGGGCCTGCTCGCGCTGGGGCTGGAGCGCGGCGATTACGTCGCCATCATCGGCCGCAACCGGCCCGCGCTCTACTGGTCGATGGTGGCGGCGCAGATGTGCGGCGCGATTCCGGTGCCGCTCTATCAGGACGCGGTGGCCGAGGAGATGACCTATGTGCTGGAGCATTGCGGCGCACGCTTCGTGATCGCGGGCGACCAGGAGCAGGTCGACAAGGTGATCGAGGTGCAGGAGCGCGTCCACGGCATCGACCAGATCGTCTATGTCGACAAGCGCGGGATGCGCAAATACGACCACACCCGGATGAACTGGCTGGCCGATGTGCAGGCCGAGGGCAAGGTCGCGCACCAGCGCTTCGAGCGCGAGCTCGACGCCCGCATCGCCGAGCTGGGCTGGGACAGCACCTGCGTCATGCTCTACACCTCGGGCACCACGGGAAAGCCCAAGGGCGTGGTGCTGTCGAACCGCAACATCATCGAGACCGCTCGGGCCAGCTCCGAGTTCGACCGGCTGCGGGCGGGCGACGAGGTGCTGGCCTATCTGCCGATGGCCTGGGTGGGCGACTTCATCTTTTCCATCGGTCAGGCCTACTGGACCGGGTTCTGCGTCAACTGCCCCGAGAGCCCCGAGACCATGCGCATCGACCTGCGCGAGATCGGGCCGACCTATTACTTCGCGCCGCCGCGCATCTTCGAGACCATGCTGACGCAGGTGATGATCCGGATGGAGGACGCCGGCCGGCTGAAGCGGCGGATGTTCGACCATTTCATGGAGCATGCGCGTCGGGTCGGCCCGGCCCTGCTGGACGGTCGGCCGGTGGGGGCATGGGACCGGCTGATGTATCGCCTCGGCGACATCCTGGTCTATGGGCCGCTGAAGAACACGCTGGGCCTCAGCCGCATCCGCGTCGCCTATACCGCGGGCGAGGCGATCGGGCCCGAGATCTTCGACTTCTTCCGCTCGCTGGGCATCAACCTGAAGCAGCTCTACGGCCAGACCGAGGCGAGCGTCTTCATCACCCAGCAGCCCGACGGCGAGGTCCGGTCCGACACCGTGGGCGTGCCGAGCCCGGGGGTGGAGGTGCGGATCGCCGACAACGGCGAGGTGTTCTATCGCTCGGCCGGCGTGTTCGTGGAGTATTTCCGCAACCCCGAGAGCACCGCCTCGACCAAGGACGCCGAGGGCTGGGTCGCGACGGGCGACGCCGGCTTCTTCGAGGAGGGCACGGGGCATCTGCGCATCATCGACCGGGCCAAGGACGTGGGCAAGATGGCCGACGGCAGCCTGTTCGCGCCCAAGTACGTCGAGAACAAGCTCAAGTTCTATCCCAGCATCCTCGAGGCCGTGGTCTTCGGCGCAGGGCGCGAGATGTGCACGGCCTTCGTCAACATCGACCTCACCGCGGTGGGCAACTGGGCCGAGCGCAACAACATCGCCTATTCCAGCTATCAGGAGCTCGCCGGTCACCCCAGGGTGCTGGAGATGATCCAGGGCCATGTCGAGGAGGTGAACGCCTCCATCGCCGGCGACCGGATGCTCTCGGGCTGTCAGGTCCACCGCTTTCTCGTGCTGCACAAGGAGCTCGACGCCGACGACGGCGAGATGACCCGCACCCGCAAGGTCCGCCGCCGCATCATCGAGGAGAAATACGCCGACCTGATCGCGGCGCTCTACGACGGGTCGACCTCGATCCATACCGAGACCGAGGTGACCTATGAGGACGGCCGCAAGGGCAGCATCAAGGCCACGCTGGCCATCCGCGATGCGAAGGTGCACGCGGCCGCGCGGCCGATGGCGGCGCAATGACGGGCGCGCTGCTCGGACTTCTGGTGGCGCTGGCGGGGCTGGTCGTGGCCGCCTGGATCGGCCGGCAGGAGCGCACCGCCTGGACCTCGGTCATGCTGGGCGGCGTCGCCGCCATCGCCGGGGTCGGTGGGATGCATCTTGCGGGACTGGACCAGCGGGGGCTGGTCTCCATGGTCGGGGCGATCCTGATGTATGGCGCGGTCGTTGCAGCGGTGGCGATCATGGCAGGGAGGGGACGGGGATGAGCATCGCCGACGCGCGCGCGCTTCAAGTCAACGTGATGGAGAGCGACGCCTCCGAGATCACCACCACCGCCGACGGCCGCAAGATCGGCGGCAGGATCATGGAGATGAAGAACATCACCCTGCGGTTCGGCGGCGTGGTGGCGATCAAGGACATCTCCTTCGACATCCGCGAGGGCGAGATCCGCGCCATCATCGGCCCCAACGGCGCCGGCAAATCCTCGATGCTGAACGTCATCTCGGGGTTCTACCACCCGCAGGAGGGCGAGGTCTGGTTCCGCGGCGCGCTGCGCCCGCGGATGAAGCCCTATCAGGTGGCGCGCCAGGGCATCGCCCGGACGTTTCAGAACATCGCGCTGTTCGAGGGCATGAGCGTGCTCGACAACATCATGACGGGCCGGCTGAACCACATGAAGGCCTCGATCCTGGAACAGGCGATCTGGTGGGGGCCGGCCGCCCGCGAGGAGAGCGAGAACCGCGAGAAGGTCGAGAAGATCATCGACTTTCTCGAGATCCAGGCGATCCGCAAGACGCCGGTGGCGCGCCTGCCCTATGGCCTGAAGAAGCGCGTGGAGCTCGCGCGAGCGCTCGCGGCCGAGCCGAAGATCCTGCTGCTCGACGAGCCGATGGCCGGCATGAACGTCGAGGAGAAGGAGGACATGAGCCGCTTCATCCTGGACGTCAACGACGAGTTCGGGACCACCACGGTGCTGATCGAGCATGACATGGGGGTGGTGATGGACCTCAGCGACCGCGTCGTCGTGATGGATTACGGCAAGAAGATCGGCGACGGCACACCGGACGAGGTGCGCAACAACCAGCAGGTCATCGACGCCTATCTGGGGGTCAGCCATGACTGAGGCGGCGCCCGGAGGGGCGGCCCGCGCCGGTGCGGGCGCGGCGCCGGGTGGGCTGTGCTCAGGCCCTCTCGAAGATGGCGTAGGTCAGCGCCGGCACCTCGCGCACCCAGTTGCTGTAGAAGTCTGCCCGGATCTCGCCGCGCTTGACCGGCCCGGGGTCGTAGACGAGGAGCACGGCGTCGTTTCCCGTGCGGCTCGAGTATCCGGGGACCAGCACGAGATGGCCGGGCGAGGCCTTTCCCGCGCCATAGGCCTTCGGGTTCCAGAGCATGCCCACCATCAGCGGCGACCGGTCCAGCATCTCCATCATGGCGCCGACCGAATGGCTCGTCGGGGGCAGGATCCGCAGCCCGAAGGCGCGCGCAAAGGGAAGGCGGCTGGTGATCGCATCGTCCTTGTCCGAGGCGTTGAGCAGTCCGCCACCGGGCGCGATCATCTCTGGCGGTGTGCGCGCCTGCACGGCGGCGATGGACAGGCCCGTCATCATGGCCGTGGCGGCCGCCCAGCAGGTGGTGTTGTCCGGCTGCGCATGGAACGAGGTGCCGTGCAGCACGGTGCGTCCCTCGCCTGGCGCGTCGAGCGCCGCGAATGTCATGGGCCCGGCGACGCCATCGGGCGAGAGCCATCGGATCCCCTGAAACGCCCGGACGGCGCGGAACGTCCGGGTGCCGTAGATGCCGTCCACCGTCAGGCGGGACGAGGCGGCGAGATGGGGGTTGAGGGCTTCCTGCAGGTCGCGAACGGCCTGCCCGCGGGAGCCAAGGCGAAGGGTCGGCTTGGACATGACGGAATGTCTCCGGAAAACGTCGTGCACATCACGAAAGATAAAATCTATGTGAGTGGCTCGATTCGCACAATTGCGCGGATCGCGGGCGCGCGCGGAACGGGACCAGCAGGGGAGCGGCGCTGATGCCCATCGAGTTCTTCTTTGCCGTCGAGGTGGCGATCAACGGGCTGATGGTGGGGGTGATGTATGCCCTCGTGGCCCTCGGCTTCGTGCTGATCTTCAAGGCGTCGGGGATCTTCAATTTCGCCCAGGGGGTGATGGCGCTGTTCGCCGCGCTGACGCTTGTGGGGTTCCAGTCCGGGCAGATCCCGTTCTCGCATCTCATCAACGCGATCTTCGGCACAAGGCTGCACCATTTCGGCCTCAACATGCCGACGGTGCTGGCGATCCTCGGGACCATGGCGGTGATGGTGCTGCTCGCCTTCCTGATCGAGCGGCTGGTGCTGAAGCATCTGGTCAACCAGCCCCCGATCATCCTGTTCATGGCGACGATCGGGCTTGCGTATTTCCTGGAGGGCTTCGGCGACATCATGTGGGGCGCCGAGGTCAAGCGGCTCGACGTGGGCATTCCGCAGGGGATGTCGCCCTGGGTGGCGGACACCACCTATGAGCTCTTCGGCTATGACTTCTTCATCGACAAGCTCGACATGTGGGCGGCCGGGATCGCGGCGGTGCTGGTGATCTCGCTGACGCTCTTCTCGCAGTACACCCGCCAGGGCCGGGCGCTGCGCGCGGTGGCGGACGACCATCAGGCGGCGCTGTCGGTGGGCATCAGCCTGCGCGCCATCTGGGTGCTGACCTGGTCCATCGCGGGCTTCGTGGCGCTGGTCGCGGGCATCATGTGGGGCTCGAAGATGGGCGTGCAGTTCTCGCTGTCGCTCATCGCGCTCAAGGCGCTGCCGGTGCTGATCCTGGGCGGCTTCACCTCCATCCCCGGCGCCATCGTCGGCGGGCTGATCATCGGGGTGGGCGAGCGGCTGTTCGACTTCTTCTTCCAGCCGATCATCGGCGGGGCGACCGAAAACTGGTTCGCCTACATGCTGGCGCTGGTGTTCCTGCTGTTCCGTCCGCAGGGGCTGTTCGGCGAAAAGATCATCGAGAGGGTCTGAACCATGATCTATCGCGAGGCGGGCGATTTCAAATCCTCCTACGGGGCGGACAGCCAGACCTTTCCGATCAGGGGCGACCGCTGGGCCTATTATCTGGCGCTCATCTTTGCCTTTGCCGTGGTGCCGCTGTTCCTGACCGATTATCTGGCGCAGGCGATCCTGATCCCGTTCCTGATCTATGCCATCGCGGCGCTGGGGCTGAACCTGCTCCTGGGCTACTGCGGGCAGCTCAGCCTCGGGACCGGGGCCTTCATGGCCACGGGCGCCTATGCCGCCTTCAAGATCATGACCGCCTTTCCCGGGCTCAACATCGTCTTCGTGATCCTGCTGGCGGGGCTGGTCACCGCCGGGGTGGGGGTGCTGTTCGGCCTGCCCTCGCTCAGGATCAAGGGGTTCTACCTGGCGGTGGCGACGCTGGCGGCGCAGTTCTTCCTGATCTGGCTGTTCACCCGCACGCCGTGGTTCTTCAACTACTCGGCCTCGGGGCAGATCAACGCGCCCACGCGCACGATCTTCGGCGTGGCGGTCACCGGGCCGACGGCGCCCTCATGGGCGGTGTATCTGCTGTGCCTCGCCTTCGTCGTGGGGCTCGCGTGGCTTGCGCGCAACCTCACCCGCGGCACGCTGGGCCGGTCGTGGATGGCGATCCGCGACATGGACATCGCCGCCGAGATCATCGGGGTGAACCCGCTGATGGCGAAGCTGACCGCCTTTGCCATCTCGTCCTTCTATGTGGGCATCGCCGGGGCGCTCTTGTTCACCGTCTATCTCGGCGCGGTCGAGGCGGGCGAGGTGTTCGGGATCGACAAGTCCTTCCTCGTGCTCTTCATGGTCATCATCGGGGGGCTGGGCTCGATCCTCGGCGCCTTCATCGGCGCGGCCTTCCTGATCGTGGGGCCGGTGCTGTTGAAACTGATGCTGGTCAACCAGTTCGGCTGGCCCACCGACCTCGCCGCGCATCTCGAGATCATGATCATCGGGGCGCTGATCCTCGTCTTCCTGATCGTCGAGCCGCACGGGCTGACCGCGCTGTGGCGCACCATCAAGGAGAAACTCCGTCTCTGGCCGTTCCCCTACTGAGGGGCCCCAACCCCTGGGAACGGCCCGGGGCACACGTCCACCGTCATCGTTTAAGGGAGGAACCGATGAAGATGACGCATTTCGCCGCCGCACTGGCGGTGGGCATGACGGCGGCGGCGCCGGCGCTTGCCGAGCTGCACTTTCCCTCGCTGAGCTACCGCACCGGCCCCTTCGCCGCCGGGGGCATCCCCTTTGCCGACGGGTATTCGGACTATCTCACCCTCATCAACGAGCGTGACGGCGGCATCGGCGGCGTCCGCATCCGCCAGTCCGAGTGCGAGACCGCCTACAACACCGAGCGCGGGGTCGAGTGCTATCAGTCGATCCGGGGCGACAACCCGCTGGTGATCCAGCCGCTTTCGACCGGCATCACCTATCAGCTGATCCCGCGCACCATGGCCGACGGCATCCCCATGCACACCATGGGCTATGGTCGCACCTCGGCGGTGAACGGCGAGGTCTTCAACTGGACCTTCAACTATCCCGGCACCTACTGGGACGGGGCCAGCGTGATCATCAACTATCTGCTGGAGGAGAACGGCGGCTCGCTCGACGGCAAGAAGATCGTGCTGCTCTATCACAACTCGGCCTATGGGCGCGAGCCGATCCCCACGCTGACGCGGCTGTCCGAGCGTCTGGGCTACACCTTCCTGCCCATCGGCGTGGACAGCCCGGGTCAGGAACAGGGCAGCCAGTGGCTCCAGATCCGGCGCGAGCGGCCCGACTACGTGCTGATGTGGGGCTGGGGCGTGATGAACGCCGTCGCCATCCAGGAAGCCGCCAACATCCGCTTCCCGATGGAGAACTTCATCGGCGTCTGGTGGTCGGGCTCGGAACAGGACGTCCGGCCCGTCGGCCCCGGCGCGCATGGCTACAAGTCGCTGGCGATGCACGGGACGGGCCGCGACTATCCGATCTATGACGACATCCAGACCTATGTCGTCGACCGCGGCCTCGCGGCCGGCACCGGCGGCGAGATCGGCACCGTGCTCTATTCGCGGGGCATGTATGCCGCGATGCTCGCGGTCGAGGCCGCCAAGGTCGCGCAGCAGATCCATGGCGTGGCGCAGATCACGCCGGCGATGATGCGCGACGGCATGGCCAACCTCGTCATCACCGAGGAGCTGATGGCCGAGCTGGGCCTGCCCAACTTCGGCCCCGCCTTCGAGGTGACCTGCCAGAACCACGGCGGTTCGGGCGAGGCGATGATCCAGCAGTGGGACGCCAATGCGGGCACCTGGAACCTGATCACCGACTGGATCGCGCCGGACCGCGAGCTGATCATGGAGATGGTGATGGAGGACAGCCTCGCCTACGCGGCCGAGAACAACATCACCCCCGCCTGCCTCGAGCGGTCGGGCGGCTGACACCCAAGGCCCGGGCGCGCGGCCCTGTGCCGCGCGCCCCCACCGAATCCCTCGCGCGAACGGAGCCCCGCCCATGCTCGACGCCGGTCAGACCCGCGAAGTCCTGCTTCAGGTCAACAACATCGAGGTGATCTACAACCACGTCATCCTCGTGCTGAAGGGCGTGAGCCTGAGCGTGCCCAAGGGCGGGATCACCGCGCTCCTGGGCGGCAACGGGGCGGGCAAGTCCACCACGCTCAAGGCGATCTCGGGGCTTCTGCATTCCGAGCGCGGCGAGGTGACGAAGGGCAGCATCACCTATCGCGGCGAGAACGTCGCCCATGGCGGGCCGGCCGAGCTGGTGAACCGCGGCATCATCCAGGTGATGGAGGGGCGCCACTGCTTCGAACACCTTACCGTCGAGGAGAATCTTCTCACCGGTGCCTTCACCCGCAAGGACGGCCGTGCCGCCATCCAGGCCGACCTCGAACTGGTCTACGAGTATTTCCCCCGCCTGAAGGAACGCCGCCGCAGCCAGGCCGGCTACACCTCGGGCGGCGAACAGCAGATGACCGCGATCGGCCGCGCATTGATGAGCCGGCCCGAGACGATCCTGCTCGACGAACCCTCGATGGGCCTCGCGCCGCAGCTGGTGGAACAGATCTTCGAGATCGTGAAGCGGCTGAACGAGGAGCAGGGCGTGACCTTCCTGCTGGCCGAGCAGAACACCAACGTCGCCCTGCGCTTCGCCCACACCGGCTACATCCTCGAATCCGGCCGCGTGGTGATGGAGGGCGAGGCCCAGGCCCTGCGCGAGAACCCGGACGTGAAGGAATTCTACCTCGGCATGTCCGACACCGGCCGCAAGAGCTATCGCGACGTGCGCAGCTATCGCCGCCGCAAGCGCTGGCTGTCCTGAGCCGTCACCCCCGCGCCCCCCTCGGGGCGCGCGGCATCCACACAGGCGCTTGCCTCCCCCGCACGGGGGAGGGAGAGGGAGGGGGGGCGACCCCGCAGACGCAGATGACCCAAGCCGACGCTCTCGAAACCCGCAGCCCCGAGGCCCGTGCCGCCGATCTCTCGCGCGCGCTGCCCGCACAGATCGCCCGCGCGCAGGCCGCTCCGGGCCATGGCGCGCTCGCCGGGGTGGAGGCCGCCGCCATCACCACGCCCGAGGCGCTGGCCGCGCTGCCGGTGCTGCGCAAGTCCGCGCTGGTCGCCGCCCAGGCCGAGGCGCCGCCGCTGGGCGGCCTCGTCGCCACGCCGCTCGCGGGGTTCGAGCACATCTTCCAGTCGCCGGGCCCGATCTACGAACCCGGCCGCACCACGCCCGACTGGTGGCGGCTGGGCCGATTCCTGCGCGCCGCCGGCATCGGCCCGGGCGACATCGTGCAGAACTGCTTTTCCTATCACCTCGTCCCCGCCGGCATGATGTTCGAGAATGCCGCCCGCGCGGTCGGCGCCACGGTGCTGCCCGCCGGGGTGGGCCAGACCGAGCTGCAGGTCCGCGCCGCCGTCGACATCGGCACCACCGCCTATGCCGGCACGCCCGATTTCCTGAAGGTCATCCTCGACAAGGCCGCCGAGATGGGCGAACGGCTGCGCATCCGGCGCGCCGTGGTCGGCGGCGGCGCGCTGTTCCCCTCGCTGCGCGCCCATTATGCCGAGGCCGGCATCACCTGCCTGCAATGCTACGCCACCGCCGATCTGGGCAACATCGCCTACGAGACGCTCGGCCCCGACGGGACCCCCTGCGAGGGGATGGTGGTGGACGAGGGCGTGGTGGTGGAGATCGTCCGCCCCGGCACCGGCGATCCCGTGCCCCCGGGCGAGGTCGGCGAGGTGGTGGTGACCACGCTCAACCCCGATTATCCGCTCATCCGCTTCGCCACCGGCGATCTCTCGGCGGTGCTGCCCGGTGCCAGCCCCTGCGGCCGGACCAACCTGCGCATCCGCGGCTGGATGGGCCGGGCCGACCAGACCACCAAGATCAAGGGCATGTTCGTGCGCCCCGAACAGGTGGCCGCCTTCGTCGCCCGCCACGAAGAGGTCAGCCGCGCCCGCGTCATCGCCCGCCGCGAGGGCGAGATGGACGTGATGACCGTGATGGTCGAGACCCGCGCCGGCAACCCCGGCCTCTACGAGGGCTCGGTGATGGACACGCTGAAGCTCCGCGGCCGGGTCGAGCTCGTGCCCCCCGGCAGCCTGCCCAACGACGGCAAGGTCATCGAGGACCAGCGCAGCTACGACTGAGCCTCCCGGCGCAGGCCCCCCGCAGTCTGCCCCCCGCAGTCTGCCCCCCGCAGTCCGGGCCCCGCCAG
>Ga0213835_101246_pt1 | contig 16802 bp, 17 predicted proteins | sample SWPATP01_FD_160576 | JGI IMG/M metagenome (GOLD analysis project Ga0213835, IMG submission 160576) | Coastal seawater microbial communities from Marineland, Florida, United States - SWPA TP0 #1 | ecosystem: Environmental > Aquatic > Marine > Coastal | place: USA: Florida | collected 2016-08-05 | reverse complement strand
AAGTGCGAGGACCGTCGGGCCTTACCGGCCAGACCTTCACCGAGGCCCGGACCTGTGGTGGGCCGGTTCCCACCAAGCCACGCTACCGTTGCGCGACCGACCCGGACACCGTCACCCTCCCCGACACCCCGGTCCGGTGCCGGGTTCCCGCAAGGGCGATGCAGGCATTATGCGGGAGCGGCCAAGGGGCGTGGACAAAATGCAGCGAAGAAAAATGCGAAAGTTAGCGGAATCAAGGGGTTGGCAGAAAAAGCGGCCTGGAATCATCCACGGATGGCGCACCTCTGTCTTGCTTTTTCAAGTGCGGATTGCGCGCAGGCTACTCCCCCAAAACCATCGCCCAGTAGCGGCGCGAGGGATCGCGTGGATCGGGCACATAGGCGAGGCCGAAGCGCGAAAAGCGCTCGTTGAGCATGTTGCGCCGGTGGCCGTCCGAATTCATCCAGACCGAGATGACGCGGGCCGTATCGAAACGCCCATGCGCGATGTTTTCGGCCGCCGTGCCGCGAATGCCGCCTGCCCGCATGCGGCTGGGAAAATCTCGCCGGGCGCCGGTATTGTGGGTCATCCGGCCGGCCGAGGCCATGTTGGAGGCCTGGGCAAGTGCTGCCCGTTCCAGTTCGCGGTCGGGGCGAAGCGTCGACAGGCCGTTGGTGCTGCGGATTTCCGCGACCGTTGGGGCGGCCTGCGCGCTGACGGCATTGCCCGAGGGTCCGCCTATGCCGGCAAAGATCGACTGGCAGGCCGACAACGCCACGGCCGAGATCAGAAGCAGCATGGCGGGCGCAACACGCCTGGCAATGCGGGAGAAAAATGTCATGAACGCCCCGGGGATCCGTTGTTGCTCAACCCGCAATAACGACAATCGTGGCGATAGCCGGGCAAGCAGCTTCATCGCACGCTATTCGTCGTCGACCACGCGCAGACGCAGATTGCCGGTCGTCGAGGCCGCAGCCTTGGCTGGCGATCCGGCTGTGCTTTCCGCTTCTTCCGGTCCGCCCAGCTCCAGCGCCTCGATCTTTGCCCCGCGCTTGGTGATCTTCTCTGTCGAGGTAACGATCTGGTCGATGTCCTTGCCGGTCTGCAAAAAGTGGCCCTGCAGCTTGCGCACCCTGTCATCGAGCCGGTTGACGTCCTCCATCAGGCGGATGACCTCGTGCTGGATGAGATGGGCCTGTTCGCGCATGCGGGCATCCTTCAGCACCGACTGGATGACCTGGATCGACAGCATCAGCAGCGACGGCGAGACGATGACGATGCGTGACCGATAGGCACGGTGGACCAGGCTTTCGAAATTCTCGTGGATCTCGGCGAAGATCGATTCCGACGGCACGAACATGAAGGCCACGTCCTGCGTCTCGCCAGTGATGAGATATTTGTCGGCAATCGCCTTGATATGCACCTCGACGTCGCGCCTAAAGGCGCTGGCCGCCCGGGTGGCGGCGTCGGCGCCCTCGGCCTCTTCGGCTGCACGGATCGCGTTCCAGGCTTCCAGCGGGAACTTGGCGTCGATGACCAGATCCGGCGTGTCGTTGGGCATTCTCACTAGGCAGTCGGGCCGGTTGCCGTTGGACAAGGTGGCCTGGAACTCGTAGCCGCCGGTCGGCAGCCCGTCGGCGACGATCGCCTCCATGCGCGACTGGCCGAAGGCGCCGCGCGTCTGCTTGTTTGACAGAATCTGCTGCAGTTGCACCACCTGACCGGCCAGCGACTGGATATTGTTCTGGGCGGTGTCGATGACGGCCAGCCGCTCCTGCAGCCTGGCGAGGTTGTCGTGGGTCGATTTCGTCTGTTCGGTGATCGACTGGCCGAGCCGCGAGGTCATGCCGTCGAGACGTTCGCCGATGGTCTTGTTGAGCTCGGCCTGGCGGGACGAGAACACTTCGGCCAGCGCGCCCATGCGGCCCTGCATCTCTGCCTGGGCGCGGGTGATCTCGGCAAGCCGCGCTTCCGATTCCCGGGCCAGCCGGGCGGCTTCCTCCGCCGCTTCGCGCCGGGCCGCGGCCGCCCTTGCGGCCAGCCACACCACCAACCCGGCGAACACTGCAAGCAGCGCCAGCGCGCCTCCAAGCAGATGGCCGAGTGTGATAATCGTGTCGCCGAGCCGCATGGCCGGCGCCGTGAGAAGGGCGGATGCGTCGTTCATCGCCTCACCCTAGACGATTCGAACCCGCCGCATAAGACCAAACGGTGAACGTTCCCGCATGTTCACGTTGACGATCCGCGCGCGACCGACTACCTGACGCGCATGACGATCAAGCCCCTCATCATCCTTCCCGATCCCCTGCTGCGGCAGGTTTCCAAGCCGATCGAGCGCGTCGACGACCAGCTGCGCGGCTTTGCCGACGACATGCTGGAAACGATGTACGACGCGCCGGGCATCGGCCTTGCGGCGATCCAGGTCGGCGAACCCCTGCGCATGCTGGTGATCGACCTGGCCAAGGAAGACGAGCCGAAGGACCCGCACGTCTTCTTCAACCCGGAGATCGTGGCGTCGAGCGACTCGACCAATATTCATGAGGAAGGCTGTCTTTCGATCCCCGACTATTATGCCGAGGTGGAGCGTCCCGCCGAGGTGACCGTGCGCTATGTCGGGCTGGACGGCGCGCAGCACGAGATGAAGGCCGACGGGCTGATGGCGACCTGCCTGCAGCACGAGATCGACCATCTGAACGGCGTGCTCTTCATCGACCATATTTCGCGGCTGAAGCGCGAGATGGTGATGCGCCGCTTCAAGAAGCTGGCCCGCGAAAAGGCCACCGCCTGAGGCGGATTTGCCGCCCCGGCGGCCGGGTGATATCATTGATATCAAAGCTGCCGCGCAACGATGGAGGCGCGCATGGGCGATCTGTTGATCAGGAACATACCGGATGCGTTGCGCGCCGATATCGAGCGGCTTGCCAAGGCCAAGGGCAGCAGCATGTCGCAGACCGCCCGCGAGGCGTTGCGCATGGGGGTCGAGGCCGTCAAGAAGTCCGAATCCGACGAACCGACGATTCAGGCTGGCGATCAACTCGTGGCGTTCTTCCGCGACCCCGACGCGACCGACGAGGAGCGCGAATTGTTCGGCCAGATCATGGATGAAATCGAAGCGGAGCGAAAGCGCGACTTCGGCCGCCCGCTTCCAGATTACGAATGATCATTCTCGACACCAACGTCATCTCGGAGCCGCCGCGAGGCGGAGCCAACAGCGCCGTTGTGAGGTGGCTCAACTTGCAGGATCCAGCGGAATTGCGGCTTACGACGCCGACCGTCGCGGAGATGGCCAAGGGCGCCGAAGTCTTCGTCATCAAGACAAGCTCCCGGCGCCATCACAATTATCTTGAACAAGTCCTGGAAGCCTATTCCGGACGTATCCTGGATTTCGATCTTGCCGCATCGCGCCTGTTCGGCAAGCTGGTCGGATTGCGGCAGACGTCGGGGCGCCCGATCTCCGTCATGGACGCCATGATCGCGGCCATCGCCATCGCCCATGGCGCCACGCTGGCCACCCGCAACACGCGTGATTTCGAGGGACTTGACCTGAAGCTCGCGAACCCGTTTGAAACGGGCGCATGAGCCTTCGCATCATCTTCATGGGCACGCCCGATTTCGCCGCCGCAACGCTGCGGGCCATCCATCGTGCCGGCCACCACATCGTCGCCGCCTATTCGCAGCCGCCGCGTCCGGCCGGACGGCGGGGGCTGGAACTGACGAAATCGCCGGTTCACCGCACGGCTGAGGAACTCGGGATCGACGTTCGCACACCGGTCTCCTTGAAGACCCAGGCGGAACAAGATGGCTTTTCCGCACTTCGAGCGGATGTGGCCGTGGTGGTTGCCTATGGTCTGCTCCTGCCGAAGCCGATCCTGGAGGGCACGCGGCTCGGCGCCTTCAATCTCCACGCCTCGCTTCTGCCGCGCTGGCGCGGCGCCGCCCCGATCCAGCGCGCGATCATGGCGGGCGATACCGAGACCGGCGCGATGGTGATGAAGATGGACGAAGGACTGGATACCGGCCCCGTGGCGGTGACCCGACGAGTTGCGATCGGCGCGGACATGACGGCCGGCGAACTGCATGATCTTCTGATGGAGGACGGCGCGCAGCTCATGGTCGAGGCGCTGGCCAGGCTGGAGGCGGGCGATCTTGAACTGACGCCGCAGGAAGGCGAAGGCACGACCTATGCCGCCAAGATCGAGAAGGCCGAGACGCGGATCGACTGGTCGCTGCCGGCGCGCGAGGTGCACGACCGCATTCGCGGCCTGTCGCCCTTCCCCGGCGCCTGGTGCGAGATGGTCTTTGGCGAGAGGACGGAAAGGGTGAAGCTGCTCAGATCCACACTTGGCAAGGGAGAGGGTGCAGCGGGGACACTGGTCGGCGACGGGTTGACGGTCGCTTGCGGCACGGGCGCGGTGCGGCTGGTCGAATTGCAGCGGGCCGGCGGCAAGGCCCTGCCGGCGGAAGACTTCCTGCGCGGTGCCAGGCCCGAGCGGATCGTGCCATGATCCGCGGGCTGGTGATCCGCGAAGCGGAAGCGAAGGACCATGAAGCCATCGCCCGATTGGTCGAGGACGCCTTTCGCCAGCCTGACGAGGCGAAACTTGTCGAGAAGCTGCGCGCGAATGGCGACATGGTGCTCGAACTGGTCGCGACCAATGAAGGCGAACTGGTGGGTCATGTGGCCTTCTCGCGCCTTGCGGTAGACCGTTTCGACGCGCTGGCGCTTGCGCCGCTTGCCGTGCTTCCGGGCCGTCAGCGCTCGGGTATCGGCGCGGCGTTGCTCGAGAATGCGCACCACCTTCTGGCGGAAAGGGGCGAAAGCCTCTGCCTGGTTCTGGGCGATCCCGCCTATTACGGCCGCTTCGGCTATGCCCGTGACCGGGCAGCAGGTTTCCAGAGCGCCTATCAGTGCGACGCGTTGCAGGCGCTTGCCTGGGGCGAGGCGCCGCGAACGGGCCGGCTCATCTATCCAAGCGCCTTCCAGGGGCTCTGACACGCTGGCGGTTTCGCCGATTTTCTGCTTGGCGGCGCCACCCACCCGAGGCAATATTCCGGCATTCCCCTGCGGCATCCCTGCCGACGGGTGCAGATGCGGGAAGGTGTCGCTTGCCGGTTTTCGCGCTCAGATCATCCGATTTCGACGAACGGTCGCGCGTCGAGGAGTTTCGCGGTGCGGTTGCTGCGATGTGCCAGCTCGACATCCTGCCCGAAGACCGGGGCGCGTTCCGGTCCGAGACCGTGATCGGGCTGCTGCCGGATGTGGTGCTGGGCGCAACCGTGCATTCCGCCTGCGTGACCGAGCGTACCGCCGCGCTCGCTGCCGACACCGGCGACAGCATCCTGTTCCATATCCCGGTGGATGGCGCGTTCTCGATCCGTCAGCGCGGCGGGGAAGAGGTCGTCTGCCAGGCCGGAGAGGTCTATGTCGACCCGAGTGAGGTGCCGGGCATTTCCCGGTTTGCCGGAGACCGCACGGAGGTCTTCTACGTCTCGATCCCGAGAGCCCTCGTTGGCATCTCGGCCCCCGGCCTCGACAGGGTGCAGCGCGGCAAGGTCACCATGACCCCGCAATGGCGCATGTTCGCTCGTTATGCCGCCAGCCTGCAGGCCGAGATGGCCATGCTGTCGCCCCGGGAGATCGCGCAATGCGCCACCCAACTGCAGGATCTCGCCATCATGGCGTTGGGGGCAGGCCGCGACGCAAGCGAGCTCGCCGAAGGACGGGGCGTGCGGGCCGAGCGGCTGCGCGCCCTGAAGGCCGACATCGAGACCCACCTGACGTCACCTCAACTGACGATCGGCTGGCTCGCTGCCCGCCATCGTCTCTCGGACCGCTACATCCGTGCCCTTTTTGCCGGCGAAGGAACCAGTTTCAGGGACCACGTGACCGGCCGACGGCTGATGCTGGCGCACCGCGCGCTGAGCGATCATTCCCAGTCTGGCCGCTCGATCAGCGATATCGCCATGGCGGCAGGCTTTGGCGACCTGTCCTGGTTCAACGCCTGTTTCCGCAAGACCTTCGGCATGACGCCCTCGCAGCTGCGCGCCACGGCGAAGGAGACCGCCCTTCAGGAAGGCGCCTGGCGGCGGTAGCCGGCAACTTGTTCCGCCGAACCCGCGATTCCGTTCCGCCTAGCCCAAGAACCGCCTGGCGAGAGCGTCTATCCTCATGCCCGGAACCAGGAGTGCGTCGCCTCGGGCTGCGGCGAATCAGGCGGGAAACGATAGATGAGAGCCAGATTTCTGATCGCGATCGCAGCGGTCTTGTGCATCACGGCTGCCAAGGCGCAGACATTCGAGCAGGATACCGACAGGCCCGGCAACGACATCGCCCAGACAGTGTCGGCAAATCCGCAGGAATGCCGGGCCCTTTGTATCGACAACGCGCTATGCGCTGCCTTCACCTTCGTGCCTCAGGAACCGGGACGTGGCGCCTGCTGGCTGAAGGATGTCGTGCCAGAACCCTATTTTGCCAGCGGCATGGTCTCCGGCCTCGTCACCGCGTCGGACCGCCAGGCCTCGCGACCGGCGCCCGCCGCACCGCAGCCGGCTTCGGCCGTCGCAGGCGGTGCGCTGGCCTGCCAGCAGCTCGTCTCCACCGTCATGGAAACCGGCCGGGTGGCGTTGGAGGGGGTGCATTTCGATTTCAACCGCGCCACGCTGCGCCCCGACAGCCTGCCGGCACTGATCGCCGCGCGCGATGCCATCCGCATGCTTGGCGGCGAATGGACCGTCGAGGGCCACACGGACAATATTGGCGGGCGCGACTACAATCAGGAACTCTCGCTGATGCGCGCGCGCGCCGTCGCCGAATGGCTGCAGGCGGCCGGCACCGGCTCGGCCACGCTGGTGGCGCAGGGTTTCAGCTTCGACCGGCCGGTGGCCGACAACGCTACGGAAGAGGGCCGCGCGCGCAACCGCCGCGTGGAACTGGTGGCGCATAATCCCGATGCCGACATGGTCGGCTTCGGTGGGCCGGCCGATGTCGAGCCGGATGATTGCGCGGCCACAGTGGCATCGGCGCCGGCGACTTCCACGGGTTCTGGAGCGGACGCCGAAGGTGCCGGCACGGGCGCTGTCCCGGGCTTCGACCGCGAGGCCGGCCTCGAATGGATGCCCCACACCTATCTGATGGCGAGCGGGCGCTCGGAGGGACAGGCGGGCGCCTCCTTCGAGGTCGAGTCGATGGGAACGACGGGCACACCGCAAATGTGCCAGGCGATGTGTCTTTCGGACGCGGACTGCATGGCCTGGAGTTTCGAGCCGCCGGGCAGCTTCTTCGTGGAAGAAGGCCGCTGCCATCGCTGGGGCAGCCAGGCCGAACTCAACCTTCAACGTGGCGGTTCCGAGCCCTTCTTTGCCGGCATCAAGCCCGAGGCCACGGTTCTGGCGGAAGGTTCGGCGGAGATCCTGGCCGAGCTGGTCGCCGATGAAGCAGAAATCGCCCGCTATACGGCGCTGACATTCATCCAGGCGCCGGCGGAGGTGCGCCCCGGCGAGGCTTTCGGCATCCGGGTCCAGGGACCCGCGCTCGAGGGTGATTGGGTGGAGATCGCCGAGTTCGGCGACAGGCGCCTGGAGGGCGGGCGGGAATGGGTCTATGCCGAGGGCACGGATCTCTCAGGGGGCGTCACCCTTGAGATCAACGCCCCCGATGAAGGCGATTATGTGCTGCGCTATGTCGTGGAGCATCCGCGTGCGCAGCGACGCGTACTGGCGGAAGTGCCGCTCAGGGTGACGCCGATGGCGGGACCGGCGACGATGCGGCCGGCAACGACGGCCCCTGCCCAAACACCGGCACCGGCGATCATGCAGCCCGACGAAGGCGCCGGTGAGGATACCGGCTACTACTGCCCGGCGGACGCGCTGCCCTGTGCCTATGAAGACGCGGAGACCGGGTTGGCCTTCATGGTCCTGCCCGGCTTTCATGTCGACTTTCCCTATTTCTACGAAACAGCGGGCGGCGTGCGGGCAGACCAGCCCTCGACCACGCTCTGGCGCACCCGGGATGGCGAGGCGGTTGCTGTGCTCAATCCCCGGCAGTGGCCGGCGGATCTCGGCCCCTGTCTCGACACGCAAGCCGGCCAGGCCTGCCTCTACGCACCGGAAGGCACGGACGCCACCGATCCGGACGCGCAGATGGCGTATGGCGTCTTTGCCGGATCGCTGGCGCTTTCTCGCCCCGACGACCGGGCGGCCGTGACACCGCCGCCAGCAGTTCCAGAGCCTGAGAGGGAGATTGCTGCCACGCCGCCTGAAGGCGAGGAGGGCGACTTCATGACAGTCTTCATGCGCGAAAGCGGTATCGGAGCAATGATCGAGGAACAGATCGGCGACGATCCGGAGGCCGCTGCCATTGCGCGCGCTTTGTTTGGAACTGTCAGCGGTCAGAATACGGGGCAGCGGGACGGTGCAACGTCCGCGCAGGCGGCCAATCGCGGTGAGCCGCCGGCTGCGATGCGCCAGCTGGCGGGCCGACCGGTCGATGTCGGCGATATGTCCGCCGAGGACGTGCTGTCCATTGTCGTGCCGCGCTGGGCGGAGACGGTTCGATGAGGGCGCTGGTCTTCGTAACCGTCCTGATCGTCGCGTCGCTGATGGCGTCCGGTGCGGCCTTTGCCGGGGTGACCATCGCACTCTGCAAGCTTGGTGGCTGCGAATGCATGGCCAGCCCCCATTCGGCTGAAGACATCATCAATGTGGCGGGCTTTGAGGCCATCGGGCCCGAGCCGATCGATCCGACCGTATCGACGCTGGTCATCGATTTCGACCACAACTACGTCTACTGGTCTGACGCCAGCCGCGAGCAGATCGACCGGGCCTATTCGGGCAGGGGCGAATGCCCGATCAAGCTTTTCATGGAAGAGGAAATCGTGCCGCGCGACGGCTTGTGGCGCTGGAACACGGTGGCCACGAGCGTGCAAGGTTGCCCGCCCATGTTGGCCGACATGATGGGCGATCCCACCGGGCTGGGGGATTCGCATTCTGCCCGGGTGCGCTGGAACGGCCGCTTCGACCCCGCGCTTCTGGCCGGCAGCGCGGATATGTCCACCTATCGCTGGGTCGACAATGGCGGCGGGAACTGGGCCACGATCCCGATCGGCGACAGCGGCTGCGAGGACGGTATCTGCCAGTCGATTTCCGTGCGGCTCTGGATGAGCCTGGTCTCCGAGCGCCGCGTCACGGGCCACCTTACCTACTCGATGCGCATCAGCGGATCGGGCGGCCAGGCCGTGCTGGCCAGCCTCGGCATGGACAGCTGCAAGGTCACGGTGCGCTACCGGATCGATCACGTGTCGGATTGAGGAACGAGACGTCCAGGCCGGCTGGAGCGATTGGCTTCGGCCGGCCGGGCGACTATTGTCCGGCGCAGTTTCATCGCCGCGACAGGTTTCATGCCCCGCTACCGCCTCGATATCGAATATGACGGAACCCGCTTCGCCGGCTGGCAGCGCCAGGCAGATCAACCCTCGGTCCAGGAAGCCATCGAGACGGCTGTGGAAGGCTTCTGCGGCGAGACTGTGCGTATCCGGGGTGCCGGCCGCACCGATGCCGGCGTACACGCCAGGGGCCAGGTCGCCCATGTCGACCTGACACGCGACTGGCCGGCCGAGAAGGTGCAGGGCGCCCTCAATGCGCATCTGTCGATGGCCGGCGCGGCGGTCTCCATCCTTGCGGCTGCGCAAGTGGATGGCGAATTCGATGCGAGGTTTTCGGCCACGGCACGGCATTATCTCTATCTAATCCTCAACCGCCGCGCCCCGCCGTCGCTGGAAAGAGATCGCGTCTGGCATGTGCCGCGCGCGCTCGACCACGAAGCGATGCATGAAGCCGCGCAAGAGCTGGTCGGCGGCCATGACTTCACCACCTTCCGCTCGGTGCAGTGCCAGTCCAAGAGCCCGGTCAAGTCGCTCGATCTCCTCGACGTCACCCGCGACGGCGACACCATCGCCATCCGTGCCTCGGCCCGGTCGTTCCTGCACAATCAGGTCCGGTCGATGGTCGGCACGCTGGAGCGCGTCGGCGCCGGAGCCTGGCAGCCAGCAGATGTTGCCCGCGCACTGGAAGCGCGCGACAGGGCCGCCTGCGGGCCGGTGGCGCCGCCGGAGGGGCTTTACCTGATGCAGGTCGATTATGCCTGAGCGGCTCAGCTGATCCCGAAAAGGCGCTGCAGCGCGAAGAGCGACACGAGCGACGCCACCAGAATGCCGGCGAAAACGGCACTCGCCACCATCGGCCCGCGATCATAGGCGGCGTCGGTGAGCCGCCAGCTCAGCACCATGGTGAAGCCGAAAAGCAGGATCGAAAGCAAGATGACGGCCTCGCCCACCTGCCCGAATACAAGCCGTACCAGCGAGGGTGGCAGCATGATCCAGGCCGTGATCGCACTGCCCCAATTGGCTGCCACGACATAATGGACGTAGCGCTTGCCGATGCCTGCATAGGGCGACACCGCCCCCAGCAGCGCCAGCGGCAGAACCCAGGCACCGATATCGACGATGGCCAGGCGCAGCACCACGGACATGCGGCTGGAAATGCTTTCCGGGAAGGCGGCCAGCTGTTCGGCGATCGCCACCCAGCCCACGACCAGGGGCGGCAGGGCGACGACAATGGCAAAGAAGGAGGTCCAGAAGCCGTCCGCCGACAGATCGTGCATGCGGATCGCGTCGCGGCGGCCCCACATCATCCGCCAGGAGGCGGTCAGCGCGTTCTGGACGTAATCACTCGATGGCATGCCGTCGCATCCAGTCAGCGATGAATCGGCGGTAGATTTCGGTCAGTGTCTCGAGATCTTCAAGTGCGACATTCTCGTCGACCATATGCATGGTCTGGCCGACCAGGCCGAATTCCACCACCGGGCAGTAATCCTTGATGAAACGCGCATCCGAGGTGCCGCCGGAGGTGGACAGTTTCGGCCGTCGGCCGGTCACCGCCTCGACAGAATCAGACAGCGCGCCGCTGAGCGCGTCGTCGCGGGTCAGGAAACAGGGGCTCGGCCGGTCGCGCCAGGAAATCTCCCAGGCGATGTCGCCGGATGCCCCGGGCCGCAGGCGGCGGTTGCCGGCCGCACCCTTCAGACGGGCCAGAATCGCTTCCTTCAGCGTCTCGGCGGTCCAATTGTCGTTGAAGCGCAGATTGAAGGCCGCCCGCGCCTGCTCCGGGATCACGTTGACCGCCGGATTGCCGACATCGATGCTGGTGATCTCCAGATTGGTCGGCTGGAAATTCTCCGAGCCCTGGTCGAAAGCGGGATCCATCAGCGCGTCGACAAGGGTGACCAGCCCCCGCACCGGATTGTCGGCCAGATGCGGATAGGCGACATGGCCCTGCCGGCCCTTGACCACCAGATCGGCCGAAAGCGTTCCGCGCCGGCCGATCTTGATCATGTCGCCGATCGCGTCGGGATTTGTCGGCTCGCCGACCACAGCCGCGTCCCATCTCTCGCCGCGCTTTGCCGCCCAGTCGAGCAGCTTGCCGGTGCCATTGATGGCCGGGCCTTCCTCATCGCCGGTGATCAGGAGCGAAATCGACCCGGCGGGCAGCGCGCCCTCTGCCGTCAGCCGCGCAACGGCAGCCACGAAACAGGCGATGCCGCCCTTCATGTCGACCGCGCCGCGCCCGTAGAGCCTGCCATCCGCGATCTCGGCGGCAAAGGGCGGGTGGTTCCAGGAGGCTTCGTCGCCGGGCGGCACGACATCGGTATGGCCCGCAAACATCAGATGCGGTCCTTGCTTGCCCAGCCGTGCATAGAGGTTTTCGACGTCCGGCGTGCCGGCTTCCGAGAAGACCGGGCGATCGGTCGCAAAGCCGAGCGGTTCGAGCATCGCCTGCAGCGCGCCCAGCGCACCGGCTTCGGCGGGTGTCACCGAGGGGCAGCGGATGAGGTTTGCAAGATTCCGGGCGGGATCGACGGGGAGACTCATGAGGTGAGGGATAATGCAACCCGCCTGTGCTGTCATCAATCCAGTTCGCGGCTCCGTGCCTGCCAGTCTCATTGCGGCAGGTAGTCGGGCTTCAGGGCGTCTGCGCCCCGTTCACCGCCAGATAGAGCGAATAGAGTGACCTGGTGGCGGTGATGAACAACCGGTTGCGGCGCGGGCCGCCAAAGGTGAGGTTGGCCACGATCTGCGGCACCAGGATCTTGCCGAGCAGCACTCCTTCCGGCGAGACACAGTGCACGCCGTCGCCGGCACTGGTCCACAGATTGCCCTGCGTATCGAGCCGCATGCCGTCCGGCACGCCATTGTCGACCTGGTAGAACATGCGGCCATTGGCGAGCCGGTTTCCATCGACCACGTCGAAAACGCGGATGTGACGCGGGCCGGTCTCGTCGTGGCTGCCGCCAGAATCGGCGACATAGAGCCGGCTCTCGTCGGGCGAGAAGGCCAGCCCGTTGGGTTGGGTGAAATCGTCGATGACCGAAGTCAGCCCGCCGGAGGACGGATCGAGCCGGAAGACGTTGCGCGCCTTTTGCTCGGGCTCGGACTTGTAGCCCTCATAGTCGGAAAGGATGCCGTAGGTGGGGTCGGTGAACCAGATCGAGCCGTCGGAACGCACCACGACATCGTTAGGCGAGTTTAGCCGCCGACCCTCGAAACTGTCGGCCAGCACCGTGATCGACCCATCCGGTTCGGTGCGGGTCACGCGCCTTGTACCGTGTTCGCAGGTCACCAACCGGCCTTCGCGATCCCTGGTCTGGCCGTTGGCGAAGTTGGAGGGCTGGCGAAAGACAGAGACACCATTGTCGGGGATCCAGCGCATGATGCGCTGATTGGGAATGTCGCTCCACAACAGGCAGCCCCGATCCGAAAACCAGACCGGTCCTTCCGCCCACCGGCTGTCGGCATCGAGTTCCTCGAGCGCGGCGCCCGGCAGCACCATGGTGCGAAAGCTGGGATGGTGGATTTCGTAGAGACCGGGGGACAACATGGCACAGGACCGATTCTAGCGCGCGGTCGAGCGTCGGCCGCCCGCCACGATGATGACGCAGGTGATGATGAGGCCGGTCATGATCAACCGGAACCCGGCTCCCAGCCCGTAGGTGTTGAGCATCGACACGACGAGGAACATGAACAGGGACGCGCCCCAGATGCCGGGCACGTTGGAGAAGCCACCGGAGACGGCAGTACCGCCGATCACCACCACGGCAATCGACATCAGCAGGAATTCCGCTCCCATGTTGAGCGCCGCGCCGCCGGAAAAGCTCGCCAGAAGATAGCCGCAGATCGAGGCCAGCACCGCCGACAGCGTGTAGGTGGCAAGCCGCACGCCGTCGACCGGCACCCCGGCCAGCCTTGCCGCGCGCATGTTCTGGCCGATGGCGCAGATCCAGCGGCCATAGAGCGAGCGTTCGAGCAGGATCCAGGCCACGATCGTCAGCGCCAGCGCGACCAGCGCGAGGTTTGGGATGCCGAGCGTCGAGGAGGTGGTGAATGCGCCGAGACTGTCCGGCGGGCGGATACGCAGGCCGCGATTGCTCCAGATCGCGGTCGACTGGATGATGAAGCTGGACGACAGCGTGGCGATGATGGGGGGAATGCGCAGGAGCTTGATGAGGCCGTAATTGGCGATGCCGATGGCCAGGCCGACGCCGATCGCCACCAGCAGGCCGGGCAGGATCAGCCCGTCCTGCACGCCCATGAATTTCAGCGCCAGCGTGCCGGCCAGCGTCATGGTGGCCGGGATCGACAGGTCGATATTGCCGGGACCGAGCGTGATGACGAACATCTGCCCGATGCCGACGATGATGGTGAAGGCGGCAAAGGTCAGCGCGGCATGGGTGAGCCCGCCGGCGCTGGCGCCGCCGGTCACCATGACGGTGGCGATCCAGACCAGGCCGGCGGCCAGGAACGACCAGATCCAGGGCTTGTCGCGCAAGGTCTCGAAGGCCCGCCTCATTGCCGCGCCTCCCGCTGCTGCTGGCGCTGGACAAGAAGCCGCACCGCCAGCACGATGATCAGGATCGCGCCCTGCGCGCCGATCTGCCAGTCGGGCGAAATGCGCAGGAAGGAGAGGAAGGAACCGGCGAGCGTCAATGTCAGCGCGCCGATCACCGCGCCGATAGGCGACACCCTGCCGCCGACGAAATCGCCGCCGCCCAGAATCACGCCGGCAATCGACAGGAGCGTGTAGCGCAGCGCGATATTGGCGTCGGCCGCCGTCGTCAGCCCGACCAGCATCATGCCGGCAAGCACCGCGAACAGGCCGGCCAGCGCATAGGCGCCGGCGCGGACTCTCAGCACCGACCACCCGGCCCGCTCGACCGAGCGCTGGTTGCCACCGACCCCGCGCATGACGACGCCGAAAGCCGACTGCATGACGATGAAATGAGCGACCAGCGCGATCAGCACGCTGGCCACGATGGCCATCGGCACGAAGGGCGGGCGCGAGGTCATCAGCCAGCGCAGCCATTCCGGCGCCGATCCACCCGGGCTCGGCAGGATCAGGACGGCCAGCCCGCCCCATACGAAACTCATGCCCAGGGTCACCACGATCGAGGGCAGGTTGCGCACATAGATGACGATGCCGAGCAGGGCATAGACGCCGATGGCGCCGGCCAGGATCAATATGCCGATGACCGGATCGGATTGCAGGAAGGTCGCCGTCACGCAGGCCACGAAACTGACGAAGGTGCCCATCGACAGGTCGAGATCGTTGACCGTCATGATCATCATCTGGGCAATGGTCGCCAGCGCGATGGGCACGGCCAGATTGAACAGGAGATTGAGCCCGGTATAGCTCATCGCCCGCGGCTGCAGCCAGAACACCGCGGCCAGAAGCACCGCCAGCGACAAAGCCGGGATCAGCACGCGCAACGTTTCCGGTCCGGGTCGCCAGCTCATGCCGCTTGCCTCGCGAATGAGGCCGACACGATGTTCTCCTCGGTGATGTCGTCGCCGACCAGTTCCGCCACCGGCACCCCGTCGCGGAACACATAGGCCCGGTCGCACAGGCAGATTTCGGCCGTTTCGGTCGAATACCAGAGGAAGGTACGGCCCTGGGCTGCTTCCGCACGCAGCATGTCGTAGACATCCTGCTTGGTGCCGATGTCGACGCCGCGCATCGGGTCGTCCATCAGGACGATCGGCGCGCGCGTGGCGAGCGCGCGGGCGAAAAGGCATTTCTGCTGGTTGCCGCCGGACAAGGAGACGATGGGATTACCGAGATCGTCGGTGCGGATGCCGATCCGCTGACGCCAGCTGTCGCCGATCGCCTCCTCTTCGTTGCGGCGCACCAGGAATTTGCGGGTGATGTCGGGCAACAGCGCCAGGCTCATGTTCGACAGGATGCTCCAGATCGGGAAGACGCCATCGACATTGCGGTCGCCCGCCACGAACACGGCGCGGGGGTCCGCGGGAGCCGTCCAGTCGCCGCTGCGCGCCAGATAGGCATCGACCAGAAGCGTGGTCTGTCCATGGCCGCCCAGGCCGGCCAGCCCGACGATCTCGCCCCGATGGGCGATAAGGTCGATGCCTTTTCCGCCCCGTGCCGCGACCTTGAGCACCGGAGCCTCTGTTTTCTCGGCGGCCGGCGCGACGTTCCGCGCTTCGGCAGCCCGCGCGACGCTGCCCATCGCTTGTACCAGACCGGTCTCGTCGAACTCCGAGGCGGGCCGGTCGGCAACCACCTTGCCGTCCTTCATCACCACGACCCGGTCGCTGACCGAAAGGATTTCCGCGAGGATATGCGAGATGAAGATCACCGCTCCACCGCCAGCGACGAATTTGCGGACATAGGCGAGCAACTGGCGCGCCAGGCTGGAATCGAGCGAGGAGGTCGGCTCGTCCAGGATCACCATCCGTATCGGCTTGACCACATGGGAAAACGCCGTCGCGATCTCCACCATCTGGCGCTGCGCGATCGACAGGTCTCCAACCAGCATCCGGCAGTCGATGCCGTGACCGGGGAAGATCTCGTCCAATCTGTCGCGAATGATCACCTCGGCGCGGCCGCGCCATCCCCACCCTCGCAAAGAGGGGTGGTCGATTCGGCAGTTCTCCACCGCGGTGAGATTGGGACAGAGCGAGAGTTCCTGGAACACGGCGCGAATGCCCGCGTCGCGCGCGGCGGCGATCGTATGACGTCCGCCGGCGCGACCGTCGCCTGTCGCAATCGATCCCTCGTCGAGGGACAGGCCGCCATTGATGACGCCGACAAGGGTCGACTTGCCGGCGCCGTTATGGCCGATCAGCCCCACGCATTCCCCGGCTGAAACGGAGAAATCGACCCCGTCCAGGGCTCGCACGGCGCCAAATCTCTTATGGGCGCCGGCGATTTCCACCAGTGAATGCAAGGCGGGACTGTCCTGCATGACGATGCGGCGCGTTACTGGGCCGCCCTGATGACCTCTATCGAATCCTCGAGCGAGTATTCGACATTGGCGACACCGCCTTCCTGGGTGTTGGCAAGGTTCTCTTCGAGATTGTCCTGGTCGATGCGCAGGAAAGGCACCACGAGGTCCTGCGGCACGTCCTGACCGTCGAGGATCTGCTGGGCCACCCAGAAGGCAAGCGTGGAAACGCCCGGCGCGATCGAGACCGACATCGTCTCGTAGCCGTTGGCGTCCTTCTGCTCCTTCCACCACACCAGTTCGTCCTGACGGTTTCCCATCACGATGATCGGCATGTCGCGACCGGCAGCGGCGATCGCCTGGGCCGCACCGTAGCCGTCGCCGCCCTGGGTGACGACGCCGACGAGCTCGGGCAGGCTTGGGAGGATGCCGGCCACGGCCCGCTGCGCAACGTCCTGTGCCCAGTCGCCATGGACCGAGCCGACGATGGTGAACTGAGGGTGCTCTGAAACGCCTTGGTGGATGCCGGCCG
>Ga0213835_101244_pt1 | contig 16835 bp, 17 predicted proteins | sample SWPATP01_FD_160576 | JGI IMG/M metagenome (GOLD analysis project Ga0213835, IMG submission 160576) | Coastal seawater microbial communities from Marineland, Florida, United States - SWPA TP0 #1 | ecosystem: Environmental > Aquatic > Marine > Coastal | place: USA: Florida | collected 2016-08-05 | reverse complement strand
TGGTTGTGGGTTGGGGGGCAATGTGGGGGTGGTTGGGGCGTTTTGCTGGGGGGTTGGGCTAGGATCGGGTGTGCCCGCAACTCCGGGTGTGGCGGGGCGATAGGACCGTGTGGGCGGCTTGCGGCGGCCCGGGCGTGGTGGTGCGGGTTCGGCGTGGCCGGAAGGGGCTGGACGTGATAGATCGCGGGACGGTCGGGATGGTTCGTCGTCGTCGTTCAATGCGCCGACGCGGCGGCTTCAGCCTGCTGGAGCTGACGCTCGTGCTGGTGATCCTCGGGATCCTCGGCGCGGTGGCGGCTGTCAACGTGCTGGGGCAGAGCGAGCGCGCCCGCGTGCAGGCGACCAAGACCGACATGCAGGTGATCGCCAACGCGATCGAGGCGTACATGGCTCAGGAAGGGCGCGGGCGCCCGCCCGCGACGCTGGAAGTCCTCCGCGAGGGCAGTCAGGCGTACCTCCAGGCGACCGTCACGTTCACCGACGCGTGGGGCACGCCCTACTTCTACCGGAGCGAGTCCAACGAGCCCGGGCGTCCGTTCATCCTCATCAGCTACGGCCCGGACGGCGAGGGCGGCACCGCCGACGACATCGATATCTGGGTCGTCAAGTCCGGAGGGTGAGCGTGCGCGCACGCAAGCGTCAGGTCGGCCCGTCTCGGCGCGCGCGAAGCCGAGCGAGGCGCGCCGTCGCACGGCGCGGGTTCGGGTTTCTCGAAATCGTCGCGGCGACGACGCTGCTGGCGCTGCTGGCGGCGACGCTGACAGCCGCCCTCGGCGCCGTCCGCGCGGGCGAGGCGCGGGCGCAGGCGATGCTTGCCTCAGCCGAACTCGCCCACCGCGTCATCGTCATGCACCTGGACGACGCCGACTCGCTGCCCAACCCCGGGCTCCCCATCGAGTACGACGGACGCCTCTACCGCTGGCGTCTCCAGCAGCAGAACATCACCATCGTCCCGATCGGCGACGGTGCGCCCGAGGCCTCAGCCGCCGCCGTCGGCAGGTTCCGACGCCTCATCGTCACCGTCTGGCTTGCGCCCGAGTCCGGCGGGGCGTTCGACCCCGATCAGCCCGGCTCCGGCGCGGTCACCCTCACCCGCATCTACGACCAGCTCCCCATGCGCAACCCCGATTCCATCCGAGCATTCATCGGCGACGGCGACCCGGAAAGCATCCGACGCCTGCTCGACGTCGTCAGCCCCGCTGGTGGGGGCGGGCGGTGATGCGCCGCGCCACCAGCCCGCGCGCCCGAGGGCGCGGGTTCACGCTGCTCGAGCTGCTGCTGGCGGCCGCGCTCGGCGCGGTGGTCGCGGCGGCCGCGGTCGCGCTCCTCGGCGCGATCGGGCGTGCCGATCGTCAGCAGAGCGCCCGATCCCTCGCGAGCTACGAGCTCGAACGCACCCAGCGCGCGATGCAGACGGTCTTCCAATCGCTGCACATGTCGCAGCAGGCCGCGAACACCAGCCCCGCCACCGCCCGAGCCGGCGGCACCCAGGGCGAAGGGCCCGCGCGGTTCCTTCTTGAACCGGACCGACGCATCCTGCGCGCGATCCAACGCTCCGGCGGCGTGCAGCGCCTCGAAGTCGTTGTCAATCGAGCGCCGCTGCCGGGGATCGACCAGCTCGCGAGCGACTGGGCGGCCCGTACGGCTCAGGAAGCCGCCGCCCTCAGCCCCGCCCGCGCCTGGCGACCCTCGGCCGAATCCACCACCATCGAAATCCGCACGCCCCGGCGCGTCGCGTTCGAGCTCCGCCCCGAGCCCGTCAGCCCGGGCAGCCAGCAGACCTGGACCCTCTGGTACCGCCCCGTCGGCGTGCTCCGCGAGGGCGAAGACGCGTACGCGCCGCCGGAGGATCTGAGCCCCGCCGAGGCAGCCCAGCTCGGCGCTTACCCGCTGATCACGGGGCTGGTCGAGTGCCGATGGAGTGTCTTTGCCGGGCGCGAGCGGCGCGACGCGTTCCAGGCGTGGTACGCGAACGACCTGCCCGCGTACCTGGAGCTGGAAGTCCGCACCGCGTCGGGCGCGTACGCGAACTGGCTCTTCGAAGTCGGGTGGCTCTCGGGCGTCGAGCTGCCCGGGGCCGAAGCGAACACGACCAACAACAACCCGGTTGGTGGCGGCGGCGGAGGTGGCGCGTGAGCCGGCGCGGGTTTGCGCTGCCGCTGGTGCTGATCGTGCTGGCGGCGCTGGTGACGGGGGTCGCGGTGATGCTGACGCGCTCGGGCGCGGACTTCCGCACCTCGGCCCGGCGCATCGAGGCGTACCGGGCCGAGCACGTGGCGCGCGGCGTGCGCGAGCTGCTCGACGCCTCGCTCCGCTCGCTCCGCCCGGAGCAGCTCGTCGCCGCCGGCAACCCCGCGCTCTGGCGCGAGGTGCTCGTGGTCAGCTTCGACGACGGGACGCTGATCCGCGCTTCGCTCCGTGAGCGCCAAGGCTCGGTGCTGACCGAGTTCGGGCAGCTCAGCGGGACGGCGCTGGACGAAGCCGCGCGCATCGCCGCGGCACTTGGGGAGGCGACCGAGCCCGAAGCCGGGCTCCTGGGCGTGGGAACGCGCACCCGCGTCGTCGGCCCGACGGACATCAGCCTGTGGACCTCGCCCGAGCCGGTGCTGGCGGCGGTGGGGGAGGCGGTTTCCCGCGACGCGCGCCTCGGGGCGGAGTTCGCGAGGGAGATCGTCGCCAAACGCCAGGAGGGGCAGGTCTCGCGGTCAACGATCGCCCAGGCGGCAACCTCAGCCGGGTTCCCCGCGACCCAGCACGCGGACCTGTTCCGCCTGGTGACCGACCGCCCGGTGCTCTGGGAGGTGCTGGTGACGGTCGAATCGGGGGTCGGGGGCTCGGTGCTGGGCGAGCGTCTCGCGGGGGGGATCGGCGGGCGGGACGCGCCGCGGGGCGAAGCGCCGCCGCCAACGCGGTACCTGGCGCTGCTGCTGATCACGCGGCGCGGGGGCTCGTCGGTCGGCTCAACCCTGAACGACAACTCCCAGCTCCTGAGCTGGACGCTGGTGGACGAACAGAACGCCGCCCAGGATCTCCCGCCGATCACCACGCCGGGGCGGTGAAGCGCACGCGGGCCCCGGGCGGTAGGATCCGGTCGGGCGTCGGCTCGGATGGACCATGCAAGACGCCAGGGACGGGCGCGGACGCGCCCGTCGGCAGCGACGGAGGTGCGGCGACCATGACGGCTCGGCACGGCAACGGACCCTGGACCCGGACGCAAGCCCGGCGCATCGGCGCGGGAGCCCGGCTCGCAACCCTCGCCCTCGCGGCGACGGTGGCGGCGGCGTGGGGCTTCGGCGTCCCCGCCCCGGGCTCGGGCCCGGACCCGCTCCCGACGGCTTTCGAGCCCCGCGTCCCCCGCGCCCCCGAAGCCGCGACCAAGCCCCGCGCGGTCGATATCCAGGGGCTCGCGTTCCCCCTCGGGCTGACGCACAATGCGCCCGTCCCGCCGCCGGTGGTTGAGTTGGATCCGGGCGAGGCCCCGACGGAGACGGTCGCCGAGGCGCCGCCCGAGCCTGTGGGGCGCGTGCGGTATCTCGGGGCGGCGACGGCCGGGGGCGACTCGGCGTGGGCGGTGGTGACCATCGACGACCGCCAGCGCGTGCTCCAGGTCGGGCGCGTCGTCTCGGGTGTGGAGCTGCTCGCGGTCGATGACGAGGCGATCCGCGTGAAGGTGGACGGGCGCGAACGCCGGATCGAGCTCGCGCCGCGGTCGGAAAAAGCCGGCGGCGTGACGGTCGCGTCGGCCCCGCGTTCCGCGACGCCCGAACGCGGCGCGCCCTCCGCGCCCACCACCGCGACCGCGCCTGGCGCGCGCGGGCAGGCGACCCGCGGCGCGGTCAACGCTTCGATGTTCGAGAACCTGAGCCCCGCCGAGCGCGTCCAGCGCCTCCGCGAGATGCGCGAGCAGGGGCTGCTCGACCCCGGTCAGGGACGCACCGACAACGCGCGGAGGGGGCAGGATTGACCGATCCGGCGCTGTTCCTGGAGCGAACCGTTCGAGGCGTGCGCCTGGAGCGCGCGCGCCTGCTCGGCCCGGATTTCGAGCGGGAATGGGCCGCGCCCGAAGAAGCCGAGGCGGAGGATCTGCCCGCCCTCGCCGGCGCGTGGGTGGTGGAGACGCTCGCGAGCCAGCGCCTGGCGCGCCGGATCGGGCTGCTGGTGGTGGACACCGCGGGCTCGTGCTGCGCGTGGGTCTCGACGCCCGGCGGCGACGGGCGGATGGTGCCGGCGCTGGTGCGTCAGGGCGTGCTCGCCGGGGCGGCGGGTGAGGCTTCGGGCTTCGGCGGGTCCACCGCGCCGGGGGCGACCCTGGGGGGCGAGCTGGATCTGCCCGGCGCGGGCTCGATCGAGGGCTGGTCGGACGGTGCGGGGCATGCGGGCGAGGAAGCGCGGATCGCGGCGGTCTCGGTCGCGGACGCGGCGGTCCGCGTGCTGCTGGACGTGCTGGACGCCGGGGGTGTTCGCGTCGACGTGGTGCAGAGCCTGTGGCAGGCGTCGGCTTCCGGATGGGTGCGCCCGATGGGCGACGGGTCGGGGGCGATGGACGCCGGTCGCGTGGTGGCTGAGGACGCCGGGCTGGTGGCGGCGGTGGTGGTGGAGCCGCGCGGGCGGTTGAACTGGTGCTGGGCGACGGGCAACGGGTCGCCGGTGGCGGCTGGTTCGCTGCGCCTGCCCCGCCGGGCGGGTGATGCAACGGGGGGCGAGGCGTCGGTCCTCTTGGGGAGCGCGGAGGCGGGGCGGTTGGCGGCGGACTGGCTCGGATGGTCGGCCCAGCTCGGGCGCGGGCCGGGGCGCGTGCGCGTCATCCTCCCCAGCGCCGGCGGCCCGGACCCGGGCGAAGCGGGGCACGCGATCGGCAGCGCCTGGCCGGACGCGACGGTCGAACTCATCACCGACGACGACCCGGTCGGGCGGACAGTGCGCGCAGCCGCGTTGCGAGCCGGTGGCACGCCCGACGAGGGCGACACGGGCGACCTGCCCCCGGCCCGCGCCCTGGTCGGGCTGACCCGCCGTCCCGGGCGGGATCACCGATCGGCTCACCTCTGGCTCGGCGCGGGGCTCGCGCTGGTCGCGGTGCTCGCGGGCGTGGTCGGGGCGGCGATCGGCTCGGCCCGTCGGTCCGTCCAGGCGCAGAGCGTCGAGATGCGGGCGCGGTGGACGTCGGCCGCGACGTCGGCGGGCGCGGACCGGTTCGGGCCCGTCGGCGCCGCGAGCGTCGTGGACGCGATGGAGCGACTGCTCTCGGCCGAGCGCCGGCGCCTCGAACCGACCGAAGCCGGGCCCGTGTTGATGGACGTCATGAGCGAGGTGGACACGCTGGCGCAGGTGCTGGGCAACGACTTCGTCGAGATCCGCTCGATGGACATCAACCAGACCAACCCGCGACTGGACATCCTCGTCCGCGACCCGACGATGTACGAGGAGATCCAGCGATCCCTCCGCGAGATCGGGGACACGCGGATCGTCTGGACACGCTCGGCAAGCGGGCGACGCCTCGAAGGGCAGCTCGTCTTCGACGGGCGATGGACGACCGACCGCTCGGCGACGCGGAACTGAGCCGGTTTTGGATATGGAGATGATGCGCCCGTGAGCCAGGTTCCCGACGCAACACGGATCGAGGACGCACGCCTGGCGCTGGCTGGGCGTGCGGCTCAGGGCGAGCGGCGCAACCGCCCGCGCACCGTGGTCGTCCTCGCCGGGGCGTTGGTGCTGATCGCGGGCGTGTGGGCGTTCACGCAGTGGACGCAGCTCGCCAGCGCCCGTGCCGAAGCGGCGCGCGAGCGGGCGCGGGCGGCGGCGGTGCTGCAACTGTCGGCGGACCTTTCGGCGCTGCAGGCGCGTGCGGCCGAGAGCGGGCCCTCGCGGGATACCGAGCCGATGACCGACATCATCGCGCGCCTGCAGCGGTTCGGTCAGGAGTTCGGTATCGAGGTCCCGTTCCCGAGCGACCAGACGCTGACGGTCCGCGAGGGGCTGATCGAGCGCCGGTACAACTACACGCTGCGGGGGCACGACATCGAGCCGATGCTCGGCTGGGTGCAGGCGGCCGTGGGGCGCATCGACGGGATGCGGGTGTTCGGGTTCAACCTGCGCGTGGAGGGGGGGCGGTGGTCGCTCATCGTCGTCCTCTCACGCCTGGAGCGCACGTCATGACGACGCGGGGGGCAGGCATGGACGGCAGGCGGCAGGCGGCGGATCGGTCGATGGGCCGGACGGCGGGCCGGGCGATCGGCTTGTCGGCCGGGTTGGCGCTCGTTGCGGCGGGGGTGCTCGCCGGGTGCGTCTCGTCGGGCTCGAACGCCGGTTCGGGCGGGCGGGGCGCGTCTTCTGGCGTGCAGGCGCCCGAGCAGCTTTCCACGCTCGAGCGCACGCGCCGGGCGATGGAGCTCGCCGAGCGGGCGCGCCACACCGAGCGTCGCGGGCGGACGGAAGAGGCGGCCCGCCTGTACGCCGAGAGCCTGACCTACGACCCCGGGCTGTTCGTCAGCCTGAACAACCTGGGCGTGCTGCTGATTGAGCAGCGGAACTATCTGGACGCGGTGCAGTTCCTGACCCGTGCGGCCGAGGTCGAGCCGACCGACCCGCGCCCGGTGACCAACATCGCGCTCTGCTGGCAGTCCTCCGGCCATGATCGCGACGCGCTGCGATACTTCGAGCAGGCGCTGGCGCGGGACCGCAACTGGCAGGACGCGCTGCGCGGCGCCTCGCTGAGCGGGCAGCGACTGGGGCTGGTGAGCCGGGACGGGCTGCGCCGCGTCGAGCGCGCGCTGCAGATGGAAGCCGACCCGCAGTGGCGCGAGTTCCTGATGCGCGAAAAGTTCCGCATCGAGCGCGAGCTGGCGACCCGGGCGATCACCGAGGACTGATCGACGCGCGATCGAGTCTCGCTCCGCTACAGCCGGCTCGCTGCGATCGACGCCAGCTCGCTGCGCTCGCTCTTGGCGAGCGTGACGTGCCCGACGATGCCCAGCCCCTTGAGCTTCTCGGCGGCGTAACTCAGCCCGTTGCTCGAACTGTCCAGGTACGGGTTGTCGATCTGTCCGACGTCGCCGGTGAGGACCAGCTTGGTCCCCTCGCCGACGCGGCTGGCGATCGTCTTGATCTCGTGCGGCGTCAGGTTCTGCGCCTCGTCCACGATCATGAACTGGTGCGGGATGCTCCGCCCGCGGATGTAGGTCAGCGGCTCGAGCACGAGTTTGCCGTCGGCCATCAGCTTGTTGATGCGCTGCTCGGGCGTGTGGCTGTCGGGCGTCGCGCCCCCGCCGCCGCGGGTGGAGAGCAGGTAGGTGAGGTTGTCGAAGATCGGTTGCATCCAGGCGCTGAGTTTTTCGTCCTTGTCGCCGGGGAGGTAGCCGATGTCGCGCCCCAGCGGCATGATGGGGCGCGCGACGAGCAGCTTGTCGAAGCGTTCTTCGTTGAAGACCTTGTGCATCCCCGCAGCGACGGCAAGAAGGGTTTTGCCCGTGCCGGCCGAGCCGAGGAGGGTGACCATCTTCACGTCATCGTCGAGGAGTAGGTCGAGGGCCATGGTCTGCTGGACGTTGCGCGCCATGATGCCGAAGGTCGGCTTGCGCGGGCCGGTGATGGGGACGACGGTGTCGGTGTCGGCCAGCCGTCGCGCGAGCCCGGAGTGGGCCTCGTCCTCCAGATCGTGCAGCACGATGAACTGGTTGGGGACGGGCTCGGCGCCGAGCGGTCGCCCGTCGGGGGTGAGCAGTTCGGTCGCTTTGAGCAGCTTCTGGATCGGCAGGTGCTTCTCGCGGTAGAGCTCGTCGATCAGATCCCCCGGGCAGACGCAGGTCGCGTACCCGCTGTAGAGCCGCTCGGCGTCGACTTTCTGGTTCTCGAAGTCCTCGGTGCGGATGCCGAGCGAGTCGCTCTTGATGCGCGCGCTGAGATCCTTGCTGACAAAGACGGCGTGGTTGTTCTGGTCCTTGTGGAGGTGCCACGCGACGGCGATGATGCGGTTGTCGGGCGAATCGTGACGGATCGCGGGGGGTCGTTCGTAGTCGTTGACGTCGATGCGGACGGTGCCGGTCTTGCCGTCGTCGGGCACGGTGCCGGCGGGGGTGTTGACGCGGACGCTCGCGTCGCCCCAGGTGACGCCCTCGGTGAGCTTGCCGAGGTTGCGCAGGCGGTCGAGGTGGCGGATGCACTCGCGTGCGTTGCGCCCGACGTCGTCCTCGCGCCGCTTCATCGAGTCGAGTTCTTCGATGACGGGGTAGGGGATGACGACGTGGTGTTCCTGGAAGACGAACAGCGCGTTGGGGTCGTGGAGCAGGACGTTGGTGTCGAGCACGAAGTGCTTGATGCCGACGAAGGGCTCGCGCTGCGGGCGGGGCTTGGGAGCCGCGGACTCGCGCGGGGCTCGGTCGCCCGCGGGGCGCTGTGCGGGGGTCTTGGCGTCGTCGAGCAGGGCGTCGGTGCGTGATCGTGCCATGCGGTGGGTCGGCCTCCTGCCGAGGGTGCGTGGGTTCCGTCGGTTGGCAGGATACGGAACACAGCGGGCCCACGCCGAGTGAGCGGGCGCGAAGACTCGCCCATCTTCAGATTCGGTTCAGTGCTCGGCTCACGGCCAGAACGCTCCGGCGACCAGCACCGCCCCCATCGCCCCGGCGAACGCGGTCTTGACCAGGATCGCGACCAGCCGCCCGCGGGCCGCCCCGAGACCAATCGTCCACGACGCGCCCCACGTCTGCTTCGAGAACGCCCGCTCGCTGGCCCCCGCCCCCAGCCCCGCGCCCACCACCGCCCCCGCGATCGAGCCCACCAGCGGCACCGGGATCAGCACCGTCCCCGCGATCAGCCCCCCAAGCCCGCCGACGATCGCCCCGAGCACCCCGGCCCGCGTCCCCCCCGCCCGGCTCGCGCCCACAGCCGAACCCAGAAACTCGGCGACTTCCGCCAGCACCGCGAGCACCAGAGCCGCCACCACCACGCGCCAGTCGTATAGCTCCGGCCGCCACGCCCAGCAGAGCATCGCCCCGGCGAGCATGATCCACGTCCCGGGCAGGGTGATCAGCGTCAGCACGACGCCGACGAGGGCAAACAGGGTCACAATGATGGCGGCGAGGATGGTCATCGGTCGGAACCCCGACGCCTAGGCATGGCTTGGGGCGTCGGACAGGGTATTGGCGGTGTGGATGCCCGTGTTTCATCCACGCCCAAGGTGATCGGAGGGGAGCACGGTGTCAGGGCTCGGGCTTTGGCGTCAGGCGAGACAACAGTGTCTGCTGGCGATCCTCTCGCGATCCGTGGATGACGGCGCGGACAACGTGTCCGGCTTTGTGCCCGGGACCGAGCTGCAGTTGGTGGTCGATTTCGAGACGCGCGACTGGTTCGAACGCAATCTGTACGACACCGGGCGCGGCGAGTGGTCCGAGACTCATGCGTACCAGTCGCTGGTGATGCTGGAGTACACGGTCGAGCATCTTGAGAAGGCGCTGTGGTCACCGGTCACGCATGCGGTGCAGCTGGCCGCGACAGCGCCGCTCTGGCCCGACGTGCCTTGGAGCGGGCTCCGCGAGGCGCGTGGCGAGCTTTGTGAATACTTGCGCGCTCAATTGGAAAGCGGCTACGTGAGCGAGTGGGAAGTGAAGGCGGTGGACGCGTTGCTCGCCGGGGTTGGTTCGGCGCGGATGTCGCTCGACGCGGTTCGGCGTGTGATGGGGATGGTCCCGACAGATCCAGCCGAGCACGCCGCGCCGGGAGACCCCGAGTGGCTGCTCGAACTGCTCCAGCACGCCGAGACGCATCTGGCGGGCATGAGCGCGTGACGCGATCACGCCCCGCGGGTCGCGTCCTCGTCGGCGGGGTGGACGGCTGAGCCGGCGACGCTGTCGGGAGCGCCGTCGTCGGCAACCTCAGCGTCCTGCTCGGCGAGGGCCGCCTCTTCCTGCGCGCGTTCTGGGAAGCGGACGCGCTCCATCTCCAGGATCCAGTCTTCGAGCTTGGCGTGCCGGTAGAGATCCAGGCGGAGTTCCTGCCCGCCGAGCTTGGGGTGGGTCTCGACGATGGGCAGGTAGACGATGAACTTGTGCCACTTGCGCTTGTCGACGTCGTTCAGGTCGTCGGGCGTGATCGAGGCGCCGCCGGGGAGGGTGAGCGTGCGGGTTTCGGGGTCCCAGCGGTAGGTGGTGGTGATGACCTTGAGGAACAGGAACGCGATGTACCCCGCGACGCCGACGCCCACCGCGAGGATCACCCACTGGCTCGGGATGTCGTACCCGCGGAGCCGGCTCGGCACCGTGCGCGTCGCCCAGTAGGCGTTCAACTCCTGAAGCCGGCTCATCGCCCCTTCGATGCGCGCGCTCGTGGCGGGCGAAGTCGGCGCGATCCCGCCCCCGCTCGCGGCGGCCCGCTGGGCTTCACGCTCGAGCGCCTCGGCGACCCGGTCCCCCTCGCGGTCGCGGGGGATCGTGGTGAACGCCGGGTCGAGGCGCCCGACCAGGCGGAGCGCGTCGAGCCAGTCCAGCAGCGCCCCGTCGCGGGGCGACAGCGTGCCGTCGGCTTCCAGACGCTCGCGCAGACGCTCCAGACGCTCGACCGGGTCGTCCACGCCGGCGGTCTCGATCCGCCCGGCGTCGGCCGCGGCTTGCAGATAGGTCTGCTCCGCGCTCAACGCGTACCCGATCCCCCGGTTGGGATAGGCGACCAGCGCGTCGTACAGCCCCCACAGCCCGAACGCCAGGAACGCCAGCCCGATGACCGCGCTCTTGATCGCCCAGCCCTTGTTCATCGACGTCGTCTGCTGCTCGCCCATCATCGCTCCGGCGGGGCTCGCCCGCGTTGAGAACGCCCGTCGCTCCGGGCCGATCCAAGCCGTCCATCCCAAGGGCCCCAGCGGGCCCCCGCGCGATCGGTCGATCTTGTGCGGCGGATCAGCTCGCGTCCACATCACGCGGGCGAACGAGGGTGTCTAGGGATCTTTGAACGGATTCTGATTGGTATCAAGGGTGGGGCATCGGGTTCAGGCATCGTCCACGCGCCCCAGCGCGCCGCGCCACCACGCCTCGGCCCTTGCCGCCCCGCCGGGGCGCATGCGCATCGCGTCGAACCCGCCCTGCGCGACGCGCCGGGTCGGGATCCGGGGGTAAACCTTCCCGGTCATGACGGCGACGGTCAGCCACGCGGAGTGCTGATCCCGCATCCGCTCCGCGGTGGTGCGGAGGTCGCGCCCTCGGAAAAAACGCCACGCCATGCGGGGTCAGTCTACCGGGTGGCGGGCCGTGCGGATCCGTTTTGTGCGCCGATTCGCGCCGGTCGCGTTTACGATGCCGCTCCGGGGCGGCGTGCCGCGGATGATTGAACAGGACCGATGCCGCAGGGAGCTCTGAGCATGACGACGACCGCCGCCGCCCGCCCGTTCGAGGTTCGCACCGACGAGGTGCTGCGCACGCTGGACGAGGTCGGGCAGTACAAGCGCCTGCACACGCTGCTCGGCCCGATGGGCCCGGTCGTCCGCATGCGCGGCGAGGGCGGCACCGACGGCAAGGATCACGACGTCCTCTGCTTCTGCTCCAACAACTATCTCGGGCTGGCGAACCACCCGGAGGTCGTGGAGGCCGGGGTGGAGGGGCTGCGGAAGTACGGCGCGGGGACGGCGAGCGTCCGCTTCATCTGCGGCACCTTCGACTGCCACGAGCAGCTCGAAGCGACCATCGCTCGGTACATGGGCACCGAGAGCAGCTACAGCTTCGTGAGCTGCTGGACCGCGAACGAGAGCCTCTACCCCACCTTCGGCGAGCCCGGCGACTGCATCATCAGCGACGAGCTCAACCACGCGTGCATCATCGACGGCATCCGACTCGCCGCGATCATCAAGAAGGGGCTGCACAAGACCGTCTACAAGCACAACGACCTGAACCATCTCCGCGAACGACTCCAGCAGGCCCGCGACAACCCGGACATCACCGGGCAGATCTGGGTCGTAACAGACGGCGTGTTCAGCATGGAGGGGGATCTGGCCGACCTGCCCGCGATCCGCAAACTCTGCGACGAGTTCGACGCGATGCTCGTCGTGGACGACTCCCACGGGCACGGCGTCATGGGCCCGACCGGGCGCGGCACGCACGAGCACTTCGGCATGTGCCCCGGGGCTGACGGGTTCAAGAACCAGGGACAGGTCGATTTCTTCACCGGCACGCTCGGCAAAGCCCTCGGCGGCGGGGCTGGCGGGTTCATCGCCGGGAGCAAACGCGGGACGGAGCTGACCGTGCAGCGCGGCCGCCCGACGCTGTTCAGCAACGCCCTGCCCTGCACCGTCGCGTGCAGCGCGAACAAGGCGATCGAGATCCTGATGCGCGAGCCGGAGCGCGTGCGCACGCTCCGCGACAACACGGCGTACGCACGCAAGAAAATCCGCGAAGCCGGGTTCGACGTGCTCGAGAGCCCGACGGCGATCTGCCCGATCATCGTGCACGACACGGCCAAGGCGATCGCGATGAGCAAGCGGCTGCTGGAACTGGGCGTCTTCGTGATCGGCTTCGGCTACCCGGTGGTGCCTGAGGGGCACGCGAGGCTGCGCGTGCAGATCTCGGCCGCCCACACGACCGAGCACATCGATACGCTGGTGGACGCGTTGAAGAAGCTGTAAGCCAGCGATGGGCAGGCACCAGGAGCCGGGCACCGGGCACCTGTGCGGATGGCTCAGGTCTGGTGGCGTGTTTCTGGTGCCTGGTTTCTGGCTCCTGATGCCTGCTGCACCCGCCACGGCTGCGGCTCGCTGCCGACGACTGATCCTGCCTTTACTCCCCCATGATCCGACGAATCACCGGTCGATGCGAATCCGTGGAGGGGCTGGAGGGGTTGATCCAGCCCGAGGGCTCTCCCATCGCCTTCGGCGTGCTGATGCCGAGCCATCTGGCGCAGGAGCTGCTCGGCGTGGTCACGGTCGAGGGCCCGCCGATGGTGACGCTGCACACGATCGAGCAGTACGAGGGGCAGGGGCAGTCCACGACGCTGACGCCGAGGCTGATCGGGTTTACGAACCCGGCGGAGCTCCGTTTTTTTGAGACGCTGACCAAGGTCCGCGGGCTGGGGCACCGCAAGGCGCTCAAGGCGATGGCGCGCCCGGCGTCGTGGATCGCGGCCGCGATCCAGCGGCGCGACGTCAAAGCCCTGACCGAGCTGCCCGAGATCGGCAAACGCCTGGCCGAGACGATCGTCACCGAGCTGCACGGCAAGGTCGAGGCGTTCCTCGACGCGGGCGCGCTCGAGCGCCACATCACGGTCGATGCGGGCGCGGCGCGCCCGGCGAGCGGGCCGACGGAGGCGGCGGTCGCGGCGATGGTCGCGCTGGGCGAGACGCGGGCGGAAGCCGAGCGATTGGTCGCGCGAGCCGCCCGGCAAGCGGGCGACGATGCCGACGCCGACGCGCTGGTCGCGGCGGCGTACGCGCTGCGCTGAACGCGGGAATCAGTTCTCGGGCCATCGCTCAACCGCGTGCGCGAGCTGCGCGAGCCGGGCTTCTTCGAACGCCGGCGCGATGAGCTGCACGCCGATCGGGAGCCCGTCGTCGGTCTGCCCCGCGGGCACACTGATCGCCGGGAGCCCGGCGAGGCTCGCGGGGGTGGTGTAGATGTCTTCGAGCAGCAGCGCGAGCGGGTCGGTGGTTTTCTCGCCGAGGCGGAACGCCGGCCCGGGCGTGGTGGGCATCAGCAGCGCGTCGCACCCGTGCGCGAAGACGGCGGAGATCTGGCGTGCGATGTCGCGTCGCGTGCGCATCGCGGTCTGGTAGTACGCGTCGGCGTACCCGGTGCTGAGCACGTGCGTGCCGAGCATGATCCGCCGGCGAACCTCCGCCCCGAAGCCCTCGGTGCGCGAGCGGATGTAGAGCTCGGCGAGCCCCGCGCCCGGTTCGAGCGCGGCTCGGCGCCCGTAGCGCACGCCGTCGTAGCGCGCGAGGTTGCTGGAGGCTTCGGCCGGGGCGATGACGTAGTACGCCGCGACGGCTCGCTCGATCGCGGGGAGTTCGACGTCGATCGTGCGCGCGCCGCGCGATTCGAGAGTCGCCCGCGTTCGCGCCAGGGCCGCGAGCACATCGGGGTGGTTCGCTTCGGGGTTCGGGAGTCTGGGCACGCCGACGGTGAGCCCTTCGATGGGCTGCCCGATGGCGCGGGTGAAGTCTTCGGTGGGGCGGTTCACGCAGGTGCTGTCGCGCGGATCGTGCCCGGCGATGACTGAGAGCGTGAGTGCCGCGTCGCGGACGGTGCGTGCGAGCGTGCCGACCTGATCGAGGCTGCTGGCGTACGCGACGAGCCCCCATCGGCTGACGCGCCCGTAGGTGGGCTTGAAGCCGACGATGCCGCAGAACGCCGCGGGCTGGCGCACGGAGCCTCCCGTGTCGCTCCCGAGCGCGATGGGGGCGACGCCAGCGCCGACGCCCGCGGCCGACCCGCTGCTGCTCCCCCCGGGCACGCGCGCAGGGTCGGTCGGGTGTCGCGTGGGCCCGAACGCCGAGTGCTCGCCGCTGGAGCCCATGCCGAACTCGTCGAGGTTGGTCTTGGCGATCACGACCGCGCCCGCCGCCTCCAGGCGCTCGACCACGCTCGCGCTGAAGGGGCTTTCGTACTGCTCCAGGAATCGGCTGGCGCACGTCGTGCGCCCGTAGGCGGTGCAGATGTTGTCCTTGACCAGCACCGGCACGCCGGCGAGCGGGCCTGGGTCTTCCCCGCGGGCGACGCGCGTGTCGATCGCTTCGCTGGCTTGCATCGCGCGGGCTTGGAAGACCTCGAGCACGCTGTGCATCCCGTCGGGCCCGGCGTCCAGGTCGCGTTGCGCACGCTCGAGCGCGTGGGCGACGACGTCGCGCGCACGCCGAGCGCCCGTGCGCACGTCGCGCGCGATGCTCGATGCGTCGGCGTTCACGCCCCGCCCCCGTCGAGCACGCGGGGCACGCGGATGTACGGGCCGACCGAATCCGGCGCGAGCTTCGCGACCACGCCGGGGTCCAGCGCGGGCGAGGGCTCGTCCGGCGCGAGCGGGGCGTTCTTGAGATCCAGCGCGCCGAGATCGTCGCGATCGGCGTCGTCGGCTTCGCCCGGGGTTTGGTCGCGGAGCTGGGCCATGTACCCCAGCACGGCATCCAGGCGCACACGCTCGCGTTCGAGTTCCGATTCGTCCAGGCGCAAACGGCAAAGCGCGGCGATCCGGCGCACGCGCTCGACCGTCAGCGAAGCCGGGGGCGCGGGCTGGGTTGGCTTCGTCTCAGGTGGCTCGGGCGGTTCGGGCACTTCGGGCATGGGCGGAGTGTACGGGGCGGGCGGGACGGTACGATCCGTTCCAGCCATGCCCGCGACCGATCGAGCCACCCCCGCCCCAACCCCCGCCCGCGACGCGCGCCGATGCCTCGCGATGCTCCGCGAGCTGCGCGAGCGGTGTGCCGAGCGTGAGCGGGGCGAGGGTGAGGCGTGCCTGAACCTGCCCGCGTCGTCCCGCTCGGCGGCCCGCAACCTGCTGCACGCGACGGCGATGGACGAGGCGGAGACGGGCGAGCTCGACGCGCTGTGCGCACGCCTGGGGGTGCGCACGCCGACGCTCGCGCCGGGCGGGGTGCTGGCGGCGATCGACGCGGCGTCGCGGGCGTGCGCCGCGATCGCGGGCGAGCCGGACGTGCCGGGCGAGCCGCCTGAAGCCGGGGACGAAACCGAAGGGGCGTCGGCCCGCGCCCGAGCGGCGGGGGCGCTGCTGGGCGCATCGCCCGGGCGCGTGCGCATCGTCGCGACCCTCCCCCCCGCGGCGGACGAGGCGGGCGTTCGCGCGATGGGCGAGGGGGGGATGGACGTCGCGCGCCTGAACACGGCCCGCGTGGATCCGGCGCGATGGGTGGCGGCGGCGGCGATGCTGCGGCGCGCGCGCCCGTCGTGCCGCCTGCTGGTGACGCTCCCGGGCCCGAGGCTGCGGACCGGGGCGATCGAGCCCGGGGCGCGGGTTGTCCGCGTGCGCCCCGAGCGCGACGCGATGGGGCAGGTGGTGGAGCCGGGGCGCGTGCGCCTGGTCGCGGAAGAGTCGGCGGGCGAGGGGGACGTGCCGCTGCCGGCGCCGTTCCTCGCGTCGCTGCGCCACGGCGACAAGCTGCGCATGCTCGACGCGCGGGGGCGCGAGCGCACGCTGGTCATCATCGGCGAGGGTGATGCGCGGGGCGGGCGGCTCGCGCTGTGCGCGCGCACGGCGTACATCACGGGCGGGCTGCCGGTCTCGCTCGAACACCCGGCGGGGCGCGCGCCCGAGGCGCGCATCGGCGCGGTCGAGCCCGTGGCGCAGACGCTGACGCTCCGCGTGGGGGACCGCCTGTTCCTGACGCGCAGCCAGTCCCCCGGGCGTCCGGCGACAGGGGCGCACCCCGCGCGCCTTGCGTGCACGCTGCCGGGGGTTCTGGATGATCTGGGCGTCGGCTCGCGCGTGGTGCTGGACGAGGGACGGATCGAGGCGACGGTCGCCCGGGTGAACGACGCGGGGGCGGAGGTGGAGGTCGTGCGCACGCGCCGGGCGGTGGAGCGCCTGGGCGGGGATCGCCCGATCCACCTGCCGGGCGTGCGGATGAGTGTGCCGCTGCTGAGCGAGCGCGACGAGCGGGCGCTGGCGTTCGCGGCGGCGCACGCGGACGCGGTCGGCGTGTCGTTCTGTCGGGACGCGGCGGACCTGGACCTGATCGAATCCCGCCTGCGTTCGCACCTGCCGGCCGGGCGGGCGATGCCGGGCGTGGTCCTGACGGTGGAGACCGAGTGGATGGCGCAGGCGTTGGACGGTCTGCTGCTGCGGGCGCTGGGGTGGTCGGGTTGCGGTGTGCTGCTGTCGCGCGGGGAGCTGTCGGTGGAGACGGGGAGCGCGCGCCT
>Ga0213835_101242_pt1 | contig 16844 bp, 11 predicted proteins | sample SWPATP01_FD_160576 | JGI IMG/M metagenome (GOLD analysis project Ga0213835, IMG submission 160576) | Coastal seawater microbial communities from Marineland, Florida, United States - SWPA TP0 #1 | ecosystem: Environmental > Aquatic > Marine > Coastal | place: USA: Florida | collected 2016-08-05 | reverse complement strand
GGAACGGGCTGACACCGTCGGTGTCGCCCTTGAGCGTCTGCTTGCCCGTGATCGCCCAGGCGCACTCCATCTCGACCGTCCGGTCGAGCGCCACCGCGACCTCGGCTTTCGCGCCCTTGCCCAGATCGGCGGTGAACATGCCCTCGCCCTGGTCCGTTCGGAACCAGAGCCAGATCAGGAACTCGTTGCCGAGAAAGTCCGCCGGCTCGTTGGAGCCGCGGGCCCAGCTGACTTCCGGCGGCGTGCCGTCGGCCCCGCTCGGGGCCTCGGTGAACGCCGTCGGGAGCGCGTCCTCCAGCTCGCGCCGGTGCCCGAGATCGCCGAGGAGTTCGCTGGCGATCGCGCCGGCAGAGTGGGGGGTGAGCGAGTCGCCGAAGGTTTCGCGATAGAGGGCGCCGAGCTTTTCGATGACGCCGTTGCCGGCAGCCGCCGAGAGCAGGACGCCGCGATCGGTGTCCGCGAGCACATCGACCAGCGCGCTCTTGCGGTGCTTGCCGGAGGCGAGCTCGTCGTGGAGCGCGCGCTCGACCAGGTCCTTCACTTCGCGCTTCTGCCCGCGGGAGAGGAACCCGCCGGGCGTGGTGACCGCCGCGTCCTCGTGCTGGGCCTTGATCGCGCGCTTCACCTCGCCCGGCACGCGGTTGGTGTCGATGCGCAGCCCGGCGTGCCAGATCGCGCCGTCCATGAGGACGTTCTTGTCGTAGGTGAAGCGTTCGTCGTAGAGGTGCCGCCCGGCGCACCACCCGGCTTCGACCTCGGCCGGCGCCCCGACCCGCGGCCCGGGGCTGATCGTGTGCTCGCCCAGGACGTCGAGCGTCCCCTGATCGGTGGTGATCCCGGGCCCGGCGGCGATGCCGAGGCGGCAGAAGCTGACCTGTCCACGAAGAAACGGCAACGCGGGCTCCTTCCAGCCGCCGAGCGGGCGAACAACCCCGGGACGGCGCAGGGGGCAGTATCCGAGCCCCAACGGGCCGGGTCGAGCCGGGATCGGTAGACGACAGGTTGTTTGCGCACAGGCGGGTCGATGGGAGGAAAAATGCGGAGAAGCTGTCGGTTAGTGTGGAAACAGGGGCTTGGATCGGTGCCCCGGCGATCTGCGGTGCCCCGGAAACGCGGAGCCGCTGCGGCGGAGCTTTTCCGGGATCGGGGGCGGACGGCGAAGATCAGGACCAGTGATCCCAACCCGGCGGTAAATTTCAACAAAGCTCATCTGAGAGGGACTGGATTCGCGGAAGTATCGCAGTGGTGCCCCGCTTTAAGTCTGGGTGACTATCTCGGATATAGCGCACGGTTTCGTCGATTAATTTTTTAGCATCCCTGTACGGTTTATCATCACAAGTATTATCTATTTGCTTCGCATAGTACGAAACATTAATAAAATAATTATGAATATACTCTCCAATCTTATCCACCATCCCGGCTACTTTTTCGTTGGAATCTGAAATACCGAGATGTACAGATAAATGCCGTATTTTCAGGCGAATCAGTTCATATTTATCGAGATGAGGATATGCTCTCTTGGGGTTGCGCTCAGGACGCGACTCGCCAGTTGCAAAGCCAGTTGCATAATAAGGATTTGCCAATTGATGTGCTCGGCGCAGTTCATCGAGTGATTCCAGGAATGAGGAAATTAATTCAGAATATTTTAGACGCATATCAATTCTGTATTTGTTTTTCATGGCGGCAATGCCGATAAGGATTACCGCTGCAGGAGATACAAAAAAAGTTCCAGTTGCGATTACTATTTGCCAGAAATCATGCATGTGATAGTCCTATTTCGCCGAACAGCAAAATCATCAATATACTCACAAAACCCATACGGACGGCTGGTGAGCATCGCGGAAAGTCATCCTATACTGCGAAGGTAACGATCAAGCATTATATTTGTAAGGCGTTCGGCATGACCACCACGTACACAGGCCCCGGCATCGATGCTTCGGGCAACATCGACCCCCACGCCGTCACCATCAGCGGGCTCGTGCTCGACGCGAGCTATGGGCCCGCGAGCCCGCCCGAGGCGCTGCGGCACATCGATCGGGACATCCCCCAGCCCGGGCAATACCCCTACACGCGCGGGCTCTTCCCGCAGGGGTACCGCACGCGCCTGTGGACGATGCGCCAGTTCGCCGGCTTCGGGTCGGCCGACGACACCAACCAGCGGTTCAAGTACCTCCTCCGGGCCGCGAGCACCAAGACCAAGGCCAACACCGGGCTCTCGACGGCGTTCGACCTGCCCACGCTGATGGGGCGGGATTCGGACGACGTGCTGAGCATGGGCGAGGTCGGCAAGTGCGGCGTCGCGATCGACACCATCGAGGACATGCACCGCCTGTACGCCGACATCCCGATCGACTCGGTGACGGTGAGCCAGACGATCAACGGGCCGGCGTGCGTGATCTGGGCGATGTACCTCGCGATGGCGATGCAGCGCGGGATCGACTGGTCGACGCTCGGCGGGACGCTGCAGAACGACATCCTCAAAGAGTTCCACGCGCAGAACGAGTTCATTTATCCGCCGGAGCCGAGCGTGAAGCTGGTGGTGGACACGATCGAGTTCCAGTCGGCGCTGGTGCCGAAGTGGAACAGCGTGTCGATCTCGGGCTACCACATCCGCGAGGCGGGGAGCACGGGGCCGCAGGAACTGGCGTTCACCCTGCGCGACGGCATGGAGTACGTCGAGGCGTGCATCGAGCGTGGCCTGGACGTCGAGAACTTCGCCCCGCGCCTGAGCTTCTTCTTCAACAGCCACAACGAGTTCTTCGAGGAGGTCTGCAAGCTGCGGGCGGCCCGTCGGATCTGGGCGCGGATGATGCGCGAGCGGTACGGGGCTGAGAGCGAGCGGTCGTGGTACATGAAGACGCACGTGCAGACGGCCGGGTGCAGCCTGACCGAGCAGCAGCCGCTGAACAACATCGTGCGCGTTGCCTACCAGGCGATGGCCGCGGTGCTCGGCGGGTGCCAGAGCCTGCACACCGACAGCATGGACGAGACGCTGGGGCTCCCGACCGAGCAGGCTGTCACTGTCGCGCTGCGGACGCAGCAGATCCTGGCGCACGAAACGGGCGTGACGCGCGTGACGGATCCCTTGGGCGGGAGCTGGTTCATCGAGGAACTGACCGATCGTCTCGAGGCCGAGGCGTTGGCGTACATCGCGGAGATCGACGCGATGGGCGGCGGCCCGTTCAAGCTGGCGAGCAAGAACAAGCCGGCCGACAACAGCGGGCACGGCGGCGTCGTCGCCGGGATCCACAAGGGCTACTTCCGGCGTCAGATCGCCGAGGCGAGCTATCGGTTTGCGGAAGAGTGCGAGAGCGGGGACCGGATCATCGTCGGCGTCAACGAGTACGTGGATCAGGAGGAAGGGCGCCCGATCGACATCCTCGCAATCGGGCCGGAGGTCGAGGAGGAGCAGACGCGCCGCCTCGCGGCGTTCAAGCAGGCGCGCGATGAGCAGCTCGTCGCCGAAGCGCTGGAGCGGATCCGGCGAACCTGCCGCGACGGCGACCCGGGCGGCGGGTCCACCGAGCCCGGCAAGGGCTACGCCCAGTCGTCGGGCGAGCTCGGGCTGAACCCGCACAACGTGATGCCCAGCCTGGTCAACGCCTCGATGGCGGGCGCAACCCTGGGCGAGATGGTCCAGGCGATGGCGGACATCTACGGGCGATACTCGGGCGGGCCGGAGTGGTAAATACCCGGGACGTCTGAAGCGTCGCGGATCCAGAACGAGCAAGGCCGTCCACGGGTGTGTTCATGGAGGCATTGAACGAGCCCCTCGCGTGAGCGAGGGGTTCTGGTTTGCATGCGCCTGGTTGTGTGATCGACTCAACCCGAGTCAGGTTTGGTGTGCGGTGACTGTGCGTGCAGGCGACCCCTCGCTCACGCGAGGGGCTCGTGATGGGGTGCTGCGTTTTATTGTTGATGCAACACGTAATGGATGGCGCCCGCGAGCGCTCGCTCGTGATTGAGCCAACGGGTGCTTCCCATTTTGGTCCAGACGGGCTGCGAAGGTGGGAGCAGGGCTTGGGCTCGGAGGGCGCGGGTGCTCCAGCTTTTGAGTTGTTGCATGACGATCTCGGGTCGGTGATGCGGCGCGGTCACGACCGCGTGCACGTGGTTCGTGCGCACGCTCAGGGCGTGGAGGCGCCAATCGCGTCGGGTGGCGACGTCGTCGATCGCGCGTTCGACGGCTTGGCGCATCGGGTTCGACAGACGGATCGCCGGAGCGACCTGACGACGCCGAGCGGCGTCGGCTCGTCGCGGATCGGGCGCGAGCCAGGGCGAGCCCGGGCGGTGATGCCGGTCGTCGGCGGAGCCGCGCGGGTCCCCGTGGAGCCAGGTGGCGTATGCCGTCCATGTGAGGAGGTACGCCGGGGTTCGGAGGGGTAGGCTGTCTGGGGAGGCGGGCATTGAACCCCTGTTCCGGGTGTTTTTGGGTTGATTTTGAGGGGTCATGCGGGGGTATTCGGGCTTCAGCCGGTATTGTGCGCAATTCCTGGTCGGGGGTGTTGTTCTGGTGGTCGATGGTGTATGATGAAGTGGTTCGTTGCAGGCCGGGCTGTCCGGCGGGGCGAACGTCTGACGTCCCGAGGCAGTCCGAGAGTGCCCGGGGCGGAAGGTTCGAGTTTCGACTCTCGGCATGATCGGTAGCAGCGAATGCGGATTTACGTCGGAAACCTCCCGTACAGCACGAATGACATGGAACTCCGCGAAATGTTCGGCGAGTTCGGCAACGTCACGGACGCGTCCGTGGTGATGGATCGGGAGACGGGTCGGTCGCGGGGCTTCGGCTTCGTCGAAATGGATGATGACGCCGGGAACAACGCGATCACGCAGATGAACGGTCGCGATATGAACGGCCGCGCCCTCGTGGTCAACCAGGCTCGCGAGCGCGCCCCGCGTAGCGGTGGCGGCGGGTACGGCGGCGGCGGCGGTGGCCGGGGTGGGTACGGCGGCGGCGGCGGTGGTGGCTACGGTGGTGGCGGCGGCGGCGGCGGTGGCCGTCGCGGCGGCTGGTAAACCACAACACTCCGGGTGCGAACGCATCCCGGAGGCATCCAAAACCAACACACACGGGCCCGCTTCGGCGGGCCCGTGTTGTTTTTCCAGCGTGCTCAAGCCCGCGCCCCTCACGAGCGCCGACAGCGCCCCGGGCACCCAGGGTTCATCGGCGGGTATGCTCCGGGTCCTGGCGGGGTGATCGCGTGCGTGGTGAGCGTCGCCGCCGGGGTTCAGGGGATATCGGAAACGATCACACGGGAGGTGTGCGCATGCGGCGGGTTCATGGAGCGTCGAAGATCGGGCGAGCGGGGCTGCTGGCGAGCGCCTGCGGGTGGGTCGCGATGGTTTCGGTCGCGGCAGGATTCGGCGCACGCACGGCTTCGGCGGACGAGGGGATGTGGCTCCCCAACCAGCCGCCGCGGGCGCAGCTCTGGGAGCAGTACCGCTTCGATCCGACCCCGGAGTGGATGGCGCACCAGCAGCGGAGCGCGTGCCGCCTGAGTTCGGGCGGCTCGGGGTCGCTGGTCTCGGCGAACGGGCTGGTGCTGACCAATCACCACGTCGCGCGCGGGCTGATCGCCCAGCTCACCACGGCCGAGCGCAACCTGCTTCGCGACGGCTTCCTGGCGCGGACGCTGGAGGAGGAGCTCCGGTGTGAGGGCGCGTCGATCGACGTGCTGATGGAGATCGAGGACGTGACGGACCTGGTCCGTGCGGCCGTGCCCGCGGGGGCGAGCCCCGCCGACGCGAACGCCGCCCGTCGGCGGATGATCGCGGAGATCGAAGAGGCGAGCCTGAACCGCACGGGCATGCACTCGCAGGTCGTGACGCTCTACCAGGGCGCGCGGTATCACCTGTACCAGTACCAGCGGTACACCGACGTCCGGCTCGTGTGGGCGCCCGAGGGCGTGCTCGGCCACTTCGGCGGCGACGTGGACAACTTCGAGTACCCGCGGTACAGCCTCGACGCCGCGTTCCTGCGCGTGTACGAGAACGGCGAGCCGGCGCGCATCGAGCACTTCCTGACCTGGAGCGAGGCAGGGCTGAACGAGGGCGACCTGGTCTTCGTCTTCGGTCACCCCGGGAGCACGCGCCGGCTGAACACGCTGGACCACCTGCGGTTTGTGCGGGATGTGGAGCTGCCGCAGCGTTTGCTGGAGAACTGGCGGGGCGAGAGCAAGCTGCGCGAGTTTGTGAGCCGGAACGAGGCGAACGCGCGTGTCGGCTCCAGCTCGCTCATGGGTGTGCAGAACGGACGGAAGTTCCGGACGGGCATGCTCGAAGGGCTGCTGGACCCGGCGCTGATGGCCCGCAAGCGCGAGCAGGAGGACGCTCTCCGCGCCTTCGTCCGCAACGACCCGGAGCGCGAGGCCCGCTGGGGCGACGCGTGGGCCCAGGTGCGCGAGGCGCGCCGGGTTTACCGCGAGTTCTATGGGCGCGAGCGCGCGATGGCGATCTGGTCGGACCTCTACCGGCACGCGCTGGATCTGGTCCGTCTCGGCGAGGAACTGCCGAAGGATTCGAGCCAGCGCCTGCGCGAGTATCAGGAGAGCAACATCGCCCAGGTGCTGCGCCGGATCGAGGGCGAGGCGCCGATCCACGTCTCGCTGGAGATCGAGCGCCTGACGCAGGCGCTGAGCTTCCTGGCCGAGTCGCTGGGCGGGGATGACCCGCTGGTGCGCCGGGCGCTGGGCGGGTTGCCGCCGCGGGCGCGGGCGCGTCAGCTTGTCGAGGGCACGCGCCTGTTCGACCCGGAGTTCCGGCGCGGGCTGCTGGAGGGCGGGGCGGACGCGATCGAGTCGGCCGACGATCCGATGATTCAGCTCGCGAAGATCCTGGACCCGGAAAGCCGCTGGCTGCGCCAGTGGTACGAGGACGAGGTCGAGGGCCCGGAGCGTGAGGCGTACGCGAAGATCGCCGAGGCCCAGTTCGCGATGCTCGGCGAGAACCAGTACCCCGACGCGACGTTCACGCTCCGCATGACCTTCGGCACCGTGGAGGGTGTGACGGTGGACGGCGAGCCGTTCCCGGCGTTCACCGACTATGCGGGGCTGTTCGCGCGGGCCGAGGCTCGCCCGGGCGAGCAGGACTTCACCCTGCCCGCGCGCTGGCTCGCGCGGCGCGATCGCATCGACCAGTCGGTTGCGCTGAACTTCGTTTCCACCGTGGACCTCATCGGCGGCAACTCGGGCAGCCCCGTCGTGGACCGCGAGGGACGCCTCGTCGGGCTGATCTTCGACGGCAACCTCGACTTCCTCGCGACCGACTTCATCTACCCGGGCGGCGAGGGACGCGGCGTGGCCGTCGATGCGCGGGGCATCCTCGAAGCGCTCCGGAGCGTCTACGACGCGCACGAGCTCGTCGCGGAACTGGTCGGCGGCGAGTGAGCCGAGGCGCGCACGCCCGCGCCCGATAACCCGCGGCGCTCCCTCGCGCGGGGCGAAACCCTGAACCGTGCCGCCGCCCGGGCCGATGCTCGTGCAGGCACGGCAGTGGGGGATCGCGCATGGGCATGGGCAAGTTCATCGGGGCGGCTGCGGTCGCGGGTGTGCTGATCGCGGGCGTGTTCTTCTTTCGCCCAAGCGCGAGCGTGGGCGGCGTGACGCCGAACGTGACGCTGCGCGACGCGTACGGCACATCGGTCAATCTGCGCGACTACCGCGGTCAGGTCGTCGTGCTGGATTTCTGGGCGAGCTGGTGCCCGCCGTGCATCGCCGCGATGCCCGCGATGGACCGCCTCTACCACCGGTACGCGAGCCAGGGCGTGGTGATCTTCGGCGTCAACGTCAACGACAACCGCGACCCGGCGCAGACGATGGCCGAACTCGGCGTCAGCTACCCGCTGCTGGTCAACGGCGAATCCGCAGCACAACAGTTCGGCGTCCGCGGCATCCCGACCATCGTCGTCATCGGACGCGACGGCAAAATCCAGCACCTCTCCAGCGGCTGGGGCCCGGGCAAGGAAGCCGAGCTGGAACGCGTTATTCAGGGGGCGCTCTGAGCCGTTGATCGCTGAAGGCTGAAGGCAGGGTTAACTGCGCGTGGTTTCGCCGCCCTCGTGAATAGCGGCTTCAGTTTCCAAAGCGGGGCATGCCCTCGACTTTTCCAGCGGGCGTTGTACAGACGTACACAATCTCACCACCATCAGCGGGCTGTTTCCAATACTGTCGATCATATATGATTTCGACTGAAACTTTTTTGGGCAGTACGTCTGGTTGTATGTGGTGAGGATCGATGTCGGTCTTGATGATTTCGATGTAATCGAGGATAAGCAGTTGCCGAATGACCTCGATTGCATACCTCAGGTGTGCATCTGAATCGTCGCTGAATTCTGGTGCCAACTCAACACCTTGGCGATTCGCGTCCTCTTGCCATCCGGCTGCCATCGATGCAATGGCATGTAGTTCCAGATAATCCTCGGAAGCAATTTCGAGTATGTCGAAAAGGTGGCGAGCATTCAATTTCATCTATTGTCTCGCCTTGTCAGGAGTGATCGCGGACATCGTATAGCGTCAAAAGCGATCTGTATCAAAATCGGCATTGCGCGATTGCACAAAGAATCAAGTATTGACGACTTTTTAAGACTCTCGTACGGTATTCTTTAGCAGGCCGACTCGCTCGATCTCCACTTCGACCACGTCCCCCGCTCGCAGCCAGACCGGCGGTTTGCGCGCCATCCCCACGCCGCTCGGGGTGCCGGTGAGGATGGCTGTGCCCGCGAGCAGCGTGGTGCCGCGGCTGAGCTGCGCGATCAGGTGCGCGACGCTGAAGATCATCTGCGACGTCGAGGCGTCCTGCATCACCTCGGCGTTGACTCGGCACGCGATGCGGAGGTTCTGCGGGTTCGGGATTTCGTTCGCGGGCACGAGCTTCGGGCCGAGCGGGCAGAAGGTGTCGAAGCTCTTGCCGCGGCAGAACTGCCCGCCGGAGCCGTGCTTCTGCCACCAGCGCGCGCTCACATCGTTTGCGCAGCAGTACCCGAGCACGCACGACAGCGCCTGATCCTCCGGCACGTCGCGCACGGTCTCGCCGAGCACGACGCAGAGCTCGGCTTCAAAATCCACCTGATCGCCGCCGGTCGCCGGGTCGCGGCAGCACTCGGGGATGACGATCTCGTCGCCGTGGAGGCTGGCCGACATCGGGTTCTTGGTGAAGTACATCGGGCGGTCGGGAACATCGGCGCCCTGCTCGGTCGCGTGGTCGGCGTAGTTGCGCCCGATGCCGATGATGTGGCGGATCAGCACCTCGCCGCCATCGGTCTCGACCGCCACGCCCAGGCTTGTCTTGATCAGATCCATGCGGGCAGGATACCACCCCGCGCGCCGAGCATCACGCCGGGTCCACCCGCTCGACCGGCGCGGTCAGCCCGGCCTCGGCCCCGAGGCGGTATAGACGCTCGAGCGCCCGCCGCCCGCGCTCGCTCATGTCCAGCGTCAGCGGGCTGACGTACATCGACAGGTACCGATCCACCAGCGCATCGTCCAGCCATTCCGGGCGTTCGTCCCCGGCCCGCATGCGCAGAAACTCGCGCGAAGCCGCCCGCTCGCGCACGGCGTGCTCGACGCTGGCGCTCAGCAGGTGCGCCAAACGCTCCACCGTGCCCACGCCGAAACGCTGGTCCAGATCGCGGCGGACCACGTTCAGCCCCAGCGGCAGCGGCTCGGCGTAGCGCTCGTGCCACGCCTGCCCGAGGTCCGTCAGCACGCGCAGCCCCAGCGAGGCGAACGTGAGCTGCGCCTCATGGATCAACAGTCCCGCGTCGGCACGACCCTCCGCGACTTCGCCCGGGATCGCGTCGAAACGCATCTCCCGGAATGCGAGTGCCGCGTCCGGGCGCGCGTCGAGCGCAAGCAGACGCAGCACGAGGAAAGCCGTCGTGTTGATCCCGGGCACAGCAACCGTCCCCGCGCGGTCGAGTACGTCCGCGAGCGTGCGCGCGGGGCTGTCCTCGCGCACGACGACTTTGGGCCCGTAGTTCTCGCCGAACGACCCGCCGCAGGCCGTGATGCGGAACACGTCCTGCACACGCGGGTACACCCCAGCCGAAATCGCCGTCACGTCGTACTGCTCAGCCGCCGACGCCTGCCCGGTCGGAAGCCCAGCCGCAAGCTTGTTCAATTCCTCCACGTCCCGCGCGACAGCACGAAAACGGAACGGGCCGGTGTCGATCGCCGGGCGCCCGCGTTCGCCGGGCACGGGACGCCCGTCGGCATCGGTCATCCCGACGATCGGCCACCACATGACCAGATCATCCGAATCCGGCGAATGGGCGAGGGTGAGATCGATCGCGCCCTGGTCAGGCATCGCCGCCCTCGTGCAGCAACTCGTGCTCCGGAAAGATCGCCCCTTGCCCGCAGCTCACAGCCTCTTCCGTCGTCGGGTGCTCGATGTCCAGGCGGTACTCGCCGGAGTAGCACGCGGTGCAGTAGTCAGCCCCGGGCCGCTGGACACAGCTCAGCAGCCCCTCCAGCGAGAGGTAGTGCAAGCTGTCCACGCCGAGGTATTTGCGGATTTCTTCGACCTCGCCGAGCTGGTCTGCGATCAGTTCCTCGCGCCGCGCGAAGTCGACGCCGAAGTAGCACGGGTGGCGGATCGGCGGGCAGCTGATGCGGAGGTGGATCTCCTTCGCGCCGGCTTCGCGGATCTGGGTCATCTTCTCGCGCGTCGTGGTGCCGCGGACGATCGAGTCGTCCACCACGATCAGGCGTTTGCCCTGCACCAACTCGCGGATCACGTTGAGCTTCAGGCGCACCGCGGCCCGGCGCTCCTCCTGCGTCGGCTTGATGAACGTTCGCCCCACATACCGGTTCGGCACAATCCCTTCCCGGTACGGGATCCCGCTCGCCCGCGCGTAGCCGTTCGCTGCGCTGCGCCCCGAGTCCGGCATCGGCATCACGCAGTCGGCGTCCACCGGCGCCTCGCCCGCGAGCTTCGCGCCCATCGCCTCCCGTGCCGCCTGCACGCTCTGCCCGAACACGTTGCTCGCCGGGCTCGCGAAATAGACGTGCTCAAAGACGCACATCGCCAGCCGCTCGGCCGGATCGGCAAACCGGCGGCTTGACACGCCGTGGTCCGAAAGCGTGACGATCTCCCCCGGCTCCACCTCGCGCACGAACTGCGCGCCGACAACGTCCAACGCCACCGTCTCGCTCGCGACCACCGGCGCCCCGTCGGGCATCTCGCCCAGTACCAGCGGACGCCATCCCCACGGGTCGCGTGCCGCCTCGATGCGGTCCGAGAAGAGCATCACCACCGAGTACGCGCCCTGGAGGCGGCGGAGCGTGGCCGCGAGCGGGTCCGGCGTGCGCGACTGTCGCGGCGAGGCGAGCAGGTGGACGATGACTTCCGTATCGCTGGTCGTGTGGAAGATGTGCCCGTCCTGCTCGAAGCGGTCGCGGAGGGCCGGGCCGTTGACCAGGTTCCCGTTGTGCGCCACGCCAACCTGCCCGGCGTGGTAGCTCTCGACGATCGGCTGGGCGTTGCACGCGAGGGAGCCGCCGGCGGTCGAATAGCGCGTGTGCCCGATCGCGCCGCGGACGCGTCGCCCGCGATCGCTGCCGAAGGCTTCCAGTCGCGCGGTGGCGGCGGCTGTGAAGACGTCCGCGACGAGCCCCATCCCGACGTGGGCCTCGATGCGCACGCCGTCGGTCACCGCGATTCCCGCCGACTCCTGCCCGCGGTGCTGCTGGGCGTAGTTGCCTAAGTAAGCCATGTGCACGCTGTCGGCGTGCCCCCAGACGCCGAAGACGCCGCACTTTTCCTTCTTCTCAATCGCTCGCACACCCCCCGACCCCAGCACCGGCAGCGCCAGCCGAACACCAGGGGAAACACGGGGATCACCGGTGGGCGTCGGCTGGAACATGCGGCTCGGTTCTCCGGGGGAGCGGGCGACACAGTCTATGACCCGCAACGCCCCGCACTCGCCCGAGCAGGCCCGGCCGACATCGGATTCGCCGCCCCGAGCATCCCCCGCCCGAGCCTTGACTTCGACCCCGCTCAAGGCTTCAGTTCGGACCGCGCGAGGTTCGCGCCCGCCACGCCCGATCGTCGGGCTCGGCGGCATATCCAGACCGGATCACCAGCCGGACCGCAGACGCGGGCACCCGGCACAGATCGCCCGCCAACCCCAACCCGGGGTTCAACCGCGGGCACCCCCGAGCCCCAACAAAGGCACGGGTGGACGGAGACACGCATATGGCACGGTACACCGGCCCCAAGGTCCGCCTCTCCCGTCGCGTCGGCGTCCCCATCGAGGACAACCCGAAGCACACCTCCAAGCGCCAGCTCACCCCCCCCGGCATCCACGGGTTCCGCGGTCGCCGCCTGCGCGACTACGGCGTCCGCCTCCAAGAAAAGCAGAAGCTCCGCTTCCACTACCACGTGCTCGAGCGCCAGATGCGCCGGTACGTCGATCGCGCCAAGAGCGGCGCGGGCAACACGGGCGACCTGCTTCTGCAGCTCCTCGAGCGCCGTCTGGACAACGTGATCCGCCGTGCAGGCTTTGCGCGCACGATCTGGCAGGCCCGCCAGCTCGTCGCCCACGGGCACGTGCTGGTGAACGGGCGCAAGACCGACCGCCCCTCGTTCGAGGTCCGCGTCGGCGACGTGATCACGCTCAAGACCGGCATCCAGAAGAACGTCCGCGAGATCATGGAGACGCTCTCGGGGCACGAGGTCCCGGGGTGGCTCGGCGTGAACCCGGGCGAGCTGAACGTCCGCGTGACGGCGCTGCCGACTCCGGACCAGGTGCCTTTCGGCGTCAACATGAACCTCATCGTCGAGTTCTACCGCTAATCCGACGATCCAAAGGCCCGACCGGGCCGCCGACCACGCCGCACATCACGCGGGCCGATCGGCGAGCCGGTCGGCCCGTTTGCGTTCCTGACCAGTCCCGCGACCGATCCGAAACACCACGAGGCGAGCCCCCATGCTCAAGTTCCTGCGTAAGCACACCAAGTGGATGCTCGTCGTTTTCGGCGTCTTCCTGATGATCGCGTTCGTCGCGCCCGAGGCGATCAACAACCTCGGCGGGAACCCGGCGACGCGGGCCGTCGCGACCATCGGCACGCGCAAGATCACGCCGATGGACATGCAGCGGGCCGCGTTCGAGGTCCAGGCGCTGGAACGGCTCAGCCCGCTGCTGGTCCGCGGCGTGCTCGGGATGGACCCGGACCCGGAGCACTGGCTGCTGCTGACCCACGCCGCCGAGCGGGCGGGGCTCGTTGGCGGCCCGGACGATGGTGAGCAATGGCTGCCCGCGCTCGCAACGCAGCTCGTGCAGACGCAGTTCGGGCTTCAGTTCGGTCCCCAGACCGCGCAGCAGCTCATGATGATGGACATTGGACGTCAGCAAGCCGACGCGGTCCGTCAGACGCTGATCGAGGCTCGCCCGCAGATCGCCGGCTCCAGCGGGATGTCGCTGGACGACCTGGACAGGACCATCGCCAAGGCTCGCGGCGTGGTCCGCCTGCGCAACCTGTACATGATGGCCAACCGCGTGAGCCGCCCGCGTGCGATCCAGTCCGCCGAGGCGCAGCAGCGGACCGTGTTCGGCGACATCCTGATGATCGAGCACCAGCGCGTTGCCGGGCGCGTGCCCGAGCCGAGCGAGGCCCAGCTTCGCGCTCACTTTGAGCGTTTCCGTGACATCCCCGCGATCGATGCGCCGAACGCGGGGTCGCGCCCCGCGGACGTGACGCTGCCGTTCGGGTATCTCCGCCCGGCGGGGGTGAAGATCGCGACGCTGCAGCTGGACCGGACGCGGGTGCTCGGGGCCGTGCGTCCGGACCCGGTCGAGGTGAACAAGCGTTGGCGTCAGAACCGGGACCTGTACCCGGGCGAGTTCGCGGAGGAACGTTTGCGGGCCGAGTCGAGCCTGCGTGACGAGCTGGCCGCGCGCGTGATCGAGGAGGCCGACGCCCAGATCCGGGCCGAGGTGCTCCGCGCGGTGCGCCGCCTGCCTCAGGACGGCCCGTACTACCGCCTGCCCGCGAACTGGCGTGAGGAGCTCCCGAACTGGGACGAGATCGCGCGGGCCGTGGTCGACGCGGTCGAGCGTTCCACCGGCGTGCGCATGCCGACACCCACCGTCGAGATTCTTGATGCCGAGTTCCTCTCGATCGCCGAGGTCCGTCGCCTGCCCACCGTCGCCGGGGCGCAGGTCCGCATCGGTGCGCGCCAGTTCCCGCTGGGCGAGTTCCTCTTCGGCGTGCGCGAGCTCGACGGCGTCAGCGAGCTCGGGCTCCAGGTCGGCGTGCCTTATCTCACCCATCCCGCGATCGCCCGCAACGGCGAGGTCCGCATCTATTTCACCGTGCTGGACGCGCGGCCCGAGTCCTCGCCGGAGTTCGACGAGGTGCGCGACATCGTCCGCGACGACGTCATCCGCATGGGCGCGTACGACATTCTCCAGGCTCAGGCGAGCGAGCTTGTCGATCGCGCCCGGTCGGTCGGGCTTGCCGGCGTCGCCGACTGGCTCCAGCGCGACGCCCCGCCCGGCATCGAGCCGCCCGTGATCGACCCGCGCGTCAGTGTCCAGCGCGATCAGTTGATCGCCAACGCCGCGGCTGTGCTCGATGTCCCCGAGTTCCGCGAAGCCGTCGTTGACGCGAGCGAAGCGATCGACCCTCGGCTCAGCGGCGGGACCATCCCGAGCGAACAGGCGTTCATCGCGATCCCCGTCGATGCGTTCACGGGGCTCGTGCTGATGCGCATCGAGGCGGTCCACCCGCCGACCGCCGAGGATTTTGAGCAAGGCATCTTCGGCGAACTCGCGATCGCGCGCCAGCGCGAGCTGTTCGATGCCCAGGCCAAGTCCGGCGATCCCACGTTCAGCTTTGATCGCCTTGCCGAGCGTCTGGACTACCGCCTGCGCGACGGCTCCCCCGTTCGGCGTGCCGCCCCCGCGGACAACGTTCAGAACTGAGACGCTCAGAACTGAGACGCGGCGGGGCGGTCGCCTTCAAGCTGTCGCGCGGTTATACGCGCTGCTTGGTCCAGGATCCCTGCATGTAGCGGATCCCGAAGACCAGCCCGCGGATGACCAACTCCAGGCACATCCCCAGCCACAGTCCCCACAGGCTCGGCTCGAACGGGAACGGGTTGCTGAGCAGCACGGTCGTGACGGCCTCGCCGTCGATCTCGCGTGTCAGCTTCAGCTCGACGCCGCTGAGTGCGTACGCGAGCGGGAGGCGCACGCCGTAAGTCGTGAACCAAGTCAGCACCATCACTGCGCGCACGTCGCCGGCCCCGCGCAGCGCCTGACGGAAGATGATCGCGATCGCGAACGGCACCTGCACCGCGCCGCAGATCATCAGCAGCCTCGGCACCTCCTCCAGGTGCGCCGGCTGCGCGCTCATCAGCGAGACGATCGCCGTGGGGAACAGGATGAAGCACACGCCCATCACGCCCATCACGCTCGCCCCGATCGCGGCGCAGCGGAGCACGGCGACGCGGGCCATCCGCTCGTTCCCCGCGCCGAGGTACTGCCCCGCGAGCGTGGCGGCGGCCATGCCCATCGCGAACCCGGGCAGGAAGCTGAACGCCTCGATGCGGATCGCGACGATGTGCGCCCCGAGCATGCCCGCGCCGAGCGAGCCGACCATGAGCACGATCAGGTAGTTCCCGGCCCACATGCCGAGCGTCTCAAGAAAGTTCGGCCAGCCGATCCGCACGATCCGCTTGGAGGTCGTGATGTGCGGCCGGAGCCACCGGGCCTTCAGGCGGATGCCCCATCGCCCGCCGGTCGCCATGCGTAAGAGGACAAGCGCGCCGACGATGTCGCCCGCGACGGTGCCGATCGCGATCCCGACGACGCCGAGGCTGAACCCGAAGGGGTTGGCGAAGATGACCTCGCGGACGGGCTCGCCCTCGACGAGCACGGTGCGGGTGATGTCCACGCCGGAGAGCGCGAAGCTGACGATGATGTTGACGATGTTTCGGACGACCATCGCCCAGAGCGGGCCGACCGAATCCCCGGCGCCGCGCGCGCAGGCGATGCCGCAGAAGAGCACGCTCGTGAACGGCACGCCGAGCGCGATGATGTAGAGGTAGTGGCAGAACGCGTCGCCGGCCGAGCCGGTCATGTTCATGAGGATGGTGAGCGGTCTCGCGGCGGCGGCAACGAGCGCCGCGACCGCGACGCCGCTGATCACGCCGAGCACCAGCGTCTGCCCGAGCGCCGCGTTCGCGACGCCGATCCGCCCGCCCCCGACCGATCGGCTGATCAGCGCCGTCGCCCCGACGCCGAGCGCCATGAACGTCAGCCCGATGAACCACATGATGTAGCTCGCGCCGCCGACGGCGTCGGTCTCGCCCTCGCCCAGCCCGGCCGCGAGCACCGTGTCGGTCAGACCCACGAGCGAGTTCAGCAGACTCTCGACCAGGATCGGCCAGCTCAGCGCGATGATCGCGCCCCACATGCCCAGCCCGGCGAGCTTGCCGTGGATGAACTTGCCGTCGGGCGTCAGCCCCTGGCGACGCGCCCGCGCCCCGGGCGGCTGCGAACTGGGCGATTCCGTCGGATCGACGGCCTCGGGGTCCAGCGTGGGCTCCGGGGCGTCCACGCCGTCGCGCTCGTCGTCACCATCGAGCCCCGGATCCGGATCCCGGCTGTGATCCAGGTCGAGGTCCGGGTCTTGGTCCGGGCGTCGGTGCGGAGTCTGGTGATCCCCGCTGTGCGAAACGCCCTCCTCCGGCGTCCCGCCCGCGTTCAACTCATCCCGCCCCGGCCCAGCGTCCACGACGCACGCTCCGATCTCATCCCCGCCGACCCCCCGGCCCGTTTCGCGGGAGGGCAACAGTAGCCGCGCGGGGGTGGGGGGCTTGGCTCGGGGCGGTCCATGTAT